>Ga0187878_1002331_pt1 | contig 16967 bp, 9 predicted proteins | sample June2016WEW_17_1_FD_132979 | JGI IMG/M metagenome (GOLD analysis project Ga0187878, IMG submission 132979) | Peatland microbial communities from SPRUCE experiment site at the Marcell Experimental Forest, Minnesota, USA - June2016WEW_17_150 | ecosystem: Environmental > Terrestrial > Soil >...
CCGCCATGACCAAAAGGAGCCGGGGAATGTACATCCCAGAGTGCTTTATAGTTTTAACGGTTATGGATTCCCGGGAATCTCACTGGGAAAGACGAAAAAAAGGATATTGGACGGGTTTTAAACGTCCATCATCCCTTCATCCATCTTTCCCTGCGTAAAAATGGGAGTCTTAGAGGCAGTTGGTCATTTCACCAAATTTCGCAGGACGGTGTGCAAAATCCCGCCGTTGCGATAATAATTAACCTCCACTTTGGTATTCAGCATGGCTTCTGCCTTGAAAGCGATTTCCTTACCGTCTGTTTTCTTCGCCTTCACGGTGACCATGCAGCGGGGGATCATTTTATCGGTCAAGCCCTCGATGGTATAGACCTCATCGCCTTTTAAACCCAGTTTCTCGGCATTTTGCCCGTCCACAAAGCGCAGCGGGAGTACCCCCATTCCTACCAGGTTGGAGCGGTGGATCCGCTCGAAGGACTCGGCGATCACGGACTTCACGCCTTGCAGCATGGGACCTTTGGCGGCCCAGTCCCTGCTGGAGCCGGTGCCATACTCCTTACCGGCCAGAACGATGGCCGGGATGCCCTCGGCCTTGTATTTCATGGCGGCATCGAAAATGCTCATTTCTTCGCCGGAAGGCTGGAGTTTTGTCCAGTCCCCTTCTTTGGGAGTCACCATCAAGTTCTTCAGGCGGATATTGGCGAATGTGCCGCGCGCCATCACGCGGTCATTGCCCCTGCGGCTTCCATACGAGTTAAAGTCCCGCACCTGCACGCCGTGCTCCTGCAAGTATTTGCCTGCCGGGCTGTCGCTGGCGATGTTTCCGGCGGGTGAGATGTGGTCGGTGGTGATCGAGTCGCCCAGCATGGCCAGCACGCGCGCGCCCCGGATATTATTAATATGTGGCACATCCAGGGTCAGCGACTGGAAGAAGGGTGGGTGCTGGATGTAGGTGGAATCATCAGACCACTGGTACAGGTCGCCTTCCGCCACTTTGATTTTTTTCCACATGTCCGAACCTTCGAAAACGTCAGCATACTTTTCGGAGAACATTGTGGTCGCGACGCTCGCCAACACCGCTTCCTCCACTTCCTGCGATGTAGGCCAGATATCCTTGAGAAAGACTGGTCCGTCCTTTCCCGTGCCAAGTGGTTCGCTGGACAGGTCGATGTCTACCGTGCCTGCCAGAGCGTAAGCCACCACCAGCGGGGGGGAAGCCAGGTAGTTAGCCTTGACCAGCGGGTGGACGCGCCCTTCGAAGTTCCGGTTGCCCGAGATGACTGCTGCCGCTACCAGGTCGGACCCCGTGACTGCCTTGGCAACTTCCCCGGGCAAAGGGCCGCTGTTGCCGATGCAGGTGGTGCATCCGTATGCCACTACGTTAAAACCGAGTTTTGAAAGGGGTTCCAGCAGGTTAGCCTGCTTGAGATAATCTGTCACTACCCTGCTGCCGGGTGCCAGGCTCGTCTTGACATATGGCTTTACCGACAACCCTTTTTCGATGGCTTTTTTGGCGACCAATCCAGCGGAAACCATCACCGACGGGTTGCTGGTATTGGTGCAAGATGTGATCGCCGCGATCACAACTGCACCGTGCCCGATTTCGTAAGAATCGCCGTTCCTGCTCACTTTCCCCTTTCGCTTCAAAGCCTCGGGGCCTAGTTCGTAGCCGCGCTCCTTCACCGGCGCGGTCAGCGCCTTCTTGAACGCCGGCTTCATCTCGGAAAGAGCCACGCGGTCCTGCGGACGTTTCGGTCCTGCCAGGGAGGGCACTACGTTCCCCAGGTCTAGTTCGAGCATATCGGTGTAAACTGCATCCGGAGTGCCGGTTTCGCGGAACAATCCCTGTTCCCGGCAGTAGGCTTCGGTCCGTTCGATGACCTCCGCCTCGCGGCCGGTCATCTTCATGTAGCGCAGCGTTTCACTGTCCACCGGGAAGAAGCCCATGGTGGCGCCGTATTCAGGCGACATGTTGGAAATGGTTGCCCGGTCCGGCAATGACATGCTTTCCAGGCCACCGCCGAAGAACTCGACGATCTTGTCCACCACGCCTTTTTGGCGCAGCATTTGCGTGACGGTCAGCACTAGGTCGGTGGCTGTGATGCCCTCCCGGAGTTTGCCGTGCATTTTAAAGCCAACCACATCCGGGAGCAGCATGTCCATCGGCTGCCCGAGCATGACGGCTTCCGCCTCGATGCCGCCCACGCCCCAACCCACCACCCCCAGGCCGTTGATCATTGTTGTGTGCGAATCTGTGCCGATCAGCGTGTCCGGGAACAGCACCTCCGAGGACCCCAAGCCCTCTTTCCTGGAGAGTACTACCTGGGCCAGGTATTCCAGGTTAACCTGGTGGACAATACCGGTGGCGGGCGGGACCACCCGGAAATTGCTGAAAGCCTTTTGTCCCCACTTGAGGAACTCGTACCGTTCGCGGTTGCGCTGGAATTCCATCTCTGCATTCCGTTTCAACGCTTCGGGAGTCGCAAAGAAATCCACCTGCACAGAGTGATCGATTACCAGATCAACCGGCACGAGCGGGTTGATTTTTTTCGGATCTCCGTCCAGGCGGGCAACTGCAGCGCGCATGGCTGCCAGGTCTACCACCGCCGGTACCCCCGTAAAGTCTTGCATGATCACGCGCGCCGGTAGGAAGGGAATCCCCGGGCGGCTTCCGCCTGGTTCAGCGGCTGGATTGGGAGTCCAGCCGGCAATGTTTTTGACGTCTTCCTGGGTGATCTCCCGGTCATTGCACTGCCGCAGCGCTGCCTCGAGCATGATGCGGATGGAGTAAGGCAAGCGGTTCAGTTTTGTCAGACCCGCTTTTTCTAGGGCATCGAGGCGATAAATGCTGTAGTTTTTATTCCCCACTTTCAACACATCCCGTGATTTGAAATAATCTTTTGACATTTCCAGCTCCTTTGGCGGGTATTCCCTCACCAGAACATCCTTTTATTCACGAAGACGTAACATCCCCTTTCGGGAATTTCGCGCCTTCCGGATATCTCTATGGGGTTCATCTCCCGGCCAGGAATGCACCCGGGCTTTACCTAAGGGATAAAAAAGGACTCAAAGGCGCCTCCCACCTCTTTTTTTCGTGGGATGCCGCCCTTCAAGCCTGTTTGTGTTTTTATTATCAGATGCTCAATTCTTTGCCAAGTTGCTCCACAAGTATATCGCATTCCGCCTTCGGCAGGAAACTTGCTTGTGCTGCTGCCAGGATACGTTCTTTGAGGGTTTTGTGCTCCATCCTCAGGTCTTCGCAGGCACCCTGGTATTCGTCGCTTAATGTGATTTGCAAAATGGATGGGTCATCGCTGCCCAGGGTGACATTTATCCCAGCCTTTAGCATGTTGATGATTGGGTGTTCCTTCATGGAAGGAAATACGCCGGTCTGGAGATTGCTTGTCAAGCATACTTCGAAAGCAGTCTTGCGCTCACGTGCCATTGCAGTCGTTTGCGGGTCTTCCATCACCCGCACCCCTTGCCCGATCCTGTCGGCGTTGAACGTCTCCATCGCCTCACGGACATCCGCTGCCCCTGCCCATTCCCCTGCGTGGATGGTAAGTTTTAATCCGGACTGCTGTGCCTCTTTGAATATTCCCACGAAAGGTGCGGCCGGAAACTCGGCTTCATTCCCTGCCAGGTCAAGCCCTAGGATGCCGTTGCCGGTCCGGGCTGCCGCTAACCAGGCCACCTGTTCGGCCAGTTCCACGCTCTCATGGCGATTGACCGAAGCAATCAGGAGTACGCGCACTCCGAATTCCTGGGCTGCCTCGCTGGCGCTTTCGCAGACCCAGTCCATCACTTGGCCCAACGGGAATCGCTCGGCGCGGCTTAAAGCCACCGGTGCGAAACGCAATTCAAGATGGCGCACGTTGTCATTCACCGCGTCTTCAATAGCTTCGCGGGTCACCCTATGGATGATCTCAGGTGAGCGGTAGAACATCCGCAGCGTGTTGAATTTCGCCAGGAAATTTTGGACTGTGTCTGGCTCGCTTGTTTCCTCACCGATAAGATTGCTGAAAGGACTTGTTCCAATTGGAACGGTTATCCCGTGGGTGCGGGCAATTTCCAGCATCGTGTTGAGACGCATTGACCCCTCCAAATGACGATGGAGGTCAATCTTGGGCAACCTCTGGTAGAAATTGGCAGATTTGTCCACTAATGCCTGTGTCGTTTTCGCTTCTTGTCGTTGGTTTGAGCCGGGACGGTCACAGCTTCTGCGGTCTCGACCCTCGGTGCTGCAGCCGCTTCCACTTGGGGTGCAGCACCGCGTGGCTGGTACAGGAAAATACGCCCGATGACGCCCGCCCGGATGTCTGCCAGCAGGGTCTGGAACATTTCCGAAGCCTGGCTCTTGTATTTCACCAGTGGATCGCTCTGGGCGTAGGCCTCCAGCCCAACCGAAACACGCAGCGCTTCCACCCGCGTTAGGTAGTCCACCCAAAGTTCGGTGATAGCACCCAGCAGCACCTGGCGGTAGATCTGGCTCTGCACATTGCGGCCCACTTCCTGAGGGGTCTGGGTTCCGGCGTTTTCTCCTAGGCGGGTCAATTCACTCTGCCCCCAGGCAAGCCGCTGCGCTTCCTGTGCCTGCTGCAGGTGATCAAGCACGTCATCTTCCAGCATGGCGGTGCTCTTGTTTGCCAACAATTCACCCGCAAGATGCACATAATGCAGGCGGGTGAAGATCTGGCGCACCTGACGGTGGGTCTTTGCGTCAAAAGAGGTGCTTGATCCCTGCGCGATGAGTGCCAGCAGGCGTATCTTGGCTTGGTCATCCCGCTCGGGCATGCGTTCGAGCGCAGCCGCTAGGTCCCTCACGATTTGGCCGTCTTTGCCGAGCAATTTTTCTTCACGCCCCACCAGCACTTTCTGGACTCGCTCTTCGACCTGCGCTGCCGCCTCCTGCCATTCGAGCTCTTGAAGTTCTGGTATGTTCAGCCCGAGCGATTCTCCCAGCCGGAATTCGATAGTGTTGGCCAAGCGGGTGATGTTTGTGGAAGCCACGTATGCATCCACTTGGGCGTGCAGTTCCTCAGCCAGGCTCTTCGGGTCTTCGCTCAGTTGGGTCAATTGGTCGGAGTCAAGCTGGAAGGGCACCCTCGCCAGCCCGGAGAGCTCCTCCAGGATCTCGTTCGGGCGCCGCGTCTCGTTCTCCAGGTTATCTGCCAGGCCGTCCAAAGCGGTATCCAGCGAATCGATCCGCTCATCGATTTGGGAGTCTAGGTTTTCACCCGTATGGTCGATCTGCTCGACGATGGTGTTTAGGAAATGCGCCTGGTCGGCCTGCAGGGCTTTCAAAGCCAGTTCACGCAGTGCCATTGCCAGGTCTTCTGAGGAACTATTTAATTCTTCCAACAGGAGCTTGTAAGTATAGGATGGAAAAATACCCGTGGGGGTGTTGAACGGCGGCTGGATCTGGTCCAGCCAGGCCAGAAGCCGCCAGTATTCTTCGCTGGCGATGACTTCCGCTGCCCTTCTCTCCACTTCCTGCCTCAGCAGCTCGTTAACGTCCTCCACCAAGTCTTCCTTCTCAAAGACCCGGTTGCGCTGGTCGTAGATGCGCTGGCGCTGGGCGTTGAGTACGTCGTCGTACTCGAGCAGGTGCTTGCGCACGTCGAAGTTGGCGCCTTCAACCCTGTGCTGGGATTGTTCGATCATGTTGGTGACCATGCGGTGCTGCATGGGGTAGTCGTCGTCGATTTTGAACCGCTCCATCACGCCTTTCACCTGGTCTCCGCCGAACATCCTCATCAGGTCGTCTTCCAGCGACAGGTAGAAGCGGCTCGAGCCGGGGTCACCCTGGCGGGCCGCACGGCCGCGCAGTTGGTTGTCGATCCGCCGCGCTTCGTGGCGTTCGGAGCCGATTACGTGCAGTCCCCCGCGGGCACGCACGCGTTCCATGTCCTCAAAATATTGCAGGAAATTTTTGACCTCTGCCTCGTAAATGCCGAACAGGGCTGGGTCGGTTTTTTGCAGGGCTTCGCGCCGCTCCTGCAGCGACATATCGAATGGGTCCTTGTAGCCAGCTTTGCGCAGCACGCGCGCCACTGCCGCGATCACCTCTTCCGCCAGGTCGCCTCCCAGTTTGATGTCCACGCCGCGTCCGGCCATGTTGGTGGCGATCGTCACTGCCCCGAAAGCCCCGGCGCCGGCGATGATCTGGCTTTCCTCGGTGTGCTTGCGGGCGTTCAGCACCTGGTGGGGCACACCCCCCTGCAGCACCGCCTTCAGCCGGTCTTCATCTTCGGCGGGCAGGCCCAGGATCTCCCGCAGGCGGGCCAGGTTGGCTGGTTCCTCGGGGTTGAGCGATAAACCCAGTTCCTTCGCCATCGGGCGCATGTCTTCAGGTCGCAGCTGCTCGATTGGTTCGTTCAGCGGTTGGAGTTCCGGGATGATCCGCCCGTCCTCCTCGCGTTCGTTTTTTTCCATCCAGGCATGCCGGAGTAGCAGGATCTGCATCAACCGGCGCACCGCCTCGGCTCGCAGCCGGGTCGACAGCCGTTCCGATCCTTCCACCGATGTGGTGCCTACTAGGATCGGGCGCCCCATGCTGTGGTAAATGACGATCTCGCGTACCAGCGACCGCAATTTGGCTTCCACGCTGCGGTAGATGATATCCGGGTAATCTTTGCGCCTCCAGAACACCACCTCTTTCTCGGGGTCGCTGCTGTGGGCAAAATAGGAGTATGCGTACCCTTCTTCGTCCTTGGTGTTGATCTCCACCAGCGGTGCATCCGGCCCGAAGGCCTGGAATTCCAGGTTGGTGGGGATGGGCAGGACTGGTAGTTTGTAAATTTTATCGAATTCTTCTGCCTCGGTCAGGGCGGTACCGGTCATCCCCGCCAGTTTGGCGTACATGCGGAAATAATTTTGCAGGGTGATTGTGGCGTACGTGACGTTCTCCGGCTCCACTCGCACCCCTTCCTTGGCTTCCACTGCTTGGTGCAGGCCGTCGCTCCAGCGCCGTCCCGGCATCAGGCGCCCGGTGAACTCGTCCACGATCAATACTTTGCCGCCCTGCACCAGGTAGTCTTTGTTGCGCTTGAAGAGGTGTTGAGCGCGCAGCGCCTGTTCCAAAAAGCCGAGCAGGTGCGCTTGTTCGGGGGTCACGTCTTCGGGGCGGTCGGGGTCGCGCAATGGCTGCCCCAGCAGTTGTTCCATGTGGACGGTTCCGATCTCCGTCAACGCCACGCTGCGGTCCTTTTCGCTGACGTCGTAATCCTCGGGTTTTAACTGGCGCACGAGTGCGGCCATCTTGCCGTACCATTCTATGTTGCCTGAAGCTGGGCCCGAGATGATCAGCGGGGTGCGGGCTTCGTCAATCAGCACGTTATCCACCTCGTCCACGATGGCGTAATGGTGGCCGCGCTGGACTTTGTCCTCCAGTCGGTAAACCATGTTGTCGCGCAGGTAGTCGAAGCCGAACTCGGAGTTGGTACCGTAAGTGATATCTGCTGCGTAGGCTTCCACGCGGTCCACCAGGCGCATCTCGTCCTGGTCTTCGTGCGGGGACTCTTTCTCAGGGTCGTACAGGAAAGCCTTCTTGCCGTTTTCCGTGGCAGCCGCCATCTGCAGGATTCCAACCGACAGCCCAAGGAAATGGTAAATGGCGCCCATCCAGCGGGCGTCACGCCGGGCTAGGTAATCGTTGACCGTCACTAGGTGCACCCCGTGACCCGTCAGCGCGTTCAGGTAAAGCGGCAGCGTGGCAACCAGGGTCTTGCCTTCGCCGGTGCGCATTTCTGCGATCTTGCCCTGGTGTAGCACGATCCCGCCGATAAGCTGCACATCGTAGGGGCGCTGCCCGATCGTGCGTTTGGCAGCTTCGCGTACCGCTGCGAAAGCTTCCGCCAGGATTCCATCCAGCACGGAATTCTCGATCTCCCGGCGTTCCTTCTCGTCCTCCACACCTTCCAGCTCTCCGGCGATTAGGCTGCGGAACTCATCCGTTTTCTGGCGCAGCGCTTCGTCGCTTAGGGTTTCGAAATCCGGCTCGAGGGCATTGATTTGTTCCACCAGGTCGGTGGTTTTTTCGATTTCACGTCGATTGGGGTCTCCCCCGAATGTTTTCACAAATTTCTGGAGCATGGAAATTCCCTTTCGGGGAAAATTATAGCATGAGGTTGTAAGAGAAAGGTAAGAAACACAAGGAAGGGGGGGATCGAAAATATAAGTATGTTGGGGGTAGATTATGTAATCCTTGTATTTCGCTTTTAGGATATTTGGCAAGATCAACGGAATGATTTTCGAGAAATATTATTTGACCCTATAAAGGTTGTTGCGAAATTAATTGAAATCACCTACAATTCATACAGCCTTTTCATTAAACCTGCACATGGGGTAGATTACAGGGTAATTAATTGCAGCAATTAGTAAGACCTTATTCATTTTAAGGATGTTGTTGTCTTGTTTTGTTGCCACCTTTTCAGATAATAATGGATGACGATGTAAATAATAGACATGGAAGGGGATTAAATGGCGAATCCAATTAATACCGCAAGGATTTTGGCAACGGGTTTATTCGTTCTGTTTTGTTGTGGTTACCTGATATTTTTTTCATTGTATTCAAACGGGAATATAAATAAAATTTTAAGAATATGTTGCTGGAAGATAAAAAGAGATTCCTTTGGATAAAAACTCTTATGAAACCAACCATTGAAAAAATTAAAAAATGGTGGAAAACCCGTTTCGTTCCTGGGATCGTCCAAATTTCTGAAACGCTCTGGGTAAGAGATTCCCGACTGGGGTATTTCCTGGAAATCTTCATTATCATCATTTGGGCATTATATGTTGGTCGGGCGTATCTGGATATGAATTTATTGACCTGGCCATCGGGAGGAGAGTTCCCTTCATCAATTCAAACAGGTTATATTTTGGCAAATTTCTCAAAATGTGGGGTGTGTGTATTCTGGAACGGTTTTTCCCATGGCGGCGCCCCAAGTTTTGCTGACATGCAGGGAAGTATGTTATATCCTTTGGTAATGATATTAACCCTTCTAAAGGGTGTATTAAACGGGGCCAAGCTTACCATTATCGGTAGTTTAATGATGGCTGGGGTCGCGCAATGGTGGTTATCAAAAGTCATGGGATTTGGTAGAATTCCGCGCTTGTGGAGCGGGTTATTGGCGGTTGTAGGTGGAAACCTGGCCGCGCGCATGGAATTGGGAGCTTTTGGAGTCGTATTATCGACGGCTGCCTGCACTCTTGTTCTTGCACCTGGTGTAGCGCTCGGATTAACCGGTAAGCGTCGCTATGCAATCTTGCTGGGAATAACAATTGGATTGGCTCTCCTTTCTGGGCAGGGTTATATGCAGGTTGGTTTGATATTGGGTATTATTCCTACATTCTTAATATTTATACTGGGCCGTGGAGAGAAATTTAAGAATCTTTGGAAAGAATACCTGCTTGCTGGGTTCCTGGCCTTTTTGATCGCCGGTATATTTCTCATTCCCACGATTCATTTTTATCCCAATATGGCGAAAAATGAAGATTCCACCTTTGGAATAGCACAAGCGCTCGAGTATATTCCTCTAAATCATTTGATTGATAATGTCGGTTTTTACCAAACGGATCTGCTTAAACCGGCTCCTTATCCTTATCTATATGCAAACTTTTTAGGATGGATCCCCATCCTTCTGGCAATCGTGGCTTGGCGCTATATTCCCAAATCTCGGTGGAGATTAATGGTGTTTTTTCTGGTTTCTATAATATTGATATATTTAACAGCTAGCGCCGACCTGCTTAAATTGCTCACGAAATTTATACCTTTTGTTGCAGGTGTTCGTAATCCTCCACAAATCGCGGGCTTGGCAAATCCCTTGATCTTGGGTTTATCAGCTTGGGGATTGGATGCACTTCTCCATCTAAAGTGGCCAAAAATTGCGTTAATTAATGCTAATTCTTCCGGTTCCATTTTCAGTGTGAATCTTGCCTTAATAATCCTCGCAATTCCGCTCTTTTGGTCGCTGAGAGAAGCTTATGTTTTTGGCCATAACTGGCTTTCAACAGTTAATATTGATGAAACTTTATACCAAAAAGTAGACTATTTAAAAACGGATGTTGCAGAATGGGTCAATTTGCCATTTGGTCTTCATTATTGGCTAATTCCAGGCTTTGATGAAAACTTAAAAATTAGTAGTGCATTCCGAACATGGAGTTGGAAGAACCGAGAGGATCCTCCTATCAATCAAGAAGCTACATTTGATATAGTTGATCCTGGGGCACCTAATTTAATAAGAGTTATTGATGGACTAAATTATCTTACCCATTTTGAGAATGAATACGCCTACATTCAAATTGGGGACCAGAAAATTGCCTGCACAGCGAAATCCAGCGGAGGAAATATTGATGTTGAATGTCCAGCATCCGAAAATGGACAACTGGTTGTATATGAAAATAATTGGACAGGGTGGTATGCGTGGGTAGATGGGACGAGAACAACTCTTCTTCCTTCTGACTGGTTAAGTATTGATGCTCCCGCAGGAAAACATTCCTACCAGTTCAGATATCGACCATGGGATGTATGGGTGGGTATTTTTCTATCTATTTTAGGTATCGCATTGAGCATTTTTCTCTGGCTTCGGGCCAGGGAATATATATAACCCACCTTCGATAAATGACTCAATTTGAGCTTCTCCGATGCGGTCTATAATCGCCCAATGAGAAGCGGAGAGGGGATGGTGGCGGGGTGTTGCATTTTGCTAAATCCCGCTAATTATTTAGGTTCTTTCTCACCTTGTCGATGTGCCTATCGTACCATTGTTTTAGGAGGGGGGATGCACCTCTTGGAGGCTAACAGCCGCTTGTGGGCCATCCTGAGCACATTATTTTATAATATGGGAGTGAATAGGTATTCTTTTTCCCCACCCAAAGAATGGGGCGGGGGTTAGGGCGTGGGGTTGATTTTTTCTTTGGGCACATTAATTATTAGCTGAATAACCAATATATTTGGTATTATGCCAAATATATTGACATATTGCCAATATCATGCTAGACTCCCCCAGAGAGGCAAATATGAGCGTCATCCCCCGCAAATGTCCAAGTTGCTCTGCTCCCCTCGTCGTCACCCAGTTAAGTTGCACCAGGTGCGAGACCAACGTGGTGGGGCTCTATGAGATCAACCCCTTCCTCCGCTTGTCCAATGAAAGCCTGCAGTTTCTGGAAACATTCATCCGCAATCGCGGCAATGTCAAGGAGATGGAGCGCGAGAGCGGCGAGTCCTATTGGGTCATTCGGCGCCGGCTCGACGAGGTCATCACCGAACTCGGTTATGAGGGCGAGCCGGTCGAGGACGAACTTTCATCCCACCGCCAGGAGATCCTTGGCCGTCTGAGCAAGGGCGAGATCGACGTCAAGGAAGCCACCCGCCTTTTGAATCAACTGGGCGAGGGAATTTCGTAGGTACCAAGGAGACAGAATGGCCACTCAGAGTGAACAAATGCTGGTGCTCGATATGATTTCGCAGGGAAAGATCACCGCTGCCGATGGCGAGGAATTATTGAAGGCCCTCGCGGCCAGCACCCCCAAACCGAAACCCCACCCGGTCCGGGTGGACCCGGTCGGCGTGGCTGCCACCGGCTTCTCGCCCAGCGATGGCGCCAGCCTGGCTGCCGAACTGCGCAAATTGGGTATTGAGCATCTCAAGTTATCCGACCTGCAGGAGATGCGCCTCCACAATGTCACCCCTGAATATGTGCGCGAGATGGTAGCCCTGGGTTTTGATAATGACGACCTGGATGAACTTGTCAACCTGCGCATCCAGAACCTCACCCCGCAGTATATCCGCGAGATGAGGGCTGCCGGGTTGGAGGACGCAGATTTCGACGAGTTGATCGAGGCCTCTCAACACGGCGTGACTCCCGAGTTCTTGCGGGCGCTGCATGAGGCGGGGATCGAACACCCCGATGTGGATGAACTGGCCGGGGCCGCCGAGCATGGCGTAACCCCTGATTTCCTGCGTGCCATCCGCGATTCCGGCCTCAAGGACCTGGATGTGGACGATATTGTCAAATGCTCCGAGCATGGAGTCACCCCCGAGTTCCTCCGGGGCATGCGTAGCTCCGGCATCCGGGAACTGGACGCGGACGATCTGGTCAAGTGCATCGACCACGGCGTGACCCCCGACTTTCTGCGCCTCATGCGTGCTGCTGGTATCGAGGACCTTGACGTGGATGATATGGTCAAGTGTTCCGACTACGGTGTCACCCCAGATTTCCTGCAGGCCATGCGCGCCGCCGGGCTGAGGGATCTGGATGTGGACGACTTGGTCAAATGCTTCGACCGCGGCATCACGGTGGAACTCATCCTCGCCTTGCGTGAGCTCGGGATCAAGGACCTGGATGTGGATGAACTCGCCCATGCCTCCGACCATGGGCTCACCCCCGATTTTATCCGCAGCCTGCGCGACCTGCACCTGAAAGACCTCGAGTTGGATCACCTGGTCGAACTGGTCGATCACGATATATCCGTTGAAGACCTGCGCACCGCCCACGCTGCTCACCCCGACCTCGATACCGGTGATCTGGTAGAGTTGGTCGTGGAAGGTAGTGACCATGAAGGGGAGGACAGCGCTCCCCAAAGCAGCAGGCATCCTAAAGGTAAGTTCCACCTTCATGTCCATTAACCACTGGTTCGATACGGCATTGTCCCGATGCACTTCCGGGAAGCTATACCATCCCCACAATCTAGCTTGGTCTTGTTAGGGCAACCAATCTCATCCCTGCTCTTTTGTTTTGCAAACTCTCACAAAAGAAAGATGAAAAAACAAGGGTCTTGAGAGCGAAGCTCTCAAGACCCTTGTTTTTTCTTGATTCGCCCCTCCCCTTTAGGGGAGGGGATGGGGGTAGGGTTTAATACAACCCATTTTCCTCACACCAGATGTAGATCCATCACCTGGCGGAAATGATACCCATAGATTGCGAACGTGACCGCCAGCGCGAACAGCTCCGGTCGCTGGAAAAGCGTCCAGAACAGCAGCTTCCAGTATTGAACCCGTTCCTTCCCGATGATCCCCAATCTCAGCACGGATCGGAAAAATGCCTGGACATATTCCCCGCTCAATGGGATGGTGATCTTGGGGGCCTTGTATTCCTTCAGGAAGGTCTTCACGCGTGCATAATAATTCTTGGGGGTGTACAGGGTCCTTACCACCGCCCGGTAGCCATTCTGCAGCGCTTCGATGTTCATTACCTTCGGGATGATGTTCGTCCCGCCGTCCACGTTATCGCCTGAGAACGACCCCACCAGCCGCCCGTCCTGTTCCATGCGTTTGTACAGCCGGGTCCCGATGGGTGCCTGCAGCAGTCCAACCATGGCGGTCACGATCCCGCTTTTTTGAATGAAATCGATCTGCCGTTGGAAAGTGGAGGCGGTATCGTTGTCGAATCCGATGATGAATCCGCCCTGCACTTGCAGACCGGCGCGCTGGATTCGTTTCACGTCCGCTACCAGGTCGCGGTGCAGGTTTTGTTTCTTGTTGCACTCTGCCAGGCTGTCGTCATCGGGTGTCTCCACTCCGATAAAGACCGTATCGAAACCCGCCTGGGTCATCATATTCATGAGTGGTTCGTCGTCAGCAATATTGATCGAGATCTCGGTATTGAACGGCATCCCCTTCTTGCCCTTGCGCCACTCGATCAGTGCTGGCAGCAGGTCGCCCCGCAGTTGCTTTTTGTTGCCGATCAGGTTGTCGTCCACGAAAAAGACCGGCTCGCGCCAGCCAAGCTGGTACAGTCCGTCCAGTTCGCGGATGATCTGCGCCGAAGTCTTGACCCTTGGGGTGTGTCCGAACAGCGTGGTGATATTGCAGAACTCGCAGTCGAACGGGCAGCCGCGCGAATACTGGATTGACATGGTTGCGTACCGCTCCCGGTCCGCTAGTTCCCATAAGGGTGCCGGCGTTTGCTGGATGTCGGGGAATTCGTCTGACGTATAGAATTTCTGCGCTTGGCCTTTTTCTAGGTCGCGCAGGAACGGAGCCAGGGTCATCTCGGCCTCGTTCAGCACGAAATGGTCTACCTCCGGGAATTGGTCGTATTCAGCAGTGAACAACGGACCTCCCGCCACTACCTTCAGCCCGGCGGCCTTGCATCGGGCGATCACTTCGTACGTGGATTTCCTTTGCACCACCATGGCGCTCACGAAGACCAGCTCTGCCCATTCCAGGTCTTTATCTTTAAGATTCTGGACATTAAGATCCACTAGGCGCTTTTCCCATTCCGATGGCAGCATGGCTGCCACGGTCAGCAGCCCCAGCGGGGGGGTGGACGCCTTCTTGCGGATGAATTTAAGGGCGTGTTTAAAACTCCAGAACGTGTCGGGAAATTCCGGGTAAACCATCAAAACTTTCATCAAAACCTCCAAAGGGGTACACTAAAAAAAGTTCTGTTCTGCGGCAGGTCTTAATGCCGAAAGGGAACAGGGTATTCTGGTTGAAACATAAATCTGATCGGCGAATGAGGACCACCAAACCAGGTTTCGCGCTCGACCTTTAGCTTTCCCCACTGCTGGTTCGAAAAGGTGGACTTTTATAAACAGGGTAAATGTGCCGGTGTTATTCGTCTATTTGCATCAGACTTGTCGCCATTATACCGCGGATTCCGTTTGAAGGTTGGATTGATGGGGAATCGATAGGAAATTGATAACTGCAGGGATTGAATAATTATCGCAACCACCTTCCCCCTTGACTCGACCCGGTTGGTTCGACCTTGTAGATTGCCCTTCAATTCTTATCATCTATCCATTGATGAGTATTTTAATCCCCAAGGGCGGAGGGAGTTGGTGGCTGTTTTTTACCAGTTCCTGGCTCCTCGTCTGTTATCCTTTGGGAGATCGAGGATTGGCACATTCCCTAACAAAATGGCCATTTTAGTTACGACCCGTCAGGATAAACTGCTTGACCTTGCTCTCCACACAGCCTATACTTTGTGGAATATTTATGTCACCGCCTAAACCTGCGCATGGAATGCGCGCCTTTTTCACCATCTGGTCCGGGCAGCTTGTCTCGCTGGTCGGCTCCCAGCTCACCGGCTTTGCCTTGGGTGTGTGGGTCTACCAGCAGACCCGGTCGGTGCTGCTGTTGGCATTGGTACAGGTTGCCCAGCAGGCTCCCTATGTAATCCTCTCGCCCTTGGCAGGGGTCTTCGCTGACCGCTGGAACCGGCGCACCGCCATGATTGTCAGCGATGCCGGCGCTGGGCTGGCAGTTCTTGCAGCCGCAGGTCTTTACTTGACCCAGCATCTCCAGATATGGATGGTGATTCCCATCAACTTGTGGATGGCAGCTTTCAATACCCTCATGTGGCCTTCCTTTACTGCCTCGGTGACACTTCTGGTCCCTAAAAAACACTATGGACGGGCGAATGGCTTTGTGCAGTTGGGTGAAGCACTGCCTCAGATCGCAGGACCGGCCTTGGCCGGTGCCTTGTATGTTGCCATCCATCTCGGTAACATGGCGCTGATCGACTTTGCTACTTACGCTTTTTCTGTACTACTGATGTTGTTTTTCGTTCGCATCCCAAATCCCCCACCTACTACAGAGGGTCATGAAGCCAAAGGCTCCCTCTGGAAAGAGACGCGCTTTGGTTGGGACTACATTGCCTCCCGTAAAGGACTATTGGCGCTCCTGCTTTTCTTCTTGGCCAGCAACTTCCTTTCCGGTGTGATGAGCCCGTTGATTGTGCCGCTTATCCTTGACAATTGGGATGCCAGCACTCTGGGATATATTAGCACTCTCATGGGGGTGGGTATGCTGGTGGGAACACTGGCTATGAGCGCCTGGGGGGGCGGCAAACGCAAAATTTATACCCTTTTGGGGGCTGCCTTTCTAAGCGGGCTGTTTTTAAGTGTTGTCGGACTGCGTGCATCCATCCCCATGATTGCCGTCTGTGGGGTTGCCATCATGTTCTGCGGCCCCTTTATAAATGCCTCCAGCCAGGCTATCTGGCAGGCTAAGGTGGCTCCGGATGTCCAGGGGCGTGTGTTCGCGGTTCGTCGGGCTATTGCATGGTCATCCGGGGTTGTCGCTCCGCTGCTTGCAGCTCCCTTGGCAGATTATATATTTAAACCTTCCATGGCGATTGGGGGGGCCTGGGCTTCCGTGCTTGGGCCCATTTTCGGCTTTGGCGCCAGCCGCGGGGTGGGAGTGTTGATCAGTCTGGTGGGCTTGTTATCAGCAGGCGTTTCGGTGGTCGCCTTGCTTACCCCCCTTGTCCGTCGGGTTGAGTTGGATCTTCCCGATCATGACGTGTCGAAAATATCTTAAATGAGTCGGGTGTTACCCGCAGGTCGCCTCCACCATTGGTATCGACTGAATCCACCCGCTTTACAAATTAGAACGCATGTGCTATAATCGCTTCGCGGCGAGGGATGCGCACTCGCAGCGTCAAGTTCCATGGCACTTTGCCGCAGACTCGTTTCTGCGGCGCTGGTTAGGAAATCCGCTCACCGAATGTTTGCACTGAGTCGGCTTCATGCTGTTCCCAGCCACCTCGCCGACTCATGTCGTCGATGTCAGGACCTTAACAACCGAAAATTAATGAGATGGATACCACCAACTTTCCATCGTGCACCACGCGAGTGCTCTCCAGGTAAAGGGTCTTCGTTCCGCGATAACACATGTAAAAGTGACTTTAATTCATCTACCTCGTCCCCGCATAGTTCCAACCCATCCCCACTGCTTCCCGCCTCCTTTCTGAGCTTATTCGTTTTGGGCTCGTTTTGAAAACCGAGTTCCCCAGCCTAGTACATGAATATGAAGAGACAACGAGATGTTTTCGTTCCTCATTTGTTACTCAGGATCGAATATGTGCAGGGGCGGCAATAGCTTTTGTAAGGGACTAAAATGTTGCGCCCGGTTCTCAAAAGAGAATTAATTGTTCCTCAATTGTTCCTCCACCCCTGGCCTGCCTGACCTCATTACCCTAACATCTGGGGGGGCCGAGTGCGAAAATTACCTCATTTTAAAC
>Ga0187878_1002334_pt1 | contig 16961 bp, 17 predicted proteins | sample June2016WEW_17_1_FD_132979 | JGI IMG/M metagenome (GOLD analysis project Ga0187878, IMG submission 132979) | Peatland microbial communities from SPRUCE experiment site at the Marcell Experimental Forest, Minnesota, USA - June2016WEW_17_150 | ecosystem: Environmental > Terrestrial > Soil >...
AACCGCGTGACGGGTTCACCACTGTTCCCGACCTTGGCACCCACCACTAAAGCATGTCCGGTGAAGATCGGTGGACGCTCGCGACGAGGAGAGCTGTAGGACTTGGCCGATCAGACGATGATTAGAGCTTCGAGGGAAGACCGTCATTCCGAAGATCCTGTTGAACCGGGACCTGTCACGGTTCTGGCACGAGAGCAGTTGGCGCCTAACTTGCAGCTGCTCACGGTAAGAGCACCTGTTATCGCATCCAAGATCCAACCCGGCCAGTTTGTCATAGTCCGAGCCGACGAATACGCGGAACGCATTCCACTCACTGTCGCCGACTGGGACAGAGAGAAAGGCTCCGTCAGTTGCGTGTTCATGCAGGTGGGCACGTCCACATACAAGCTCGGCAAGTTGAAGCCCGGCGACGTGCTGTCCACATTTGTGGGACCGTTGGGCAAGCCATTGGAGCTGGATCGATGGGGCACTGTTGTGGTTGCAGGTGGATGCTACGGGATTGGAAGCATCTATCCCGTCGCACGCGCCTTGAAGGAGAGAGGTAACCGAGTCATTTCACTCATCGAGGGACGCAGCAAGTTCCTGCTGTACTGGCTTGATCGATTGGAATCTGCGAGTGATAAGGTCGTTTTTTCGACGAGAGACCGTTCAATCGGAAAGAGCAGAGACGGAGCTGCTGCAATCAAGGACCTGTTAGACTCGGGCGAGCACATCGACCGCCTAATCGCAATAGGTTGTACGTTCATGATGTACCAGATGGCTGAGGCGACGCGGCCTTTCGCAGTCAAGACTATCGTTAGCCTGAACCCAATCATGATCGACGGAACTGGAATGTGCGGAGCATGTCGAGTTTCAGTGGCAGGTCAAACGAAGTTTGCTTGCGTAGACGGACCTGACTTTGATGGCCATCAGGTTGACTGGAAACTGCTGCTGTCGCGGCGGAAAGCGTACCTCGGCTCAGAGACCGATTCAGGAGAGAGATAGATCGGGATGTCGAAGAAACCAAAACAAATCATCCCGAAGAAAACACCCATGCCAGAACAACCTCCAGCGGAGCGCATCAAGAACTATGATGAAGTCCCATACGGCTATACGCCTGAGCAAGCGATCGCCGAAGCAAAGCGCTGTCTCGAGTGCGGACGCCCTCTATGCGTTGACGGATGCCCGGTGAACATCAACATTCCCGCGTTCCTGAAACTCGTGGCCGAGGGAGATTTCCGTGGAGCGACCAATATCATCAAAGAGACGAACGCGCTGCCTGCCGTCAGTGGACGTGTGTGCCCGCAGGAAGAGCAATGCGAAGGAAAATGCGCTCTATCCAAACGCTTCGAGTCTGTGGCAATTGGCCGGCTCGAACGATTCGCTGCCGATTGGGAAGCCTTCCAAGGCACGCCGCCTATCCCTGCCTTGCCTCCACCAACAGGAAAGAAGGTGGCAGTAGTGGGCTCCGGCCCAGCCGGGATCACAGTCGCAGCTGACCTCGTTAGGAAGGGCCACCATGTATCCATCTTCGAAGCACTGCATGAACCGGGCGGTGTGCTTGTATATGGCATTCCGGAGTTTCGTCTCCCTAAGGCTATCGTGCGCCGCGAGGTCGAGTACGTGTGCCGCCTCGGAGTCAAGCTAGTCAAGGACTTCGTTGTCGGCGCAGCTGAGACTGTGGATGAGCTCTTGGACGAGTACGATGCGGTCTTCTTGGGAACAGGGGCCGGGTTGCCGTGGTTCCTGAACATTCCAGGGGAAAACCTAAACGGAGTATACTCGGCGAACGAATACTTGACCCGAGCGAATCTAATGAAGGCATATCGTTTCCCAGAATACGATACACCGATCGCACGCGGAAAACATGTTGCCACCGTCGGCGGAGGCAACGTAGCCATGGACTCCGCGCGAACCGCACTACGCCTCGGCGCCGAGGAATCGACCATTGTCTATCGCCGATCGCGAGAAGAGATGCCTGCACGGGCTGAGGAGATCCATCACGCCGAACAAGAGGGCATCCGTTTCGAACTGCTCACCACACCTGTCGCCTTTCACGGAGACAGCAGCAATTGGGTGAAAGAGATCGAATGCATTCGCAATCAACTGGGCGAGCCAGACGCATCGGGCCGACGTCGACCGGTGCCGATCAAGGATTCGAACTTCCGCATACCGGTTGATGTGGTCGTGCTTGCAATTGGGCAGAGTCCTAACCCGCTAATCCCGAAGACGACACCTGACCTGAAGACGCAGAAAGACGGAGTCGTAATCATTGACAATGAGACAGGAAAGACTTCAAAGAAGGGAGTGTTCGCCGGGGGCGATGTCGCAACGGGTGGAGCCACAGTCATCCTAGCGATGGGCCAGGGCAAGAAAGCAGCCAAAGCCATTGACGAGTATCTGACGACGGGACAATGGTAACCGGTCTTAGTTGTCAGATCGCGGTTACTTTTGAAGGCTAACTCCAGATCGATTCCTACTGGTACTCCATATTCGATTCCTTATTCCAAGTAAGCGGGGAGCGCTCGACGTAGTCGTGTGTAACCCCACGAGCTCCGGTCCAATGCGAATAACACAAATACGTGTGCCAATGTTTCTGGAGAGTTCCCGCAGGCAACCTCGATGCAGAATCTCGACGCCGCAAAGAAAGAAGCTCTGATGAAATCGGAGGCTGAGCGCATAGTCGCTGAAGGAAGAAAGCGCGACCTACATCTGCGACTTCTTGGCGCTTTGGCTTTCCAGTTGCACTGCCCGAAGTATGTCTACCTCTCGAAGAAGCTCGGCAGAGTGCTATCTGACATTGATTTTGCAGCTTATGGTGGACAGCGAGTCGAGATCAACAAGCTGATGAGAGAATTCGGATACATCGATCAGGGCATGCTCACTGCCTTGTTCGGTCATACTCGCATGATCTGGGACAACACATCGAACGGTATGCATGTGGATATTTTCTTCGACAAGCTCGAGATGAACCACGAAATCCCATTTGCGAATCGTCTCGGGATCGACGAGTGGACAATCCCTCTCGCCGATATGCTCCTCGAGAAGATGCAGATAGTCCACATAAACGAAAAAGACGTTGTTGACACCATCATGCTCCTACGTGAGCACTCAGTTGGTGATGGAACCCCAGAGACGATTGATGTCCGCCACATCGCAGCAATGTTGGCACAGGACTGGGGATTCTACTACACGGTCACAATGAACCTCAAGAAGATCCAAGATCGCCTTCCCTCCCTGCCTGAATTAAGCGATGAAGATCGAAAGGATATTTCAGGCAAGGTACAGGCAACGCTGAAGGTTATAGAAGATCAGCCCAAGACCATGAGCTGGAAAATGAGAGCCAGAGTTGGCACTAAGAAGAAGTGGTACAGAGAAGTCGAGGAAGTAACCCGATAGTGGTAGTACTTCTCATTATCCGATAAGCCCCGGCCATGGAAATCGGTCGCGGCTGAAGTGAACATCATTCTCATAGAGGAGCTTGGCGGGAAATCCAAGTGACCAGCGCTTCTGCTGGTCATGGATCCTGGAGCAATGCTGATGCATCAACACATGGGGGAGTACGCCCCGAAGCGCACCTTGAAGCTCTTGTGACTAACGGCCGGAATCGTTTCCCGACCGGGTTCTAGTTATAAGGGATTCGAGTAATCTACTGCGGAGATGTGAGCCGCTGAACGGTGGCTATCGTGGTCAACTCCTCAGAGTTGACTTGACTAAGATGACCTGTAAGCCCGAGAAGTTGAAAGAGGACTGGGTGGGGGACTTCGTCGGTGGCAAAGGTCTCGGTGTGCGATACCTATATGACCTCATTCGCCCCGGGATCGACCCATACTCACCTGAGAACCCGATCATCTTCATGACAGGGCCGCTCACCGGCACAGTTGCCTCAACGATGTCTCGCATCGCGCTCGTCACGAAATCACCCTTGACTGGCACGATGAGCGACAGCTACTCCGGTAGTTACTTCCCAGCTGAGCTGAAACACGCAGGTTTCGATGGAATCGTCATCACTGGAAAGGCCTCCGCGCCGACCTACCTCTTTGTGGAAGACGGGCATGCCGAACTGCGAAACGCAAGAAGCCTCTGGGGAAAGGATGTTTTCGAAACTACCGATGAGATAGTACGCCAATGCAGCGGATCAAGCACCGCTAAGGGTGATGCTCCAAAGGTTGCCTGCATCGGCCCCGCAGGCGAGAACCAAGTCAGATTTGCTGCAGTGGCCTTCGACAAGAGACATTTCGCAGGTAGGGGCGGGACTGGAGCAGTCATGGGTTCGAAGAATCTGAAGGCCGTGGCTGTGCGCGGAACGAAGCACGCACAATCCCTAGCCATCAACTTGAGCCCTCAGTTCCTCGAAGTCGTCAGAAATTCGATCAAGAGAGACATACGTGAGAACCCAGACGCTGAAGCCATGATCAAGTTTGGAACGCCTGTGGTTGTCGACCTTGCCAACAACGCAGGCCTATTGCCCACCCGCAACTTCCAGACAGGAGTCTTCCCTGATGCTGACAAGATCAACTCAGACGCCCTTGTGAACCAGCTCCTCGTGAAGCACATGACAACCTGCTTCAGCTGTTCCATAGGATGCCGAAACATAACGAAGATCAAGGACGGCCAATTCGCAGGACTAGAAGGCGAAGGCCCAGAGTATGAGACACTTGGATTGGCTGGCTCGAATCTTGCAATCGGAGACATACGCGTTGTCATGAAGTTCAACCATGAATGCTCTCGAATGGGGATTGACACGATATCAGCGGGCAACGTCATCGGTTGGGCCATGGAACTTTACGAAAGAGGGCTAATCACGAAGGCGGACACACAAGGTCTGGACCTCTCGTTTGGCAACAGTGCGACCGTCGTGGCACTCCCAGAGATCATCGCGATGAGGAAGGGGATTGGAGATACCCTTGCGGAAGGAGTCGCGCGAGCCGCTCAGAAAGTCGGGAAGGGCTCGGAGAGATACGCCTTGCACTGCAAAGGCCAAGAGTATCCTGGGTACGACCCGAGAGGATCGTTTGGAATGGCTCTAGCATACGCGACCTCCGACAGGGGAGCTGACCACAATCGCGCATGGCCGGTCGCATACGAGGCTTTCGGAAAGCTGGACCCATTCACGTGTGTTGGCAAAGCGGAGCTGGTCGTGAAAGACCAGATCAGAACAAGCGTAAAATGGAGCATGTGTGCCTGCGACTTCATCCCTATTGATCTTCCCATCATCGCTGAACTCCTCAGTGCAGCGACGGGTCAGAAATACACAGAGGAAGACGCTAGGAAGATCGGACGGAGAATTTGGACACTAACGCGACTATTCAACATCAGAGAAGGCTTCTCTAGACAACATGACGGGATTCCGCCTCGGATCTATTTGGACCCGCTTCCAGATGGCAATCCGAAAGGCAAAGTCGTACCTAAGCAAGACTACGAGACCATGTTGACGGAATACTACAAGCTCTGGGGATGGGACGACCAAGGAAAACCCACAGAAGCTGCCGTCGAAGAACTCGGATTGGCGAATCTCACGAAGCTCTAGAGCGTACCACCGCGAGAACCCGCGTTGCAGCTGATGTAGCGAACCTCGACTCCTTACACACTCTAGGCAAAATGGGCATTCGCACGGTTCCTTAAACAAGTTCTTAAGAAGAACTCACAGGCACAAAGCTGCCACTGGTGTTCTTGAATGCCGGGAAACACGGACGACTTCGCCGAACTGAGCTTTCCAGAAGCTCCGAAGATCATAGTCAAGCCACCCGGTCCCAAAGCGAGAGCGCTGCTCGAGAAACAGAAGGAGGTCGACAGCAGAGCGGTCTACTATGCAACAGTCATTCCCACTGCTTGGGAGACTGGGAAGGGCGCGACACTCCAAGATGTGGATGGAAACACGTACGTGGACTTCATGGCAGGGATCTCGGTTCTGAACGTGGGTCACTCCAATCCGTACGTCGTCGAGGCTGTCAAACGACAGCTGGACAAACTTACCCACGCTCTGGACATTCCAACACCCGAAAGGATAAGGCTCGTCGAGAAACTCGTTGAGATAGCTCCTGCCGGACTCAAGGACAATTCCAGAGTCCTTTTTGGTGGCCCATCTGGCTCGGACGCGGTTGAGGGCGCATTGAAAATCGCGAAGTTCAATACGAAACATCACGCGATCCTAGCATTTCACGGCGCATACCATGGAATGACTAGCGGTGCGCTCTCGGTGACTTCCAAGAGATCATTTAGGACTGGGAATCTGCCGCTGCTTCCTGACATACATTTCGCACCGTACGCCTATTGCTATCGTTGTGCGTTTGAGAGGGAGTACCCTGAATGCAACATGCAATGCACGCGATACATAGAGTACCTCTTCAAAGACCCGGAGTCAGGACTGACCGATCCTGCAGCTATCATTGTTGAACCAATTCAGGGAGAAGGGGGCTTCATCACTCCACCGGACGGATACCTCAAAGAACTGAGACGAATATGCGACGAGAACAAGATACTCCTCATAGTGGATGAGATCCAGTCAGGCTTCGGAAGGGCGGGGAAGATGTTTGCCTGCGAATACGAAGGCATCACACCAGACGTCATGCCAATCGCAAAAGCAGTCGGAGGAATAGGAATCCCACTTGCCGGTTGCGTCATCAAGAAGAACCTCGACACGTGGGAGCCTGGAGCACACCTCGGAACCTTCCGGGGAAACGTGCTAGCTTGCGTCGCCGGGTATGAAGCGATCGACTTCACCCTACAGAAAGGACTGGTTGACCGGTCTGCCAGAGAGGGGGCTCACATGATGAGGCGACTGAAGGATCTGCAACAAGAGACTAAGACAATAGGAGAAGTGAGGGGCAAAGGGCTAATGGTTGCAGCAGAGTTTGTTGAGGACAGGCGTACGAAGAAACCGGCCGTCGATCTTGTCAAGAAGATTCAGTTCAGGTGCTTCGAACGTGGAGTTCTAGTGTGGAAGGCAGGACATTGGCCGAATGTTGTCAGATTCCTCCCGCCTTTGGTAATCACACGCGATCACATTGACAAAGGTCTAGACGTCTTCTCGGATGTGGTCAAGGAAGCAGAACGCGAACTATGATACATCGACTCGGACTCTTGCCATAGTCTATTCACATAGTGGTGAATCCTTCGCTTCCATCAAAACCGTATTGTATTCTGACTGACTCGAATACGAATTGCAATTGGAGGAGATGATTCAGAGTTGGATGTTTGGGAAGCGATTCAGGGCCGTCGCAGCATGAGCGAGGACACGGTCATGGAGAGTGAGGAGAAGTTCGCCGTTTTCTTGGAGAACTTGGTCATGGATCTGGTGCCTCTGATGCAGGATCGAAAATGATGGCGCTCAAGTCTAAGTCTTGCTCGGATTCATGTTGATCGCCTCTAGAACCGTGCTCTTAAATGCATGACGGGCCTCGGTCAATACTGGTATGAAGCGATTCCTGCTTAGGGCCGTTCCGCCGCGACCGACCTTTGCAGAAGATATGACTGAAGCGGAAAGAGAAGTTATGCAGGAACACGTCCTTTACTGGACAGGCTTAGCCGATAGAGGGACTGCAATAGTCTTTGGACCAGTCCTTGACCCGAAAGGTACATGGGGCGTCGCGATTGTCCAAGTTGAAGATGAAGCCGAACTGCGCGCTATCTTAACGAACGACCCGGCGGCCAAAGCAGGGGTTCTCACGAATGACATCTATCCGATGGGCCCCAACACAGTCGTCCGAAAATGAGAACCAACTATTGCTAACTTGGGCACGGCTCGGAAGCGTTGATGCCCCGCATGAATTCCATAGTGAGGAACCTCCTGCAGGGTTAGTTTGTGTTGGGGCCGGTGAGACTTGATTGAGATTCACGGTGGGGCTACAGCACAGCCCAAGCGATTTTCGCGCTGTCGGAATCAAGCATTGCAGCATCAACGCGAGGGCTCTTTGGGCGAGATGCTCTCTGGCCGAATGGGTGTCCTGGTCAGTTTTTCGCCAGTGATTTTCTCTATCGCCCTGATAGCGGCGGGGGGTACGCCCATGGTTGCGCTCTCCCCCACTCCTCTGGGTTGGTGTGGAGAGGATGTGTTGGCTGCCAGCTTGATTGTGAAATTCGGCATGTGATGAGCTCTCGTTAGACCTGCGTCTGCGATTGTTGCAGCGAGCAGCTGACCCTCTTCATCATACTTGGCTTCTTCATAGAGCACCTGTCCAATGCCTTGAGCAGAGCCGCCCATTATTTGACTCTCAATCATTGCCGGGTTGAGCGCTCGTCCGACGTCATAGTAAGCCATGCATTCGTCGATCCGTATTTCGCCCAATTCGTCTGCGTGAGCAGATACAAGATTTGCTCCAAAGGAGTTCAGAGGTTTGAGGCGGGAATAGAAGACCGAAGCATCGAATTCATGTTTGAGGAGCTGTTCGGGATCGTATTTGCCAAGCCTGGTTTTGAATTCATCCTTGATTTTCTTGCACGCTTGAAGGAGAGCTCCTCCTCCCACGATGACCGATCTGCTGCCCCAAGTTCCGATACCTTCGTCGAGTTGATCGGTGTCGCCCTTTTCAACATCGATGCTAGCTTCAGGGACGCCTAGCTCTTCACTCACCAGCAGCCTAGCGAAGACCTCATGGCCCTGACCATGCGAGCAGGTGCCCATCCAAACCTTAACCTTGCCGCCAGATACCGCGATTCTTGCAGATTCGCCGGGTTGAACGGCCGGAACAAGCACGAAACAAGAGAACCCTACGTGCCCGGTTTGGGTTCTGTTGTGGTAATCTAGCTCACGAACCGCCGATTCAAGAAATGGCCTGAATGGATCGATTCTCGGGCCGAGTGGCGAAACAAACGGTTCATTGCTGGTGTTTCTGAGCCTGACTTCAACTGGGTCCATTCCCAAGTTATCTGCGAGTAGATCCATCATTCTTTCGAGGATGAAGGCGACCTCGGGTCTTCCTGCGCCTCTGTATGGACCCATCGGAGCTTTGTTTGTGTATACGGATTTTCCGTTGACGAAGGCGTGGCGTATCGCGTACGGCCCCGTTAACTGATACGCGATCCATCTCGGCGCGTAGGCTCCAATGCCCACGGGATATGCTCCTCCGTCTATGAGCAGATCAGCCTTGAGGCCGTGAACAACTCCAGTTGCGTCAGCAAAGATCTTCACCTTGGCTTTCGCCCCCCTTCCCTGATTGGAGGCCCTCAGGTGTTCTGAACGGGTTTCGATCCACTTTACGGGTCTTCGTGTCTTCATAGAAGCGTAGCATGCAACTACATACTCTGGGTAGACGGCACTTTTGCACCCGAACGCTCCTCCGGTGTCTACCTGGATGACCCTCACCTTTTCCGAGGAGAGACCCATACTCTCACAGATACCCTCTTTCCAGCTATGCACGGACTGGGTTGAGGCCCAAACGGTTAGTTTCGATCCGTCGTAATGTGCCACAAGTCCTCGTGGCTCTATAGGGTTGGGTGTGATCCTCTCGTTCACAAGTTCCTCTTCAAGCTGTACGGGACTATTTGGGAGGTTGAAGTCTTTGCCAACTTGAAGGCTCGTTATGATGTTGGACTTGAGGTTGGGGTGAATCGGCTCCGAGTGCAATGCTTCTTCAGGATCAAGTACAGGCTTCAGCGTCTCATACTCGACATAGACTTCTTCCATCATATCTGTAGCCGCGTAAGGATCCTCCCCTATGACAGCGGCAACAGGTTGTCCGACGTAGTTCACATATTTGGAGGCAAGTACGGGGTGATCAACCGCTTGTATCCCGCTTGAGTCTTGCCAACCCCCTCCCTCGCCCACTCCCGACAGGTTGAAGTGAAGTTCCGAGCCGTTTATGCCTCCCTCCACTTTCAAGACGCGAGCGCGTGCGTAGGGGCTTCGCACGACCTTCAGGTGAAGCATGTTCGGGAAATGCAGATCGTCCACGAACTGCCCTCGTCCTTCGACAAAACGCCTCATATCATCATTCACTAATGAGCACCAACCAAGCTTCCAAATTACGGGCGCTTCGACCACATCTCGTGTCACCTAGCTTTGTATATCCATTCCACTCATCTTTTGAGCCGTGTACTGGACCGCTTCCACGATTTTGACATAGCCCGTGCAGCGGCAGAGATTCCCGGAAATGACCTCTCGAATCTCTTCTTCCGTTGGGTTGGGTTTCCTTTGCAGTAGCCAGTATGATGCCATGAGCATTCCTGGAGTGCAGAAGCCGCATTGGATGCTATGCTTCTCCAGGAAGCCCTCCTGTACTGGGTGGAGTCTTCCGTCCTTCGCTAATCCTTCGACTGTGAGCAGCGCCTTCCCGTCGGCCTGCACCGCGAGAACTGTACAGGACTTGACGGCTTTGCCATCTAAGATCACGGTGCATGCGCCGCAGTCGCTGGTGTCGCAACCGATGTGTGCGCCAGTCAGTCCTAGCGTTTCTCTGATGAAATGGACTAAGAGCATACGTGAGTCTACGTCGGCTTCGTGTTTGTTTTCATTCACTGTTACGGATATGTGATGGCGAGACATGTTCAGGTCTCTCCTCGCGCCCGTTCGACTGCTCGGCGTAACGCGCGAGCCGCCAGCGTCCGAACCATTTCTCGCTTGTATTCCGCTGTTCCGCGCAGATCCGAGGTTGGTTGTGCTTCTTGAGCCGCTAGGCTCGCTGACTGGCGGATCTCATCATCGCTCAGCTTCTTGCCTATGAGCGCGGCCTCTGCAGCTTTCGGCTGAATTACTTTGGGGCCGACCGCCGTCAAACCTAGTCCAACGCTTTCGCAGGTACCTTGTGCATCAAGCGTTAGGCGCACGGCGACGCCGACTACTGCCAAGTCTCCGGCTCGACTCTCCAATTTCATGTAGGCACTCCCAGTACCTACTCGCGTTCTCGGTATGTGGACCTCTCTCAGAATCTCAGTTGGCTTGAGCGCGGTCTCGAAAGTGTCAACAAAGAATTCTTCAGCGGATATGACCCGTTCACCGCCTGGGCCAACGGCAACCATAGTTGCCTTCAGGGCAAGCATAGTTGCAGGTAGGTCGTTGGCGGGATCACTATGGCAAATGTTGCCCCCGACGGTGCCCATGTTCCTAACTAAGGGGTCAGCGATATGCCCCGCGACATCCGACAACGCAGAATATCTTGACTGAATTAGCAGCGAGTCCTCTACGTCTGCGTACCTCGTGAGCGCCCCGATATGTAAGTGGTGATCAGATTCGCGGATGTACTCCAGACCCGGAATGCGGTTGATGTCCAGCAAGTATTTGGGAGTGGCCAATCGCAGGCGCATCAGAGGAATAAGGCTGTGTCCTCCAGCGAGGACTTTCGCATCGTCACCATGCTCTTCGAGAAACCTGATCCCTTCATCCAAATTACGTGGAGCCACATAGTCAAAACTGGCTGGAATCATGATAGGATCTCCCTTCTTAGAGGGGCCATCGTCTCATATGGATCTTTGAACTCCGCGTGTGAAAACGTAACCGCGGGATAGTCAAATCCCTTGGGAATCATACGTATGCCTCACTCAAGCTTCAAAAGCTTCATGGCGTTCTCACCCAAGATCATCCTTTTCTCTTCCTCGGGGATACTGAGCCCCTTGATGTTCTCGATGATCCTCGGTGTATCTCCCCATGGGAAGTCGGTGCCAAATAGCATATGTTCAGAGCCAAAGAAAACCTGAGAAAGCACCATTGCTGGCTTCCACGTCCCCTCGGCTGTATCGACGTAGAACATTTTCATGTACTCCATTGGAGTCTTCTTTAGCGGAGCTGGGGGCGCGCATCTAGGTATTCCTTTGGATAGAAATGGTTGAAGACATCGATGATCAAGGGGCGGTCCCCTCAAGTCGCAACAAGACATGAAAGGAAATTCATTTGGTGAGGAATTTCCAGGACATGTAGATTCCGAGCGCGGATAGGAGAACCGCGAAAGCTCCAAGATAGAGGAAATCGAACGCTAGGCTTGCCATTCCCGGTGAACCAAGAAGAAGCTGCCGTGCGATATCGGTTGCATAGCTAATCGGATTCACGCTCACAACGGGTTTGAGCCAGTTTGGCATAAACTTCGCCGGAAATAGCGCGTTGCTTGCAAAGAGCAGCGGTAAGTTCAGCAGATTCATAATTGCCATCTGGCTCTCCCAACTAGTTGAGCGGATTGCCAACATTATGAAAAGCGACGAAAGACCCAGCATCATCAGGAATAGAGCTGAGAAGGTCCCGAGTAAGCCCAAGAAGGTTACGTGTGACAGATCGAGACCGAGCAGAACGGCTATGAGGAACACGATGGCCGACTGTACCAGACCTCGTATTATCGATGAGAGAACCTTCGCCATCGGTATCGCTCCTCGCGCCAGGGGCGTGCTCAGCAGCTTGTTTAGGAATCCCAGTCTTCTGTCCCAGACGATAGACATTCCACTGTTCATGGCGGTGAAGAGCGCGATGAAGGATAGCATGCCTACCGCGAGGAACGAGAAATAATCACGTGTCCCGAAAGTTGACTCCATTATCTGTTGGCTGATGGTGTTCAGGACTTCTTTTGGTATGTTCAGTCCAGGTATGTTGAAAGCGCTACCGTTGAAGATAGCTCCAAAGTTCATGGCCTTGCCAAATAGAGCCAGCCAGATTATGGGTTGGATCAACGACATTGCGAGAATGAATGGTGCCTTGTACCATTTTTTCAGGTCCCTGTTTGTCAATGACCATAATCCATGAGTTATGCTCGTGTTGACGCGCGAATTTCCTGTGAATGACTTGGCCATTATGCCCTCGCCCTCCTCATAGTCCGTCTCAGCGCGAACATGTGTTCCTCATCCGCTTGTTCCTCTCTCAACGAACGTCCTGTGTACTCAAGATAGACCTCGTCCATTGATGGTTTAGCTAGTGATAGGCGGGTTACGTGGTATCCTTTGGTTCTGAGCATCTCTATAATTGCTGGCGCTGCTTCTTCGCCAAATTCAGCCTTCACGCGATAGGACGAGTCAAATTTGCTGACGTTTTTCACGTGGTTGACCTGGGATATGAGCTGAGAGAGGTCATTTTCTTTCTCTTCCACTCCGATCTGTATTATATCCCCACCTAGACTTGCCTTGAGCTCTGAGGGGGAACCGACCTTCAGTATCCGTCCGTGGTCGATTATTGCTATTCTGTCGCATATCGAATCAGCCTCCTCCAGGTAGTGCGTCGTCATGAAGAGGGTCATCTGATAATCCACCTTGAGCTTCTTGATGTACTCCCAGATGGCTATCCTAGTCTGCACGTCGAGGCCAAGAGTTGGCTCGTCCAGGAAGAGCAGTCTTGGTCTGCTGACTAGGCCGCAGGCAAGTTCAAGCCTCCTCCTCATTCCGCCAGAGTAGGTTTCGACCTTTCTTCTTGCTGCGTCCTGTAGCCCTACAAGACCCAGCAGCTCTTCGGCTCGCGGCTTCGACACGTCTCTCGGAATACCGTAGAAATCCGCGCAGAGCATTATGTTCTCATAACCCGTGAGGTCCTCGTCAGCCGTGTACTCCTGAGGCACGACACCTATGACTCTTCGAACTGCACCAGCGTCCTTCGCTATATCATAACCACAGATCGTCGCGGTGCCAGACGTAGGTTTCAGCACCGTCGTAAGCATGTGTATCATGGTGCTCTTTCCCGCTCCGTTGGGTCCAAGGAAGCCGAAGACCTCGCCCTCAGGTATCTCAAAACTGACGCGGTCCACTGCTTTCACGGTCCTGTTGAAAACCTTGGACAGGTTTCTGACGCTTACTATGGTCTTCGCGCTTTTCATTCCAGGCTCAGCTGCTTCCACAGCTGAGGTCACCTGATTCTCAACGAGTTCTGTCGAGAGCCGAGTCAATCTGTGCCTTACTCCTGCAACTTCCTTGTTATGTCTTGAATCTCCTTGGTGACCCTCTCCAAGGCCTTCTTGGTTTCCTCGAGCACCTCTTTCGAATACTCTCTCCTCAATTCGTGGAACAGATCCCGTACAGCTCTGGAAAAGCCCCTTGCGACCTCCCCTAGTTCTCTCGCGTCTTCGCGGTCGAAGCCATACCACATGGGCCCGAAGTGGTTGAGACGCTTGTTGATTTCCTCGCGTGATTTCGCTTCATGCTCAAGGAATGCTTTGCCTTGTCCAGTCAACGTGTAGCGTCGCATTCCTGGCTCTTGTTGATCGGCCTCTTTGATGTGGCCCTGATCTTGCAGCCAAGCCAACAGTGGATAGATTGAGCCTGGGCTGGGTTTCCAGTATCCATTCGTCTCTTTCTCCAACTCGCTCATGATCTCTGAGCCTGACATCGACTTCTCGCCGAGCATTTTCAGCAATTGGTATCGGAGGAAGCCCTTCGGCACCATGGCTGTGTGTTTCATCCAGTGCTTCATCCAGAGCCCACGTGCATGGTCGCCCCAATCGCGTCTGCGCTCATACTTTTCACAGTAGTCTTCACGCATTTTTCATCAGCCGGGTGAACCGTGATATCGTTACCGATGTCAGCGATGATATCAATAACGATTTTTAAACATTCCTCACGCACCCTAGATTTGAGCTATAGGGTACCTTACAATGCGCTTGAACTTCCAAACGGCAAGGATCACACCACGGACAGCCGAAGTCCTGCCCGCCCATTTTCGCTGACGACTTCCAGGTTGAGCGATTCTATGTCATCTTCAAACCTAGGCGGGGCCAATTTCCCGCCCTGCTAAACGAAGCTGACCCACAGGCTCGCCCCGCTGTGTCTGCCTGAGGCAACAGTGACCTGACTTCGCTGTGGATCCTCGTCGATTCCTGTCCAAGCGCGTAGTGATCTTGGGCCTCTCCAAATGCTGTCCGGTTCACGACGGTCGATGCAAGGGGTCATAGGTCGTGTGTGCCCACCACTAGACCCACACGCAATCAGGGCGTATCCATATCAATGAGCCGAGTCCAAGTTGACGGGTAAGACGTTTGCATTCTTCACTTCGAGAACGATCATCGTTCACATCGTCACCTATTATATCGCTGGCATGTTGGCTTACTTCATTCAATGGGGCGGTGTGTACGGTGGACCTGCCATGCAAACATACATGAAGGCTCCGAGCGAGTACGCCCCATGGGTCATTCCTTCTCAGATTCTGAGAGGTCTCATTTTGGCAGTGGCGCTGTACCCATTTCTAGGCAGAATTCTTGAACTGAAACGTTGGGGTTGGCTGTCCGTCTCCTCGCTCTACCTCTTGATAGGCACAATAGCCGGAAGCGGCGGTATCATCGAACACATCGTCTTCACAACCACTCCCGTGTTCTTCACCTTGGCCACGCTTCCAGAGATAGTTGCGCAAGGATTGATGTTCGGATATCTACTAGTGCTTTGGGAGCGGCGGTCGCATCAAAGATGAATTGTCTATCTGAACCAAGTTTTCGTGTGTGTGAGTAGGCTAGGAACTCGTACACGTTTGCCCAGGCCGACTTGAGGATCGCACATTCTAGCTAGTAGCCGAGAAAGGAGAACAAGCTCACGCTCAGCATCGCAGCAGCAGCGAGGGCACTTCGAAACGGAACTCCTCCAAGAAAGTTGTCAAGGCTAAAGAGGTTGAGAAATTCATCAACGACTGTTGGGAACCGGTAATGATGGAAGAGTTTTGATCAAAGCTTATGCTTGAGTCGGCATGAAAAGTCAAGTGCGTTAGATCCCAGGATTCCTCACATGCAGAAGCTATACGTGCAGGAGCCAGTTTCTGGCGGCATAATTCTCTCCTACAAGTGTACTAGCGAATGCAAGCATTGCATGTACGCTTGTTCTCCTCGTTGGGAAGCTGACTGGATCTCAGAGAACGATTTGCAGAGAATTTTGAATCAGCTTTCTGATAGGATTCAACCTAGCCCCCTTGGGAAGAGTAGAATCGGAATAAATCATGGTCTCCATTTTACTGGTGGAGAACCGTTTCTCAATTTTGAGCTTCTCGTGAAGGCTACCGAGATAGCTAAAGAGCTAGGAATTCCGTCGACATTCGTCGAGACCAATTCTTTCTGGTGTGTCGATGACGAAGCTGCACGGGAGAAGTTTATTCGGTTAAGGGATTCAGAGTTGGATGGCGTACTGATCAGTGTAAACCCATTCGTATTAGATCAGGTGCCTTTTGAGCGAACGGAGAGAGCTATCAGGATAAGCAGAGAAGTCTTCGGCCAGAATGCCATAGTGTATCAGGAAGTTTTTCGCGATCAATTCGAAAGACTCAACATAAAGGATGCTTTGCCCTTTGAGGAGTATTTGCATATACAGCCTAATGGTTTGACTTGTGCAGAGCTACTCCCGATGGGCAGGGCTGTTTACACGCTTGGTCATCTGTATAGGAAATATCCAGCTAGGGAATTCTTCGGTGAATCATGCAGAGAAGAATTGACCAGGGGCTGGCATATCCACATTGATAACTACTCTAACTACATGACAGGATATTGCGGAGGAATCTCACTCGGAGATGGAAGGGAGATCGATTCAATATGTCAAGGAATAGATCTGAATGAGCGACCGATCCTCACCGCCCTGGTAACTGACTTGAAGAAGCTTCTTGAGTTCGGAGTTCAACAGTTTGGCTACAAGGAAGATGAAGGATACATTTCAAAATGCCATCTATGCTTGGATGTGAGGAAGCATATCGCACAGAAGACAGACGAATTCAAGGAACTTAGACCAAGAGAGTTCTACTATCGCTTCTGACCCGCCGCCTCGGTAGTGCTTTCAGTTGGCTGGCAGTTGACCGATCAGGCTAAGGGAATCCTCGATGAGAATTGAAGTAATATCTATTGGGTCGATAGATACAAACGTGCTTGAATATCTGGTACATCTTCTTTCGGAGAGATTCAACGCGGATGCCGGAGTAGGACCCAATATTCCCTTAGAACTATTTCATGCAGATGCACTGCGAAAACAGTACCTCTCGACCAACATGTTGAGTACACTATGCGATATACAGCATTTCAATGAAGTGTTGTTAGGAGTTGCAGATGTTGACCTTTACGTTCCATCACTCAACTTCGTATTCGGTGAGGCTGATCCAGCTGATAGGGTAGCGGTGATCT
>Ga0187878_1002339_pt1 | contig 16937 bp, 15 predicted proteins | sample June2016WEW_17_1_FD_132979 | JGI IMG/M metagenome (GOLD analysis project Ga0187878, IMG submission 132979) | Peatland microbial communities from SPRUCE experiment site at the Marcell Experimental Forest, Minnesota, USA - June2016WEW_17_150 | ecosystem: Environmental > Terrestrial > Soil >...
AATCAACCAGGAAAGATAGGCTGATTTTTTCCAATCGCTCAGGAAGGAATTGTTCTTTGAATAACCCGGGGAAGGTCATCAGGTAGTCAAAAGCAACTGAACCAGTTAACAAAATATCCATCTAGGATTTCCTTTTTTTGGTACCTCGAATTCGAATGGCTGCTGTTGCCCACCCCTACCCAATTCCCTTTAAGTTTACTTTATAGGGCGGCTTTACGATCCCCTTTTCGGTGATAATTGCTGTGATCAAACGGTTGGGTGTTACATCGAAAGCTGGATTGCGTGCCTTGGCTCCCTTGGGCGACACCAATTCGCCGTGGAATTGTATCCCTAAAACTTCTTCTGGGTCGCGTTCTTCGATGGGAATTAGATTGCCTTCCGCGATCGAAAAATCAATAGAAGAAACTGGAGCTACAGAATAGACCGGCACATTGTTATCATTGGCTGCCAGCGCCAGCATGTATGTACCAATTTTGTTTGCCACGTCGCCATTGGCTGCGATCCTGTCCGCGCCGAAAAGTACTTCTTGCACTTGGCCCGATCTCAGGAAGTATCCAGCTGAGTTATCAGTGATGATTTCGTAAGGGATACCATATTGACCAAGTTCCCATGCTGTCAGGCGCGATCCCTGCAGCCGAGGACGCGTCTCGTCCACCAGCACATGGACCCGCTTCCCTTGTTCATGTGCAGTGCGGATAACCCCCAAAGCTGTGCCCCAGTCTACCACGGCCAGCGCACCGGTATTGCAATGATGAAGGATGGTATCGCCGTCATGGATTAACTTCGCTCCGTGTTCGCCCATCCGTTTGTTGGTGGTTACGTCTTCCTCGGCGATTCGCTGTGCCTCATTCAAAACAATCAAGCGTAAGTCATCCAACTTTAAACTCGGATTCCCTGTTATCTCGTTCCCAAGAGCCATCAAAACTCTGTCCACAGCCCATGCCAGGTTGATCGCAGTCGGGCGGGTGGCTTTCAGGATTACAGCAGCAGACTCAAGGTCAGCAATGAGCACTTTGGAGGAATGTGCTTTCGATTCGTTGGCAGACAACGCCAGCCCAAAGGCAGCCGCTGCGCCGATTGCTGGTGCACCGCGCACAGTCATATTCCGAATAGCGTCCACAACTTCCATCCAGCTGCGCAGAGTAACCACGTCCAACACCGCCGGTAGGCGGCGTTGATCAATCATTCTAAGAGAGTTGGATTCCCAAAAAACGGTTCGCATGGACGCACAGGAAAAGACGCCCACTCAGGGGCGTCATCAGTCGTGGATAAAGTTTATCATGCCGTACCCATATTGACAAGCATTGACACGGCCACTTTTCTAAATTATAAGATTAGCATGCTTATCAAACGCTTGCTCTTTGGAGTATGCCTGCTCGCTCTTTTGGTAGGTTGTGTGCCGGGTTCTACCTCATCGCCGACCACAACACCCGCTTCAACTCTCCCCCCGGCGGTAACCCCCAACGATACATCTTTGCCCACCTATACGCTTTCTCCGACGCCAACCCCGGAAGTCAGGGTCGAAACCGGTGATAAGGCGCTATTTAATGGCGATTATGACTCGGCGCTTTACGAATACCAGATCGCCTCCGATAATTCCACCAATCCGGATGTCCGCGCAGCTGCTATATGGGGGTTGGGTCGTGTCCAATTTGCAATAAAAAACAATGGGGCTGCCCTTGAAACGCTCTGGCAATTGACCGGGCAGTATCCATCTTCTCCAAACGCGGTCCGTGCATATTTTTTGCTGGGGGAAATTTATGATGCACTTGGAAGGAATGCCGAAGCCGCTCAGGCATATACGATCTACCTTGCGCTCCGTCCTGGCATCATAGATGCTTATGTGCAGGAAAAACGGGGTGATTCCTACGCAGCAGCAGGAAATGATCCCGATGCGATCGCCGCTTACAAAGCTGCACTGGCTGCCCCCAGTATTGGGGACAATACTGCCTTACAGGTTAAAATTGCCCAGGCAGATGTTCGTATGGGGGATACGACCACCGCACAAGGGATTTATGATGCAATATTTGCGGCAAGCTCGAATGATTATGTAAAAGCCCAGATGGATTTGCTTTCTGGTCAAATCTACTTGGCAATCAGCCAACCTGACCAGGCTTACCAGCGTTTCCTCCATGCCGTGGATAATTACCCACTGGCGTACGATTCATACTCAGCCCTGGTGTCTTTGGTAAATGCAGGTATTCCTGTCGATGATTTGAATCGTGGTTTGGTGGATTATTTCGCCGCTCAATATGGCTATGCCCATGATGCCTTCCAGCGTTATATCGACGCCAACCCTGATAATGATGGCACCGCTGAGTATTACCTCGGTTTGGCCTATTTTGGCTTGGGTCAATACGAAGATGCAGTCCAAGCGTGGGATGTATTTATTCAGGGCTACCCGGATAATCCCCATTGGGCTGCCGTATGGGACGGGAACGCTACTCTCCCTGGGCTTGCCTATACGCAGTGGTATTATCTCAGTCAGTACGACGCTGCCGCACAAACTCTGCTGACATTTGTCCAGCAGGCACCGAATGATGCGAATGCCCCCATCTATCTTTTGGAAGCCGGTCGTATCCAGGAGCGCAATGGGAATTTGGCAGACGCGGCTCTGACCTGGGATCGGGTTGCCGAGGAGTACCCCGGGAGCGATCTTGTCCCCCAGGCTCTCTTTTGGACCGGGATAACCCGCTACCGTCTCGGAAAATACAGTGATGCCCTCATATCTTTTCAGCGCGACTCCATTCTTTCAACGAACCTGGAAGACCAGACAAGTTCCCTTTTTTGGATCGGCAAGACGCAGCAAGCCTTGGGAAATTCCTCCGCTGCGCAGGCTGCCTGGCAGCAGACTGCTGCCATCGATCCGACCGATTATTACAGTCTGCGTGCCCAAGACATGTTGGTAAATCGTCCGGCCTTTGAACCTTTACCGGCAGTCAACCTGACCATGGATTTGACTGCAGAACGAGCTGACGCCGAATCCTGGGTGCGTGTGACTTTCAGCCTTGCACCGGACACTGACCTCTCAACCCCTGGCGCCCTGCTGGCTGACCCACGCTTAATCCGCGGGACTGAGTTTCTTACCCTCGGCCTGGATTCTCAGGCCAGTCTCGAATTTGATGCTCTGCAGACTTCTGTCGAACAGAATCCTGCCGATTGCTATCGCCTGGCAAATTACCTTCTAAGTCTTGGCCAATATAATCCCGCCATATTTGCCATTCGGCAGGTGCTTACTCTGGCTGGGATGAACACTCAGACTCAAACGTTGGCCGCTCCCGCTTATTTCAACCACGTCCGCTATGGCTTATATTATCAAGATATCCTCTTTCCAGCCGCGCAACGGACCGGTTTCGATCCAATATTTGTACTGTCATTAATGCGGCAGGAAAGCCTCTTTGATAAAAATGCAAATTCTACGTATGCGCTCGGGCTGATGCAGATAACCCCCGGGACCGGGCAATTTATTGTTGATAACCTGGGTTGGCCTCCCAATTACACACAAGCCGATTTGTACCGGCCGATGGTCAATATTGGCCTGGGTACTTCATTTCTAATGGATCAACGCCTCCGCTTCAATGGCGATCTTACAACCGCGTTGGCTGCTTACAACGCTGGTCCTGATGCTGCCGCTATATGGCGTGACCTTTCCGGTCCCGACACTGATTTGTTTGTCGAAGTCATCCGTTTTGACGAAACCCGTATCTATATTCGCAGTATTTATGAAATTTACGCCATGTACCGTTCCCTATATGCAACAGTTCCCTAGGGATCGATAAAAATAACATTAAATCTCCCGCAGATTTATTGCGGGAGATTTTTATTAGCCCATATGCTCCAAAATCTTCTTGTGGACCATGGTCGCATCCATATCAATTACAGAAATCAACTTGTCTCGTCCAGTAGCGCCCGCCACAATTTCCAGTTGTCTGACCGGGATCTCCAGCACCTTGGCCAAGAACTTGAGAAGTGCCTCATTGGCTTTTCCTTCCACTGGAGGAGCCGTCAAATGAACTTTAACCGTCCCGTCACTCAAAATATCAACGATTTCGTTCTTACTGGCACGCGGCGTCACTCTCACCGCCAATGCCGCACCTTTTTTACCGTTGTGCAAATGAAAAGACCTTGATCCCATAAGACACCTCATAGAGCATAAAGGAGACTTGTCAGGATAAATTTTATGACTTCAACTACAATAATTAATATTAGGGGACTAAAGTCAAACATCCCCATCATCGGTACGATGCGGCGAATAGGCGTTAATAATGGCTGAAGGAAACGATCAAGCGTATTTCGTATTTGGTTATATGGGCTGAGAAAAAACGATAATAATGTATCGACAAATATCAATATTATGATTAGGTTGGCAAACAAGTTGATGATGGATACAAGCAGGTTTATCATAAAGCCTCTATCCAGGGCGGGGACCTAAAATTGCCTGCCCCACCCGAACGATTGTTGCGCCTTCTTCTACAGCGATCTCGAAGTCTCCGCTGGTTCCCATCGATAATTCTGACCAATCCACCTGAGGCACGTGTTCTTTCAAGTATCCTTCGAGGCGTCGCAGCCGTTGGAAATATGGACGCACTTCCGCAGGTTCAGTAAAAAAGGGTGGCATCGTCATTAACCCGCGTAAAAGTAATCCAGGAAATTCAATGATCTGTTTACTCATGGACACCAGTTCAAGCCACCGGCCCTCATCCCACCCCGGAAATCCAAATTTGCTTTCCTCCCTGCTTACATTCACTTCCAATAGTACCGGTAATTTCCGGTTCGTTTCTACACAGACTCTGTTTAACCGTCCAGCAAGCTTAAGGCTGTCTAGCGAGTGCAGTAGGGAAAAATTTCCGGGTATTAAATCCGCCTTCCGACTTTGGACGTGGCCGATCATATGCCACTCCACTTGAGAATTCCGGATCGCAGCTATTTTTGTTAAGGCTTCCTCTGCGTAATTTTCACCCAGTATAATTGCCCCTGCAGTAACTGCTGCTTGTACAACTTCCAGCGGTTGGGATTTTGTAACGACCACCAATCGTACCTTCCCCACCTCCCGCCCTGACCTGGTCGTTGCTTCAGCTATCCGATTGAGGGTCTTCAAATAACGTACACGAATACCGGAAACCAGACTCTCGTCCATGCCTGGATTATACCAAGGCAATGATTGCGCCGAAACGTCCTGTTCGCCCTTTTTCAGCGCGGTGTGAATACCAATCCTCCGTGTGGCAGGCGGTACATAATCCAGCTACCTCCACCTGGCCCACCCCTGCGCGCTCAAGTAATAACCGGTTGGCAGCCCACAAATCGAATTTAACTCGCCCTGCACCTTTTGAGAGCAAACTCGATGCATCGCACCCAAAAGTTTGGGTAACCTGATCCACAACATCTGATCCAACTTCGTAATGATCAGGGCCAATGGATGGACCAATTCCTGCGCGGATATCTTTCGAGGTTGAACCATAACGCTGTTGCATTGCCTCAATCGCATACCGTGCGGTGCTTTTTACGGTTCCGATCCATCCCGCGTGGGCAATTCCAACAACTTTTCGGACAGGATCGTGGAGGAAAATCGGGACGCAGTCTGCAAACCGCATCATGACCGTCACCCCAGGTTTGTCCGTTAGAATGACATCTGCCTTGACATGTGGAGCCCTCGCCGGGCGCGGCCCATCGGCAATTGCGACATTTACTCCATGCACCAGCCAGGCATCAAAAACGGATGTCTCGTTACGCCCCAAAGCTGCCAGTGCCCGCCGACGATTTTCGCGCACGTTCTTGAGATCATCCTCTACCGTGCTACCAAGGTTTAAAGTAGCCCATGGCTCGGGGCTGACACCTCCCCTTCGTGTAAAAATAGCGTGGACCAGCCCCTGCCCCAATTGCTCGAATCGGAAATAACGGATTTCACCGCTTGATTGGAAAGGCATGGCGATGCTTATTTTTGCAGAACTGCGAACTTCTTGGCAAGTAGACGACGGGTGTCAGACATACTTTCTTCGATGAGCGGGAACATAAACCAGGCGGTCGTAATCCCAAACAGGAATCCCGTAAGGACGCGCAGGAAGGGCGTGCTTTCACGGTACGGCAGGATGGATTGGATGAATGCATTGGGTATTTGACTGAATAGCTGCGAGAACCCATCCAAGCCAATTGGGACCATCCCGATCAATATCCATAGAGTCCAGTGAAGTTTGGGCAGTTTCCGTCGTGTTACTGCATAGACTAGGCCAAATAATGCCATCGCCCCCCAGATTGCCACATCTCGCTCACAAAACGCAACCTTATAGCCAAGGTCCGGGTTCCCTTGGAACTGACGCGCCTGAAGACGGCTGGGATCTGTCACATCGGAAATACCGCTGACTTGTTCAAATGTGAGTACTCCAGGTACTTTAGCTGCAGCGTGTGGATAATATGCTTGTTCACCGAACAGGAAAAACGAGCGGAAAGCCCATTGATGGCATAGGGGACTGTAGATCGTATAAATCACCTGGGCTGGGCCGTTCCAATTCACCTTTTTGAAAACTGGCGCAAGAAAAGGTAAACCGACATATAAGAGCAGGAATGCATTAAATATGATAAGGTAATGCTTTGATATCCAGTAGGATATTTTATCCGCCCGGCTGATCGTTTGGATGCGCGAAGTGTTTACCCGGAATGTTTTATCGTTGATACTTTCCAGTTGAACCCGGCGGTCCGCAGCTGCACCGAGTGTCATCTTTAAATCCTGTTTGGTAAAGGGTGCCTTCAGCCGAAAAGGCCCTACCTCTACCACCGGGATATCCAGGGCAAAGCTATCTTGCAGGGCAGGATCGGAGTCGATATCGAGGATTGCCAGTTTATGTGGGATCACATCCTGCAAGGCTTTCAAATCTTCTTCGGCCTGCTTGCATAATTCGCATCCCGCTCGTGTGTACAATGTTACTGTGATCATATGCCTGAGCCTGTAATGTAAAGGTTTAGATTGTGAACTATTTGTGCCTTGGAGAATTGGTCACTGACTCTAAAAGTCCTTATCGCTTAACTAATAAGATTACCTTGGAAGAAAATGGTTCCTTTCGAGTTTATAAACCGAAATTAATGGGAGGAAAATAATTTGCAAGAAGGCTGAACGAACCCAGAAAAAGCAGTATCCCTACGATGACCAGGACAACTCCCATTACAATTTCAACTACACGCATAACCTTGCTATATCTGCGAAGGAGGGTACTAACCCATCCGATCCCAAGTGCAGCCAACAGGAATGGGATCGCCAACCCGGCGGAATAGGATACTCCCAGCGTGGTTCCCTTGATGATGGATCCCCCATTAATGGAAAATGTCATGATCCAGCCCAGGACCGGTCCAATACAGGGGGACCATCCGGCAGAGAAGAATATTCCCATTAACGCTGATGAAACGTATCCCCATCGGTTCAATTGTGAATGGACTCGCACATCATATTCCAAAAATGGGATCCGGAACACTCCGATCATATGCAAGCCAAAAATTACTATTACAACTCCCCCAATTTTTGCCAGCCAGGTTCTGAAATCGAAAAGCAGCAGGCCAACCGCAGAAGCAATGATATTGAATAAGATAAAGATCACGCTAAAACCGAGCACAAAAGCCAGCCCATGTGAAAAAGTCGCCCAGCGGTTATTTCCCGCTGATTCGCCGCCTGCCGCGCGCCCTCCCAGATATCCAATATAAGCAGGCACGAGCGAAAGCACGCAGGGCGAAAGGAAAGAAGCCAGGCCAGCCAAGAATGCCAGGCCGATGGTTACATTAAAATTATTCATTTATCTTGATGCCCATTAAAGCGTGTCTTCCACGATCACGTGCGTGCTTCCGGCCGTCCAGTCGTGCCAGGTGATTTCACCGGTTTCAAGCCCAACTTCTGGTTGTGACCACCGGAATATCCATTTTGCATCTTCCGGTTTGCAATTAACGCATCCGTGCGATTGCACGGTTCCAAAGTTATTATGAGATGTCGCCCCATGGATTGCGACACCATCACCAACAAAAAGTGTTGTCCAGCTAATCCCCGGAAGGTCATAACTCGAACCCAACGCACTGGCAGCCATGCGGACGGAAATTAATTTCCGCCAGATGGCGTGATCGCCCAATGGGGTCGACCCTTCCTGAATCCCGGTCGAGACCCGGCAAAAATAGACTTCCTTGTCGCTTTCTTTACATGTTAATGTTTGATAACTCGTATTTACAACGATTGTCTTGGTGGCGGGATCCACTTCCGGGTTGATTGGGGACACATCCTCCTTCGTCAGTGGTCTGAATGCCGCCCCTTCTGCCCAAAAGAGGTCTCCTGGGTTTCCATAGCGTTCATTCACGTGGTACTGAATCGTTCCGGTATCAGAGTTGCGGATTCCATCGATCCACATCACTTGTGAATAGTACAAGCGAGGAGTTCGGTTAAAGGTTAAGTGATCCTGCAACCAGCCTATGCCCTGTGCCTGTTTATCAACGATTAGATCTACATACGGGACTGTCACTTCGCCCCAAAACCCGGCTTGTCCTGCTGGTATCGTTGTAATCGGTGTGTTGGGAAGGTTACGACATGGCTGTAAATAAAGGGAATGGATAAACCCTTCCGGTGTTTCCACCCAGCGTTGGTTGGGTAGATTTACATCCACATTTTCAGCGCTCACTTCTTTCAGCCAGGAGAAGACTTCATCGGGTTGTGCATCCCGGACCTTTGTGCCGCTGACATCCGGAGTTGACATGATTGGGATGATCCCTCCCCATTCCAGGCTGGTATCAGTGGTGCAATTCCGTCCGAGCAGGTCGGCCTTGGGAAAATCGGGCAAGTACATTGCGCCTCTGGAAGGAATCAATGCCAGGTTGGATGTTAAAGGTCGTAATGCCAGCGCACCAAGTCCTAGTCCTGCATATTTCAGAAATTCTCGTCGTGTAAGCTGTCGGTGGGATGAAGCCATGCCGCCAAGGATAACCGTTTCCCTTGAGGAAGTCAACCGGCACATTATGTGTGCCTTAATAATAATCTTTTGAATTATCCGGGGAAACTCCGTACCTTAAATGGGTGGGGACAGCCCTACTTTTTCGCAGCAGATTTGCCTTATATAATAAAGCACATCCACCGCCCAAATGCCGGGCGGTGGATGTGCAGTTAATTGACACAAACTATTTTACATCACCTATTACGACAGTTGATGTGGTTAAGCCGGTTGTATTAGCTTTGGGGTCCAGGTAAATTGATACCGAATATGGATTTGAATCTCCAGGGGCAATCGCGTCTCCACTTGGAGAGATGGATGTGTATTCCATGGCAATTAGCTTGTTTTGTACATCCGTAATCATCACAACTACTGTGGCACCGCTCAGACTCTTATCGCTGGTATTGGTTACGCTGCCATCAAAGGTCCATGTCGCACCGTTTTTCGTTATGGTTTCACCGGTGGCTGCCAGGTCAACGACATCATTGGTCGGCGGGTATGTAAACCAGGGATCAGCTTGAATGGAGGTCGTGTCAACGAGAGATGCCTGGTTCGGATTATAGTTGATACTGCTGAAAGATGAAACGCTGAAAGCTGCATTGGCGCTCGGTTTCACCGGTACGGGAACGAAGGAATAACTGGAATCCAAAACTGTTTTATCTGCCCCATAAACACCGGCAACTACCAGGGAATCGAGCAGTTTATCGGAATTATTTGCCAGCCAACCAACCACGTGGAATGAGCCGTATTGATCGAAATATGTGTTGGAAATCGTGACTCCTAAGGGATAATCGATCACGGTGTCGCTTACATCGGCGTCCAAATAAACGTGCCACTTGGTCGCGCCGCCTGGGTTGGGGAAGTTGATCTCGAACGGTGTCCGGTCGCGTCCGGCGGCATCCCCTGCAGGGGCCACTTCGGTGGCGTAAGTAGCAGTCCAATCTGCAGAGAGGATGTGGTTGGTATCATCTAAAACAGCTCCTGCCATGCTGTTGATATGAGCCCATTGGCTTCCGGTGTTGACCAGTTCTCCGGTCAGGTAATACCACCCCTGTCCATCATCTACAAGCTGGACATTTTCGGTGTTCAGGCTGGCCCGGTTGACGGTGCCGGTCTGCTGTCCTGAAATCGTTACGTTGAATGACGCCGGCGTTCCTTGGGTGGTCTCGTATGAATACTCGAAAGGCGAAGCTTCACCTGGGGCAAGTGTGTAAAGCATGGGAGAGACTTGCGCGTTAGCGGCGACATTTCCGCTGTCGTCCTTGATCAAGGAGTTGCCGGCGGTATCTTTGATTTCAACGGTGAGCTCGATGGAAGAGACGACCGCACTGCTGTTATTGAGCACCTCGCCTACCACGTGATAGGTTCCATAAGAATCGGTAAAGGCGTTGGTACTCGTGATCGTAAGGGTATTTGACTGGGCAACTGGTGTGTTGACTACTGGGACCTGGGAAGTTGGTGTCGAGACTGGAGCTCCCCCACAGGCATTCAAAGAAAGGATAAGCACTCCTACAAATGCGCATAATAAAATCTTTTGTTTCATGTTCTTCTCCTCTCTGGATGAATATTTCATTTTCGTGGTTATTGTAGCACAGCTCATGGCTGCAGGCTTTCTTATACTTGCTCAGAAGATCGTTACCAGGTCAGAAAAACATTCTGCACTGACTTTATGGCCTCCGTCGGTCTCACAATATTTTACTTTTGCCCCCGAGGCTTCTAGCAACGCAACGGACCTGCGTGCCAATTCCACCGGCACCATGTCATCCTGTCTCCCGTGGGTGACATAAATGGGTTTACCTGCCAGGATCCCTGCTGATACCAGGTCTTCTGCCCCTCTGGGGATGAAACCGGAAAGTGCTGCCAACGCCCGGATTCTATCGGGGTGGAGAATGGCTATCGTATAAGTAAGCGCCGCTCCCTGGCTGAATCCGATCAAGTTAATTTGATTGGCGGTTATCCCCTCTGTCTTGGACCAGTCGTCGACAAAGTTGATCAACGCGTCAGCAGAGGGGCGCAATTCTTCCATTACGGGCAGACCATGCATTTCTGGTCTAACCTTGCGCCAGGTGTAACCCCCCTCTCGAGCTAGGTGTATTCCGCGTGGCGCCAGGACCGCGAATTTCACTGGGAGATTGCGTGCAAATACCCACATTGAGTTTTCGTCCCCAGATAAGCCATGAACCAACAAAAGTAGCTGGGCAGGCGTGTTGCGAGCAGGTCGGAAACGAAATCTCCAATCACGGAATTCGCGTAATTCGGCATCAATCACGGTTGACATGTTTGGTTATCCAATCCAGAAATAAAATAATCAAAATAATCAGTAAAACTGGCGCCATCCCCGCTAAAAGGCAGAGTAAACCTGTTAATGCCGCGCTGGTACCATAAAACAGGTAAATTAAGCCGTCTCCAACGATAAAAAGCAGTACTAACGCCCCCACCACCAGGCGGATATTGGTTTGTCGGGTGTATTTGCGCAGGTCGCGGGACACTGCCTAATTCCCCTGACGAGCGGGAAAATACCTTTTACGCATGCGTGTCGACCAGGAGGTGGTTCGTTTCAGTTCTGGCATCGCCGCATCCATCGCTTCCTCGCCCATCTTAATGACCTTGTGTACATCCACTTTATCAAGCAGGCCTATCCCTTCCACATCCGGTCGGACAATGACTTCAGGGGCATCGAGCTTTAGGCGCAGTTCTGTCAACATTCGCGACCCGATATCTGTTGCTTGAAGATAGATATTAAGTGCCTGCGCCAGGCGCAGGCGGAATAGTCGCTCAACGATGGGTGTTGGTATTCGTGATGGAAAACGTAAAGAAAGTAAATCCCGTTCTTGGGATAAAAGCGGAGAAAGCACAACGGCTACGACTGGGAGGTTGGGTGCCATGGAGCGGGCCACGGAAACTGGTACAGGGTCGAGTACTGCGCCGTCTACCAGTTGATGTTCTCCAATTTGTTGCGGGGGAAAAATAGCCGGGACTGCACCTGTCGCCAGGATGGCATCCACGACACAGCCGTGGTTCAAAATTACTTCCCTTGCTGATTTAATATCTACAGCTACTACGGAGCATGGTAGCTTGAGTTTTTCATAAGTAAGATCACCCAGCAATTCTTCTAACCATTTGGTTGCACCACTGAAGCCCAGGATGGACGGCCCTTCGTTGCCGGCACGGCCGAATAACTTGGACTGGTCCAATTTGGCAAACCTGGCTTCCATCTCATCGGGTGTATACCCCGCAGCATATAGACTTCCGATGATTCCACCCGCGCTCGTACCCGCCACGGCCTTCACGCGATATCGCTCTTGTTCCAGCCGCCGGATTACACCTATGTGGGAGTACCCCCTCGACCCGCCGCCTCCCAGTGCCAACGTTATATCCATTTCGCCTTTCCTGCTTTCATACTTGATGTAGAATGATTATACCCTTCACAGGAGGTTCCATGACAGCCTTCGAATCCAACGAAAGTTCCTCCCCTATTGTGACCCGCGCCGTTGCCGCTGGTTTGGTCGGTCAATTTTGTAACAATTATGAATTTCCTGCCTGGCAAAAAACTCTTTTGACCGTATTAGGTGCCTTTCCACAGGGTGTTGCACAATTTGTTATTAGTCGTTTTGAATCTATTTCCGGTCTTCCGCCTGAAATCTTGGATGATTTCTCGGTTGATGACCTGATCCGCCAGCGTTTGGGTGACTACGCGCATTTGACTGGAAAATTCCCTGCAATCACCGTGGGGGCAGCCCTTGGTGGCGCCACGACTTATTTGTCGTTGGCGGTGGGTGGTCCGTTTTTACCCCAGACTTTCGTCACAACGCTTAAACGCGGCTCGCTGACTAGCGATGTAAATGAATATTTGCGCCGTTCCTTGGAGGTAGCCCTGCGCCTCACCGATGAAAACCCCGGCCTGATGACGATCCAGCATTATGACCCGATCCATGATGGTTGGATGACGCGTTTCGTCAACCACTTGCGTTTCAAATTGCTCGACCTTCCCCCCGCTTATGTCGAATTTATCAAGTCCAGGCTGGAGCCGGGCGGAGCGGTCATCTTTTTGGAGGGAGGCGCTTCCTGGCTGCGCTACAGGGTTGGACCGCGCAGCGTTTTCCAGGTTGGTGGTTGGGGTGGCATATCTGCGGAGGAGTTTTTGGAAGGGAGTGCCCGGATCCGTGAGTACGCCCTGCATGCTGGGTTACCAAACACAGATTGGAAGCTTAGCGATTACCCTCTTGAGCGCGGCCCAGAATCCGAATGGGGCTCCGAGCCAGGGCTTGTTGAAGCGTTGGAATCTTTTTGCATCCGCGAGGGGTTTCGCTTTGTGAGTATCCCCCTGCCCCAGCCGAATGATTTTTCCCGGTTGGCATTTTCCGCAGCTTCTAAGCTCCTCGAAAAAGAGGGCCGTCAACCTGCCGGAGTATCGGTTGAAATGTTTAGTCAGTTTGATGCAAATGCTGCCCTGCAGGCCGGGTTGCTTCCGTTGTGGCTTATCTTCAACACTCAGGATAGCCTGGAATACCTGAAAGCTATGCGGCCGCGGTTTCCAGCCGGGAAGCCGGTCTTCTTTTCCCCCCTGGCAACCTTCTCACTTACACCTGACATGGTATCTTGGAAAGACTGGGATCTTGCTCTTGCAGGAATTCAGTGGACTAATATTGGTGCTCGACCCAGTCATTATCCTGCAGATGCGCGTGCGCTGGTAAAGTGGGCGAATCCTCTTCGCCAATGGGTGGAGAAGAACCGGCAGCCGGTTACTACGCGGTTGGAGGCGCCGGAGCTGCTGAAATTATGGCAGGAAATTGAGTGAATTCCATTATTTGGACGATGGCTTACTGCCTTTCAAGAGTAATTTTGGCGAAATGTGAATTTTCTAATGGCATGCCTTATTAGCCCTCTCAAAAAGTGCTGCTCGGTTCTGTATAGCTGCACTAGATGGCAGACGACGCGTTCGCCTAATATGTCTGTGGCGTTGCCTTCGAAATGTGTGATAATTGAAAGAGGAGTCTCGCCGGTCCCTCTTTCGATCTCTCCTTCGTTGTACTAAGGACAGTTATATGCCCATCGAACATCTCATCCAGGCAGGATTAATCGCCATAAAGGCTGGTGACCACGATAATGCCGCTAAACTCTTCGCTCAGGCCGTCAACGCTGATCCCAGTTCAGAACAGGGTTGGCTATTGCTGGGTAAATGTGTCCTCTCCCCGGATCAGAAAAAGTATTGCTTCGAACGCGTTTTGAGGCTCAACCCTAATAACCAGGAAGCCCTGCTAAGCCTGAAAGGCGCTATCCCGCCTGGAACGACCAGTCCCCAGAAAATTGTCCTGCCTGTCGAGAATCCAGCGAATTCACCCCTCTCTTCTTTCAGCCAGCCGGTCTCTGCTATGCACCCCCGGCCCGCTGTTACGCCGTTTTTTATCGATAACGATAACGAAGAAGAACTGCTCAATGCAGGCGATGTGGGATTGAAACCTGGCCTAGTTCATCCGGCCGCGCCAATCCTACTGGAAAATAAAGACAAAGTCCTTTCCGCTAAAAGACTAGTCCCCTCGCGCAGGGAAAAGAAGAACCCGGCACGGACAATCTTTCTCTGGTCCATCCCTGTTTTCCTAATCTGTTTGGTGGGCATTGGGTACCTCGTCCTGTCTGATAGTTGGATGAAACTCTTGCCCTCTGCCCTGTTCCCATTGCCCCTCCCGACTTCCGCGGTCGGGGTAGGGTCTCTTCGTCCATCGGATACCCTGACCTATCGGCAGTTCCCCACCGTCACTCCAACGATTGTTGAACCGACGGTCATCCCGTCTCCTGTCCCCACCATTGTCTACTCTCCCACCTTCAGCAGCGAGCAATGTAAATTCGATCATCCCAAGGGTGTCACGGTTAGCTGTGGCTACCTGACCGTCCCTGAAGACCGTACAGACCCTAAGTCGCCAAATATCCAGATTGCCGTGGCGGTCTTCCACAGCACAAGTGCAAACCCTGCGCCTGACCCGGTCATCTTTCTGCAAGGCGGCCCGGGTGGCGAGGCCATCATGACCAGTGTGGGGGCATTCGATATTCTGGTTTCGCCTTTCCTGGAAAAACGCGACTATATCGCCTTCGACCAGCGCGGCACCGGGCTTACGAAACCTGCCATCAATTGCCCTGAACTGGAGACTGTTTCCAAACAGGATATGTTCGGACAGATTCCTGCCTCCAGTCGCAATATGATCTATACCAACGCCTTCCGCTCGTGCCATGGCATGTTGACGGTCAGTGGGATAGGCCTGAATGACTTCAACACAGTTGCCAGCTCGGATGACCTGAAAGACCTGGTGACTGCTTTGGGATACACCCAGGTCGACCTTTACGCTGCCTCCTATGGCACGCGGCTTGCCTTGGTGACTATGCGCAATCATCCGGAGATCCTGAGGAGTGTGGTACTCGACTCGGTGGTCCCGGTGGAAGCCAGGCTTTATTACGAAGACCCGGCCCGCTACAATTCTTCCCTGCAGGCTCTTTTCGACGGTTGTGCTGCTGACCCGAAATGTAAGGCCACTTACCCGAACTTGGAATCAGATTTTTGGAATCTGGTGGCGCAGCTCGACGCGCATCCCGTATCGGTGACAGCCCCACTTCTCACCGGTGGAAAGATCACCGAAACGGTCACAGGTTCCGACCTGCTGGGGGTTGTCACGCTTGGTTTGCTCAAATGGGCTTGGATGATCCCGACCGCACCCATGTCCCTCGACCAAATCAAGTCGGGTGACTATTCGACGTTTGTTGCCATGCAATCCTCTCTCCCTGATGAATACAAGGGCATCAATATTGGTGTGTATATCTCCATGATGTGCCATGAACATATCTTGGCTGGAACGCCCGAGGAACTTCAAGCTGTCTTGGACTCCCAGAAGGATATCGTAAACAATTATCAATGGATATTTTTTGGCGATGCAGAAGACATATTTAACACTTGTAAAGTATGGGGTTCCACCCCACCAGCGTCTGGTGAAAATAATCCGGTCGTTAGTGATATCCCTACTTTGATTTTTGAAGGCGCTTACGACCCTGTCACGCCGCCCGCGTACGGCAAAGAAGTTGCCCGGAACCTGAGCCACAGTTACTATGTGGAATTCCCGAACCAGGGACATACCTCTTTGTTTGGCGATACTACGGGCTGCGCTTCCAGTCTGGTCCAGGCATTTTTCGATGACCCGGGCCGCGAACCAGACCGCTCATGCGTGGCAACTCTGCCTTCCATCAATTTCCTTACTCCCTATACTGGAAACCCGCCTGTCAAGCTGGAGGTCTCGGAAGGATTCGGATTGAAAGCGAAAATGCCTGTCGAGTGGGAAAAAATATTTGACGGCTTTTACCTTCGCAATAACTCCTCCCTCGACATCACGCAGCTCGTTGTTATCCGCACCTTCTTTTTTGATACGACCTCGCTGCTCGATTCTCTGTCTTCTAAGCTTTATGGATATAACGGTTTTGATGCCGCCCCCATCCTGGTCGGCACACGCAAAGCGAACGGTCTGGATTGGTCTTTGTACGAAACCACCTCGTATGGCCGTCCGGTCGAGCTCGCGATGGCAGACAGCGCACAAGGAGATGCAGTGGTTGTGCTGCTATTTTGCCATAAAGACGAACTTGACGCCTTGGTCCAAACTGTCTACCTTCCGGTCATTGATTCTGTAGTCCCCTCCCAGTAGTATTGATCATACCGTGATGCACGCAAAGGTGAGAATCGTTTGCCGGATGGATGGACGGGGAGGCATTATTAACTTTAAGGTAGAATTTAATATAATGGTTTCGATAACAAAATGAAATAATACCTGTTGTGATAGTAAATTAACACAGCAATGGGTGAGGAACCGTCGCTGTGTTAATTTTTATTCCCCGTAATTCAAATGCTTATTTCGCTTTGATGGTAATTGTTTTCGGTTTGACTGCTTCTGCCTTCGGCAGGACGATCGTCAGGACACCGTTTTCAAAATCGGCTTTCGCCTTTTCGGTTTGGAC
>Ga0187878_1002342_pt1 | contig 16912 bp, 17 predicted proteins | sample June2016WEW_17_1_FD_132979 | JGI IMG/M metagenome (GOLD analysis project Ga0187878, IMG submission 132979) | Peatland microbial communities from SPRUCE experiment site at the Marcell Experimental Forest, Minnesota, USA - June2016WEW_17_150 | ecosystem: Environmental > Terrestrial > Soil >...
CGCCGGATCTCATTCCGGCTCGCGCTGCGCAGACACTGGTGGATCGCATTGTGTTCGCTGTCGACCGGCAAAATCTCTACTCCATGCTCGCGCGCCTTCTCCATGATCAATTGGCCTGCCATGACCAGAGTTTCCTTGTTGGCCAATGCGATGTGCTTGCCGCTCTCCACCGCGCGATAGGTCGGTAACAATCCTGCCGCTCCTGTAATGGCAGAGAGAACCATCGTGGCTTCCGGCAGGCAGGAAACCTCGATTGTGCCCTCTGTTCCATGGACGAAGCGGGTGTGCCCGAGCGGATACCCTCGGTGTCGCAGGATAGCCTGCAGCTCACGCGAGACGTCCTCATCCTGGCTGGAGGCAATCCGGGGGTGGATCTCCTCAACCTGGTCAGCCAGCAGTGTGACGTTTCTGCCCCCGGCCAGCCCGACAACTTGAAACTCCCTGGGGAAGCTTGAAGTAACCAGGAGAGTATTGGTGCCGATGGACCCGGTCGAACCGAGCACTGAAATAAACTTCATGAAAACGCCCCTCGGGGTAAATACGAAGGGAGCATTTTAGCGAATCCGGCAGCGCCGCGCCACCAAACTCTGCAAATTCGGTGACAGGATACGCATTTCCCAATTTCGAGTGCGGGTCAAGTGCGACTTCGTCAAGCCCGGATATCAGGAAATGGATATCCTGTCGGCGGATTTCAAGGATAGATTTGCACGAGGTAGAGACAGAGGATTGGAAAAGCGAACAGAAGGCTGTCGATGCGGTCAAGCACGCCACCATGTCCGGGGATCAGATTTGAGCTTTCTTTGACTTCCGCCGCGCGTTTCAGCATGGATTCTGCCAGGTCGCCAAGTTGGCCGAAGATGCCCACAAGCAGCGAAGTGGCGATTACGTGCCTCAATGGGAGATCGGTGAAGAGGAAATGGCCCAACAACACCGCCACTGCCAGTCCAGCCAAGAGTCCGCCCGCTGCCCCCTCGTAGGTCTTTTTGGGACTTAGTTGGGGGGCAAAGGGCGTGCGCCCGAAACTCTTGCCTGCAAATAGAGCGGCAGTATCTCCTGCCCAGATGACGGCCAGCAAGATTAGGGTCCACTCGCGGCCGACCCGGGCGCCAAAGCTGAAGCGCACCGCAAAGGCCGAATAGAGGCACAGCGCCAGGTAACTGATGCCGAGTAAATTAACCATCAGTCCCAGCACGCGATCGCGCATCGGATCACGGCGCCACATCGCGGCCAGGAAGGCTGCCACAACCAGGGCCGTGCACATCATGATCGGCGGAATCCACCCTCCCCAGAAACCGATCAGGAGAATCCAGAAGCCCGCATGGCCGAACCATGGCTGGCCGCTTACCCCCAGCCTCTCCATGAGCTGAAAATACTCATATAGGCAGAGGGATCCGACGATGCCTAGGGCCGCCAGGAAATAAGGCGGAGGAGCGAAGAAAACAACGATCAGCGTGACCGGAACCAGGATCAAGGCAGAAGCGATCCGCAGGATCATATCAGTTCCCGCATCCTGGGCAGGCGATGCCGTTGACCCGGGAGGCGACTCCTCCATTCATTACGATCCGGCTCCGGGCCTGATTCCTCCGTAACGCCGTTCCCGTGTCTGGTATTCCAGGAGGGCCTCGAACAGATGCCTGCGGCGGAAATCGGGCCAATAGGTGGGGGTAACGTAGATTTCCGAATAAGCAACCTGCCACAACAGGAAATTGCTGAGCCGCATCTCACCACTGGTGCGGATGAGCAAGTCCGGATCCGGGATACCCGCGGTGTAGAGGGATTGCCCGATCAGGTCCTCCGTGACTACAATGCGGTGCCCATTCTGCCGCTCCAGCAGTTTGTTGAAGGCATCCACCAGTTCCGCACGCCCGCCATAATTGAGCGCGACGTTGAGCGTCATGCCGGTATTGCGGCTGGTCTTATCCATCGCCCGCTCCAGCTCGCGGCGGACCGATTGTGCGAGTCCATCCATACGGCCAATAGCGAGAAAGCGAATGTTGCCATGGACCAGCCGATCCAACTCGCGCCTGATGTACTCCTTGAGCAGACTCATGAGCGTGCGCACTTCGGTCTGTGGCCGCTTCCAGTTCTCCACGGAGAACGCATACAGCGTCAAGACCTCAAGGCCCAGACGGGCAGAGACTTCAACAATTTCCCGGACCGATTCGATGCCGGCTCGGTGTCCCGCGACTCTGGGCAGCCTGCGCTGACGGGCCCACCGGCCGTTTCCGTCCATGATCACGGCGACGTGGCGCGGCAGCCGGGTCTGGTCGATTCTCTTCAGGAGACTCGCTTCGACGCTTCCAGGTTCGGCAAGGGCAGCCTTCCCAGTCATAAAAAGCAACCTCGCTCGATGATTGGCCACCTCATGATGGTAGCACAAAAGACCAAAACGGCACGAATGTGTCAAGTTACATCAACAGGTTTTATAGATTCGAGATTCGAAATTCGAGATTCGAAATTCGAGATTCGAAATTCTAAAATCTCGAATTTCGAATCTCGAATCGCCGATTTCTTGGCGTCTTAGAGTCTTCACGTCTTGGCGGTAGACTTTATTTGCAGCTAATCTCCGTAGTGGACCTTGAGCAGGATGAGGCCGTGGGCCGGCGCTGTAAACCCGGCTCGAGTACGATCGCGCAGCTTAAATAGGGCTTCAAATTCATCCAGTGTCATCAGCCCTCGCCCCAGTTCCAGAAGCGTACCGACCATATTCCTGACCATGTGGTGCAGAAAACCGCTTCCTTCAACCGTGAGTGTAAGTAGACTGCCGGCACACCTGAGCCGACAGTTGTAAATGTGCCGAACGGCGTTTTCCTGGCCACTCCCCTTGGCTGCGAAGCTGGCAAAATCGTGCGTGCCCACGAACAAAGCCGTTGCCTGCCGCATAATCGTAACGTCGATTGGATAAGGATAATGGAGATGCTCTCTCGCGAGATGTGGAGGCAGGATCGCGCCCCGGTAGATCTGATAGCGATAGATTTTTGAACGTGCGCTGCGCCGGGCATGGAAATCTGCAGGGACCTCTCGGGCTGAGAGAATGCGGATGTCGTGAGGCAAAACGCTGTTGAGAGCGCGGACGAGGCGGGGGGCGGGAATGCGCGTGGCGGTGCTGAAACTGGCCACAAAGCCGCGTGCGTGCGTGCCGGCGTCGGTTCGGCCGCTTCCGATTGGATTCGTCTGCTCTCCGGTGATTCTTCGAATCGCTTCCCGGAGCTCGCCCTGGACAGTCTTCTGCTGTATCTGGATCTGCCACCCGTGATAGGACGTGCCATCAAACCCAAGCACGAGCTTGATATTGCGAAGATATTTCATCAGCCCCCCGGCTAAACCTGGCTGCCGGCCCGGCACATCGGGCAATCGTCCGGCTGGTACTCGGGAAAATTCGACGTCCCCAATTTCACCGCCAACACTCCAAGATTCCAGGACGCCAAAAGTTTTGATCCTCGATTTCTTGGCGTCTTGGAGTCTTCGCGGTAAATTTTGGCTGCAGCCCTGTTGCTTGCTGATATTCGTCGTTATGCTAATTCCCACTGTCTGAATCGCAGATGACTATGCTTGAAGGGTACAAAATATCAGCATCTATGCTAATATGAAAGAACCCTGTGAGAAAAGGAGTGTCTTTATGTCCGGTCATTCAAAATGGCATTCTATCAAACACAAAAAGGCTGCCACCGATTCGAAGCGCGGGCGGATATTTACCCGCCTTATCAAGGAAATGACGGTTGCCGCGCGCTCAGGCGGGGGTGATATTGATTCCAATCCCCGGCTGCGTCTGGTGGTCAATACCGCTAAGGCTTCGAATATGCCGGCTGAGAACATCAAACGCGCAATCATGCGTGGTACCGGCGAACTCCCCGGAGTTTCCTATGAAGAGATGAATTACGAGGGATACGGCCCCGGAGGGGCCGCCATTTTCATGCGCGCCCTCACGGACAATCGCAACCGCACGGTTGCCGAACTGCGCCACATTCTCTCCAAAAACGGAGGAAATCTCGGTGAAACCGGGTGTGTGGCATGGATGTTTGATAGGAAAGGCTACTTTGTCGTCGAGAAAGCCGGTGCCAGTGAGGAGACGCTGCTTGATCTCATCCTCAACAACGGTGGCGATGATCTGCGTGAAGACGGCGGCAACTACGAGATCTTCTCCGGTCCGGAGAGCTTCGAACCTCTGAAGACGGCTCTGGAAGCTGCCGGCATTCCGGTAGCCGCCGCCGATGTTTCCATGGTGCCGCAGAACTACGTGAAGCTCGAGGGCAAGGAAGCTCACACCATGCTGAAGCTAATGGATGCGCTGGAGGACCAGGAGGACGTCCAGAATGTATGGTCCAACTTCGACATTGACGAGGCTGTCATCCAGGAAGCTTCCTGAGACCGCTTGCTGATGCGAATACTGGGGATTGACCCTGGAAGCGAAACCACGGGTTACGGTCTTATCGAGTCGGATGGCTCCAGGCATTCTTCCATACTGTTCGGCGCAATCCGAACTTCGCCGCGCCGAGCCTTTCACGAACGACTTCTGCAAATCTACACTCAGCTCATGGATCTCCTCTCTCATGAGGAGATCCAAGCGGTCGCGATCGAGGGAGTCTTTTATTCGGCCAATGTTCAGTCTGCGCTCAAGTTGGGACATGCCAGGGGCGTGGCCCTCCTCGTTGCGGCACAACAAGGGCTCCCCGTTTTCGAATATTCCCCCTTGGAGATCAAGAGCGCGATCGTCGGTTACGGGCGTGCCGAGAAAAGCCAGGTTCAGATGATGGTCAGGCTCCTGCTGGGACTGCCCGAAACCCCGACTCCTGATGATGCGGCGGATGCATTGGCAGTCGCTATCTGCCACAGCCACATGGTGGGCTCGGAGATTGCCCGCTCGACGCGGAGAAGTCGGCGCAGGAAATAGGACTTTGCTCGCTTCGCTCGCCAACTTTAGGGGGCGAGGGGCAAAGGGAAAAAAACCAGTTTTTAGCCCTTTGTCCCATTACCCCTTGGCCCCTTGAAACAGTGTCCATATTTCATTCAGTCTCAAGTATTTGCTTACCAATCAGTTCATAAGTAGGTTGACATTTGGCGGCATCAAAAAGAGGGGAGAACACTATGTCCGTCGGTATCGGTATCGGGGTCGCAGTCGCAGTCGCAATCGCAATCGGTTGTATAAGTCTGCAAAAGCCGATAGCGATTGCGACTGCGACCCCGATACCGATACCGATGATCGCCACCCAAAGCGAACACGACCTCCATCCAGATCCTCATTTTTTGATCAAATGTCCACCTATTTATGAACTGATCACTAATTTCCGAGGCGCGGGCTAGCAAACGGCCATGCCGGCGTACCCTACCACGCGCTCGAAGTCCCCACTGACGTCGCCCGAAGTAGCGTAACGGATCAGATGGCCGCCGGTCGCTCCCAGATCGCGGCAGGCCGTCAGCAACGCCACAGCAGGGGCGAAACCACACATGGTCACATCCTTTTCGAAGATGATCCGATAGAGCCCCTGTGGATCCACCGCTATAACCTTGTCAATTGCAAAACGATCCTTCCTGGCGGCAACATCCGCGGATTCGTAATGGCTCATGTCCGAACTGGCCACCAGGAGCACTGGCTCAGCCATCGATTTGACGACCCGAGCCAGGGCATGTCCGAGGGTATCGAGTGAAGCATAATCCGTTGTCCCGATGCAAATGGCTGAAAAGCTGGGGGCATTTGCCAGCGATTGGAGGAATGGTATCTGAACTTCGATCGAGTGCTCACGGACATGAGCCGCAGCATCCTCAACCAACAGAGTGCACTCCTGCAGGAGATTCCTGTTCAGCTCCTCATCGATGCCGACCAGCCCCAGCGGCGTGCGCCATTGTCCCGATGGGTGAAGAGAAAGCGCGCGCCCTTTCCCGGTGTGGTTGGGTCCGAGCATGATGAAACGCCTGGGCATCCGAACGGCTGCGTAGACGGCGCCCGCAATCGCACCGGAATACATGTAGCCGGCGTGTGGCGCCACAATCCCTTTCGCTTCGAGCAGAGGCTCATTTTGGCCCAGAAAGGAACCAATGGTCTTGCGGAGATTTTCTGGGCTTGCTGAGTAGAACTGACCTGCAACCGCCGCCTCTCTGATCATAATCATCTCTCCTCTGCAAACCAGGGCTCAGGTTAGGAAGATCTCCCTTTTTATGATCCGTGGCTCAAGCCAGGGAACATCAGCGAAGAGTGGGATTTTCCGGACCTTACCCTTTACCACTTCCAATGCTCTCCGAACTCCCCCTCAGCATCCTTCGATATTGTCTCGAAAAGAGGATCGGCGGGAACTGTCAGTTCGTTTGGATGCTGGGCTTCCAACTCGGCCATGACCGCCTTGGTGCATTCCTGGAGCCCCGCCGAACTATAGCCACCCTCCAATACAAAGCAGATCCTGCCTCCACAGCACCTGTCGGCGGCCTTGGACAGCGACGCAGCCACCGATGCAAAGCCGGCGGCGCTCACGCAAAGCCCGCCCAGTGGGTCGCCCAACAGAGCATCGAATCCCGCGGAAACCAGGATGAACTGCGGCCGGTATTGGTCGAGGACCGAGGAGACGATCCGGGAATAGATGGGTACGAAAACGCTGTCTCCCGTTCCAGCAGGCAACGGGAAATTAAGCGTGTATCCCCAGCCGTCCTGGATGCCGATTTGCCTGATATCGCCGGTGCCGGGATAGAACGGGTATTGATGGGTCGAAATGAAGAGCACGTTGGGATCACCGTAGAAGGATGCCTGCGTGCCGTTGCCGTGATGGACGTCGATATCGACGATGGCCACCCGATCGAGCTTGTGCTCCAGCCTCAGGTGGGCAGCGGCCAACGCGACGTTGTTGAACAGGCAAAACCCCATGGCTCGATCCGGCTCCGCATGGTGACCCGGAGGGCGCACGAATGAGAAAGCGCGATCGATTTCCCCGGCGCAGATCGCATCCACGCAGGCGAGCACGCTTCCCGTTGCCAACAGCGCAATTTCGAAACTCGCGGCGGATACGGGCGTGTCCATATCCAGAAAGCTTGGAGCCATCTCCGAGGCGCGTTTTACACGCTCGATATAAGTGCGGCGGTGGACCATTTCGAGTTGGTCCGGCCGGGCCGCCCGAGCTTCGATGCGACGCCAGCGTTCGGCCGCTCCAAGATCATCGAGAGCCTGCTGGATGCAATCCAGGCGATGTGGGGACTCCGGATGACGGCTTCCTGTTTTATGGAGCCGAAAGCGGTCATCGATCAAAAACCCAAGTTTGCTCATGCGGTTTGTCTGCGGTCGGGATGATTTCAAGCGACGATGCAGCGTTGTTGCTCGATGTGGGCCGCGAACTCGTCGTAAAACTTCCTGACATAGCTCTCCACGGGCATGGCTGCGGCATCGGAGAGCGGACAGATCGTGCGCCCCTTCATGTTCGTGCAGATGTCGAGCATGGTCTCAAGCTCGCCTGCCCTGCCGAGGCCATTCTCGATGCGGGTCAGCATCTGATAAAGCCACTCCGTCCCCTCGCGGCACTGGGTGCACTGCCCGCAGGATTCCTCGGCATAAAACCTCGTGATGCGGCGCACCGCCTTCACCATGCACGTGGTCTCATCCATGACGATGACGCCGGCGGAGCCAAGCATACTCCCTGCTTTGGCTACGGAGTCGAAATCCAAGCGCACATCGACCTGGTCTGCCGTTAAAATCGGAACTGAGGAGCCTCCGGGGACCACCGCCTTAAGTTTGCGCCCGTTTCTCATGCCGCCGCAATGTTCGTAGATCAGCTCACGCAGGGTGATCCCCATGGGGAACTCATATACGCCCGGCTTCTGCACGTGACCGCTGACGGCGAATAGGCGCGTTCCCGCATTGCGATCGGTGCCGATACCGGCAAACCAGTCCGCGCCATGATTGATAATATGCGGGATGTTTGCCAGAGTCTCCACATTGTTGATAACGGTCGGACATTGGTATAGCCCGACCACGGCCGGAAAGGGCGGCTTGAGCCTCGGATGCCCGCGCTTGCCTTCGATTGATTCGAGCAGAGCCGTCTCCTCGCCGCAGATGTAGGCTCCAGCTCCACGATGCAGGATGATCTCCAGGGTGTAGCCGGAACCGAGGATGTTGGTGCCGAGATAGCCTTTCTCATACGCCTCTGCCAGCGCCTTCTGGACGACCCTGGCTCCGAAAAAAAACTCCCCCCGAATAAAAATGAATGCCAGGTGGCAGTCCAGTGCATACGCGGAGATGACGGTTCCTTCAATCAACTGGTGTGGATCTTTTTCGATGATGACACGGTCTTTGAAGGTTCCCGGTTCGCTTTCGTCGCCGTTCACGCACAGGTAGACAGGCTTGCCCGTGTTCTTGGGTACGAAACCCCACTTCATCCCGGTCGGGAAGCCCGCGCCGCCGCGGCCCCGAAGGCCGGACTTCTTTACTGTCTCGGTCACCTGCGCGGGCGTGAACTCGCGCAGCGCCTTGCGCAGCCCCTGGTAACCGCCCACCGACTCATAGACATCAATATTCGTGAGGTTGGGAACTTCAATGTTTCTGGTCAGAATCTTGACGGACATCGCGGATGAGATTCCTTTCCCACAAGCCGGATTAAAATACTACCACATGGTTCCAACCTCCAATATTCAGTTTTTGCGGAATCGCTATCGGTGATTCCATTCGGCGGCCGGCCTCCATTGCATAATCTATGACCCGGCTTTTGATCCCATCGTGTAAAATGTTGATCAAGTATGCCGGAACAGGCTTTCATGTTGCCATTGGAGACGCTCAAGGAGGTTCGCGAAGTTTTCGGGCGCTGCCAGCGCCGTTATCCGACAATCGATCTATCGTTTGAGCCGTACCGCGCCCGGCTGGAAGAGATTGCGGCCGCGGCTCATGAGGAGCACGCGGCAATTTCGGCAAGAGAGCCCCGGATCGGCAACCCTATTGTCTGCTCCGATTGCCTATCCCTCTTGCGGCAACTACACCACGAGGATCTTTTCCTGGCGCTTGCCTGTGCGCAAGGCGACCGGATTGCGTGGGAGGTTTTTGCCGACGAGTACCTGGCTTTGCTCCGGCGCTTCGCCGCGCACGCCTGCCGGAGTTGCGATGGGAGTGAGGACCTGGCTCAGGAAATCGTGGCACTCCTGCTTGGAGAAAGCGGCACGTGGGCCAGTGATCTCCACCAGCAGGCACGACCTGAGACATGCGAGAGTGCCCGCAAAGGAAAACTCCAGAGCTACAACGGCCGCGGATCGCTCGCTGGTTGGTTGCGAGCGTCAGTGGCGCACGCAGCCATCGATCGCTTTCGTCGGGCGCGGAAACAAGTCTCTCTGGACGAGTTGTCGGAACAAGGAGTCTCGCTCGGCTCGCCGAATCCTGGTCCCGCGGAGGCGGTTGAAGAGCGGCTTGATGCGCACTGGGGGCCCGTTTTGGCACAGACGTTGAAAGAGGAGATTGCTCACCTCAGCGCGCGCGACCGTCTCCTTCTCAGCCTCTATCACCTCCAGGGTGTTCCCCTCAAAGCGATCGGGCTCAAGTTTGGCGTGCATGAAGCCACGGCCTCGCGCTGGCTGGAGCGTGTGCGCCGGGGTGTGCGCAAGCGAGTCGAACACGCGCTGCGCAAGGCGCATGGGCTCAGCGCGCGCGACCTGGGATCTCTATGGCGTTGGGTCTCGGAATCCGAAGATCCGCCGCTCGATTCGGTGCTACATCCATCATCGCCAAACCTTCTACCCCGAAAAAAAGTGCAAGGTGGGACGATATGATCGTCTTTCATAAGGGTGAGTCATGAGTGATCCATTTGCGCAGGGCGCCATTCGGCGTATCCTGGGCTGGCGGCAGGGTAATCTGCCTGGGCCATGCCCTGATGCCAACGAGTTCGCCGCCTATCTGGAGGCTCGTCTAACCCCGGGCGAAACGGATCTCTTCGAGAAGCATGCTTCCAACTGCGCTGCCTGCCAGGCAACGCTGGCCCTGTCTCTGCAGTTGGAGGAACGCGAGCTAGGCGCGTCGGCCAAAACGGGTCTCGAGCCCCGAAGATTTTCCTATAGCTCTTCGCCGATCCGTCTGGCGCTGGCAACCGCTGTTGTTGTGGTTGTCGGTGTGCTCTTGTTTCAAGCGACCAGGCAGTCAGGATCACCTCAACCGAAGCCGCAAGTTGCAAGCAAGCCATATCGATCCAGTGTCTCGGGGGGGCCCACTGCCGCGCTAACCTCTCCGGAGTCGAGTACGACTTCCCCTTCAACCGAGGCCCCGGCCGCAAGTCCTTTGTCACTGATTGCAACGGGAACGCCGGCTCAGGTGCAGGCGGAAAGGCAGAGTATCCGATCTGCGAAAAAACCGGCGATAGCCACTGCTACACAGGCCGCAATAAATCTGGACGCCTTGAATATCGCCAAGTCGAAGGTCTCCGAGCGCGCGGATCTGACCAAACAGGGTGCGATAGCCGAGCCCGCCGCAAACGCGCAGAAGGCTGAGCGGGAGCTGATAGTTGCTAATGCACTGAACATGAGAATATCCGCGGCAAATTCCGACGAGACCAAGATCCAAAACGCAGCGGTAGGCGGGCAAGTGACTCAAGGTGTCCAGCAAGCCGGACAATTGGCTCAGCAAGCGGTTCAAGGTGGCCAACAGGCCTATCAAATAAACCAGCAAGCTGCCGCCCCGCCGATCAGTGCCGCACAGGCGCAAGCCGCCATGGTGCAAGGCGGCGGGGGTGTCGGACGAGGCGGAGCAGGGGGGCGGGGTGGAGGCGTGGCCCAGCAGGCTGCTGTCACGCCGATGCGCGGTGCACAGGTGCAGGCGGGTATGCCCCAAGCTGCAACCGAGAGGGCTCAAGCCCAGCTCTCGACATCCAACTTAAGCTGGTTTGAGCGATACCACATGCCCGGACACATAGCGGAGCGTCCGGTCCTGGCGGAAGAAATGATCGCCGCAACTGTGAAGAAGGTCGGCAATCGGGTTTTCTTCAGGACCACCAGGGAATGGGTGGATGCGGAGTGCGGCCTGCACCTCGAGGCGCCGACGCACGGGATTGCCCGAAATTCAAGGGAATACAGGGACATTCTGGCTGCCGAGCCCGCGCTTGCGGAGCTGCAAGCTTCCGGCTTGCCCATCCTGATTTATTGGAAAGGCACGCTTTATCTGATTCAATAAACGACCAACCGAAAGGGCGCCCCGGATTACAAGCCCACTCAAACGTCGTCCTTCAGGGCTTCACGGCCTGCACGGATAAGGAAGTTGCAGAGCCGCTTTGTCCATGCTGATACTGGCCTACGCGTACTTGAGGGGATCGGGATCGGGGACGGACCAGCGGAAGTGCCTGAATGCCATGAGGATGATCTTCGGGCAAGCCCCCAGGATCGCGCTTAGCCACGTTTTTTGCCGTCGTCCCCGAAATCCAACTGGTTGACTCCGTTTTGTGAACGGTGGCGAACCGTAAGGCGGCCGTCAGCTTCATCCCGTTGTTATCCTGCACGCTATCTCATAAGCCAGATGACCGCGGCGCCAGACACGACAAGCTTCGCAAGCCAGCCGAGGGCGTGAGAGACGAGGACCAGAGGGTGCATCTTCATGAATATGTGGTTGGTCACGAGCAGAGGCAGGGCGGTCGCACTCCAAGTACCCAAGACAAGCAGCATCACCTCCCGCAAGCCGGAAAGATGGAGGGCGCGGCATAAGAGAACAAAGCAGACAGGAGTCAGGAAGCCAATGACAATGGCTGCGCCCACGTCTTTCCCTTCGCCACCCGCGCCAGGCGGCCGTCGCCACACCTCCGGAAATGCCTTGTACCTCTCGTGGAACAACACCCCAAAGAAGAGCCAGTCGGTGAAAGACGCGACCAAGCAAGCGACCACGCAAGCAAGGACCATATGGGTCGTTGTCACTGTTCACCTCCGCATCCCGGCAGCGCCAGGCCGCCGGAAGAAGCAGTGTCCGGATAACGCCCGGCATCAGCCGCGGCGCCTTCGGCGCACCATCTCTCTGCAATCCCTATCCCGGCCCTACGGCCGGGCCTATTCATTGCGGGCTTTTCGGGCCTGAATGACAATAAAATCACACTGGCGGGCGCCAAGTGTCGCTTCCCGGTTCTTATCTGTGCCTCACGGAATTCAGATAACCTACGACTGCCCAGCATGCGGCAGAATGTATGTCGTTCTGCATGAATCACAGCTATGGTCTGCTCCGTGCCTGGAAGCCTGCTTCGGAAACTGCGATGCGATCAGCGCCGAGCCGCACCGGAGAGGTAGCCGGGCCGGGCGTCAATGGTGACTCGGCGGCCTTTGACGCGCACCTGGAGCCGGTGCCAGCCTGTGTTGGAAACGCCGCGCGGCGTATAGGACAGAAGATATCGCTGGCGAAACTCGTTGAGGATGTTGAGAAAGACTGAGGCAAGATCCTTCGTTGATTCGACTGCGTAGTGCTTGCCGCCCGTCGTATCGCTGAGATCATGGAGAAAAGCAGTTCCCGGCAGCCGGCCGGCCGACACGGCGTAAAGGACGGCATCGCTGCGCTTGGCCGTTTCGAGCACTGCATCGCGCGTCAACCAGCTCGACACGTCGAGACCATCACTGAACAGGACGACAAGCGACCGGCCGGCAATTGATTCTCCCATCATCAATCCCGCGTAACTCGCGTCGATCAACGAGGTGTTTCCGAACGGATGCAGCCGAGCAAGCGCGGATTTCAGCGGCTCGATGTCTGAGGTGAGCGGTGCAGCAAGCGCCACGGAGTTGTCGAAGGTTACGAGCGCAGCCCGGTCATCTTTCTTCAAGCCGTTGAGAAACGCTTGCCCCGCGTTCCTGAGGTGATCGAGCCGCTCCCCGTCTACGCTCGCGCTTACGTCGAGCACCAGAACGGCGTTGATCGGCATCTCTTCCGGGCTCACGAACTCAATCTGCTGAAGGACGCCGTTGTCCAGGACCTCAAAATCGGACAGCTTCAGCCCAACCACCGGCTTTTTGTGCTCGGCCACGAGCACATCGATCCGCACCTCCTCAGTCTTGACGGAAAAGGTCGGAACCTGTGCGGCGGAGGAGACAGCCCAGGCTGCAACGAATATCATGAGCCCCGCAGGCCGGCGACGCATCATCGCGGAAGCCCTCCGAACGCCTTGCGCATGTCGGCCATGAGGGCGTCCGCATTGCGCACGTGCGCCACGTTATAGGTCCACCATGGGTCTTCACCCAGAGGGTCATTGACCTTCAAAGTGAGAGCGCGTTCCACGGTGTTTAGCGCTCCGGTGCTATCGCCGCGGCTGCGCGCGAGAAAGCTCAGCGCAAATAACGGGGATTGTGCGGCGGGGTATAGCTGCGCGGCGCGCTCGAATTGTTTGCGCGCAGCATCCGCTTGAGCCAGGTTCTCTTGCTCCCGCCCGAGGAACAGTGCCGCATAGTAGAGAAGCTGCGGGTCCTTCAAGACTGCCGCTGCCCCCTCCAGCTCAACAATGGCTTCATCGTGACGGCCGAGGAGGCCGGTTACGCGCCCGAGGTGCAGCCGGCCTTCTGAAAAATCGGGATTGAGCTTCAGAACCCGCTGATAGAACTGCCGGGCTAAGCCAAGCTCCGTCCCCACCGAGCCCACAGCCCCGCCTCGCGCGCTCTGGATTGCAGGGCTGGCGAAGACCTCGTGCATGGCCCCCATATAAAAAAATATGGCCGGGTCCGATGGAAAGATGATGCGGGCCCTTTGAAATTGATAGGTTGCCTGTCCCCACTGAAGCTGGCTCTCCATGCAGGCGGTTGTGGCCACATACCACTGATGCACCATCGGATCGCGCCGAGGAACCGAGTCGAGGAGCCTGCGCGCGAGCGCCCAGTGCAATCCGAAGTCATAGCCGGCGAAGCGGCCATCGTTCACCAATGCCACGGTGACTCCCGAACCGCCGGCCGGAGTCGTTGTCCCCATGTACCGCCCCATCAAGGCGATGTCGGTATGTAACAGCGCGCCCCGCTTGAGAATACGAATCGAGTCGCCGCGTCGATAGCTTGCCTCCGCCGCCACCTCGTTGACCACGCTCGTCACCACGGCCGCAGGCCAGCTGCCTACCAGAGCTGCTGCCGCATCCCACCTCTGCGGATCATGCTGCACGACCGCCATCCGCCACTGTTTCAGCTGTTCACTAGAGTGCGGGGGCGGAGGCCCCGGAACCGCACTGCCCGGACGGGGGACTACATCTTCTTGAGGCTGTGTCGCCGCACTGCCGCCCGGCAATACCAATCCGTTCCCAAAGATGACAATGAGAGTTGCAACCAGCGCAAGGCGCACTCTATGGCATGGCTCTTCAAGCCGAGCACGCCGCGGGGGCAAGCACGCCGTGATCTCGTACGAGGTTGAACCGGGGAGGCGGACGCCCAATCCGCGCAATAGTTCCACGTCTCCTGTTGTCTGGGGCACAACGCCAGAAACTGCCATCGTACCGGGATAAGAGCGATAGCGCATCCTGTGCTTCTCACCCATGGGATCCGGGGACATAATACTCATCCTCCAGGTTCGGACGATCCCTGCGGCAAACCCAATGACGAAAATAACGACGAAAACCATGAAGACCCGGCGGAGTCTATCATGGCCGTCAGGAGAGTGGCAAGGAACGAGGCCGCTAAGGACAAGAAGAACACAGCGAAATTATAGTAGGTGGTGCCGCCGGACCCCCCGCGGCTCGTCCTTCCTTCCACTGATTTCTGTGAAATCGATCGCAAAGCACCGGGAGTTTCGCCATTGAAAGAGTTCATCCGCAAGCACGAGAAACTCTCATTCATAGCGCAGGGCGACCATTGGATCGACGCGCATGGCGCGACGTGCGGGAACGAGGCACGCCACCAGAGCTGCGAGAAGCAAAAGGCCGCAGACAGCGGCGAATGTGACAGGATCGTTGGCTTTCGTGCCGTAGAGAAAACCTGAGAGCAGGTGAGTCATCGAGAAGGCACCGGCAATTCCTGTAACAACTCCGACGAGCGCCAGCTGTAAGCCTTGGCGCAGAACGAGGCGAAAAATATCCACCGGCTGGCCGCCGAGCGCCATGCGCACGCCAATTTCTCCTGCACGCTGGCTGACGGTGTAGGCCATCACGCCATAGACCCCGGCCATCGCCAGGCATAGCGCGAGTCCACCGAACAGTCCGATGAGTGCGGCGCGAAACCGCGAGGCCGAGATGGAATCCGTGAGCATGGCCTCGAGAGTGGTGAAGCGCGCGGGCACGTCGGCATTAAGGTTGCGTACTTGCTTTAGCAGCGCGCTATCGAGAGAGTGCGGATCGAGGGGCGTCTTGATGAGGACGCGCATGGCAGTGGCGTGAGAAGGGTGCTGGAGATAGGGCATGTAGAGTTGCGGCCCCGGCGGAGTGGTGGGATTTTTCATGCGCATGTCGCCGGCGATCCCGACGATGGTCATCCATTTCATGGAGTCGAGACCGCAGAGGATGCGCTTTCCAGCATGAGCTGGCGGATGATGCGCGCGCGGGTTGCGCCCATGGCAGCGCGGATGGCAATCTCGCGGACGCGGCTGGTTGCTCGGGCGAGCAAGAGGTTGGCGACGTTGGCGCAGGCGACTAGCAGAACCAGAGCCACGGCGCCCAGGAGGAGATAGAGGGTTGTGCGGACACCGCTAACCATGAGCTCCCGCATCGGGACGACGGCGACGGATTTGTCTTTGTTAGAGCTGGGATATTGCTGCTCGAGGCGCGCGGCGATGGTTTGCATTTGAGCTTGCGCGGCCCGAACGGTAACCCCTCCCTTCAAACGCCCGGCCGCTTCGTAATTATGCGCGCCGCGGTCTTCAATCTCTCCCGGCCGTTGAAAGACCGACATGGGGATCCAGAAATCATTGGCACCCGGGAAGCGGAAACCTCTGGGCATCACGCCAACAATGGTGAAGGCCATGTTCTCAGTGCGAAGAGTCTGTCCAATGGCTTGGGGGCTGCCGCCGTAGTTGCGCTGCCAGAACGCGTCGCTAATCAGCGTGACCAGCGGGCCGCCGATCTTTTGTTCTTCTTCGGAGAAGAGTCGCCCGAGCTGAGGCTGGACGGAAAAGACGCTGAAAAACTCGGAGGAGACAATCGCTCCAGAAGCGTAATCGGCGTTGGAACCGGCAGTGGCGCCAGTCTCTTCAAAGTTGTAATAGGCCATGGCATCGAATGCGCTGCCCTGGTCGTGCCAGTCCTGGAAGTCGGGTTGCGAGACCCAGCCGATGCTGTTCGTGGTCTTCCAGAAAGTGCCCAGAGTCATGATGAGATCGGGATTCGAATAGGGAAGGGGCCGCAGGAGCACGGTGTTGACGACGCTGAAGATGGCGGCGTTCGCGCCGATCCCGAGGGCGAGGGTGAGGACCGCGATCAAGGTGAAGCTGGGCTTCTTGGCGAGAGTGCGGAAAGCATATTTGAGGTCTTGCCAAATCGTTTCCATCTGAGTCACTCCCCACAGGTTGTATCTTGCCAATGATTGAGCAAATGAAAGCCCACGCCGCCTCGGTGTTCAACACTATTATGATCACAGGACGAGATTTCGCTAAGAATAATTCAGGGAGCATCATGACTACTCGTGGCGAAGCGCCCGCATCGGGTCAATGCGCGTGGCCCGCATCGCGGGAATCAGGCTCAAAGTGGGATCCGGGGACATAATACTCATCTTCTAGGTTCGGACGATCATATTCCATCCGCCCAAACCGAGGATGAGTATTGCGTCCCCAGTTCTAAGAATCTACAGATACAACCCCCTGCATGTTGATGCAAAGTAGTATAGAATCTGATCAGATCGGCCATTCAGAAAGGAACCCGCCATGTACCATCGCATCGAAGACTTTCTGCGAAACTGGGAGTACGAAGCTGCCAACACCGGCAAAATGATCGGCGCCATGACCGATGAATCGCTCGGTCAGTCGGTCGCACCTGGACATCGAACCCTGGGCCGGCTCGCGTGGCATCTGGCACAGAGCATTCCGGAAATGATGAATCAGACC
>Ga0187878_1002343_pt1 | contig 16911 bp, 20 predicted proteins | sample June2016WEW_17_1_FD_132979 | JGI IMG/M metagenome (GOLD analysis project Ga0187878, IMG submission 132979) | Peatland microbial communities from SPRUCE experiment site at the Marcell Experimental Forest, Minnesota, USA - June2016WEW_17_150 | ecosystem: Environmental > Terrestrial > Soil >...
CTCACAGCGGCCGCAGGGCCGGGTCAATTCGGAATGGTCTGGGCACCCGGGGTGGACGAGGTTCCCATGAGCCTGCTGCCGCGTGGCGAAGACGACGTTGTAACAATTACCGTGAAGGAACGCGGCAGAGGTACCGCAGCGCTTCTCAGAAAGAAGGTTGGGGGTCTGATCGGGATCCGCGGACCATACGGCAGAGGCTTCACCTGCGCTGGCGTCAAGAGAGTACTCATAATCGCCGGGGGCACCGGGGCAATCCCCCTGCTTGCGCTCCTTCGCAGACTCGTCTCAACTAGAGCGGAATGCAGCTTCATCCTTGGAGCCCACACAGGTCAAGAACTCCTATTCAAGAACGAGATAGAACTCCTCTCAAAAGGAACTGGAGGAATCGTGAGCATCATGACCGATGACGGGTCAGCTGGAACCAAAGGACTTGCTACAGATGAGGCTGCTAGGGTCCTGCGTTCAAGGCGATTTGACCGCATATACACTTGCGGTCCCGAGGTGATGATGAAGAAGGTTGTGGGTCTCGCCGCAGAGGCACGGACCTCCGCCGAAGCGGGCCTCGAACGCATATTCAAGTGCGGGTCAGGGATCTGCGGCAGCTGTTCTATCGGCCCCTACCTAGCCTGCAAAGACGGTCCCGTCTTCAGTAGCGAAATTCTCAAAGGACTGCCAGAGTTCGGAAAATCAACAAGAAACGCCTGCGGCCAGTCAGTCGTCATAGGATCGTCGTAGATTGCTATTGATCGTTATGGCGGAGTCGGCTACACCGTATCCTTGAGAATACCTTTAAGATGAGCTGATTCGAATAGGGCTGACAACCACACGCGCTATGGGAGGTGTTGACGATACCAACTCACGGATCTCTTACCAAGGCTGGGAAAGTCCGGCAGCAGACGCCCAAGGTTCAGGGAGCAAACAAGCGTTCTCTGGTCCCCAGATTGCATGTTCGCAGAAATGCGGAGAAGCGGCTGGAACTGAATAGGAAACCCGGCCAAAACTGGAGACGTACCTAGGCAAGCAATGTACGCGTTCCGTTCCGGGTAGTCAACTCCCTTCTTCTGATTCGAATAGCAGAACGGATAGCTAGTATTGAGAGTGCGTAAATGCAATTCAAACTCACGCCAATTGGGCACGTTGTGACCGATGCGGGCCACGAAGAATTACGGCATAGAACTGCAGTGTCGAAGATCATCATTGACCGGAAATACGCGAGAGGACTGAAAGACCTCGAAGGGTTCTCGCACCTGTACGTGCTCTTCATGTTGCATGAGGCGCCGAAATGGAAAGGCAACCTGATGGTTCACCCCAGAGGACGAACCGACCTCAAGGAGAGGGGAATCTTTGCCACCAGATCCCCTCACCGCCCGAATCCAATCGCGCTAACGCTCGTGAAGTTGCTCAGCAAGAGAGGTAGAGTTCTAGCACTGAAAGGGCTTGATGCATATGACGGCACGCCTGTACTCGATCTGAAGCCCTACGATAGACACGACAGCACGCCACATCCTCAAGTTCCTCTCTGGTGGAAGAAAATTGAGCGCGAAGGCAAGCGCGCACGATGTTCGCAAAGCACGATGCTGGCCGGGCGAGTTCATCGAGCTGGAAGGTTCGGTTCCAAGACGCGGTAGACATCCAGCAGAGAGTCGCTGTTCACCGTGTGTGTCGCAGCTTTCGACACGCTCTCCTCAGACGGGTTGAATGCGACCGACAGTCCAACGTTCTTGAAGACGACAATGTCATTGATCCAATCGCCTACGTGCGCGCAAGATGACAGCTCGATTCCATGGCGGGCACAGTATTCACGCAGACCCACTAGCTTGTTTCCCAATAGTTTCGCTGCTCCAGTCAGCATGCCGTTGGAAACCTCGGCTTCGGTGGCAATAATGTCCTGAAACCCATGCGCCTTGAGAGGTTCAACCGCGAACGAGGGGTTGTCGGTCAAAATCACGACCCTAACACCCGCGTTCCTGAGCCTTTCAACTGTCTCCTTGAGATCATTAATCAGAGGCAACCTGTTGGGATCAGGAGCAATTCCATCGACTCTCATTCCAGAGAAGAGTGCGTACTCGACCCGTAGTGATTCTTCATACCCGATCTTACCCTGATCCATGAGATTATCGGTCTCCTGTATCTTCCGATGCAGAGCCTCCGGGATTCCTGCGTAGTCGAGTATTCGGCCTCGCAGGATGGTTCCGTCCAAGTCGAAAGAGACGAGTTTCAACTGCACAGTCTTCATCGCAGGCAACTCTGGCGTTCACCTACCGCTGTGGGTGTTAGAGTCTGGAACTGCGCCATTGTGTTCCTTTTTAACTTGCAGCTGGCTGATGAAGCACAGACCAACAATGCCGGAGACGCAACTAATTGCCACTGACATCGACTATACGCTGACAGATGCAGACCTGAGGCTTGACACCGCCGCTGTTGAGAAGATCAGGGAGCTAGAGGCGCGAGGAGTCAAAGTGATTCTGATCAGTGGGAGAAACCTCCCCGCGACCGGATCACTCGCGCAACTGATAGGCACGTCTGGTCTTGTCGTAGCAGAGAACGGCGGTGTGATCGCTAGGTATCAAACACCGATCAAGGTTCTCGGAAGAATCGAGAACGCACGCGCTGCGCTCCGAATACTTAGCAAGAAGATAGGCCGCAAGGTGATAGAGAGGCCGGACAGCAAGCTCGGAATGCGGCTTTCGAGCATATCCTTGGAGCGGTCATTCGATTTCGAAGAAGCAAAGAAGCTCATTCGCGCCAGAAGAATGCCAGTCGATATCATAGACACTGGCGTCACCTACATACTCATCGATCGTCGCGTGAACAAAGGAGAGGCGTTGGTTCGGCTCGGACGAATGGCGGAATTGTCGCTATCTCATTCAGCAGGAATCGGTGACAACTTCAACGACCTCAGCCTATTCGAGAAAGTCGCATACAAGATCGCGGTCGCAAACGCTCCCGAAGAAGTCAAACAGCAAGCGAACTTCGTTTGCACGCGCTCATACGGTCAGGGTTTTCTTGAGGCCGTCGCCCATCTAGGACTCTAGGATGCTCGCGCGTGGCGTGCACGCTTCGAGCGTTTATGCTAGAGAACTATGCTCAGTAGCCTCCTGAATCGAAGGCTCTTCTTCTTGTAGGAACCTCGAGACAGGAGTTCATCGAGTGGCTCGGCGCTCATTATCGTTCAACACGCGGAACAAGGGTGATCGTCTTAAAAAGGGGTTATTAAGCGGGTCGATAGGTCGGAAGTCGAGCTGTTTGCCACCATCTTGACAAGTCATGGGTGTTACTTGGCTGATCAATGCGGTCGCTGCTGCTTTCTCCGCTTGTAGAGATAGTAGATCGGAATACTCACAATGACCACAGGTATCAACGAGACTACTAGGATTATCATTCCTCGGATAATCGTGAAGAGTCCTGAGATCGCTATTTCGAGGGTTTCGCCCCAGTCCATTCCAGGTGGCGTGAAGGGAGGCGCGGGCTCAGTCAGCGTGACCGAGATGAGAGACATCTCAACGTTGCCTTCGAGATAGTTGATTTGCCCTTGTAGGCTTTCTATCTCTCCTCTGACTCTTTCGAGTTCGGTTTCAACTCTAAGGATCTCATCAACCGTCTTAGCCATATCTAGAATCTCATTTAGTCGTTCCTCTTGTCTCTGCATGTTGTTGAGTCTTGCTTTCAAGTCAATATACTGCTGAGTAATGTCCTCGCTGGTGGTACCCTCGTCAATGACTTTCCCGTAGGATTCTATCTGCTGGATAGCTGCTTGAAACTTGTCTTTCGGAACTCGAATAGCTATGTCAGCTCTCGCTTGGGAGCCGTAGGTCGAGCGCGATGAGCTCGCTACGTATCCGCCGTATCCCTCTGCCAATGCTCTAATCTTCTGAAGCGTTCCCTGAATATCATTGGCCTCGAGCGACAATTGAGCATTGTATATGACTGCCCTTTCCTGGGGCGTCGACAGATCCTTGCGCACCTCGGCGTAAACAGGTGGGCTTTGGGTCCCAGTCATCACAGTCGGCAGCGGCGCTCCACTGATAACGCCATAGGGTGCGTAGAATGTGCCCACGAAAAATGACGCGACCACGAGGACTACAATCCCGGAGGAAATGATCAGTACCTTCTTTCGATTCATTTCTCATCAGCAATCGTGTCAGTGAAATGAGGATAAAGTGCTAGGCCTTGGAACAAAGTGTTCGGATAATAGAACAGTCGAGACGGCCTTCATGATCATCTCAGAGGCGATCCTAGCCACCGGAGGAACAGCACTAGGAGTCCCTGTCTCGAACGATTACTCGGATATATCAGCCACGATTGCATGAGTCAGCTTCAGCACATCTTCGGTCCTCAGTTCGAGGATCTTGTCCCTTGAGCCTCCGCCGCAGAAGATCGTCTCATTATTCAGTAGGTCTTTCTCGATGACCACGGTCATTGCGGTCTTGTGGTGGAGTGACGGGGTCCCGCCGGGCGGGTAACCACTGATCGCCTCCGCCTCATTAAACCCTAATAGCTGTACGTTACCCGTGTTGAGCGCCTGTGCCGCCTTCTGAAGGCTGACCCTACGGTTTCCCGGAACCACGAGCAAGGCAAAGCCTCCATCCGATTTTTTGCACGCGAGGTTCTTCGTGATCCTGCTGAGTTCTATGCCAGTCGCGCGGGAGGCGTCCGCTGTATGAACAGTTTCCGCTTTGTCCATGAAACGATGCCAGACACCCGCGTTGTTGAGATATTCTGCCAAGTCCATCGGTTCTTCCCTCATCCTGATATCAACCCTACGCATACGAGAAGTCAATCGCCTTAAGAGTTGCACTCATGGGTCAAGGCGTGGGAGCTTCACAAGAGCTAGTCAAACATTGCCTCTCTCTTCAAAGCGAACGGTGGTCATACTCGCGGGAGGGGAAAGCTCAAGGTTCAGGTCAAATAAGGCACTTGGGCTTCTCGCGGGCAAGCCGCTGGTTTGTCATGTTGTCGAGCGTCTGTCGCGTATCGCTGATGAGACCCTCGTGGTCATTGGCCGTCATGAACGAAGAGCTGACTACGAGGTAGTCCTTCCAAGCTCTGCCAAAGTCATGAACGATAGCCATGAAGGGAAGACACCCCTGATTGGGATTGTGACTGGCCTTCAAGCTACAAGGTCTGACTATGCGCTCGTGTGTGCCTGTGATGTCCCATTCGTCAATGAAGGAGTGGTCGAGCTACTTTTTCGGCGCGCATCGGGTGCTGACGCTGCGATTCCTAGATGGACCGGGGGACGTATCGAGCCACTCGAATCCGTCTATCGGGTTGTTTCGACACTCAAAGCGGCTCAAGAAACTCTAGCGCCTAGTGGACTACCGCTCAGGGTCATGATCGGAAGACTGGCTCAGGTCGAATATGTCTCAGTCGAGGATGAAATACGCGAAGTCAACCCTGATCTGCGGACGTTCTTCAACGTGAACTCAATGAAGGACTTGGAGACAGCAGAACAGGTGCTCAGCAAGGGAATCTCTCCAGATGGAGCCAGCTTGGTTCAGGACAAATGAATGCTATCGTCGCTCGATGCTTGCTTCAGGTGATCTTCTTTTTCGCGTCATCCAAGATGGCGTCCATCTGCGTAGTCACATTGTTGCTCAGGCTGGGTGGACATCCGAAGGGTACGGGGATCCTCCACAGAAACTGATGCTCCCTAGAGCATCTTGTAGGACTGCTCAGCGCGTCTGCTCATAGCGATAGCTCATATCGTTCTTCTGTGATCGTCTTGCCCCAGACCTGATGCGTTTTCTCCTCTGTTTTGCGGAATCCGGCCCACTGGTACAGGTGGGCCGCGATCTTGAGGTCACTGACTGTCCATAGAAAAACGGACTTGAACCCGCGGTTTCGGGAAAATTGAAGAGCTTTGTCCAGGAGTTCTCGTCCGAGTCCACGGCCTCGATGGTCTGGGTGCACAAGGAACCAACGTAACTGCGCTTCCGACTTCGAGTCAGGCACAATGCCAATTGAACCGATTGTCTTTCCGTCAATCTCCGCAATCCATAGACAAGCCGTGCTGTCATCAAATGATGGAACTGACTTAGTCAGACTCTCAGCCACGTACCCCTCAAACGTGCAGTCCCAACTGTACTCTTTCGCGTACAGGATACCGTGAAGGTAGATGAGGTAACCGATGTCCCCGGGCCTAAGATTGGAGCGTATTTGCCAATGCTTAGAATCCCCTTGCGGCGTTTCCATCACTTGCCTTGTTCTTGCTTCGGTCTTTGTGAGCGACCATGTTTATTGAACGCTCCGCTCGGGCAGAGGAGAACTCGCATATGATCGTAAGGGGATGGTGGGGCCGTGGGATCACTGCAATTTGTAGTGAGGCTAAGTCTCAATCAGCTGATTTTGGGCTTTTTGGGTCAGATGATCCAAAGCAGATGCTCTCGCTCTGAGTGCGTGCGTAGCCGCCAATAAGTGGCTACTCCAAGGCCCCATGGGATTTCACCCCACGACTTGAGGCAAGCTTGAAAGACCAAGTAGGAGGAGAGAGCAAGAGGGCGGTAAATCGGCGATGTCTAAGACTACACTAGAATGGCTGCTGGAGGAGAATCAGCCTTCCATCAGATATCTCGCCCTTACGCAGTTGCTCGGAAAGCCTGATGATGATTCAGATGTCCAATCGGCGAAGGCGATGATAACCGAGACCGGGTGGGCATCAGACATTCTCGGCAAACAATTGCCGGGCGGGTGGTGGATCGAAGAAGAGAGCCTGTACAAACCGAAATACCTCTCCACTAATTGGATGCTCCTTATCCTGTCAGACTTGGGATTGACAAGGCGGGAGGCGCGAATCGCGAAAGCCTGTGACTTGTGGATCAAGGGATTTGAAAAGAAGGACGGAGGCTTCGGCACTGATGGCATGAGCAAGAGTCACCTCTGCACAGCGGGGAATATGGCGCGGGCGCTCGTCAAGTTCGGCTACGCCGAGCACCCGAAAGTAGAGAGCGCCTTTGAGTGGTTGGTGAAAAACCAAGCGAAGAGAGGGGTTTGGTCTTGTTTCGGGAGCGATAGGAACTTGGATTCGTGGGAGCCGATGAGTGCCTTCGACATTATGCGTGCTGCACCTCTGAAGCGGGATTGGCTCAGAAAGGCGACCTGCCCTGCTTGCAAGAAGGACCATTGGACCAATAGGGAGACCGACTACTGCTTCGACTGCGAAACAGACCGCTCAACGGAGGCGGACGTGGCTTGAGCGAATACCTCCAGTTCATTCTTATGACTTGGCATCCTGAACAATCTGGATAAACTCTTCTTTGGTAAGCGCGCGCTTGTTTGCTTCTGCCGTTGTCTTGACTTTCTCAAGTACCGAGTCGACTATGTTTTCGGGGATGGCAAGTCCGAGCTTTTCGCCTACGTAGAAAATGGAGTCTCTGCCGCTCTTCTTCCCTAGGAGGATTTCGACGGGTTCATGGCCGACGAGCTCGGGGAGGAACGGAAATACCTCAAGTGGGACGCCCTGTGCCTCAGATTTGGCCCACCACCCCGTTATTATTCCCGACTCTGTTTTGAAGATGTTCTTACCCACAATTGGGGCGTTTACTGGAGCTTTCTGGCCAGTCGTTTCCTCTACTAGTCTTGAGAGTCCCACAAGTTTCTCAAGCTTGATTCCCGATTTAACTCCGTACAGAAGTCGCAGGGCCATCACCGTTTGCTCTAAGGAAGCGTTCCCCATTCGTTCGCCTATCGCGTTTACAGTTGTGTGAATCACTTCTGCTCCTTCACCTACTCCTGCGATCGTGTTTGCAACTGCTAATCCGAAGTCATTGTGGCAATGTGCTTCGAGAGGCTTCTTGACCTTCTTCTTGAGAGTTCTGACCAAGCTGGCAAATCCTTGGGGAGAGCATACTCCCATTGTATCTACGACAGTCAACGAATCCATGTGGCCCTTCGTCGCAACAGCGTTGATGAGTTTCCAGCAGGCCTTGAAGCTTGCACGTGAAGAGTCAATTGTAAAGAACGTAACGTAAAGCCCGTGTTCGTGGGCGTAAGCTGTAGCCTCGACTGAAAGATCTATGGCTTTCTGCTCAGGCCAGCCGTACGCATATTTGATGATATGATCGCTAGATGGAACTTCCATTACAAGTCCGTCAACGTCCGCCTCCAGAGCTAGATCGACATCGCTCTTTGCGCACCGAGCAAACGCAAACACTTTGGAACTGAGTCCGTCATGTGCAATAGCTTTCACAGCCTCAGCGTCTTCCTTTGAGACCGCCGGCATTCCAGCTTCGATTCGGTCCACTCCCGCCTCATTCAGCGCACGTGCAAGTCGAATCTTCTCGTCCTTACGAATGACAATCCCTGCTTGCTGTTCGCCATCTCGGAGAGTGATATCGTGAACCTTCACCCGCTTTGGTAGCTTCAGGCCTCGTCGTGCTTCTTTGCTGAAGTTATAGTGGCTCACGAACCAATTCGGAGTTTTCCACTGACTTGACTGACTCGCCAACTCAACTCACGGTCGCCCCATGTTGGCTGACTCGTATTAAAGGTTAGACATGACCTGTCGACTTTGTATTGAGGAGAACGGGAGCGCAGTGGCCTAACATGTGAATAATATCGCATCAGAAGTCGTGAATACGACTCATCTTAGAGAATCTTGGTTGACGGTTGATTTTGGAATCTTGCCCTGCAGGAGTTCTACTGCTCTGTCGACAGCCATCCTTTCAAGTCTCATCCTTGCCTCGTCTGTGTACCACGCGATATGTGGAGTCGCGATAACGTTGTCCAATTCAAGTAAAGGATTGTCTTTTCCGGGCGGCTCCTCGTTATACACGTCAAGTCCTGCTCCACAAATCCATTTCTCCTTCAGGGCTCTTACAAGAGCATTCTCATCTATCAGAGGCCCTCTGGAAGTATTGATTATGTAGGCGGTTTTTTTCATCAGCCTGAGCTGCTTTTCTCCTATGATGCCTCTGGTTTCTGGAGTGAGAGCAGCGTGCAGCGATACGAAATCGGACTCCTTGAGTAATTTCTCAAGATCTGTGAGCTTGATTTTGGTACCTTTCAGTTGTTCTTGTTGCACAAACGGATCGAAGGCCACAGGATCCATGTTGAAAGCTTCCGATCTACGCGCCATAGCTCTGCCTATTCTCCCAAGTCCCACAAGCCCGAGGGTCTTTCCTTCAAGGTCAATGCCTCGGTACTGTTCGGATGGTGATGTCCATGGACCCCAGTTCTTAGCCTTCATGGCTTTGTCTGCTACTGTGATTCTTCTCGCAAGCGATAGAAGCAAAGCGAATGCATGGTCAGCAACTGTCTCGATTGCATAATCTGGCACGTTCACGACAGGGATTCTTCTGAGCGTCGCGGCCTTGATGTCTATGTTATCCAGACCTATTCCGCATCTGACAATTCCACGCAGTCTCGGTGCCGATTCAATCATCCGTGACGTGACTTTGGCATATACTATCATGAGAAGGTCCGCGTCAGTAATCTCCTTGCAGAGTTCGGCCTCTGTATACGAGGAGGCTACCTTCACATCAGCGTAAGCGCTGAGGATCTTCATATCTTCTTCCAAGTGAGGCAGAGGTTCCGAAATCAGTATCTTTGGCTTGGGCATTTTCGGTTCCTCACGAAACCGACCAAAGTTTGGTCTTAAGCTTTCCTCTTTCTTTCGACGCGTAATTACGCAGGTTCAAATGATGCTCGAATCTCTTGGGAGTTACCTCACACCCTGGGGCACGAGGCTCACCTCATCTGGCTATGATCTAGAGGAATTTGCCCGCGACTGATCAAGCCATTGTGATGAGTCTGCCCCAAGGTGGTAAGCGTTTGCTTCGTTCGTTCCAGGAAGACCGATGGCAAGACAACAGATAATCAAGTATGTCTATATATGAATAGGGGAAACAACCGAATGGATCATCTCCGGTAGAACCTCAAGCGATGCATCCCGTCGTAGGTCAAACTGAAATAGTATTTTGATGCAAGGAGCCAAGAGGTGACCATTTCAATGACAATTCCGATGGCTATGGCAGACCGGATCTTAAGGGGTAAGACAACCAAGTAACCTTTCTCAATAGGTGTGCCACATGTTGTGGGCTATTACAGATGATGCAACAGGCATATATGCGTCAAATCGCGAAACTGCCACGGCGAAATAGAATGGCTCAATTTGCGACTTTCGGAGAAATAATGCTGAGGCTTAATCCACCTGATTTCCGACGTTTCTTGCAAGCTGACAGCTTTCAGGTAAGCTACGCAGGTGCTGAGGCTTCAGTTGCAATAAGCCTAGCCAACTATGGAATATCATCGGAGTTCGTGACCTGTCTACCTCCGAATGAGATAGGACAAGCCGCAATAAATTATGTAAGGCGTTTCGGAGTCGACACGTCGCACATAATAAGAGCAGGCGAGAGGATCGGCGTATACTTCTATGAGATTGGCGCGAATCAGCGTCCCTCCAAGGTGATCTATGACCGCGCTCGCTCAGCAATTGCCGATGTGAAGCCGGGAAGTATTCCTTGGAGAGAGATATTTTCCGAGGCTAAGTGGTTCCATTTCACGGGCATCACACCGGCGATATCACAGAGCGCCGCTGACGTATGCCTTGAAGCGGTGAAGTCTGCCAAAGACAAGGGGCTCACGGTCAGCTGCGATCTTAACTATAGAGCCAAGTTATGGAAGTATGGGAAAACCGCCACAGAGATAATGGCCGAGCTTATGCCCCACGTGGACATGGTTTGTGGCAACGAAGAGGATTGCGAAAAGATTTTTGGCATCAAGGGTGCAGATGTTAGGATCGCAGAAGAAGTCTCTCCCGAGAAGTATTCGGAGGTCGCCGGCAAGCTGGTGAAACGGTTTCCAAACCTGAAGAGAGTAGGTATTACGCTCAGAGGAAGCATCAGCGCCACTCATAATATTTGGAGCGCCGTTCTTCACGACGGCAGGAAGCTGTATACGACGAGCAAATACGACATTACCAACGTTGTGGATCGTCTTGGCGGCGGCGACGCGTTCACTGGAGCACTAATCTACTGTCTGCTATCAGGAAAGAGCGATCAAGACGCCCTAGATTTCGCTACCGCCGCGAGTGCGCTGAAACACAGCATACTGTTCGACCCGAACCTTGTCAGTATTCAAGAGATCGAAAGCCTCGTTAAGGAGGGCGGGGCAGGTAGGGTTCAGAGATGAAGGCTGTAGGTGGAACAATGCCCCAAGACGTTCTGCTGAGGATGGAGAAGGCAGGGATAATTCCGATCGTGGTAATCGAGGACCCCAGCAAGGCAGTGCAATTGGGTAGAACAGTTCTTGATGCCGGTCTGGACTTGATTGAGATAACCATGCGCACGCCGAGAGCAATGGAAGCCATAAGAGCCCTAAGCAAGGAGTTGCCCGAGATGCTAGTTGGCGCGGGTACAATATTTTCGGTTCCGGTTGCAAAGGAAGCTTTGTCCGCAGGAGCACGCTTCATAGTTTCGCCTCATCTGGACGAAGAGATCGTTACATACTGCGCCCGGAAGAGCGTCGTGTGCGTCCCAGGGGTCTTCACGCCATCGGAGGTTCAAAGGGCAATAAAGGCTGCGACGATAGGCAGGCGACAGAGAAGCATTAAGGATCTTCCTTTGGTGATCAAGGTTTTCCCAGCTTCGAGCGGAGGCCCTGGCCACATAACCGCAATGAAAGCCGTATTTCCGGATGTGAGGTTTCTCCCTCTCGGGGGAGTCAACGCAGGAAACCTCGCTGAATATATCAAGGCCGGAGCATGGGCCGTTGGAGGCACTTGGATCTGCAAGAAAGATCTCATCGAAGCCGGCAATTTCACCAAAATATCAGAACTCGTCAAAGAGGCTAAGAGCATCATAGCGACGGCCAGGAAATAGCATTTCATAGAGTTGAGATCAAAATGACGGAAACTAACCTGTTCAACGGCATTGAACATGTGACTATCGCAGCTAAGGACCCGAAAGGCTTGGCGAGATGGTATTGCAGTACATTCGGCTTTAAGATCGTGTATGAGAGCACAAGATCTTTGACAACATATGTGAAACTCGGCGGAAGCCTTCTTGAGATTCTTGAAGCGGCAAATGTCGATAGGGTGTCCCACGGCGAGAGAGATCCGGGGTTTCGCCACATGGCCATATCTGTCACCGACATAAACAAGACGTACGAGGATCTGCGGACCCGAGGTGTGGCCTTCAAATCTGAACCAAAAGAGAAGGAGGGCCTGTGGACCGCATTCCTCGAAGACCCGGAACATAACCTACTACATCTGATTCAGCGATCTAGACCTCTGTAGTAGCTTATCGTCGTGCCGGTATCTGTTCAGTGGGTACTAAGGCAAAGCAACCCGTGATTGAGCTTGCCAGGCATGGGGAGGACCACATCATCGCATGTATGACCCGCCATTTAGAACCTGCCTCTGCAATGCGACGGATTTTCAGGCTCAACCCTTTTTTGGGGCTACACGAGACAATTATCCTGGGCTCTAGGCGCGCACAATCCGGTATGGCGCCCCCCTCCCGTCGTACATCCATGCGGAATCGCTCCACTCTATTCCCGAGCAAGGCAAGATGCCAGCACCAGCTTGACAAATTCGCGAGATAGAGGAGAGCAAGAGTCAAATGCTCCGTGAACCAACAAGCGGCGGGGAGCCCAGAATGGGCGAGACCGAGCATGGACCTGACTATACGCGTATCGTGAAGGCGCTTAACTTCAAGGAACCCGACCGTCTTCCGACGATGGAGTTGATGGTGGATCTACCGGTGCAAGAGCAATTCCTGGGGCGGAAGATCGCCTCTGTGGGCGACGAAATTGAGTTCTATATCAAGGCCGGATACGACTTTTTCTACCAGAAAGCCCGCTTTGAATTCCCTGGGATACCTCCGGTCTTGTCGTTCGGGAGCGAAATCCGGATCGATGCGCAGAAGGACCATACGGACATTTCGTTCGATCCGCACAAAGGGGAATGCCCACTCAAGAATCGGGAAGGATTCGCTAAGTACAAATGGCCTGATCCCGACGCGATCGACTATTCCAACATGGACTACGTCGCGAAAGCAGTTCCTGAAGGCATGGGAATCGTGGCCGGTGTTGGGGGCATTTTTGCTAGGTCTTGGATTCTGATGGGCTTTAAGAACTTTTGCTCAGGTGTGCTCAGAGACCCAGACTATGTTGGCCAGGTCTTCGAGGCCATCGGGAACGTTTCGGTCGAGCTTGCCAGAAGGCTCGTCAAGAAGCCTAAGGTCTTTGCCCTGTGGTACTCAGATGACTTCGCCCACGCGGACGCGCCGATGATCTCACCTAACGCGGTTCGCAAGTACCTGTTTCCCTACATGAAGAGAATGATTGAGATAACCCACAACGCGGGCTTACCATTCATCTATCACGGCTGCGGAAACGTGCTACCTCTTCTGGACGACCTGCTCGCTATGGGGATCGACGCCTTGCATCCCATTGAGCCAAAGGCCATCAACATCTATGAATTGAAGGAGAAGCTCTACGGAAAAGTGGCGATCATCGGAAACGTAGCCGTGGACCTCTTGACCAACGGCACTCCTGAGAAGATAGAATCAGACGTCAAAGAACACATACAACGACTTGCGCCAGGCGGCGGATATATCATCAGCTCTTCTAATTCCATCGCGTACTATATTCCCGTCGAGAACTACAGAGTGTTCCTCAATTGCATTAGAAAGTACGGAAAGTATCCAATCAGCATGTGAGACACGCTTCAGTGTCATGAAAGCAGCTCAGAGCTCACGCCGAAATCGCCGTTCTTGAAAAAAGCCCTGGAAAGCTTTCCAGTTGAACAAGAAGGTACCGGCATGAATGGCCTAGTAGTGTCATGCCCTCCTTGACTCAAATACAGTACTTAGATCAAGAACGACAGCAAGACATTGATGCATGAAAGCTCTATACTATGACCTTTTCCGTTTTTCTATCAAATAGGTGCATCCTTGTTTCATCGAAGTGTACCCGGACGCTTTGCCCTACCTTTATATCAGGATCACTAGCGACAGCCTTCAATCTGATATCACCCGAGGCTATGTTGATTATCGTGTACAGGCCCAAAGGCTCAACGACGTAGACTTCCCCGGTAAGGTTACTCTTGTCACCATCTGATAAGATAAGATCCTCAGGTCTTATGCCCAACATCATCTCCTTGCCCACATAGTCCTTCACGGCTTCGTACATTTGATGACTGATTGTGTAACGTGTCTCTCCGATTCTAAGGTACGCTGAGTCTTCCTCTTCGACCAGTGTACAGGGTATGAAGTTCATTGTCGGACTACCCACGAAACCAGCTACGAACAAGTTACTTGGGGCAGTATAGGTCTCGTTTGGATCCCCCACTTGCTGTACCGCCCCATGATTCATCACGGTAATTCTATCAGCCATACTCATTGCCTCGACTTGGTCATGAGTCACGAATATCGTGGAGGTACCGAGTTCTCTTTGTAAGCGTTTCAATTCTGTTCTTGCGTACATACGTAGTTGCGCGTCAAGATTGCTCAACGGCTCATCCATGAGGAAAACCCTGGGCGTCCGTACAATTGCTCTGGCCAGAGCAACACGCTGTCGCTGTCCCCCGCTCATTTGACTTGGTTTCTTGTCGAGAATTTCCTTGATTTGAAGAAGCTCCGCGGCTTCTTGAACTTTGTTCTTTCTTTCCTCTTTGTGCACTCGCCGGTTCTTAAGTGGATACTCGATATTCTTGTAGGCGGTCATGTGTGGGTACAGAGCATAGTCTTGAAATACCATGGCAATGTTTCTGTCTTTGGGTGCAAGCTGATCCACCCTCTCATCATCAATATAGATACTGCCGCCATCAAGTTTCTCTAGACCCGATACACACCTTAACACCGTGGTTTTGCCACACCCAGATGGACCCAGCAGAACCATAAACTCCTTGTCTCTCACATCCAAGTTGACATTGTCGACCGCAACGGTCTTGCCAAAGGATTTTCTTACGTTTTCTAGTCTAACGGTAGCCATCCCGATCGCATAGCCGCGCGCTTTGCGAGTTTATTAATCTGCCGTCGAAGCGATCGGGCTAGAGGCCCATTTCCCAACTGTCCGGCCAGTATGACGCAAGAAGAGCAGAAACACCCGTCGAGGCTCGACTATCAAGGACCACGGCTCGACAACCTGCTCCTCGAGGCCTTCGTAGCTTATTGTTGGGCGTTGACTTCGTTGATTATTCTCCGCGCCTCATCGTCTCCTGGCCATACAGTGGCCAGGTCAGTATAGAATGTCAGCTCTGTGGTTCTCAAAACTGTTTTCGCCTCGACTGTGACACGCCAAGTGTTTGGCTGACGAGTGGGCTCTGCTCGCCATGACTGTGATACATGTCCAGCAGTGCCGCAGTAGGTACATCCTAGGCTGAGACTAATGTAGTCCGAGATTGATGAGCCCCTCCGGTGAACTCCTCTGTATTGTTTAACAAACTCGATCGCGCTTTGATTTTCTTGCTCCCTCAAGTAGTAAGGTATCAGAAATGCTGGCACAACGAGAGCAACAAGTGCCGTGACGATAAGGAATTTCCGCATCAGCTACCGCCAGTGGCTTCATCTTCTTCTTGGCGACTCTAAAAGAATTCTCACACCTTCAGAGTCTTCTTCGCGGCCTGAACTCTTATTAGCTGGCGGTAATTTCTTTGTGTCATGACGGTGATTCGGTCTGCTGATGAATTCAGGACAGTCGGATGCCGTCTAAGCGGCGAGTGCGTCGAGCGCGGACACAGAGGTTGTGAGAGATTTGCTCGTGGAGGCGAGCTTATGTGGGGTAGGCTCGCATGGAGCGACATACTCAAAACAGCTGAAAAGATGTATGCAGAAGTTCCCGAGTGGGCATGTTCCGCAATTGTCTGTCACTCAAAAAGCGTGATGCGTATGGTGACAGACATTTGAGAATCGATGCACACCAGCATTTTTGGAAGTTGGAACGGTGCGAGTACCATTGGCTTACGCCTGAAGCAGGAATCCTCTATCGGGACTACGCTCCCGAGGACTTGCGTCCTCTTCTGAGGAAGAATAACATTGATAAGAGTATAGTTGTGGAGTCTGCTCAGACCGCAACTGAAACGGATTATCTTTTGGAACTAGCTAAGAAAACCGATTTCATTGCGGGCGTGGTCGGCTGGCTGAACCTTGATACGGAGAATTTTGAGGATGAATTTGGGTCATACGCGGCAAACAGGCATATTGTGGGCATTAGGCCAATCCATCAAGGACGAGACACTTTCTATCATCCTTACAATGATGATCGTATTGATGATAAGTGGCTTGTTAGACCGCGCGTAATTGAAAGCCTGAGGATCATTGCGAACAAGGACTTTCCAGTGGACCTCAACGTTATGCCAAGACATCTACCTGACGTTCTGACCATTCTGAAGGAGATTCCGAATCTGCGGTGCGTGATCGATCATATCGGAAAGCCGAATATCGCGAGTAAGGAGGTTGAGCCGTGGAGTGAGCTGATGAGCGAGCTTGCCACTTACAGGAAAGCCTATTGCAAGCTTTCTGGCATGATTACCGAGGCGGGGGGCAACTGGAAGCCAACCGCGATAGCGCCATACGTGAGTCAGATAATTGACGTGTTCGGTCTTGATCGAGTCATGTATGGCAGTGACTGGCCCGTATGTCTGAAGGCAGGAAGCTATGACGAACAGATCGAAGCCTTGCAGAGAGTTCTTGCGGATAGATTGGATGAAAATTCTGAAACCTTAGTATTCGGAGGCAATGCGGCACGCTTCTTCAAGCTCTGAGTTTTGTGCGCCCCAGTCATACGGCATCAAGAAAAGGACCTTTGGAGTATTGATGCCGACGTACGCTTCCGGTCGGGACTACGATTGCCCTCTATATGAGAAGATTGATTGGAACTTGACTCGAGGGATAGTCAAGAGATGCGAGCAATTGGGATACGACTCCGTCTGGGTGCCCGACCACATGATGTTGGGAAGAAACCAAGCGA
>Ga0187878_1002349_pt1 | contig 16890 bp, 14 predicted proteins | sample June2016WEW_17_1_FD_132979 | JGI IMG/M metagenome (GOLD analysis project Ga0187878, IMG submission 132979) | Peatland microbial communities from SPRUCE experiment site at the Marcell Experimental Forest, Minnesota, USA - June2016WEW_17_150 | ecosystem: Environmental > Terrestrial > Soil >...
GAGACGCTGTCGATCGGCCCGCGCGGCGTCACCGTCCGGCTCGACCACTCCCTCGATTTGGAAACGGAGCTGCACTTGACGAACACCCGGAATCAGGTGGGCGGCAACTTCCTGGTGGTCTGGATCAACCGTAAGAGCGGGGAATCAGGGCTGGCACCCCTGGAGGCCGAAGGCGATCTCTGGGGATTGACCTTCGCGCCCGGCGGGGAGGAAGGCGAATTCGAAGCCCCTCCGGACTGGCTGGAGTGCTCGCGCTGCCACCAGCGCCGCTTCACGCCCATCCCCGAGGCCGAGGAACAATTCGTGGGTGAGGGATTCACCGTCGCCCGCCACTGTGAACGGTGCAAGGCGACGACTCCCTGGAACTATTCCCACCCTCCCCACGAAGATGTGCTGCCAGCCACCGAAGCCAAAACATTCAAGGAAATCGGCAGAACGGCCGCGTGCCGCTGGTCATACCCATCAAGCTGATCCGCGAGAAGTACGGGGATGTCCTCGAAGAGGAATGCGAGACGGTTAATGTTTCGCGCAGCGGCGTGTGCTTCCATACGTCGCGCCACTATGAGCAAGGTGAGGCGATCAAGATCATCATGCCGTTCAAGCGCGGCGAAGTCGCCATCCCGGTACCTGCCCGCGTGGTGCGCACCGCTCAAACCGCGGACGGCTATGTCCGCACCGTCGCCGTCAAAATGGAAAGGCGACGGAAGTAAGACCCACTGCTCGCGACGTCCGGATGCCGGCAGGACGCTCCTGAGCCTGCCCGCGGGAGGTTCCCATGCCCTCAGCCCGACTGCTTCTTGCTTTGACTCTTGCTTTCGCCAGTGGAGGAGGGTTCCATCCTGCCCTCGCCACTCCCGCGCCGAGCGCCGCTCCCGCGCAGGACAACATGAATTTCACCCTGGAGGGCAAGATCACTAAACACTCCGGGTCGAAGCTCACCCTCAGTACCGAAGACAATATCATTTTTCATGTTGTCTACAACGATAAAACGACCATCGCGCGCAAAGACGGCAGCGCCGGCAGTGCCCAAGACCTCCAGGTGGGAGTTCGAATTCACGTCGATGGCGACCTGACCGAAGCCGGCGAAGTCGTCGCGCAGAAAATCACCATCCTGCCAGAGCCCGCGGGCGAGAAGCGATAACCGTCGAACCTTCTGGGGCGCCTGCATTTCGGAGGGGTGTTCTGACCGTCCTGATTCCCGTCCCATTGGCAGACTGCCGAGTATTCATCGTGCGTGTATCAAGTGTTCTAAATTCAGTATCTTAGCAGGATAGCAAAATCCCCTCGTTAGTCGGCTAGTAAAGACCTTCTTTCGTCGTATCTTGTGAAAAAGGTTTCACTTATTTCGCCAAGGCCCAACGAACCACATCCGGAAATCACTGATTCTAAAAGAAGATGATTCATTTTGGTTTTGGAACCAGCATTGCTCATGAACAGGGCACCGAGCAATAGGTTTGGACGGGGAATCGCGTGCCCAAGTCAATTGCGGAGTAAAGATTCCGGGAGGGATGACAAGTCATGAAAAAGCTACTGGGTTTGGCTGTTTTGATTTTTGCGTTGCCGCTGGCGGTGATGGCGGACGGTGTTTCACTGGGTCCATGCCCGACGGCCTCACTGTCAACGTACGTGGCGCCTGAGTTTTCGTGCACCATCGGCGACAAGGTTTTCTCGGATTTCGGCTACACGTCCAGCGGACCAGATCCGCTCCTGTCAGGAGATATCACCGTCACACCTGACCCCGCGCTACTCAACCCTGGCTTGAAGTTTACCGGGATTTGGGGGGCGCAGCCTGGCCAGCATAACGACAGCAATATATCTTACACGGTGACGGTTCTGCCGGGCGGAGGGCTCATTGACGATGCCAGCCTCTCGATCGGTGGGAGTAGCGTAAGCGGCTCGGGGCTTGTCACCGTTGCCGAGGACATCTGCGCCGGTGGTTCGCTCCCCGCTTGCGACCCTGGCACCTTTACAACTTTACTAGTTTCTAATAATGGCGAAACCATTGTGCAATACGCCTCCACGACGTTTACGCCTGTGGGGATGGTCACCGTGCTTAAAGACATCGGCTTGACAGCAGGCGTGGATGGGACCAATTTCGCGGTGCTGTCGCAGGTGAGAAACAACTTCTCGGAAGTGCCGGTTCCTGAGCCTGCCACGCTCACCCTGCTCGGTACGGGTTTGATTGGCCTTGGAGGCATGGTTCGCCGGCGGCTACGGAAGAAGTAAGTTCCCTTCCCCATCTCTTCTGCGAATCGAAGGGGCAGCCCACAGGGCTGCCCCTTTTTGTTTCTTGCCCAGATTGATCCCGGCAGTGCATCCAGTGACAAAACTAAGGAGAGTGTCAATTCCGATGGTTCAAGGCTGCCCGACGCAGACGGATCGGGGCCAGCGTGGAGGGATGACCTGGAGGAGGGGCTCCAGGATTCGTTGATCCTGGACGCCCACTTCATTTAAGCTGCGCCAGAGTCACTCGGATCTCCTGCGCCTTGGGCAGCTTGGGGTCGAGCTGCAGGGCTTTCTCAAGATGCTGGCGAGCCGGCTCGGGTTTGCCGGCCTTCGCGTAGGCCATCCCCAGGTGGTAGTGATAGATGGCGCTGCGCGGCGATTTCTTCAGGGCTTCTTCCAGGGTGTCGATCGCCAAGCCGTATGCTCCCTTGTGGTAGTAAGCCCAGGCCAAGGTGTCGGCGGCAAAAGAGATCTCCGGCATCTTCCTGCGCGCTTCCTGGGCAAGGGAGAGGGCATAGTCCGTGTTCCCGCCATGCTCGAGCAATAGGTAGGCGAGATTGTTGGCCGCCAGCGGGTAATCGGGATTCACTTGCATGGCCTTGCGGTAGAGTTCCTCCGCCCGCTGCCAGTTCCCCCGGTCGTCCTCAAGGGCCCCCAACAGGACGTAGGTTTGTGCGTTGCGCGGGCCGGCCGCGAGGGCTCGCTGGTATGTTGCCGCAGCTCTGTCCCGCGCTCCCTGCAGCTTCTGCGCCTGAGCCAACAGGAGGTAGGCGTCCAGGTTGTACTTGTTCAGCTCGATCGCCTTCCCATAGGCCGATTCAGCCTTGTCCAGCGCCTTGGAAGCGTTGAGCAACCCGCCCAGGACGACCTGGAAATCGCTGTTGTTGGGTGCCTTGCCGATCTGGGCCGTGACCCGAGCCGTCGCTTTGGCCAACTGGTTCTGGCTAAGGTAAACGTTGACCAGCCCACGCAGCGCCTCAGAAGAGTTGGCGTCGAGCTCCAAAGCCCGTTCGTAGTACTTCTCCGCCTCGGAACGGCGCTTCTGCGCCATCCGCAGCGCACCCATCTTGGCGTACGGCACGGGGCTTTGTGGGGCGAGGTCCATTGCCTTTTTCAGGTCGACCTCCGCGCTGGCCCAATCGTGGCGGGCGGTTCGCGCGGTAGCACGCAAGACATATCCCACAGGAGCCGCAGGCAGCATCTTGACCAAGGCTTCGCCGCTCTGCAGAACTCCGTCAACATCTCCACGTCGCAGTGCCGCGGCCGCCAAAGCTTCCTGGGCGGAGGTCATCTCCGGACGGATGCGGAGGGCCTCGCGCCACTCGGTCATGGCCCGCTCCACATTTCCCATGGCGCTGAAGGCTTCGCCGAGGTTGAAATGGGCCACGGCATTGTCAGGTTCGAAGTTCAGGGCAGCCTGAAGCGCCGGGACGGCGTCGCTGGCACGCCCCTGGCGGGTAAGGATCTGCCCCTTATGAATCAACCCATCCACGTCCTTGGGGTTGGCTTTGAGAATCTCATCGTTAGGTTTGATGGCTTCATCAAGGCGATTGGCCAGAATCAGGAGCTGGACGTAATTCTCCTTTACCTTCAGGTCGCCGGGATGTTCGTGAACGAGCGAAGCATATTCGGCCAGCCCTTTTTCAGTTTCACCGGAGGTGATGTAGTAATCCGCCAGCATACGATAGGCTTGCGAATTGTCCGGGATGGCCTTCTTGGCTTCTGCCAGAACTTGCTCAGCCTCCGTCTTGCGGCCCTGGACAATGTAGAGGCGCGAGAGGACCGCCCGGGGCATGGGATTCTTGGGCTCCAGGGCGATGGTGGCGCGGATGGGCTCTTCCGCGTCCTGCCAGCGTTTCTGCTGGGCAAAGAAGTTGCCCAGCGCCAGCTTGGCGTCGATGGATTTGGGGTCCAGCTCGACGGCTTTCTTGAAGCTCTCTTCGGCAGACTTGGCATCGCCGGAGGCGGCCTGGATCTTGCCCAGCTCCAGATAGGAGGCGGAGCGGTTGGGCTGGATCCGGATGGCCTCCTGAATCTCCTGCAAGGCAGGTTGGCGCTCGTCGAGACCCGAGAGCGCGTTAGCGAGCAGAATGTGAGCTTCCACATTCTGGGGATCCTGTTTGAGGAGGAGCTCCGCCTTTTCCCGGGCGTGGTTGAACTCCTTGCTCATGACAAATAGGCGGCCGAGTTCAAGCTGGGCTGCCCAGTGGGTGGGGTTCAGGTCGACAGCTCGCAACAGGGAATTGTAGGCACCGTTGTAGATCTCCTGCTTGAGATAGCAACGGGCCAACTGGTAGTGCGCTTCCGCAAAGCGGGAGTCGATCTGGATGGCGTTCTGGAACTGGATCGACGCCTCGCGATACTTGCCTTCATCGAAGAGGCGCGTCCCGCTATTCACATACGCCTGCTTCCGGGCGTTGGGGTCGCGCGAACAGCCGCCCGCCAAGCCTCCTACGATAATCACCGCTACCAGCAATACTCTTAGCGCTCGAGACATACTTTTCGTCCCCGTCGTGGATTCTTTTGGGGGCGCCATCGCCCCTCCGACGTCGAGGCGCGTCACCCTTACGGAAGGCATGACGCCCCCGTGCACATCGGACCTCTGGTGTTTAGCTTAACAGATTCCAACGCTGGCCGAGGCGCATTCCCAAGCCTCTTGATTCCTTCCACAACAGCGGAGCCGATTGAAGTAAGGGGCTGCACAAAGCAACGCAAGGCCTTCCAGGCTGGAAAATGTTCCTCGCGGGGGGGCAAGGTGCTGGACGCAAACCTGTCCGGCCTGGTGCGGAGTCCCTAGACGTGGGACTCCGTGGGTCGCGCAGGTTGACTCGCCTCGGCGTACTCATCGCGAACCCGGTTGAGCTGGGCGAGGAGGGCTTTGCGTGAATGGCGAAGCTGCTCGGCCCGGTGGGGCAGGCGGCCTGCCAGATACACGAGCCGCATGCGGGCTTTCATCAACCACTGATAGCGCCACAGGAACAGTCCGCTGGGGGGGAGCGTCAAGGTGTAGTACCCCGCCGCCGCCCTGCCCCACTCGTGCGCGCAGAATGCCACCTCGGCCGCGTAGCAGCCGAGCACCACCAGCGCGCGCAGCAACCATGCCTGGCCGGGATCTTTGGGATTCATTTTGCGCAGCGGTCCGGGCCAGACGAATAGCCCCACCGGCAGGAGATGGTTGAGCAAGCCGTAGAGCGCGAGGAAAAAGCCCGCGACGCTTTCCAGCCAGTACCAGGCGCGCCGGACCGGGGAGCGCCACCAGTCCCCGGCGGCTTCCACTTCCGCCTGGGCGAGCGACCCGCGGCGCAACTGCTCGCGGTAGTCCTCCAGCTCAATGCGCAGGGCAATCAAGCGCGGCGGGTTGAACACGTTCAATTGCTCCACGCACTCGATCAAGAGGCGGCTGAGCTCGAACCCCTCTGTCTTCTGTTTCCAATTGGGCCGCGCGGCCCAATCGGCTTCGAGATCGGCGCGCAGAATTGCCTCCAGATCGTGCAGGAAAAACTGCACGTCACGCTCCTCCAGCCGGAAGGGATGATCGGAGAGCCGATTCTCCAGCTCGCCGGCCAGCGCACGGAGGGAAGCCTCCGCGTCGCCGCCCGCAAGCAATTCGCTAACGCGCTGCGGCGGCGCGGCGTAGATCAACAAATCCGCGCCGCCAGCGGGGACGCTGGCCGCCTGGAAGAAGATCGGAAAGATACTCAGGCCGAGGCCGTCCGTGCGGCTCGCCTCCGCTTCCACGGCGAGTCGGGCCGCGCTCAGGCAAGAGGGAGCGATGGACTCCACTCGCGCCGCAGCGGCCTCCGCAAACACCGCCACCGCTTCGCCCTGCTGGAGGGCCTCGCGCGCCGCCACCAGGGCCGAGTACCGATCCGGCGCCTCCGGCCCGTGCAGAATCATCCCCAGCCGCGCGGCGAGTTGCTGGGGCCAGAAGCCGCGACACGCCTCCTCCGGCAACAGGCAGCGCACCGGACGCTGGAGCGCCGTCACGAGCGCCAGGGCTCGCGCGAAGTCCGGCTTCCCGTCCAGAACCAGCATCGCGGGACCCGCCGCGGGCAGCGCCTCCGCTTGCAGCAGCCGGACTTTGCAGCATGTCCCGCGCAGCCAGATGCGGCCCAGTGCGCGCGCCAGCCAGGGCCCGCCCGAGGTGCTCTCAGGAAGGGCGATCGGTTGGGGAGGAGTTGCCATCGTGAGCCTTTTTTCTACCGCCGCCGGCGTTGCCGGTGAGTTTCCACCGCTCCGCGGGGCGCCGGCAGGGCATCACTATCCCAGCCGTCCACGGAGCCGAGCGGGCGCACAATCGTATCGTGCATCCGATAGACCTTCTGAAATTTCCGGCCGGCACGGTCTTGCAGTCGCAGGCGGAAGTGCGGGGCGCCGTCGTGCTGAAAAGTGCGAATTGGAAAATATCCCGCCAGCCTGCCTTCTACGTAGGCGGTCACATATTGCTGGCGCTTACTCCACCAGGTGAAGACGCGAATGTGGGTGAAGGCGCAATCCGGTGTGCCCTCTCGGTCCGCGGCCAGATACTGCGGCACGGCGCGCCCATTGTCCTCGACCGTGTTGAGCACCAGCCACGCCACCAGGTTGACGGTCTGGGCGTAATGCTGGATGGCCGGGGGAATATCCAGCGTCACCAGTCGCCCCAGCACCCATCCCACCTGGGACCCGGCGCGAACAAGATACCAGGCGTCGCGCAGGGGTTCGGCGGGAGGCGCGGCGCCGGGCGACGGCGAGCGTTCGACCAGCCGGCGGTCGAAGACTTCCACGGCCTGGTTGGCCCCGAGTTGCGCCAATTGTGGGGCGTCGCGCGCCGGCTCTGCGCGCAGGTTCACGAGGCCCGAAGTGTGCCCGGCGGCCTGGGCCGGCTCGCGGGCCAATTCGCGCGCCAGCGCCTGGCCTTTTGCGTAGGCGGCGCCGTCAAGGATGTCCGTGAGCTCGATCCAGCCCGTGCGGCCGTCGGGGATGCGCACGCGAGCCCAGTTGCGCGTCCGCTGCAGGACTTCCACTCGCTCTCCATGCCGCAGCGTCTCCACACCCAGGCGCACCTCCGCGGGCGAGTCGCTCACCGTCGCCGATTCCGGCAGAATGTACGCCGTTTCCACGGGCGCGGGCGGGCGGTTGCGCCGCACGAGGTAGTAAATGACGCCACCGCCGGCGAGAGCGGCCAGGAGAATCACCAGAAAGATGTGCCTGCGACCTATGATTCAGCTCCATGCAACAGAATCTTGACGCTCATTCTACACTAAGTGCATCCTAGTCAGGCGGCGCGCTTGCGCCCCGTAAAGACAACGCGGGAAGGAGGCAGTACGAAAGCCGAGCGCCTGTTCATTCCCGGTCCGGCCGGGCCACTGGAAGCCTTGCTCGAATTTGATCCGGCGCGCCAAGCGCGCGCGACGGCCGTCGTCTGCCATCCCCACCCGCTCTTCGGTGGCACGATGCACAACAAGGTCGTCTATCGCGTCGCCAAGGCGGCGATCATCGCCGGCCTGCCCACATTGCGCTTCAATTTCCGCGGTGTCGGGTCCAGCGAGGGCGAACACGCCGACGGCCTCGGCGAGCGCGACGACGTCCGCGCCGCGCTGGACTACATCGCCGGGCGTTTCCCTTCCCTGCCCGTGGTGATGCTGGGATATTCGTTCGGGTCGGCCGTGGGGCTCGAGGTGGGTGCCGCGGAGGAGCGCGTCGTGGCGCTGGGGGGAATCGGCGTGCCGGCCGGCATTTGGGACATCAACTTTCCCGGGGGCGTCCGCAAACCGGTGCTGATTGTGCAGGGAACGCGCGATTTGTTCGGCCCGCGCGAAACGGTGGAGTCTCTCTTCGCTTCCCTGGCCGGCCCCAAGGAGCTCCACTGGATCGAAGGGGCCGACCACTTCTTCAACGCCCGGCTCGATGAAGTCCAGGAAGCCGTGCGCGCGTTCCTCGCAGAAATCGTGTAGATTCGGTAGGGGCGGTTTACGAACCGTCTCCGTTGCACGTAACAGAGCAATTCCTGAATTGGCTTTGCGTATTCAGGGGTGAGGCGGTTCATGATTCGCCCCTACAGGTGATCCATGGCGGATACGGAAACCGAGGGTAACGAAACCCTCTACTGCCCCAACTGCGAGGCGGAGATCGACAACCCTCTCGTCTGCGGCGATTGCGCGGCGGTCATCTGCCGAATGTGCGGCACACCGCTCGAAAAGATGGACGAGTTGGGAATGGGCTGAAGAGGGCCGGAGTTCGGAATTCGGTGTTCGGTTTTCGGGCAAACACTTCCCCTTCCTTCTGGCGAAACCCGAACCCCGAAATCCGAATCCCGCTTCGGAGAATGGCAGAAAGAACTGGCCTGGGCCGGGCACTGCGAGCTTAGAGACGGACGGGCCGTTAACCGGGGTATCTGCCCGCGATGTAGTTGTGCAGCTGTTGGATGGTTTCTTGCTGCTCGGAAATGATCCACTTCACTAAATCACCGATGGAGAGGACGCCCAACACCTTATCGTCCTCCACGACCGGGAGGTGCCGGATGCGGCGCTCGGTCATGATGGTCATGCATTCATCGACGGTCTGCCGAAGTCTCACGGTGAACACGGGGCTGGCCATGATCTCGCGGACTCGCGTCTCTTTGGACATTCTCCCCTTGAGCACGACTTTGCGGGCGTAATCGCGCTCGGAAAGTATGCCCACCAGCTTCCCCTCCGACATCACCAACACGGCCCCGATGCCTTTGGTGGCCATCAACTCGATGGCCTCATACACGGACTGCTCAGAGTCCACCGAGCAAATCTGGTTGCCCTTCTGATGAAGAATCAGTTGAACGGTTCCGGTCAGATTCATAAGTCAGTGAGAAGCCGGTCACGCGGCAAGAACTTCTCTCCCGGGCCCCCGCGCGATCCGTAGCCCAATCCGGCCTCATCCTAACGCCAGCATGTTATGCGGTCAAGAAAAACATCGGGGTCCGGATTTCGAGACTCGGGGTTCGGGCAGACATTTCCGCATTATGGTTTCGCGAACCCCGAATCCCGAAACCCGTTTCTTAATACTTCAGCAAATCCCGCGTCACCCTCACGATGTCCGCCGGCTGCGGGAGCACCGCTTCCTCGAGCACGGGGTGATAAGGCACAAAGACATCCTTGCCCGCCAGGCGCTTCACGGGAGCGTCGAGGAATTCAAACAGTTCTTCAGCAATGCGGGCGGCGATTTCCGCCCCGTAACCCCAGGAGATGTGATCTTCATGGAGCACCAGCACGCGGCTGGTTTTCTTGACGGAGGCAGCGATCAATTCCCAGTCGTAGGGATTGAGGGAGCGCAGATCCAGAATCTCCGTTTGCACGCCTTCCTGCTCGAGCGTTTTCGCCGCTTGCACCGACCGCACCACGAGTGAGCCATAAGTGATGATGGTGACGTCGGTCCCTTCGCGCACCAGCTTCGCCTTTCCGAACGGAATCATGTAGTCGGGCCCGGGGTAGGGGCTGCGGTTGTGCGTTTGCCGGTAGAGGTGCTTGGGCTCGAGGAAAAGCACCGGGTCGTCGCAGCGAATCGCCGTGCGCAGCAGGCCGTTGGCGTCCAGCGCGGTCGAGGGCATCACGACGCGCAGTCCCGGCTGGTGGGTGAAGATCGTTTCGCCCGACTGGCTGTGAAAGATGGCGCCGCCCGCCAGGTACCCGCCAATCGGCGCGCGCATCACCAGCGGGCAGGAGAAAACGTTGTTGGAGCGCCAGCGCAGGTTGATCATCTCGTCGCGGATCTGCATCATCGCCGGCCAGATGTAATCGAAGAATTGAATCTCCACCACCGGCTTCAGCCCACGCGTCGCCATGCCGATGGCCCGCCCGACAATGCTCGCCTCGGCGATGGGAACGTTGAAGCAGCGCGCGCTGCCGAACTTGCGCTGCAAGCCGTGCGTGACTTTGAAAACTCCGCCCTTGCCCTTGAGCTTGGCGAGATCCTCCGCGTGGCTGCAATCCGCCACGTCTTCGCCGAAGACCACCACGCGCGGATCGCGCGCCATCTCATCCCGCAGGCAGGCGTTGATGAGGTCCACCATGGTCTTCTCATCGCCGTGGAACTTGGGCGGATGGTCGAAGTGTTCGCCCGTGGGATCGACGGCGGGCGAGTAAACGTAGTCCATCACCGTCGCGGGCGAAGGCGGTTCGGCAGCCAGCGCCTGGTCGGCAGCCGCGCGCACTTCCGCTTCGACGGAAGACTGAAGATCCTTCAACTCCTTCGGGCTCAAGATATGCTCGCCCGTGAGCAGCTTCGCCATCTTGTGGACGGGATCGCGCCCGGCTTCCTGGCGGCGAACTTCCTCGGGCTTGTAGACCCGTTCGTCGTCGGAGAGCGAATGCGAAAAGGGCCGGATCACATGGGCATGAATGAGCGCCGGGCCGCGGTGCCCGCGCACGTATTCGACCGCCTGGCGCGCCGTCTCGTAGCTCTCCGGAAAGTCCGTGCCGTCGCACTCCAGGGTCAGCAGGTGGGGAAAGCTCTTCACCAGCTTGGAAATGCTCCCCCCCGCTGTCTGGTGATCGACGGGCGTTGAAATCGCGTAGCCGTTGTCCTGGACCACGTAAAGCAAGGGCAGCTTGCGCAGGCACGCCCAGTTGAGCGCCTCCCAGAATTCCCCCTCGCTCGTGGCGCCGTCGCCGAGTGAGGTGTAGACCAGTTCGTCGGACTGGTAGCCGGACGCGAGTTGCGCCGCTTCCTGCACCACGGAGAAATACAAGGTGGCGTCCGCCGCCCCCACCGCGTGCAAGACCTGTGTGCCCGTGGGGCTGGAACGCGCCACGATGTGGAGCGGCTTCGAACTCCAGTGCGAAGGCATCTGGCGTCCGCCCGAGCAGGGGTCGCTTTTCGCGCCCACCGCCTGAAGCAGCATATCGAGCGGCGTCTGGCCGACCTGCAGCACGAAAGCGCGGTCGCGATAGTAGGGATAGAACCAGTCGACGCCGGGCCGCATGTGCAGTGCCGCGGCCACCCCGATGGCCTCGTGTCCCACGCCGTTGATCTGAAAATAGGCGCGGTTCTGGCGCTTGAACTGGATTTCCTTGTCGTCGACCTGCCGCGAGAGATACATCGTGCGGTAAGCACTGACAAGCAACTCCCGTGAAAGCATCACAGCTTTCTGGACCTGATTCGCTACGGTGGCCATTGAGCCTCGCCCAAGGTAAGGTAACGAAAGACTATCGTTCCGCGCAGACTCCAGTCGGGCATTACCCTGTGCCATTATCAAATTCTGAGAATGTAAAGTCAATTGCCAGACTGTCCGCCGCTACCGAACGGTCGGGAAAACAGGGTCCGGGTTTCAGATGGCAAGTAGCCGGGATGCCATCGTGCAGTCAGCCGATAACCGTCGCGAAAGTCATTCTAAGGAGTCCGCTTTCGACAAAGTGCTTGAGTATCCTGAGCATAATTAGGGAACCTGAACACCGCGCGCGGCGTTCCTTCTATTTAGGGATACCTGATGAATCGATGGTTGACCCTCATTCTGCTCATTCCCCCGAATCTGCTGGTGGCTGGTGGGCAATCCACTCCTTCGCCGGAGGAGATCATGGCGCGCGTGGCGGCCCATCAGGACGAGGCGCTGAAGCTGCGTGAAGCGTACGTCTACCAGCAGCATATCCGCATCGTTACCCGCCGGACCAATGGCAAGCTGGCGCGCGAGGAAACCACCGACTACGTCGTTGCGCCCACCGCCGAGGGAACAAAGAAGGAATTGAAAACCATCACGGGGCGTTACTGGAAGAAGCCGGCATACCATGACTTCCAGGGCGAGCCTCGGCCGGAGTCCGATAGTCTGGACGGCGACCTCATCAGGGACCTGCGCGACGACCTCGCCAACAACCAATCGAAAGACGGGCTGGGCCGCGACCTTTTCCCACTCACTTCTGAAGAGCAGAAGAAATACCGATTCGAGCTGGCGGGCGAGCAGACCGTGCACGACCGGCGAGCCTACCGCGTCCGCTTCCGTCCCCGGCAAAAAGACGAAAGCGCTTGGGCGGGCGAAGCCTTGATTGACGCGGAGGAGTTCCAGCCTCTATCCGTCTTCACCCGACTCTCGCGACGGATTCCCTTCGCGGTTCGGACTCTCCTGGGCACGGACCTTCCGGGCGTCGGGTTCAACGTCGAGTACCGGCGGTTTGACGATGGCGTGTGGTTTCCGGTGAGCTTCGGGACGGAGTTCCGCCTGCGTGCGCTGTTCTTCATCAACCGGGAGATTACGATCTCACTCGAAAACTCCGGCTTCCAGCGCGCCCACGTGGAGACCAAGATCACTCCTCTGGGACCAACGCCCTAGGCCCGCATTTCCGATTTCAAATTGCAGAGCTAACCTTATACTGAGCCCCGACGCCAATATTCATGCTGCTTCCAGCATCAACATGATCTTCAGGACGTGGACACCTGGTGGGTGAGAGCCAAAATCAGCCTTTTCAACTCTCATTCGACAGGTTCTTGCGCGTCGCTTTTCAGGGATCGCGGGGTGGCCTCCGATGGCGGTCTGATCCTGGTTCGGGAACTGGACGAACGGTTCGGTTTGGGCAAGCTGATCGGGCAGCGTCTGGTGGATTCCCACGCCGGAGAGCTGTTTCCTCGCGTGGGGTTCATCGTGACCCACCCGACTCTCCCGAGCCGGGCTGTGGTGCGGTTCTACAACAAGAGGGGCACTGCCGACCGGTGGATTAAGGAGGGCAAACAGACGGTAAACATGACTCGACTGAGTTGCCACCGATTCCGGTCCAATGAGGTGCGACTGTGGCTGAGCGTGCTAGCTTACAACCCCGGGAACCTGTGGCGGCGCTCGGCGCTGCCCAGCAGAATCGACAACTGGTCGCTGAGCTGCTAGCAGCAGCGGTTGGTGAAGACGGGCGGCCGGTTGGTCAAGCACGCACGGTACGATTGGTTGTTCTTGGCCGGAAGTCATCTGACGCGCCGGCTGTTTGGCAGCATGGTGCGGCCAATCTCGGAGCTACCGCTGCCTGCGGGATGATAGAAACCGCCCGGGAAGAAAGATTCATCAACAACGAGGCAAGGGAGGGAGAGGTGTTCGAGAAATCGCTTCGAGCTGCAGTGCCGGGTGGCAAGGGGCAGTGCGAGCCGTTTGGGGACCTTTGGGGGCCAGTGGGATGGAACCCGAAACAGATCGCTCCAAAACGAGGCAATGTGTGGTAAATTTTGATCCTCAGGAATACCAAAAAGGAAAATCTGGCTGACCATATTGCTTTCATCGCCGACCGCGACAAACACCTATACCAACAACGAAGTTTCGATCTCCGGAGCTACAGATGGAACGAATCAGGCTTACGCAGGGACGTATCACAACAACTCCTTCAACACGGTTGCCAAATCTAGCGAAAGATCGTCCTACATGTCCCATGAAATGAATGAAAGCGCGAATGCCACATTTTCGAGTTTCGGGGCAGGCAGCGTGTCGGTTGCTTGGGACGCCTCGGGAACCGCATACGAAACGCCACGGTTTGCGGCTGGAGATACCCTGACTGAGTCGTCGTCGAACGCGATTCTGTCGCGTGGCGCGGCACTTTCTGGTGGAGGCTGGATACAGTGAGAACTCTTCTTCTCCTCGTTCTCGTCGCCCTAGCGGCTCTCGGTCAGGTGGCATGCTCTGGCGGAATCTCAAAGGGCGGCACGATTTATTTCCAGGACAACTTTGAGCGGGGCGCCATGTCGCAGTGGGATTTCGTGTGGAACGACTCGGTAAATTTCACTTGGCACGCTAGCACCGCTGTTGTTCACCGTGGATCCTATGCGGCTGCCGGGCACTACCGCGGGACAACTCACACTTCTCCCTACGAGATGCCCTCGCTCGGCCAGGTGTCGGGCGGCTCGCTAGGGGCAAGGACGTACTACGTTAAGACTGTTATCCTCCAGCCGGCTAATCCCAAGGGCTGGATTAACATGACGTATTCGACCGAATCCAGTCTGGCCGTGTCAAACGGGTATCTGTTGCATGTGAATTCTCCAGCAGCAGGCCAGACTTACTACTACTACGACGTCTACGTGGGCACCGCGAGCGGGGGAGAAGTCAAGCAAACTTCCACACCCCTTGCGATCGGCGATGCGGGCTGGACAGAGTCGCCTTCCGGTCTGGGCAATTATGGCGCCTGGCCAAGTTCCTTTAACACCGACTCGACTACTCAAACGCGACAGTTCATCCGCTACGTCAACACGCCCACGGGCATCGGGCTGCACATCTTCAAGCGTGCTTACCTCTATCTAGCAACTCCCGAGCCGGGAGGAAGCAAGCTCCAGATGCGTAAGCTGATGCGCTCTGGAAACTCCACGCAGAATGGGGTTCCAAATGCTTGGGAATCGATTTTGGGTGGCTGGGACGTGGACGGGTTGGGCATGAAACTTGTCTACGGCAACCAGGGTGACCGCGTGCCGCAGCAAATCGCCTTTGAGACGGCCAACAAGCTGGAGTACGACACCTGGTATTACATTGAACTCGAGGAACAACTCAACGATCCCCCTTCCGAAAGCAACGGTTACGTGAATCTCTGGGTCGGGGCAACTGGAGAAACTCCCACACTCTGGGGCTCGGCCACAAACTTCCGGGTTCGGGGCGTCACAGACGAGCCGATCTGTGCCATCGGCTTTGGGGATCAATGCCAGGCGGCTTACGGCTACGTAGAAACCATGGACGAGATGCGCTACTGGGATGACATCGTGATCGCAGACCATTACATTGGGCCGTGAGGAGCGGCGGCCCACTGCACTGTCCGTGCGGCTGTGACTGCTGGGTTTTGCTTAACCGGCGGCGGATTGCCACCGGCATCTGTACAAAACAAGACAAGCTGAAGGGCGGGGCAGCGGCGATCTGCAGGGCGTTCTGGCTGCCGGCTTTTTTGGTGTCTGCGCCGCGTTACCTCAAAACTATTGTCCCTTCGCCTCCAAATTATCGTCCCTTTTACTTCCAAACTCTTCGCGCGTTCTACAGCACGAAACGTTGCCCCCAGCGGAAATCATCCATTAGACCCTTATAAGGAAGATCTGCGCTAGGATGCAATCTGTGGCGCGCGACTTACTGCTTGGCGCTCTCGCCGGAGGTGGGAGCAGTGGCAACCTGCGCCTCCGGCGCGGCGCGCAGCGCGCCAGAGGCGGAACCCTCGAGCGTGCGGTTGACGACGAAGGTCAGTTCGGTGCCCTGAATGAGAATGATTTCCTTCTGATGTTTGAAGAGGTTGTAAAGGAGGGCGGTGCTGGCTCCAATGCCCGCGCCGTAGAGGATATCTCCACCCATGCTGGTTCCGCCGCAGTTGCCGTAGTAGCGGCAATTGATCTCGTGGCCCATACCCACGGCGCTGCCCGCGCCGGCGCCGGCGATGGCGCCCATTCCGGCGTCCTTGGCGGCGTCCTTCTTGCTCTTGCCGCAGCCGACGATGGTGCCTTCCTCGTCGCCTCCCGTGTTACCACACACCCCGCCGCGCGCGTCCTCCAACGTGCTGGAGAGCTGAATCGTCTTGTCCTCGGGCGTGACGATGGAATCAAGCACGATGCGCATCTGCGCCTTGGCCTTGATGCGCCCCGCCGGCTTCACAAAGGCGACGTGACCGCTCACCAGACTCCCTTCCGGAATCACGGTCTCCTGCCCGGCGGTGGAATCCGCCATAATTTGGCCGGTGAAAGCGTCGCCCGGTTTGCTGGTCTTGGACGTGATCGTCGTCCCCAGCTTGATCCTCAGGATGGTCCCTGCCGGAATGGTTGGCGTCTCCGTCGCCCCTGAGGCGGGGAGCGAGATCGCCGTGGCCAGCGTGAAGGCCGCTAGAATCGCGAGCGTTCGTTTCATGAGGAGAACCATCCTTTGAGTTGGAGCGCCGGGCTGACCGGCTCATGCCGGGTCCAGCAGTGAGACTCGACCCCCCTGGACGCGGCGGCACACAATATTCCTACCCTGCGTTCCTAGGATAATTCGATTCAAATCGACCGACTCTGGTTGTACGCCCTCGTGCCCTCTATTTCTTGGCTGGCGCAGCCGGCGCCGGAGGGGGTGGCGGGGGCGGCGGAGTGAACGTCAGTTCCTGCTTCACGGCGTCGGAGACCTTGTCAGCGTTGGCGAGCAGGATACTGACCTGCCGCATCTGCTCCTCGGAAAGCGAGGCTTGGAAGCTCGGCATGCCGGAAAGCCGGATGCCGTTTCTTACTTTCCAGTAACTTTCGCCGGGTGGGTCGTCGGTCACCATGGAATCGGGCTCAAGCAGTTGCGGGGGGTGGGGCGACATGCCCTTGGCGACGGGCGATTCCGGCCGGCCCAGCATCCCGTGGCAGCCGCCGCAGTAGCGCTTGTAGACCTGCGCACCGGCCAGGATTGTGGCTTCGCTCGCCGCGAGCGGAACCGTCTTCGGCATCTCACGGTTCATCCTCGCGTGGAGGGCCGTCCGGGCGAAGAACTCTTCCAGCGGCAGTGGGCGGTCAGGCGCGGCAACCGGCGCGCGGCTAGGGTCTCGCCCGGCGTTGCGCAGGGGCGAATCATGCATCGCGCTTTTCCCCTCGGTTGACGAACAAGACGTAGCGCCCACCTTCAGGTGGGCACCTACCGAACGAAAGGTCGGCGCTACAAACCGCGGCGTGGCCACCGAAAAGCCCATGGTCAGGAATGCGGCGGTCGTCGAGACCGGCTCCTCCTCGCGCGCGCCTCTTCGCGGGCCTGCAAATAATCCTTGAGCAACTCGC
>Ga0187878_1002352_pt1 | contig 16866 bp, 20 predicted proteins | sample June2016WEW_17_1_FD_132979 | JGI IMG/M metagenome (GOLD analysis project Ga0187878, IMG submission 132979) | Peatland microbial communities from SPRUCE experiment site at the Marcell Experimental Forest, Minnesota, USA - June2016WEW_17_150 | ecosystem: Environmental > Terrestrial > Soil >...
GCTGCCCTCTGGTAGGCTTGTCTGAGGATGTATGAGGTGAAGTTGTCCATGAGACTGGCTCTAGGGGTTTTGATCTATAAACCTACCCGAGGGGGAGCAAAAACCAGGTTAATCAAAATTCTCATGAAATATATTGAGAAGAATTATACGAGTCGGTGTCCTTGGAAAGACCCTCGAAAGCTGCAAAATATGGAATAGCGATCATCTTTTTAATAGTGGGAGTAGCCATCGGTGGGGTTGTTGTATTTACTGTTATGGAACAAACGCGAGCGACGACCAATTACAACCCGCAGGTAATCGAGGCCTCTAATCTCTTTTTAGATAGTTTTGAAGGCTACACTGTAGGAACTCTTCCAACTCAAAACTGGCAGTTCTGGTACAACACGGAGGGAGCGATCACGAATTCTACATACATCTCACCGACAAAATCGCTACAATTAACAGCACCATCAGCGGGTCATATGTTCGCCACAATCGGCGTCAGGAGTTTCTCAACCAACGCGAGGTACATAGGTTATCAAGTTAATGTGAAAGTGGATAACTTCACGACCTATGTATCATTGAGAGTTGGTTACCTGATCAATATTCCTGAGACTTCCTCTACTGCATGGCACGCATTTGTAGAATTCGCTGATGTCAATAACACTCAATTGTTGATGGGCTGCAATGACAAGCTGCAGGGGTATTCTCCCAACACTTGGTATAAAATTAAAGTCATACTTGATAGGAACACTGATAGTTTCAATGTATGGATAAACGACTCGCTTGTGTCTTCCAACATCAAAGATGTCTCTACAGGTTATGACAATACAAATCCTTACACCTTGCAATATTTTGGAGTTGCTGCGATAAAGTCGAACACAAATTGTTATTTTGATGATGTTCAACTCTTTGTTGCATCTTCAATTAATGGCTGATCCATTCGGATGCATGTGCGCGCGATTAGAGAAATAAGACTTTGAAAATTGAATATATTGAGTTTCGACATTGAACTCAGTTGTCTCAGCATGTGTATTACGGGATAGGCGACGGTTTCCGCTAGACACGGGAATCCAATTTTCATTTTTGCTCCTTTGTTTCCTGATTCTGAGGTTTTGTTGAGGTAGATTTGGAAATGGGTGAAAGTTTATAATTAAATATGACAGGAAGTAAGAAAATTACTGATAATATACACCCAATAAATAGCACTACCAATACCTTATAAATAAAAAATTGATTTGTGAACCATCTTGTAAAGAGATCTAATACTTGTAAAGTTTTTCCGTGGAAATATTCGGTTATATCATTATAATTATTAAATGTAATTGAATTATCAAACCTATTAATTTGGTTAAGAAGCGCTCCGTAATATATTAACCTCAACAAAAGATAAATTGGAAAAGATAGAAGAAGGCCTTGAATCATTACAAAAAAAGCCTTCAGGCAGTGCACATGGGCTTTCACATTTTCCCATTTATAATCGTAGACTAATTTTAAGAAAGTAAAACTAGATGTGAAACCTGCAAACAGCATAATGCCATGGGCTGTGAGTTCACTGGTAACGAAACTTACTAAAGTACTCACGTCCAGAGTCACTTAGAGCACCTTAAAGCGAGAACTGTTAATTGAATATTTGCGCGCGCGCATGTACGCTCATAATAAAAAAAAGTTTGCCTGCGCGTACTGAATATATCTTAGTTTAAGTACAAGAATAAGTCAGCTTAGATAAGCAATTCTTGGAATCAAGCTCTGAGACTCTCCCCTCAGGTACTTCGCGAAGAGGAGGGCCTCCTCATTGATCAACGTCTAAAGTGTCTGATGCTCCCCGTACCTAAATTGCTTGACGCGTGTGCGTCGTACTAAAATTTATTAATTATATGGTTCGTTTGCAAGGAGAATTGTTTTAATCAGTACTTGTGGTCTGTAAAAGATAAATAGTCTATTTTTAAAATAAGAGTTGATGTAGCTTGGATGATAATGATTTTAAATTGGCTTTTTTCGGGGTTTCGATGACGATGGTATTCCTCGGTTTAAGGATATTCTTGGACTGGGAAAATAAAAGAATTCAATTGGATATACATCCTAAAAAATAATCTAATGCTTGTTTCAAACATGTTGTGCCGCGAATTCTATGAACCGTGCACGCGTCACTTATAATGAGCCTTCTTTTAACTTCAATTCCTGAAGTTCCTTAACTAATTTCATATTCCTCAGCGTCAAATCCCTAATTCTAATTGAATTACTCATTAACTCTCGCTGAATCTTCTTTACTCTATAATCGAATACAGTTAATTTAATACTCATTCACTTCACCCTCTTCCATATCCTTTTGATCATCCTGCGCTCATCGAGGAACACCGCGACCCTCCCCTCCTGAGAGCCAGAGCGAAAAACAAGCCTCGGTGATGGTTTATCACCCTTCGGCACGCGCGCGCTTCGGTTTCTTGCACAGTAACCAGATGGCTAAACTTAGCCTCGTCTGCGACTTTCAGGAGCTTTATCGCTACTTGATCGACGACTTTCTGATTAATTACTGTCAAAGAATCAGTAAAAAGGATTTCAAGATGAAGGCTGAGTCTGCGAGCCATGGTAAGAAGGGAAAGCGAGAATACCTTACAGACTCTGGTACGAAGATTTTACTAGATGAGCTTAACAAGTTCTTCGAGACGAGGGTTGAGGTTAAGCGGATTAGGAATGGGGAGCATCAGACACTTTAGACGTTGATCAATGAGGAGGCTCTACTCTTCGCGAAGTATCTGAGGAAAGAAAATCAGAGCCTGGGCTCCCAGAGTAGCATTCATCCTCTAAAGATTCCAGATATAAACCAGTCATCTTAAAGTTGCTTATGGAGTACTGAAGTGTTGGAGTATATGTACAACTATTACGATATAAAAAGTTAAGGTTATGCTTACGTGTATAAATTTATTGATGTGTGGTTTAATTAGGTTGTATTTTCCAATCTTTTTCAAAAGCTGAAACCTTGAGATGAACCCCGTTACCACCAATATAGACACAGTAATGAATAATGCTTCTCCGGTTCCATGTGGGGTCATCTGAAAATAATGAATCGATACTAGCATGAAGGCAAGCAGGTTACCAAAGGTATGAATTCTAAGTAGGTCTTTAGTTCTCCTGGGGTGGCGTCGCTTAAGGATAGTGTATGTAGGCGTATAAATTGCAATAAATAGAGCTCCAATCCAGCTTAGCCAATGAGAGAGTGTTAGTGGACCTATTAAGAAACTGAATTGAAACCAGTGATAAGATACTCCAGCTGACAGAATTATGGTTAGTAGAATTATTGCCAGTGCGGTTAGAAAGTTTAGGTCTCTAAAAAGTTTCATTGTGTACGCATCTCGCTTTTTATGGCACTATTACCTAAACCTCTTCTACCGATCCAGGACATTGTTCTTAACTTTCATCTCTGTGATGAACCCTGAAAGGGCCTATTCGGATATATATTATTTCTTGAGATTATTATTCTTAGCAGAATTTAAGAAATTGGGTTTGGGTTTGGGGCCATAGTCTTATCCCCCAAACCCAAACAAAAGTTGTGAAAGCGCATGCGTGAGTGTATTTATCCGATTTTATGGAATTTTTGAATAACCAATAAAATGGATAAAGCCATTACGATCCCTAGTATAATCGACTCATACGGGTAGCCCGGAACCCCTCCGCCTGATGGCTGCGTGCCTCCCCCACCCGACTGCTGCGCAGTAAGACCTATGTTGATATTTGCAGTACCGGTCGTTGTAACGCTTCCGCTTCCGGTATTAGTCAAATACCCGCTCTTGACTGCCTGGAAAGTGTAGCTACCAACAACTACTCCGTTAAATGATAATGACCCATCCCCCGTAGAGTCACCACTTAGTGCAGTTTGTCCTGGAGGTGTATAGGTGGATGACACGGCTGCACCGGAGATTGCGTTTCCGTTTGAGTCTTTCACCGTGACGACTAGGTTGCCTGTCGTCGGCGCTGATCCGGAGCCATCGGATATGACGACGATCGCGCGCGCAGCTGTATCGCTCGCAAAGATCTCGCCCATACCGGAGTCGTAGGCCAGCTGATTGGAATAGGCGCTATAAGAAGACACCTTTCCAACAACCGTATAATCGCTATCAGATATCGCGAAGATGCTGAGGCCATGTATAACGAATATAGCGCCCACGCCGGAGTCATAAACTATAGAAGGGCTTAGGAACTCTAACCCACCGCCGTCGGGCGGCTTCACGCTCGCCAATATTATGTAATTCTTATCAGATATCACCGAGATGGTGCCATCGTTAATGTTGGTCACGAACACCTTACCCTGAACGGAGTCACAAGCCACACCCGATGGGGAGGCCCCCACGGTCACGTTTGCAACCACCTTATTGCTGCTGTCCAAGATGACGGAGACGGTGTTGTCGGCGGGTTTACCGGTTGTGCCCTGATTGAGGTTGGAATTAGCCACGAATACCTTACCCTGAACGGAGTCGTAGGCTACGTCTGTGGGATAGTTTCCGACGGTCACGTTTGCGACCACCTTATTGGTGCTGTCCGAGATGACGGAGACGGTGTTGGAGCCGAAGTTGGCCACGAAGACCTCGTCCAGGCCGGAATCGTAGGCTATGCCGCTAGGGTTTGTCCCTACCTTAATGGTTGATACGACGGTGTTGTTGCCGTCGGATATGACGGAGACGGTGTTAGAGTTGTAATTTGACACGAAGATCTCGTTTTTGGCGGAGTCGTAGGCTAAGCCTGCGGGATATTGTCCCACGGTCACGTTCACTAGCTCTTCGTTGGTTTTGTCCGATATGACGGAGACGGCTTGATAGTTCGCAAGAGCCACGAATATCTCGCCCTTGCCTGAGTCGTAGGCGAGTGCTGCGGGGGTGGAGGTCCACATTTTTATGCCGGCGGTCATGCTGATGGTCGCTTGAACCCCGGTGGTTGCCCCTAGGACTAGAATTATTGTGAAGAGAACTGAAACAGAAACGTAGATGTGTTTATTCATGCGAATATGAAAATCATGCTTCTTATTAAATTAGAGGTTAACGCGCAATATGCGCATGATGATATGTGCATGCTAGACGGGTAGCATTTATTTTTGCCCTCCCCCAACACCATCACCCTCATCATCATCCACGCTGTCCCCCGCCGCCTCGAATTCACCTAAACCTTCCACATCGCCCAGCCAAACCCAAACACCGAGCGGTGAAGGTGGTGTGCCAGGCTTCCCCTATGAGTCTGTGTTGATCGGGGCTGTTTCAGCGGTGGTGCCACTTATCATTTTGCGTAGAAAACAGTAAATAAAACCAAGATGTTCGTGCAGTATCCTAGTCTTATCTGGAGTTCCAACGCGCTTGAAGGAGTATCGGGGTTCCCCAGTTGAGGCCATGTTGTTGGGGATAATTCTTGTCATTTCAGTTTTATTCTTGAGAAGACTCACTTCCTCAATTTCTTGGAAACGTACGCGTACTGAGGGCGTGGGTTATCTGCTGAGTTTAGCTCTTACTAATTTGAGGTGTGAACCTCTTGCTAATGAATGCGCCCACGACGCTGAGTACTACGAAAACCGGGGAAAAGTAGATCATATCTAAATCAACTGGGGATGGTTGTAACCCCCGAGTAATCCATGCAACTAATACTTGGATAGCGACTGCTACGATTGTATAGATGACCGCAGTCAAATAGCTTCCAGAGAGGAAGCCGATGATTATTGGAATAATGAGGAACTGCACTGCAAGCATCATCATCCAGACGCCTCCTCCCCAATCCACGGAACGTACGATCAACATAACCACGATGTAGAGTACAATTCCCACAATCAACGGAGTGTACTTGTTCATCATATTCACCTTTTTTATATTTTAATATCTTTTAATGTAGATATATAAAAAATGTACGCGAGTACACACCGATTCTCCCGTCTTGTGGGTGGGGCGTGCGCGCTCCTTAGATAAGCGTATATTATTCCGTATCTTCTCAATTTCATGGAAAATACAGACCATTTTTATCTTAAACTATGCGCGCGCGCACAATAAAGAAGCTCGAGATAACAACCGCTGAGAACGAGGAGATAAAGAAACAAAGCACCGAGTAAGCATAATCAAATAATAATCTCTTAATTCTACGCGCGAGTGAAGGAAGGTACGTCTCATGTACTGGCTGTGACAGGTGGAGAAGGAGGAGTGGGCACCTGCTCCGCAGTGTTCTCGGGGATGGAGAAGAACGCGACGATCAGTAGAACCTGAGCAACGAAGATGATGAAGAACCCTACGAACACTATAGAAGTCGCAGCCCCAATCAAGTAGACCAGGCCAGCCGTCCTGAACATGTCTACGCCCAGCTTCGAGGCGATGGATGAGTAGCTTCTCCTGACGAAGACCGCCGATATTATGAGTGCGACCCAGACGACGGCTAATGCGCCGAGGATCGGCACGATTAAGCCCACCCATTGGCCAGCTGGAATGCTTGTGAAGTCCGGGTTCGGAAACGTGATGCCACTATTAATGAAGAATGTGGCTACGCTTCCAATTAGCAGGATAGCGGCAACGGCTATGCCAACGATGGCTGCCCCGACTGATATCAGCATGTTGTTGAAGATCGATCCGTCTGCTACGTGGTCCGAAATCTCCTTGACCGCTATAAGGATGAGTATGAATCCCGCTATGCCGAGCAGGGACCCAACGCGGGGGATGGCTGTCAGGACGACTAGGATCGAGCCTATCTCGCCTAGGATCTTCGCTTGTGACAATGGGGCCAAACTAAATCACCAACTATCTAATTCGTTAGCTAATTAGTAGTATAAGGTTGACGATGCGCGCACAGTATAATATAGCACTCCGAATCTATAATGATCACAATGTTTCGTGGGTACTATGCGATAGCACTACAGGGGTGAGAACAGGGGGTTGACGGAGAGAAAACTTAAGAACATGAGTAAGAGAGCGTTAGATGGCCTGCGGAACTAAGTGGGATGCTGCCCTGACACTGGAGCTCCTGAGACGTTTCTCATAGGAGCGCACGAATGAAAAGAGCCGATTGCGCCATCATGTTATAGAATGTTTCAACAATATAGGGGTAGGTAATCGGCTACCGGCTAACTAGATAACCCTAGAAAATGCGCTCAGTTTTGCCTTTCATAGCCTTATCCTCACTTCCACCTGATAAACAAATAATTTATTAGCTATATGAATGATTGATAATATTGCGCGCGCTGCCCTGTCCCTAAAATGGTTATAAAACCCCTCAACGGATTTGGGGCAATCCGAGGCGTAACACCGGCCCCTAATCTTCTTACACCAACCACCCTTCTCAAACCTGCAGATCTGACTCAACTTACTGAAACTAAGCGAAACCACACCCGTCGATGGATTCGGAAGCATACTAGACGCTCTACCTGCACCAACAGGGACCGAATATGTGAACTTTGGCTTCCCACGCCCTCTCACGGGCTCCTTGCTCTTCGTTATGAGGTTCTGATCAACGAGTGAGTCGAGGTGATGCCTTAGTGTGTTGTGGGAGAGCTTGACTGCGGCGAGGATCTGCTTGAATTCTTTTGGTTTGCCGTCTCTTAGATGGTTAAGGATCATTATGTCTAGGGGGTCCATTATTGCCTTATTTGGCTAAATGGTATTTAAAACCATTTTAAACCATCTTAAACCAATTTCGGGACAGGGCAGCGCGCGCGCATCTCATCCAGGTTACACTGTTATTTATCGTAACCCTTTTTCCGTCGCATTAACAACGGTGTTCACAACCCACTTCTGCACAAAACCCTTAGCAGCCTGCTTAGCAAGCATCAGCCTATCACTCATCACGGTGTGGCGCTGGATCTTTTCCCCAACGAACTCATAAAAGCACGCTCCAGGCGTCTCATACCTCCTACCATCCTTCAAGACACCATCATTGACGAACTGGTAGACGGCCTTGTTTCCCTTCACCATTATCCCAACCCCGGCGTCCCTGAATTTTATCTGGTCGTGACTCTGAAAAATCCAGGTCAAGTCACGCCTCGCCTCATCCTTACCGTTAAACGTGCCCTCAGGTGCGGTCCAGATAACGTCGTCTGTGAAGAATGAAAGTGTCTTCTCCACATCCATTTTCTCGAAGGCAGTCTCATATTCTCGTATGATGCTCTCGAGTTTTTCCTCGGGTACGCTCGCTTGTTTAGCTTCAGTCATCTAAAACACCTAGAGGGATTGGAATCGTCTCCTGAGATAACACTATCGGTGACTATCACATGTGCTCAATAGCCTTATCCTCACTTCCACCTGATACTTCTCCGTGATTGTTGATTGCTGATAGTTGCGCGCGCTCGCAAAGTTTTAAATATTTATAATCAGGAGATTTAATTGGATGTTTATGAACGGAGAAAAACTAACTAAACAAACAATAGAGAAGTTACCTGAGCACCTGAAAGAAGCATTGAAGGCTCAATGTAATCTTCAGAAAATCTCATTTGAAAAAGTAGCAGTCGACGAAATTGAAAAAAGACTAAAAGAATTGTGCGCAAATAATAAACACAGAATTACTATGGACATGGAAGACATCGCTAAAAATTATCCGGATAAAAAGGAAGGTTCGGAAGAAAACTACCTGTGGTACCTCGCCAATATACTCGCAACAAACATCATCAAAGCCGCGGTTTTTGAAGACCGTGGTGGTGCGAAAATATTACCAAGCGACCTTTTACTCGGGTTCTACGACTATCCACATATTGTTGAATCAAAACTCTGATCCTAGACAATAAATATCCTCTTTTTTTTGGGAGTTGAAGCACATTTGTACCATTCAAATAGCGAAGTAATTTCATGGTACGAGAGTAAGACTGAGTCGATTATAGAGAAGTATGGCTCAGGACCTAAGATACACTTTCACACAGGATATTTTGACGACGGGGAAAATCCATCAAAAAACGAGTTCGAGCTAAGAAGGCAGCTCATCAGATCCCAGGAAAAGTTGTTGAAAAATGCCTTTAGGTTCTGGGATAAGGAGTCAACAGTAGGCTCCAGCGTCTTGGACGTGGGGTGTGGACTCGGTGGGACCTCCATCTTCCTAGCCAAGAAATACGATATGAATGTGATCGCCTTAACAAACGTCCCAACTCACGCGAAGCTCACAGAGGAATACGTCAAGGAAGCCTGCGTATCAGATAAAGTTAAGGTAGCCCTAGGAGATGCCTGTCAATATAGCGGGGAACTAATCTTGGACTCCGCAATAGCTTTAGAAAGCTCTTGTTACCTTGAACGCTACGAATGGTTTAGACGCCTATCAAAAATATTAAAGAAAGGTGGTCATGTCTACATTTCTGACTGCTTTACTCCTAGCATTAATATTGCTAAACCCTTCAACGAATATTGGCTGACGCGCGTGGGGAGTCTTAACGAATATTTGGAGGCAGCAGAAAAAGGAGGTTTTGAGCTCGAAACCTTCAAAGATTTAACCTCCCATACAGTCGACTTCTGGAGATTCAACATAGCATACCAGGCTATGCGTCTTAAGAAAACCAAATCAGTGAAGGAATCTGAAAGACTTCAAAAAAGTATAGAATGGCAGCAAAACCTTCATCGCATATGGGGAGGAGGAAGGATACAATACGGGCTACTAAGCTTCAGATTTAAATGATCAATGAGACATGAAAAACATTAAATCACAGTGAACAATAAAAACTAAATAGTATTCATATTGTCTGCATTTAATACACCAATTGATCTTGCCCAACTTGTAACCATCTCGGGCGTGGTCGTGGCTGCCATTGTTGGACTACGACAGCTTAGCAACCTCGTGGCAAACAGGCAGGCCCAGCTCTTCATGCAGCTGTACGACCGCTTCAGCAGGGAGGAGTTCCTCAACGAGTTCATCGAGGTCATGGCTTTACAGTGGGTAGACTTCGAAGATTATTGGCAGAAATATGGCTTAGATAACAACAGGGATGCCACCCTAAAGATCCACTCCGTCGGCAACTTTTTTGAAGGAATAGGGGTCCTAGTCAAACGTAGATTAATTAAAATCGAGCTAGTGGATGATCTAATGTCGGGCAGCATTATCCGTTACTGGGAAAAGATGATGCCGGTGATAATAGAACAAAGGAAGAAATTTAACTGGCCCCAGGCGTACGAATGGACAGAGTACCTATATAATAAGATAGTCGTCATGAATAAAAGTAAATAATGTCAAGTTGGTTGAGAGACACACCAAAAAAAAATAGCTTAGCAAAACCATGCGCGCGATTTTTGCGGTATGTTAAATGAGATGGGTTAGTAACTCTAAATTATCCAAAGGTTTTCAGAATAATTATGCATCCAATCCACCCAGCAATCATGAGCAATGGGGCTAACATGTTGAAAATATCAGAGAACGTTGAAGTTTTATTATCGCCAGGGTTGAAATAGTGTTTGTAAAAAAAACTTGTAGAGAACATTGTAAATAAATCCTTTCCCTCTTCCTTATCGAGATATTGGTTTAACGAAGAAGTGATTTTGCTTATCTGGGCCTTATTAGAAAGTATTAGAAGGTTAATACCAATACCCAATAGGCAAATAATTAATGGAATCCATACAAGGTTCCCTGTTATTTTAGATGCAACTAAAATAGCAAAAGCATTGAATAAGAAGGAATTTGCGGCTATGATGATGTTTGCCCTGTTGCTTACTTTTTCCTCTAAATGCAATATTAATTGTTCTATTGATTCACGCTCAGCTAAGTCAGCCAATATGGTTCACGTGTTTATGTTATCGTGAAGTGAAGATAAGATTATTGATTATTCAAATGGCATGCGCATAAATGTGTACACCCCTATACGCATTATTCCCAAGCGGTCTCGCGAGGCGATCCGGAGGCAGCCCCGTCCATCGTCGTTCGTTGTCGCTGTCGGATCTTGCGCGCGCTACGTCGCGGTGGAGAGCACCGTCGCGGAGAGGCCGACCTTGAGCCCATCCTACCTCACCCAAGTTACACCTATTCTGTTTGGGGCCACCTGGGTGACGATCCTCGCCTTGCTGCTGACTCAGCTAATATAGGACATCGCGTGCCTTGCTGTGGGCGGCTTCATCCACGGAATCGATGACAACCCCCTCAGCACCGGTTGTATGCCTCGAGTATGTGGAGGGCTTAATGCGTAACTATTCATCATTTTTTTCTGTATCAAACAAGAAGCCTTGCATATACAAGATGAGACTCTTCAGAGGTATCCTAACATACCTTGTGAACTCCGCCGTGGGCTGAAAGACCCCCTGCCTCGTGAGCTCGAATCCCAAACCCACGTAGTCATCGACGACGACGGCTTTAATCGTCTTAAGGCCCCTGAGTCGAGCCGCTTTGAAGCGATGATGACCATCCAAAACCGCGTAGAGTTCTCTCTTTGGGTGCTTTATGACGATGATCGGTGTAAACTTTGAGGCATCCACCTCGGTCAGCTTCTGGGCATAGTCATCGTCGATGTTTTCGTCGCATACAATCTTCTCGATTGGCAAATCAACGGCGTATTTATCGGGCGTTGCGTAGGCTCGTATTAGGTCCGTCATCTGGGGATCATCGACTCTAAATGGATAAAACGATTTTGTGTAATGTGCGAGCGCATAAGATTCCGTGTCTCGTCAGGGTTGACTCAAACGCGCGCCTAGAAACCCTCTATACATGCTGAGTTCTTGTATTTACTTTGTGCCCATGTATTTCGATATATTACAGGTTTAATAGTAGATGTGTGGATGGCTATGAGTTGAATGTGGCTCTTAGGGCACATAAGCCTAGGTTACATCCTAGGAGCCATCGTGGGAAGATTCACAGGGGAGAAGATCAACATCCCACTAATCTGGTTTTGTTCACTACTACCCGATTTGGACCTCTTCTTCCCAGGTTTGATTGTGCATAGGGGTCCCACACACAGTATCCTAGTCGCCTTGGCTATTTTCGTGCCTATCTACCTATACTATCGGCGTGGTCTGCCATATTTCGCCGCCCTAGCCTCGCATAGCTTAATCGGGGACTATTTTGTGCCCGATCTGCAGTTATTCTGGCCGATTAGCAGTGGTTGGTTTGGTGCCCCTAGTAGCTTGCAGTTAAGTGGTACGACGGAAACCCTGGTTGAGCTCTCATTATTCGTTTTAATGATGGCCTTGGTTATCTGGAGACATTATTCAGATTCAAAGTCATACAGGTGTACGCGGACGCGCACGCTTAACATTCAACCTTCTTTCAATGGACAGTAAACTTGGGCTCTATAATAATTTTTGAACAACCAAACGCGCGAGTATGATGGCACTTGGTTTTGTGTTGTCTAATTGCTTTCAATCCGTAATAATGTTAGTATTTTAACTTAGATGTGTCTGAAGCGTCTATTAGTGGCTGATAAAATGTGATGGAACCGCAATGTCTTTCTTAGTTGGATAGCTCCCATGAATTGACTCCCAAATTCCTTTACGTGTTTGGGCTCGATTTTATCTGTTTGATACGTTAGCTTACTTTTACGCTGTCTTGGGGTGGGCTCGGGCTGTCTAAGGATCCTTCAGACTTGATGCGTGGCTCGGCCCGGGGGAGCCTAATGTTGATGGTGGGGCAAGTAATCACTGCTCTACTCTCTGCTGTCACCGTCATCTGGATGGCGCGTTTCCTCGGCTCGACAGCCTACGGACAGTACACGATCGCCCTCTTCCCTGTATCTATTTCCTTACTCTTCCAGGACCTAGGGATGAACCAATCTCTGACACGGTTCTGCGCGAAGTATAGGTACGAGGAGCAGCGCGACAAGCTCAAGTCCGTTGTTGTGACGGGGCTTGTCTTCAGCATCGCGACTTCGCTGGTCATCAGCGGGTTCATTTATCTCTTCGCTGGGCCAATCGCTTCCCTCTACCTGAAGCGGCCGGAGATCGAGCCACTGATTAAGGCAGTGGCGCTCGCGGTTCTTGGCGGTGGTGGCCTACTCACGACGATCCAGGCGATCCTGGTGGGATATGAGATGATGGGGCTGTCGAGCTTAACCCAGATCTTCTGTTCCGTGATACGAACCTTGTTTAGTGCCCTATTGCTGTTTGTCGGCCTCGGAGCCTTCGGAGCCGTGTTGGCTTACACTGCGTCGCAGGTGGTTGCTGGTTTGGTCGGCGTACTTCTTCTCTTCATATTCATTAAGTTCGAGGGAGGTTCCAGGGGAGACTTCGACTTGGGGATGCTTAGGACCTTCCTCGGCTACGGTTTGCCTCTGTCGATGAGCTCGCTTCTAGGCGGCATCTTGAATCAGATTTACAACTACACCATGGTCCTCTACGTCGCTACGAACCTCATCGGCAACTATGGCGCAGCCAGCAACTTCGGCGTGCTCGTCTCCTTCCTCATAGTCCCCATAGCTATTGCTCTCTTCCCACTCTACAGTAAGTTCAAGAGGGATGATTCGCGGCTGAAGATGATCTTCCAGATGTCGGTGAAGTACACGGCGATGGTGACTCTACCCGTCGTTCTGGTTATCATCGTTTTAGCTTCCCCCCTGTCGAGGTTATTGTATGGTGCAAGTGATTACCCGTATGTTCCGCTGTATCTCAGTATACTCATCTTGGGCTATGCCTGGGAGGGGTTAGGTGGTAGCTCCCTGAGTAACATCATAATGGGTGTGGGAGAGTCGAGGGTCGACCTCATAGCGAGCATCTTCACCTTCTTCACAGGGGTCAGCTTAGTGCTCATCTTAGTCCCCCGCTTCCAGATGGTTGGTCTATTGATCACCACTGTGCTCGCTGGTAGGGGTGGCTGGATGTACCAGGTCTTTTGGGTGAAGAAGGAGCTAGGAGTCACCGTCGACTGGGGGTCGACTGCTAAGATCTATGTGACCGCTTTAACGGCGTTCGCTGCAGCGTATCTTGTCGTCAATGTTCCTAGTCTGAATGGTTGGGTCGCATTGGTCTCGGGTGGGTTTACCTACTTCATAGTCTACTTGGTCGGTCTACCGCTCAGCGGCGCCCTCAAGCGGGAGGATCTTACGCAGCTCGGATCGACTGTTGAGGTTCTGGGGCCGCTAGGTGTAGTAGCTAAGCCCATCCTCTCACTGATCGGTCGATTAACTAGAAATTAGAAGCGTTCACGTGTGCTTGAGGATAATGAGGTTTTTGCGTCATATCACCTATCCTTCTTTTTATTTAACCTCCCCAGGTAAGCCGTTTAGAATCAGATATGCGAAGAGGCAGATGAAGCTCAGGGTGAATGAGATCATGCCTAGAGTAAAGAAGGTGAGATGGGGTACCCCGTCGATGAATAAAGAGTTTAGACTAACTCCATCTACCGTGATCCTCACGACAATGTAGAACCACAAGAGCAAACTGTAAAGCCATGTCGTGAGCAGGAGGGCCTTGACGATTTTCATATTTATTTCAGGTCTCGTCTCATTCTATAAACTTTCGCGCGCTGGGGTTGGGGTCGCGCTATTTTAAAGTTTAGTATGGAGAGAGGTTTTAACAAACTAGAACATACTATTCATAACCTCAACCTAGAGATATATTCCTAAATCTTATTCAGAATGCTCATCTGATAATGCATTTAATACAATCAACAACATATCTAGTATCTTCTTCTGTCATGGCAACGTGAATTGGTAACGTGATTGTTTGTGAAAGTATCCTTTCTGAAACCATAAGACTATTTTTAGAGTAATTTTTATTATGCATTTTTTGGTAGACTGGTTGTAAGTGACATGGTGGATAAAATATATTACCCGTTTCAATTCCATATTCCTTATCTAATGTTTCTGTAAATTGTAATTTATTTATACTATCTCCTAATATTAATGGGTATTTATAATAACTGCATCTGCTATTAACATCGCACTTGACTGTTTTAAGAGATTCTATTTTACTTAATTCTTCATTATATATCTTCGCAATAATATTCCGTTTAGCAATATACTCTTCGATTCTTTTTAACTGATATACTCCTAAAATCGCCGAAATTTCTGGTAGAAGCATATGTCGTCCCAGATTTACAAAATTTGTTTTTCCTTCCCCTGACCCATAGTATCTTAATTTTTTTGCGTAATAGCTCAATTTTTCATCATTTGTCGCTAGGAAGCCACCTTCCCCAGTAGTTATAATTTTGGTAGGTGTAAAAGCAAAAACTGAAGATTCGCTGAAGGTACCAACCTTTTTATTATCTATAAATGCGCCGGCTGCGTGTGTCGCGTCTTCGATTAATGTTAGTTTTTTGTCTCTGCAAATCTCTTGGATAATGTTTAGTTTTGGATTCGGAAAACCTGCAATATGGGTGACAATTACACCCTTTGTTTTCGGTGAAATGTTATCTAAGAGACTGTCGGGGTCCATTGAAAGTGTATCTTCTTCGATGTCGGCGAAGACAGGTTTACCCCCAGAATACACTACGCTGTTTGGTATTGAGATGAAGCTATTTGTACAGACTATTACCTCTTTATTCTTAATTTTATAATATTGAAGAGCCGCTTCAAGGGCGTTGCCATCTGAGTCGAAGGTTACTCCATTTTTGACATCGAGATACTCATTGAACATGTTTTCAAATAATTGTAAATTCTTGCCGTTTCTGAGTCTTCCCTCTTTTAAGGCTATTTTGATATCTGAGACTATGTCATCGATGTCTTCGTCTGAGAAGAAAGGCCTCGAAGATCGGATGGTTTTTTTCATGTTCTCATCGCTCTTAAAATGTGTATTTAATACTAAAAATGTTAAATGTTTCGTCAATCATTGCATGAATTATTTTCCAATAATTTAAGCTGTATAATCTATTGAAAAAGAAGCCTAATTTTATTGAGTTTGTTTTATTTCGTATAGCGTAAAGGTGGTTATTTTTCTTTATTATTATCCATTTATGTACATCTTCACCGTATAAAAACTCATTAAACTGTGAAGGACATTGAAGATATCCATGTTTGGCTACACGTTTCAACTCTGATACTAAATCCTCAGGATTGTCAACATGCTCAATTGTGTAATAGGATGTTACAAAATCAAATATTTGGCTTCTAAAAGGTAGATGACGACCGTCGCATTGAACGAAGGGTTTGTTTTCTGTTTCCAGTTCCCTCATCTTTCTGTCTGGATGTGGTCTAGGAAAAGGGTCGCACAAGAGATTGGCCATCGGAAATGGTTTATGTCCACTACCAACATCCAAACATAATATGCAATTTTTATGCGATGAAGATGTAGTCTCTCGGTACCATTTTTTCCCAAATTTAAAACGATCTAATTCACTTTCTCTTACCGGAAAACGTTGAATAATGTCCTTGGTGGATAAATTTTTTCTGTTTTCATTAATTTTTTCCATGATAAATCACATGTTAAAAATAACATTGATTATTTTCTAGATAAATTGATTGCATCTTCCAAGGATCTAGATACATACTCTATGTCGCTATCTTTTATATTGATGTGAATAGGTAGGCAGATTACCTTTTTCAATATTTTTTCAGCTATTGGAAAATCTCCTTCATTTGTACCAAAATTTTCTTTATAGTAGGGGTGAAGATGGCATGGTGGATAGTAGACGTTCCCAGTTTCAATATTGTATTTTTGTAATAGAATTTTTGTAACTTTTTCCTCTTCAATGTTATTATTTATTTTTATTGGATATTTGTAGTAGCTATGTTTGATGTTCTTTGGCGGAGTGAATAGAGATACTCCCTCTATTTGCGATAATTTTTTATTATATTTTTCTGCTATCTCGTTACGTATATGTAGAAATTTCTCTAAGTTTTCTAATTGATAGTTTCCGAGTATGGCCGCTATTTCGTTCATTCGCCAATTATGTCCCAATTTCACCATTAATCTTCTTGAGTCTTGGCCGTGGGAGCGTATGCAGTAGGCTGTTTGGGCGAGCTTTGGATCGTCTGTTGTTATCATTCCGCCTTCACCGGTAGTCATTACCTTGGTTGGGTAGAAAGAGAAACAACCCGCGTCCCCC
>Ga0187878_1002353_pt1 | contig 16862 bp, 21 predicted proteins | sample June2016WEW_17_1_FD_132979 | JGI IMG/M metagenome (GOLD analysis project Ga0187878, IMG submission 132979) | Peatland microbial communities from SPRUCE experiment site at the Marcell Experimental Forest, Minnesota, USA - June2016WEW_17_150 | ecosystem: Environmental > Terrestrial > Soil >...
GTGTTCATCTTGTCCTAAGTGAACTCACCTCCTCTGGTTGGGCAGACCGTTGGGGGACGAGACCCCAACTGTTAAGATAAGGTTATTCTAGTGTGGATGAATTTCGGGACAAGCCAGCGCGCATTCTCTTCTAAGAATGAGCTTCAGGTGTAGTTGGGCATGGTAATTAATGGAAGAGATTATAAAATAGTATTTTAAGTAATAATATAGTAGATGGTGGCTATATGTTGTATGATTCGAAGGTTACGAGGCAGGGTCAGACGACGATACCTAAGAGTATCAGGGAGAAATACGGCATAGATGAGGGGGATGAGATCACCTACGTTGACCTCGGAGATCACATAGTCCTAATGCCGAAGCCTAGGGATCCAATGGAAGCGCTTAAGAGGTTGCAGGTTGAGGAGGGAGCCTCCGTTCATGAGATCAAGGGGGCTGCACTCGACGCCGCGCGGCGGGACGTTGAGAAGCGGCACGCGGGGTCGGTTTGATGCTGATAGAGTCTGACCTGCTTCTGCCCTTAATTAAGAAGGGTGATAGGCTGAGTGTTGTTTCGGAGAGGGTGCTGAGTGAGGTTAGGGTGGGGAGGCTCACTGGGGTCTACGCCTCGACGGCGGCTATTCAGGAGGTCGTTTTCTGGCTTTATAATAGGGGGCTTCAGCGGGAGGCGATCCAGGCGGTGAACGCTCTGAAGTTTCTGCCGAACCTGGAGTGGGTTCCCCTGAGTCCCGACATCTGTCTCGAGGCGGCGATCATCATGAAGGAGTATGGAGTTGGACCCTTCGACGCTTATCACGCGGCTACGGCTCTGAGCCGTGACTCGGTGGTTATGAGCACTGAGCATGTTTATGGTAGGATCCCGGGGTTGAGTGTGCTCGACCCGAGTGAGGTCTAGTCAATTACGCGCTCGGGTTCTCGAGGAGCCGGGAATCGGCGTCACTTCAGTAAGGTCACGGGACTTGATGTCGAGGTATGTGCGCGCGCGCATCTGCAGGTGTGACGTCCTTCTCACGGAGGACTCACTCATTCACGCCCTGACCGTGGATGAGGTTTATGGGAGGCTGGTGGGGAGATCAACCCCGAGTTTGTGGTCTCATCCCACAAGTCTCTGCCAGGCTTGATGTGAAGCACCCTGGCGCGCGCGAAATCGTTTAATGCGCACGTTGCTCAGTTACTTGACATCCAATAGGTTATCAGTAGCTATTTTGCCACCAGCGGAAGTGAACTCCGTACATTTCTTTTTGGTCAGCGGCTTGCTCCTCGTACACTTTCCTCCCTCAAACCAGATGCATATGTTACATGACATCTCGATCACCAGTCAATATTAATCAAAACATGCTTGGTAATAAGTTGATGAAGAGAGACTAGTCGTGCGTGCATCTGCATTTTTGAGAATCGAGTGTTTGTGTGCGTTAGTCTACTCCTCTTAACTACGCGGGTAACACTTTTCTCTGTCGTGTGCGATTAGATGCGTGCGTTGAGCGGAGTCACATCTCCCTGAGGAGCTCGGAGTCAAAGGATTTTCTAGATGCTTCGTGGAGCCTTGTGTCGGCTGTGTAAAGAGTTGACCTAGTTTTCCTTGAGGCCGCTAGGAATAGTGAGTCGTAGGCGGATGTTCCGAGTTCGATTGAGATGCTGAGGGTGTCCGTGGCGGTTTAAGAAGTTAGTTTTGGGGGTTGCAGTCCGTGGCTCTTAAGCAGCCTAATCCTAACTCCTTAGCACGCTTCATGAGTTGCCCATCCTCCGTCACGAGGTCGAGGCCGTTTCTCCTAGCAGTCTGAATGTAGGACGAGTCGTAGAAGCTGAGGCCCGTGTCGAAGGCGATCTTCATCGTGTCGGTGAGTTCCTCGAGGCCTTCGGGGCGCATCACCTCCATCAGCGCCGTCAGGCTGTGAACCTGCTCCAGTGCCTCTAGGGCGGTAGATTTGTCTGATTTGTCGATTAGCTTGGCGACTTTCCAGAGAGCGTTTCCTAGCTCGTATCTCGTCAAGTCTAGGATGCATTGCCCCTCCAGGGTGGCCCACGCCGTTTCGGGGTTTCTCTTGGCTAGCAGCATGATCGATGAGGCGTCGTAGAGGCGGGTTTTCATCGCTCGTCCCTGGTCTCCCTGACTGCCTTGACTATCTCCTCGTCTGGTATGGATGCGAGTAGCCCGCTCAGCTTCTTTGCGGCCAGCTTCGCCTTCTCCCTCTTCAGCCTAAAGACCTCATTCTCTATGGCGGTTCGGGTCACCTCGCTGACTTGTACGCCGAGCTCGTCGATCTCTCTCTTGAGGTCATCGGGGATCCTCACGGTAATAGACGTCATATGTACATACAATTCACGTAAGACAATTTAAGACTTACTTTTAGGTGATTTTTCCTCGTATGCAAAGAGCGCACTAGCATGACAGGTCATCGAGAGGGTTTCCTTGGATAAGGCGAGGCCGCGCGCGCGTATATGAAAAATAATTATTTCTTTTTTTTCAGAGGTTTTGTGCGCGTATAAACCTCTTTCAGCACCAGCACAAATCGAAACTAGCAGCGCAGGTTGCTGAGGTGACCATAGGAGACGCACTTGTCCGGACGCAGCAGATCATGTCGAAATTTGGGTTCAACTAAAGCAGCGTAGTGAATCTGCGCGCGCGCCTAAAAATAACTTATAAAATAATTTGCGTAAGTATAACCATGAGTTATTCAAAAAGTGAAGAGGAAGTTTTACGCGCACGCGGTGCTGCGAACAGCGAGATCCCCGAGAAGTTCATGCCGAAGACCGACAGCTTCGACTACGTCCGCCGCGAGGAGATGATCCCGATGCGCGACGGTGTAAAGCTCAAGACCGTGATCCTCGTGCCGAAGGGCGCGCAGGAAGCGCCGATTGTGGTCACGCGCACGCCCTACAATGCCTCGGAGCGCACGCTCCACTTCAACAGCCCGAACCTCTCCTCGGTCGTGCCTCAGATGAACGACACTACATCTGCGGCGCGCTACATCATCGTGTACCAGGACGTGCGCGGGAAATATGGTTCTGAGGGTGACTATGTGATGAACAAGCCGCTCGCGGGGCCCCTGAACGCTACCGGCACCGACAACGCAACCGATTGCTATGACACCATCAACTGGCTGGTGAAGCATGTGCCGGAGTCGAACGGCCGCGTGGCCACGATCGGTGGCTCCTATGAGGGCTACACAACGCTGATGAGCACAGTAAACCCGCACCCGGCGTTAAAGGCCGCGGTGCCGTTCGCAGCGATGGTGGACGGCTGGATCGGCGACGACTGGTTCCACTGGGGGGCGTTCCGCCAAGAGGCAGCGCTGTCGTACACCTACGACCAGCAGGCGACGCGCAAGAACGAGGTCAAGTGGTGGTCCGGAACCTATGACACCTATGACGATTTCCTGCGCGCAGGTAACGCGGGTGCGATGGCCGCCTCGCGCGGCATGGAGAGCATCGGGTTTTGGCAGAAGCTTGCAGCGCACACGGCATACGACTCCTTCTGGCAACTGCAGGCAGTGGACAAGCTGCTCGCCGAACGCCCACTCAAGGTGCCGATGCTGATAGTCGGCGGGCTCTTCGACCAGGAGGACATCTACGGCTCGCACGCGCTCTACAAGGCACTCGCACCAAAGGATCCTGACGGCAAGCTCGTGCACTTCGTACTCGGGCCTTGGAACCACGGGCAAGGGCGGCGCGATGCGCGAAGCCTCGGCCCGCTGCAGTTCGAGGGCGACACCGGCGGCTGGTTCCGGCGCAATGTGATGCAGCCTTTCTTAGACCACTACCTGAAGGACGCCCCGAAGCCGGAAACTCCGCGCGTGCTCGCATACGAGACTGGCGCGAATGTCTGGCACCGCTACGACGACTGGCCACGCGCTTGCGCAAATGGCTGCGCTGTGCGCTCGCGCAATCTTTACGTTCAGGCGGACGGGGGGCTCGGCTTCGAGGCTCTGTCCGCCAAAGAGCAGGCCTTCGACGAGTACGTATCGGATCCCGCGAAGCCCGTGCCCTACCGGCAGCGGCCGACTGTAACGACTTACTCGGCGGAGTCCACCTGGGGTGAGTGGCTGGTGGACGACCAGCGCCACGCCGCCTCACGCACGGACGTGCTGGTCTGGTCCACGAAGCCGCTGAGGGAGCCCATACGCGTCGCAGGTGAGCCTGTCGCGAGGCTGTTCGCCTCGACGAGCGGCAGCGATTCCGACTGGGTCGTGAAGATCATCGACGTCTGGCCGGACGAGGTGCCGGAGAATCCGAAGCTCGGTGGCTACCAGCAGATGCTTTCGGCCGACATCTTCCGCGGCCGGTATCGCGAGGATCTATCGGTCGCGAAGTCGCTGGAGCCTGGCAAGGTGCTGGAGTACCGCATCCCCTTGCCGCACATGAGCCACATCTTCCTGCCCGGCCACCGGATCATGGTGCAGGTGCAGTCTAGTTGGTTCCCGCTATACGACCGCAACCCGCAGACATTCGTGCCGAACATCATGTTCGCCCCACGGGAGAGTTACCGGAAGGCGACGCAGCGCGTGTGGCGGACGGCGGAGTTCCCGACAGCGATCGAACTGCCCGTCATCTCATAGAAGCAGTCATCGGGCGCGCGTCAACTACCCACCCCTAAAGACGTGGGCTTCCTTGGGGAACCGATCGTGATCACTTGGAGCGATTGGACCTGCCTCTTTTTCTCATCGAATCTGGTGGCATGTATAACATGTTTTGTTATGAACGCAAATTATTCCACCGCACGCGCAAAGTGCTGAAACCGCAGACTTCTACGATTCATCTGCTTCTAACTTCTCGGGGGCAACAAAATACTTATCCCTGAGCTAAACCAGCTAAACCATAGGTGGACTGGCTTAACCCTCAAACTCAAGGTAGGCAAGAAAGGCTACATCATACTACCCAAATCCATCAGGGAGAGCGTCGGCATAGAGGAGGGCGACACGGTCACCGTAGAAGTGGGCGACGGCATCACACTTAAACCCACGAAGAAACCGGACACCACCAGACTACGAAGAGCACTCCACGAACACGCAGAACGCCTCAGAACCCTCAAAGAGCACACTAGCCCAGCCCCCGGCGAACTCGCAACCATAAGCCTCGAGGAGGAGCTCGAGGAGTGAAGGCATTCCTCGACGCGAACCTCCTCATCTACCTGAACACCACAACGGAGCAAACCCGTGGAATATACGACGACTTCTACACCGAACTCGCCGCCAACAACCGCCTCTACACCGACGTCCTCGTCCTCGATGAACTCCTCTACATCTCCAGAAAGAGGTACAACGTACCCTACGATCTGACCACGTCGTTCATCGACGAAGTCGTCCTGCCATTCACGGAGGTGCTCCCACTCGGCCTCAGCGAATACAAGACCTCCCAAGAGTTGCTCAGGGATACCCACCTGAAGCCATCCGATGCCCTGCACGTCGCCTCGATGATTTTGAACAGCGTCACACTCATAGCATCCGAGGACAGAGAGCTCGATGGCGTTTCAAGGATCAGAAGGATCTGGCTCCCCGACTCACCAACCCCCCACCAATAAGCGAGTCCACTCTAGAGGAAAGCCGGAGCGGCGAGCGCTATCAAAGTTATTCGACTATCTTAATTGAAATCGACGTTAATCACTTAATAATGCAACTTCTCCTCTGCGGTTAGCGCGCGCACGCATCTCGACATAGTAGAATGACATGTGCAGTACTGCGCATCTTCCTAAAATCCGTCAGCCTTCCCGAGTCTCCTAGGGTCAGCTACACCACCGAGAATCCCGCTATCAAGATCCCTCCAAACAAGCTGAATCGAACCCATCCTCCAATCATACTCACCAGCCGGCTTGACGACCACGCCTAAACGAAGCAGATCCTTCACAACCCCACTAGAAATTCGGTTCTCTACCTCGAGGCCTCCGTCCTCCTCTAGAGGCCAGAACCTGGGGGCGTCGACGGCAGCGTATGGGCTCATCTTGTACTCAAGGATGTTGAGAAGTGTAGTGGGTACGGTGAATATGCAGTCGCCTGGGCTACCCAGCGACATCCATGGGACACCGTTCCTAAACACCATCGTGCTGGCTATCGCGTGCCGAGTCCTCGCACCGGGCTCCACAACCGTTCCGAATCGACCCGTGCCAGTTACATCACCCGTGCTGATTGCTGTGCCGCCACACTCCACTCCATCAATGACCAAACCCGGAACTCCTCCGCCGTTCCCCGTGTTCATCATCTGAACCCAGTTGCCGTCGGCGTCAACTATTCAGCTTGAGCCATCCTGATAGGTCTACTCTCGGTCTGCTGTACCTGTAGAGGGAGGTGATCATTCGGTGGTAGTCCTTTGAGAGGAGTACGTCGATGGGGACGTTGTAGAACTGGGGGTCATGCATCAAGCCCCTCTCGTTGTGGGCTCTAGCCAGGGCCCAAGCGATGAGTGTCAGTGCTTCCGCTGATTCTGTGTAGTGACCGATGTCGCTCAGGTTGAATTCCTCGAGAATACCCATTATGAGTCCAGTGTAGAGGGCTCCCCTCTGAGGTGGGGGCATTCCGATTATCTCGTCTTCACCGTATCTGAATCCGATTGGTTTGTACCACATGGCCTCGTAGTCAGCCATATGCTCCATGGTTATCCCCCAGCCGAGTCTGTTGCCTTCTTCCACAAACCTCTTCGCCCAGCCACCCTTTGTGAAGTACTCCGGGCCCTCATCCCTAAGCCTCTCAAGTGTCTTGGCGAGCTCTGGTACAGCCCAGCGCTCTCCCGCCGGGACGAGGAAGCCGTCGGGGCAGAAGAATCGCCTGGCTGATGGGAAGTAGGTCCTGTAGGGTAGAGATGCGTGGAAGTAGCCATATTGCCATGGGGTGATTATTGTCCCGTTCCTAGCGGCCTCGACGGCTGGTTCGCAGAGCTCCCGCCAACTTTTTGACCCGAATCTTTCGAGCATGGATACGAGGCCGGGCATGAAGCCTGGGATGCAGGCCGCGCTTGAGGGGGCGTAGGGGTTTGGGCTGAAGGGCCTCAGACCGGTTGGCAGCTCAGCACATGAGTCGACGAAGTAGGCTTTTCCTTCGGCACTGGACCAGATGAGGGCGGCCACCGTTCCAGCGTGGTTGGTCATATGAGGTTCGTATACTGGTTGAAGGAGGCTTCCGGCGACTGCCGCGTCTACTGCGTTGCCACCGGCATCCATGACATCGATCATGGCTTTTGTTACGGCTGGGTGACTGCTGCTTACTATGGCTTTGCCGTGGGCGACGGGTTTAGGCCCTTGCCTGGGCATCGATGTGGACATGGATAATCGATGGCTTTACGATATAAAATGGTAGCATGTACTCGTTATGGAGGCGAGGGAGCGCGCATCGCTTCAGGAAGCGAAGCCAACCAAATCGCTGCCGATCCTAGAACATACATTTTCGCGTTAGCGGTCATCGTCGTAATCTTAGTCTTACTATACCTTGGGAGAGAACGGAGGACAAAGAGCAAATATAATCCGCAGAAACGTCGCGCACGCGGGGATGCTTGCAGAGGCGCGCACGGGTGGACCCGCCGGAGACACCTGTTCTCATCCTGACATGGAGTAAATAGGCAGGTCCCAGGTGGGCGACTTTACGGTGAGGTTCCTCCTCTTATCGGAGCACATGTCTCTGTATGCGTTTTTACATTTACGCATGCATAAACTGTGTCGTTCGTGCACGCAACTTAGGCGCGCGCGTCAACTATCCACCCCATTGTGCGTGCCCCCCCGCGACAAGGTCTTCGTTGAGGTCATACTCTGTTAGGATAATACCTCTTTCTAGCCAGACGGCTGGGTATTATGGTGCCCATTATAGGTTGTGAGCCACCCGCCTCTTTAGAGGTTTGTAGCTCAAAGCGCACGCATTCTCACTATATTCTTTAACCCCTCGAAGTGTCGATCCATCGAATAGATCTCACCTATCCCTTCCCTACGCATGATGTGAACCGCAAGCGAGTCGTTTAGCCCAATTAGTGATTCCCTTGTAATGTTAAGTGCCGACTCATATTCCATTATTCCTACGGGGAACGCGGTTAGGTTCTTCGCGGCTATGATCCATGCTAGGAAGGCCATCGATTGCTTGACTCCGAGGTTATCCTCGAGGATGTTCAGCACCTCGGAGATGTGGACGGTCGTTGAGGCCATCTCCTCCCCCTTCTCTAGGCTGCTGATTATCTGTTTCGCTGACTCTTTCATCTGGGCCTCTGCGGGGGTTAGTTCCCTTCTCGGTTTCATGTAGGCGTGGCCGAAGATGTTAGCGTCTATGAATCTCATTCAGTGGCTTTCCTCCGGAGTGCCTTCATGATGGTGTGGCTGTCCGTGAGGTCTAGGTCATCGTCTATCTCTATTGAGTCGAAGAGTTCTGATGGCTGCAGCGTCTCAAGTGGCACGATCCTGATCTCGTTGTTATCCTTTATGACCATCACCTTGTCGCTCTTCCATGCTTTCCTCATCTCGGCGGGTATTATCAGCCTCCCCTGGCTATCGATGGTCTTGACCACGGATTCATCCATTACGCATTCTTCCACCATTTATTACAAATTCACCATAATTAAGTATTGTGGTGCGCGCTGCCCTGTCCCTAAATTTAGAATAAACTTATCTTAGCAGTGAAGGTGGGAATCCATGTTTTTCCCTCATTCCTCAGATACTTCGCGAAGAGCTGAGCCTCTTCGTTTATCAAAGTCTCAAGCGTCTGATGCTCCCCGTTCCTGATCCACTAAGGATCACATCGCTTCGTTAAGCCACTGAGGCACAGTTAGATCTGGTCGGTGTTAGAGGAACGTGCGCGCGTCATACGCGAATACAACCACATGAAGGTGGCGCCAAGCAAGAATCCAACGACCACTAGCACGAATGGGAATCGGGAATACCGCTCGCCGGCTGAACTTGCAAAGTTATGTTCACCTCGGTTTGGACACCCTCCTTTACAGTCCCCTTAGCAGAGCCGGAAACGTAGCCACTTTTAGACACCTGCAGAGTGTAGCGCGTGTGTGTGTCTCAGTTTCTTCATTATTTTCATTCTGCAAAAGTTTTGCACACTGTCTGCACTGTCTGGACTGTCAGCAATGGCTTTCTTTTTCTTGGCCCACCCATCCATAGCGGCTGCATTCGCAGGCGTAGCCATTGGAGGCAGACGTTGTCCATTCCCAATGCTTTACCCATTCCCTCATTCGATGCACCCTTAAGTGGTTTTCACCCATTTGGGTATCTGTGATTCTGTGAAACCCGATTCGAGTGGCTCCTTGTGTTTAGCGGGGTTCGACTTCAACGTAGTGATGTACCCATTCAGCTGACGGTCGTTGAGGCTCATCTCCTTAGCGAATGCGTGCGCGCGATCGGCTCGAAGAGGTCACCACCCGGTCCGAGTTGTTTATTTTCTCGATTGCCTTATCGGTGAGTGTTTCATGTGTCTCAGTTTCTTCCTCATATCTAGCACTGGTAGCACCCGTAGCGGGTGTAGCAGGCGTAGCGGGCGTAGCACCCGCTTTTTCCCTGGCTCCCCCTGCTATAGCGGGTGCTCCGGCCGGTGTGGGTGCTACGCTAGCCTGCTGTGCTACACCTGGGTGCTGCGCTGTGCTATCCGCTACCGCTTACTGCTTGAGAGGTGCCACCCAACCCTGTATCTGACTGTCGATTAACCCGAGATCGTGAAGCTCCTGCCTTTTAGTGCTACTGCTTTTGAGCGTTGTGAGACATCCGCCCAAGGTGCGCGCGCGCAACCGCAAGCTCACCACTTTAGTGGTGGGTAGTTGACTAGTCGTAAAAGCTGGTATCGCGAGGATCCCGCTGATTCCGCGAATTTTCCCACCAACTTAAGAATAAATGATTTATCCCACCAAATCGGATTTACTGAGTGAGTGGGAAGGTTGAGCATTCAGGAGCTGGACAGCAAGGGCAGAGTCGTCCTGCCGAAGAGGGAGAGGGAGAAGATGGGGATCAAACGCCGGGTCCTCGTGATCAACGCGGGTGACCACATCAAGATCGTGCCCCTGCCGGAGAAGCCTCTGGAGGCCCTCGAGGGTGCCTTGGAGATCAAGACGCCCTTCAGGGAGCTGAGGAGGGCTGCAGAGGAGCTAGCAGAAGACGAGGCAGGGAGGGACAAAAGGTGCCCCTCATAGAAAATGACACGGTCTTCGCATTCCTCAACAGCCTCGATGGGCACCATGAGGCGGCGAAGGCGATGATGAGGAGGCTGGATAGGGGGGAGTTTGAGGCGGAGCTGTCAAGCGTGGCACTGGTAGAGATGGAGCTCGTATACATGAGTCAGGGGCTCGAGGGTAGGCTCGTCGGTGATCTTGCGGCGGTCGCCGCCCTCAGGGGGGTCAGGGTGCTCCCGCTCACCCCCGACGTGGCTGTGGCGGCGGCGTACATCAGGGGGGCCCACGGCCTCAGCTTCTTCGACTCCCACTACGCCGCCACGGCCCTCTCGGGCGACGGGGAGATAATAAGCTTCGACGAGGCCTACGATAGGGTGCCGGGTCTGAAGAGGATCGAACCCCAGGTAGCATAGTGCGGGGCGCGAAACGATGCAAGCGCGCGCGGCTCTTGAAGGAGCCGTCGGGGTGCGCGAGCGCGTGGGTGGGGGATTTGCTTTGGGGAGGCACATATTACCAGTCCTCAGCAATGAGGCCTGGGACTCTCTCAAAGTGTCTTCTGTTTCCCGTTAGGATGGATTGGCCTTTGACTAGGGCGATGCTTGCTATGAAGAGATCCCTATCGCTGATCTGGTTCGACTTCATCGACTCCGCCAACTCACCCCACGTCCTAGCGGACTCGTAGTCTAGGCTCAGTACTGCGAATAGCTCGAGTAGCTCTTTGACGTCCCTCAGCGCCTTCGGTTTGTCCTTAGACCCGTAGGCGCCTCGGTAGCACTCGGCGACGCTTATGGCCGTTGTGTATATTGCTTCACTGCGTTCGGTGAGCTGTCTCAGTTTTTCTAGTGCTCCGCTTTCGTGGCGTTCGAGGGCGATGATGAAGCTTGTGTCTGCGCAGACCAATCTAGGGCTCATCCCTGGGGAGCTTTAGATTTCGTCTGAGTTCTTCGCTTGACATCTCTACTGAGTCTGCGAGATCCGTGTTAGGGTCGTTCGTCTTGAGGTAGGCCAAGATTGCTGAGGGGTTACCTTTTAGGAATTTGCGTAGTATCAGTTCTGAGAATGACTCACCCTCCTTCTTCTGAGCCTTGAGTAGGGTGTATGCCTCTTCGCTTAGGGAGATTGTGGTGGTCCCCATTATTCGATCAATGCATATGCATGCATTTAAACTGCGCGCGCTGGCACTAGGAGCAGGGGAATCTTCTCCTTCTCGGGTGGTGGTGCTTCCTTTTCAGGTGATCCACTACCTGTACCACCACCACTACCACCACCTGAGTTGCCACCACCTGAGTTGCCACCACCTACCACCACTTCACCACCTTACCACCACCTGTACCACCACCCACCACCACCCCACCACCTGCCCCCACCGCCTCTACCTGAGTGCCCCCACTACCCACCACTTTCTGTACACCTCCTACAGTACTAGGCTGTATGAGCGTACCATCCGCTATATCGTTGGGGTCCTCCTCAGTAAGGCGCGCGCGAAGGTCAGGGGAAAGCTATCTGGCTGGAAGATAACCTAAAATCTCACGTGCGTGCGAACGAGTAAACTTATATTCGATGATACCCACTAAAAGTATGGTATCCCTAAAAATGGTGAAGCCGAGAAGGATCGATGTTGGGGAAAGAGCAGTGGATGGCTGGATGCTGAAATCCTTCATCTGGGAAGACTCGGAGACAGGGCAACTTCTCGGTTATAACCATCACTTCCAAAGAAGCACCTCCAGCGACTTCATGGAGTTCATCAGGCTGGACCTCCATAAGAAAGGAGATCCATCGGAGGACTCTCCACACGTCCACATAAGGCTTGAGGCCCGCGAGACCCCGGTGGTAGACGATTCTCTGAAGATATTCAGGGGGCTTCTACGACTAGTGCCTGACATCGTGGAGGTGGTCAGATGACGGAGATAGATGTGATAAAGAGGAGATACGGGATCCCGGAGGAGGCATCTGTGCATATTATCGACTACTCGTCGATGCCGACCAGGGACTTGATGGAAAGAATCTCCGAGCTCAAGAGGAGAGTCGGAGGTTTTGGGGACGAGACTCTAGACGAGGCGATGGAGGTGAATGAGCTCGGCTCTTTGGAGGAGGAGCTCGACAGGAGAACCCTTGTGGGAGAGGCCGTCCTAAGCCTCGACGACGATTTAGCATCCATCATGACCTCCTCGCGTCTGAGGCTGTTATCAACTCTGACTCGATCAGATTGGGCACACTCCGTCCGGGAGCTCGCGGTGAAGCTGAAGAGGCCTGAGAAGAGCGTCTCGAGGGACGTCGAGGTCTTGGCTAGGCATGGTCTAATCATCACCAGGGACGTTTCAGACAGTCGTGGCAGGAGGCGGGAGATACGTGTTGGCGCTAATAAACTGATACTCATTCCAGATACAAAGTCAGTTTCAGAGACTCCTGAAGCAGCGTCAACTACCCACCACTAATATTCTGCAGCGCGCGCGGAATCTTGGTAGGTCTACTTGCTAGCGTTAAAGAGGGATATCTCCCTCAGTATTCTTTCGAGTAAGCTGGGTTCTATTCGGAATCCCGAGGAAACCATCGAACTAATTGTATCCCGAGCCTCAGAGGAAGTCAACCTACCATCGTGGAGGGCCCTGAGAACTATGTATGTGGTGCCCCGCGGGGTAAGGCCGAGGGCCTCGGCGATTGCTCTGCCGCTCGACTCATCTATGAGGATTGGGAGCTTCTTCTCTAGGGCGATGACCAGGGCCGCTGCCTCGCCTTCGTGTATGTCTCGAAGATCCTCTTTGAGTCTCCTCTTCCTATCACCGGTGTCTGTCTCAACGATTATCCAGCCCTGCTCGATGGCGTCCTTTACTATGTGGGCGTCGGCGTATCCTTCTCTGAGCCCCTCCTCGACGACCTCCTGGTAGACGCTTGGGGGGATTATTATCTTCTGGTACTGTTCCCTCAGCAGGTTGAGTCTTCCGGATTTGGCTAGCCAGATGAGTACGCTCGCGTCGGCTACGGCTGACGTGGGTTATTCGCCTCTCAGCCCTCTGAGGTCCTGCTCGAGGTCCCTTTCACCGTACTGGATTAGGATGCCCTTCGCTTGGAGGGTCTCGTAGAGTCTTCGGAGGCTGACTCCGGCGAGCTTTGCTGCTTGCCAGCCTGTTACCTCCCCCTTCCGGTAGAGCTCGACTGCTAGGTCGATTCGCTTGTCCTTTACTCCCTCGTCGAGTAGCTCCCTTATTAGTGTGGATCTGTCTTTATGCTCCTTTTGGGCGAGGTCGTCGAGTTTCTGGAGGATCTCTTGGGGCAGTCGGAGACTTATGTTCTCAGACATCTCTGTATTACAAAACATATTTTGTGTAATATATGCTTGTTGGTGGTCAGCGGTGCGCGCATTAAGATTGGAAAGGTTTTCTAAGCTTGTTCTCCGTGGCCTTCAGTGTCTTTAGGATCATATGTGCTCTTACGATCGGTTCCCCAGAAAGCCCATGACTTTAGTCATGGGATGAATGGGGTTAGCTAAAAGTGCGCGCGCGTTAAGTAACAGCAGCTCCTTATGGCTGTTCTCATTAACGGAACACTTCTAAAACTGCTTTGCATTAACGAAGATGAGTGTTCTAATAACTGGTTTTAAGTGTTCTTGCATCTACGGACGAGCTATGAAGACCTCGCAGACAATAGCCGTGGTCGCGTCAATCCTCGTAATATCGGCCATTTTCTATGCTGTATTGCTCCATGCATCCTTATCGACCACGGGCCCACCCCCCATTACTCCTCCGGCGTCCAAGGGCACAACGACCGTATCATATACAACTTCTGACCAGTTGGCGGATGAGGCTAACAAGAGCCTGGTCGCGGCGAACACGGGGTTCTCCCTCAAGCTCCTCAAGGAGCTCCAAGCGGAGGACGAGGGCAAAGACATCATAATCAGCCCCCTAAGCGTCTCCACGGCGCTGGCGATGGCCATCAACGGCGCCAACGGCTCCACAAGAGACGCGATGGCCAGCACCCTTGGGCTAAGCGGCATGAGCCTCGCCGAGGTCAACAGAGGCTACGAGGACCTTATGGGCAGCCTCGTGGGAGCCGACGGCAACGCCACGGTGAGCATGGGCAATTCGGTCTGGGTCAGAGACGTCTTCGCCCCATACGTGAAGGAGAACTTCACATACGCCATGAGTAGCTACTACGGAGGTGGACTGTACGTACGCGACTTCGGCCCTGGGACCGTCCAGGAGATCAACGGCTGGGTGAGCAACCAGACGAGGGGCAAGATCACCCAGATTGTTGACAACCTGAGTAACGACGTTATGGTCCTAGTGAATGCCATCTACTTCAGGGGGAACTGGACGAAGCCCTTCGAGGCGGGCATGACGTCGGACAGGAACTTTACGCTGCAGGGCGGGGAGGTGATAAAGGTCCCCACGATGATGCTGAACACGAAGCTCAGCTACTTTAATGATGACACCACGGGGGCGGAGATGGCGAGGCTGCCCTACGGCACGGGGAGAATATCCATGTATGTTGTGCTGCCCCCGCTGGGGCAGCCACTTGGCACCTACCTGGACGGCATTAACACGGGCACCCTCGACACGTACTTCTCCGGGATGACTACGAGGACGCTTCAGGTGGAGATGCCGAAGCTGAAGCTGGAGTACGGGGTCAAGGACCTCAAAGACGCGCTTACGAAGCTCGGCATGGGAGTGGCGTTCAACTCTAGTGCCGCCGACTTAAGCGGTCTGGCTCATGACCCGGGCCAGAGGCTCTACATCGACTACGTTTACCATAAGGCGATGGTTGAGGTCAACGAGAATGGGACGGTGGCGGCGGGAGCCACGGCCGTCGGGATATCCGCTACGGCTGTCTTAGCCCCAACCGAGGTCGTGCACTTTAATGTTGATAGGCCATACATTTTCCTCATAAGGGATGATCGATCGGGCTCGATCCTGTTCCTAGCCGAGATTTTCGACCCTACACAAACCGTTTCGCCTTAACGTACGGGTGTGTTTGCGCGCGCTGTGGCTCGTCAGGGTGGACCCGAAGACGTTGGTTACGTGATTCATGCCGTATGCGCGTGACGCTTGATCAGGCTTTTTTAAAAAGAGCTTCTTATGCGCTGCGGGTTTCTCGTTCTCTGGCGGGACGGCTGCGCGCGCGCCCGACGCGAGGGTTGGAAGGGGTAGACGCGGCTTCATACTCGGGTACCGTGTCCACACGGTGTGCTGCGCCGACTCTGAGCTCCCCATTGCCTTCACGGTCGCGCCGTGTAACGATAACGATAAGCTGATCTTCGAGCCGCTTCTGGAGAGGGCCCGCCGACTCGGCGTCGGGTTCAGGGCCGTGGTGGCGGACAGCCAGATCAGCTCGGAGAACGTGCGGAATGCGGCGGAGTGGCTGGGAGCCGAGCTGATAATCCCGGTGAGGAGGTACTCCCGGGCGAGGAGGGTGCTGAGGGTCGGCCGCGACTTCGTTGCGAAGGGGTCTAAGCGGGTCGTGAGGCTGTTCCGGAAGCGGTGGAGCATAGAGAGGCTTTTCGGGAGGGCTAAGAACTGGCTGATGCTTGACGGGCTTCGGGTCAGGGGGCTGGCCGAGGTGGTGATCCACGTCTCGCTGAGCCTGATCTCGATGCTTGCAGTGGCGGTGACGGCGGTGAGGCTTGGGTCCTCCCGTCTGGTGAGGTGTATCAAGCGGTTCGTTGAGTGAGTCTCCGGTTCAGGGGTAGGAGAGGGCTTGCCTAGATGGGTTTATCACTCCGCTTCGCGGTTTTCCCGGTCTCAGTTGTTCCCATGTTTGGTTCGTTCATGGAGGGATGAGTTATCCCGTTTTTAGGGAGTTTAAGGCGTTAAAAGCGACGTAAATTGGCTAATTTCTAAACAAGCTAGCGCGCGCATTAGAGGTGGGTAGTTCACCTGAGCCCTGTCCATGATGGGAAACGCGTTCACGAAACATAAACAATATGTTTATAAAACGTGAACGAAATATTCATAAATTGTGAACTTGAGCCAGGTTTTCTCAACACCGGAGCGGGTTGCCACCCTCAGACAGGTAATTTACAGCAATGACCCCATTTCAGTTGGCAAATTAGCGGCGGAGACGGGTATCAGTAAGGGACTTGTGTCCAAGTACCTCGACCTACTAAGAAATGAGGGCCTGCTCGAGAGAACGGGTACCAAGTATAACGTAAGTGAGAGCATTGAGACGCACTCAATAAGGATAATGCTGAACCTCGAAGGCCTCGCCTCTTTTCCCTTCGATCACTACACATTCATCAAAGGCGTGGGGCTGTATGGGAGCGGCGCCAAAGGCTCAAACACTGAGAGGTCAGATGTCGATATCTGGATCCGAGTCGGGGAGCCGGAGGATGAGAAGCTCGCCGACCTCACACATGATCTGCGTCTCAGACTCGGGGATGTTCGCCCACTCTTCCTCACAGGGGAGAAGCTTGGGTTGCTGAGGCGCGAAGACTCGCCCTTCTACTACTCCCTCCTACAGGGCTCCCTAGTAATCTACGGTGAGGGCCTTGAAGCGGTTTAGCTTCGATGACTGCGTCGAGCAAGGCCTCCTCAGGAGAATTGTTCCATCGGCCTCCGCAGCTGAGAGTAGCTTGAAAGCCTCGGAGCAGTGGCTCGAGGAGGCGGAGAAGGGGCTTAGGCATATAACTCATCTGTGATGTCCTCGTACCTCGCCATGTTTCACTCGGCACGGGCGATGCGCGCGCTGGCTTGTCCCGAAATTCATCCACACTAGAATAACCTTATCTTAACAGTTGGGGTCTCGTCCCCCAACGGTCTGCCCAACCAGAGGAGGTGAGTTCACTTAGGACAAGATGAACA
>Ga0187878_1002359_pt1 | contig 16823 bp, 17 predicted proteins | sample June2016WEW_17_1_FD_132979 | JGI IMG/M metagenome (GOLD analysis project Ga0187878, IMG submission 132979) | Peatland microbial communities from SPRUCE experiment site at the Marcell Experimental Forest, Minnesota, USA - June2016WEW_17_150 | ecosystem: Environmental > Terrestrial > Soil >...
ATGAAGGAGCAAATCGCGCGCGCCAAACGGCTGGGCAAGCGGACCGTCGTGGGCGGACCCATCGTCAGTTCGGGGGATCCCACCATCGCCGAGGCGGACCATCTCGTCTCGGGCGAGGCCGAAGAGATTATGCCGGAACTGGTGGCCGACCTGGAGCGCGGGGAGGCTCGGCCCCAATACAAGAAGGATGTGCTTCCCGATCTGAAGCAGGTGCCGCTGCCGCTTCTCCAACTGGCGGACCTGCGACGTTACAGTTCCATGGCCATCCAGTTCTCACGCGGCTGCCCCTTCACCTGTGAGTTCTGCGACATTATTGAAATCTACGGCCGCCGGCCCCGCACCAAAGCTCCCGAGCAAATTCTGGCCGAACTGGACCAACTCTATGGCCTGGGCTGGCGCGGGCGGGTATTCCTGGTGGATGACAACTTCATCGGCAACAAGAAGTGCGTGAAGGCCCTCATGCCGAGGCTGGTCGCATGGATGCGCGAACACCGATTCCCCTTCTCCTTCCTCACCGAAGCTTCCCTCAATCTGGCCGAGGACCCCGAATTGTTGCGCGAGATGAGGGAAGCCAACTTCACCAGCGTTTTCCTGGGAATCGAAACTCCGGTGGCGGAGAGCCTGAAGGAGACCACCAAATTCCAGAACTTGCGCAAGGATTTGCTCGAGAGCGTGCGACTCATTCAGTCCTATGGCATCGAGGTGATGGCGGGTTTCATTGTGGGTTTCGACAACGATCCGCCGGACGTCTTCGACCGCCAGATTCAGTTCATCCGCGAGGCGGCCATCCCACTTTCCATGGTGGGTTTGCTCAACGCGCTTCCCAACACCCAGTTATGGCGCCGCTTGACGGCCGAGGGGCGTTTGCTGAAACAGAGCATCGGCAACAGCACCCTGGTCGAATTGAACTTTATTCCCAAAATGGATGCCGAGGAACTTCTGGCGGGCTACCGGCGGATTGTACAGACCATCTACAACCCGGGTGAGTACTTCCAGCGCGCTTCAGCGTTTCTCTCGCAATTGGGCGCGGCAGCGCGCACGCCTCTGGTCTTCTCGGATTTCCTGGCCGTCTTCCGCTCCCTCTGGCGTCAGGGTCTGCGCAGCAACTACCGCAAGGAGTATTGGAAGTTCATCCTGCAGGCTGTCCACCGCCACCGGCGGCGCTGGGACATGGTCTTCACGCTGGCCATCATGGGACACCATTTCTTCCAACTCGTCCAGACCGACGAGAACGGTTAGCGGCGGATGGCTGGCCCGCCACGGAGCCATCGGCGATCGCCAAAACGGGGTCCGCGAATCGACTGCAATAGATTCTGCCGGCTGAGGAAGCGGGAGGCCGAGAGAGACGTCTAACCCTTCTTCAATTCCGCCAGCACGAGGCGGCCGCACTCCTTGAGGGTTTCAAAAACTCCGACACCCTGGTAGGCCACGGCCTCGAAGGCAGGCTCGCCCTTCCTCAACAGAGCCTTTTTCAACTCTTCGATGGGAAGGGCGCTGGGCAGGTCACGCTTGTTAAGCTGGAGGATATACGGCACCTTCGCAAAGTCGTAGCTGTGGTCCTTCAAGTTCTCCTGAAGATTGTCGAGCGCCTCGTAGTTGGCATCCATGCGCTCTTCCTGTGAGTCGGCCACGAAGATGACTCCATCGACACCGCGCAGGATGAGCTTGCGGCTGGCATCATAGAAAACCTGCCCGGGGACGGTATAGAGGTGAAACCGAGTCTTGAAGCCACGTACGGTGCCCAGGTCGAGAGGAAGGAAATCGAAAAACAGGGTGCGCTCGGTCTCGGTGGCGAGCGAGATCATCTTCCCACCCTTCTTGCCGAGCGTCTGGTCGAAAATCCACTGCAAGTTGGTCGTCTTGCCGCCCAGACCGGCGCCGTAGTACACGATCTTGCAGTTGATCTCTCGGGCGGCAAAGTTGATGAAACTCACGCGAAACGGCTCCCTGTCTGCAAGCGGCTCCGCCGCCACTTCGGGCGGCACGGGCGACATGCGCTGATGGGCACGACCCAATTCCCCTGTCGTGCAACAACTACACGTTATAAGTTTTCTGTTTATAACACATCGGGCTGAGCTTGACAATAGCAGCCAGCTCGGCGTGCGCACTTTGAAAGCCGAAGTGAGAGACCAGCATTAGGCCCTCTCGGCATGGACCTTCGGCTCGAATAGGCGAGCGGCCTCTCCCAGGGCTTTCCTCAGCGCTTCTGTGGCCAAGGTCCACTCCTGTTCGGCGGTCTGCGGCGTAGCGCCGTAGGCGTGCGTGAAGACTGTGAGGTAGTAACCCCAACGTTCCTCGCGATGAAACAGGCAGCGCCGTGCGCAAATCTCGAGCTCCGCGGACAGTCTAACGCTTCTTAGATGCACCGTGATGCTCTGAGCTAAGCGCAGATTCGTTTCCAGGCTGGCATTCAGCTCGGGATCATGAATAAACAGGTCGACGTAACTGGCCACTTTGTGGGGAAGGTGAAAGTCTCGCTCCTCTTCGGTCAACTCCTCACTGGCCCACACATCGCACTTCGCCGTGCCAAAGGGCGAATGCACAGCATTGGCTTGGCGCAACAACTCTCCCAGGGCCGAATAACGCTTGCACTCTTCCAGGTTGTCGATCGCTGCGAGGTTCTCTTTCAGGTTGATGTAGCGACGGCCAGGGTCCGCAGAGTCAGACCAGGGAATCTCGAGGGTCGAGTCGTTAGGGTCTGTTTCCTGTGTGATTTCTACTCTCATATCTGGGAAAACCTAGAGTCGTTTCAACAAGGACTGGACGCGGGGGTGTGAGCGAATGGCATCGAGATCAGAGTCGTGTTCGATCCACTGCTTGAAGCCGAAACCGTTGTCGACGGCCTTTTCGAGGCAGTCGATGGCTTCTTCCGGCCGGCCGAGGAGAGAGTAGTTGCAGGCCACATTGTACAGCACTCCAGGCTCGTCGGGCTCGATGGCCAGCGCGCGCCGGGTCCACTCGAGCGCCTTCTGACGCTCACCAATCAGGCAAAGGCCCCCCGCCCCTAGATAGAGTGCCCTGGCATCGTCGGGATGCAATTCCAAGTGCCGCTCGATAATCTGCAAGGCCCGGTGGCGTGCGGCCTCGGCATCCGCTTTTCGGTCGAGCCCCGTGTAGGCCATCGCCAGCAAGGACGGCGCCTGATAGTCATCAGGATTGACCCGACACGCCTGTTCGTAAAGCTCCGCGGCTTCTTCCATCCTCCCTTGGGCGAACCGGGCGCGGGCGTAGAAGTAGTAGGCCTCGAAGAGCTTGGGGTCGAGCCGGATGGCGGCTTCGAACTCCTTGGCCGCTTCGTCGTACTGTTTGCGCAGGGAAACGGCGAGCCCGCGCGAGGCATGGGCTTCGGCAAGATCGCGATCAAGTTCCAGCGCCTTGCGGCTGGCCGCGTCGGCCTGCTCGAGCGTATTCGTGCTGGCATGCCAATAAGTGTAGAGGAATGAGCAGCAGTCCGCGATTCCGGCATAAGCGCGCGCGTAGGTGGGATCGATTTCGATGGCGCGCTCGAACATTTGCTGCGCGAACTCAAAACCCTTGCGGCGGAACTGGTGGAAGAACTGCCGCCCGCGCAGGTAGTAATCGTAAGCTTCCACGTTCGCCGTCGGGGCCTTGGCGATGGCCTTCTTTTCCTGGTCGGTGAGAGCCACCTTCAATGCCGCGGCAATGCTCTGCGCGATCTCGTCCTGAATGGCGAAGACATCTTCCATTTGCCGATCGTAGCGCTCCGCCCAGACCGAGTGGCGCGTGCGCGCCTCCACGAGTTGCGCGGTGATGCGCAGCCGATTGCCGGCGCGGCGGAGGCTGCCCCCGAGCACAAATTCCGCGCCCAATTCCTGGCCCACTTGCGCTGCGGTCACCGATTTGTCGCGGTAGGCCAGCATTTCGGCGCGCGGGAAGACGCGAATCTGATTGATCTTGGAAAGCTCGGTGATGATATCTTCCGTCATGCCGTCGCGAAAGTACTCATCTTCCTTGGAAGCACTGAGGTTTTCGAAGTAAAGCACGGCTACGGACTTTTCCGTGCGGGGCGCCACGGCCGGGTCTTTCGCACGGTCGGACCGTGCGGCGGCCTCGCGCCCGGAATCCGTGTCACGTTTCAGGCGCTTCAGGTCGGAGAGAAGTTCCGAGGCGCTCTGACAGCGCAGGTCGGGATCCTTCTCCAGTGTCTTGCTGAGGATCCGATCCAGTTCCGCCGGCAGGCCGGGCTTGAGCCGCGCAGCGGGCGTCGGCGCACGGTTCAGGATCGCGTCAAAGATGATCGCCGACGTGCTGCCGGAGAAAGCCTGGCGTCCCGTGGCCATCTCGTACAACACCACGCCGAAGGAGAACAAATCGCTCCGCGCATCGAGCTCGTCGCCGCGCGCTTGTTCCGGCGACATGTAGGCCACCGTGCCCAATGCGGCTCCAGGGCTGGTGAGGTGGTCATTCAGGGTCGCTCCCGCCGTCAATCCCACCGCCTCGGCCACACGTTGGCCGTGCGGCGCCAGCTTGGCCAATCCAAAATCCAGAATCTTGGCCTGTCCACGCTCGGTCAGGAAAATATTCGCCGGCTTGATGTCCCGGTGCACAATCCCCTTGGCGTGTGCCGCCGCCAGCCCCTCGACGATCTGGATCGCCACCTCCAGCAGTTCGTCGGTCTTGAAGGGCTTCTCTTCGATTCGATGCTTGAGCGTCTGCCCCTCCAGCAGTTCCATGGCGATGAACGGCTGGCCCTCGTGTTCGTCCACATCATGAATTACACAAATGCTGGGATGATTGAGCAGTGAGGCCGCCCGCGCCTCGCGCTGGAAGCGCTCGAGCGCCTGCTTCTCTTTGGCCATTTCCTCCGGCAGAAATTTCAGCGCCACACTGCGGCCCAGGCGCGTGTCTTCCGCCTTGTACACCACGCCCATGCCGCCGCCGCCGAGCTTATCAAGAATACGGTAATGTGAGATAGTCTGCCCAATCATGTAGTGGGAGTTGGCCCTTGGGGGCTCAGAAATCTTAGGGCAGGTCGGGAAGTAAGTCAACTAACCCTGGGCTCCATCGAGGAGGTTTATTGGGCGTTTGCATGGTTGGTTGATCTTTCCTTTCCGATTGGCCCGGTCCGGTCAGGGCCGCTCATTCGAATTGACCCGCCACCTGGACACCGGAATTCCTCGCAATCCTGCGTGGAATGGACTAAGATGCTGGTCGAGGCGCAATCTCTTAACCTTTCGACCCCTCGGCGGCGCGCCGGAACTTTCCGCCGTAGTTTTCCCTCGCACCGAGCGGGACCGAATTCCCTGGCAGCGATTGGCCAGGCAGTATAGAAGCAAGAAAGCGGTCGCCAGGCTCACCGCGCTGGCTCGTCAACCGACGAGTCAAGGTGGCAAACGTCTCATACTCATGATGCGAAAGTCGCATTGAAACTCCCGCGAAGGCCGGAGCTTAATGGCCTCAATCCATAAGCTCAGGTAAAAGGGTGCGCATGGAAACAAGAACACCGTCACAAACTTCGGTCGCCCATCACAGCGAAGTCCCTCACGAGGTGCCTCCCAAGCCGCCCGGTGGCCGTATGAGAGTGCTGCTTACGAGCGTCTGCCGCCCCATGGGACCTGCTCAGGGCGACGCGCCAACCGTCGGCTACGAGCTGCTGTACCGGCAAGTCACTCGTGCGCAGGGCATCTTCAGCCCGCGGGCCATCCACTTCACCTTCGCCCTCGACTACATCGCGGAGAACATTGACGCACCCGCCGTAGCCCTGCATTACCCTTCCCACAAAGAACTGATCCGCGAGCTCAAGAAGGGCCCGGAGTTCGTGGGCGTTTCTTTTATCCTGGCGACGTTTCACCGCATGAAGGAGGTTGTGGCGCTGGTTCGCAAATACGCTCCCGAGGCGCGCATCGTCTTGGGCGGATATGGGACCGTGCTGGATGATAAAACCCTGGCTCCCTACGGAGACTTCATCTGCCGCGAAGAGGGCGTAGGGTTCTTCCGCGCGCTGCTGGGCGAACCCGCCCGGCCGATGCCCTACGACCATCCCATGGTGACGACCACCCTGCGCGTTCTCTCCGTCCCCGTCAGCCAGACGGGAATTATTTTTGGGGGCCTGGGATGTCCTCACGGCTGTGATTTCTGCTGCACGTCGCATTTCTTCGGGCGCCACCACATTCGTCTGCTCCCCACCGGCGACGACGTGTTTCGCGTCATCGAGCGCTACCTGGAAATCAATCCCAAGATGAGTTTGACCATCCTGGACGAAGACTTCCTGGTCTCTAAGGACCGTGCTCTCCGTTTGCGCGAGCTCGTGCAGGCGCGTGGCACGCCCCTCTCGATTTTTGCTTTCGCCTCGGTGAAGTCCTTGAGCCGTTTCACGCCACGCGAACTGCTGGAAACCGGCATCGACGGCGTCTGGCTGGGTTTCGAGGGCAAGCGGTCGGGCTTCGCCAAACAGCAGGGCCGCCCCGTCGAGGAGTTGATCCCCGATTTGACCTCCCACGGCATCAGCGTGCTGACTTCCATGATTCTGGGGTTTGACTACCAGACCCCGGAGATTATCCGTGCTGAACTCGCCGAACTGATGGCGCTCAAGCCCACGCTCGGCCAGTTCCTCATTTACGGCCCGACGCCCGGCACGCCTTTCTACGAACGCGTTATGAAAGAGGGACGTCTGCAACGCAATCTGACCGAAGATCCCGAACTCTACTACCACTCCTGCGACGGATTCACAGCGATGGTTACGCATCCGACGCTGAAGGCCAGCGAGATCGAAGCGCTGCAAAGGGAGTGTTTCGAAACCGACTTCCGAACGCTGGGACCCTCGATCCTGAGATCCGTTGCGACTTGGCTGAATGGATGGAAGCGATATCACGATTCGGATTCACCTTACCTGCGCGCCAAGGCCGCACGATGGGCGGAAGAAATTCGCAAGGCCTACCCCCTGTTCCGCGTAGCCAAGCAGCGAGGGCCCGCCCCCGCGGCTGCGGCGCGCCTCGAAGCCGAGATTAAACAGTTGCTCGGTGCACCCAGTTTCGGCCGGCGAATTCTTTCCGCCGTCGCGCCGGTGGCAGCCGCCTGGACGAACTTCACTTTGCAGCACGACTATTTCCAGCATCCGCCCCTGCGCCGCCGGACGTATCGCTGCACGCCCTGGGCGCTGCGCTCGGGCGCGACCGGTGACTTGCAGATCGAAATCGAACGAGCCCTTAATCACACCCGGGTGAAACTGCAAGGCGCCATGGACGGAGCGAGCGCCCGCCAGCTGGCAGTGGGAATCCTGAAGCATTTGAAGGGCAACGACGCGCGCGTCCGCGTGGTCGTCGCCGAAGGCACTCAGGTCGAGCCCAGTCACCTGCAGGTTCTGGGAAAGATGCTGGCCCAACAGCGGCACCGCATTTCGGCAGCGATTCCCTCCGCCCCGGACACTTGGGCGCACCTCAGCAACTGGCTGGAAATAGTTCCCCCCGACGGCGCGGATATGGCGTAGAACTCCGCCACGCGGGCAGGATGCCCGCGCTCCCGGGCTGTCCTACTTGGTAAGAGCCGCAGCGCCATTGCGAAACCTGACTCTGAGCTACTCCCTTCGGGGTATGCGCGACCCCACATGGCTACCGTCTCAATTTGGTGCGCCATGCTTCTTGAGCAGCTGGGCTATTTCGGCGTAGCCCTTCTCCGTAGCGATAGACAAAGCGGACTTCCCGGACTTGTTTCTCGTCTTCACGTTTGCGCCAGCGGCGAGTAGAGCTTCAACCTCCTCTAACTGCCCTTCGACTGCAGCAAGTATTAGAGCGCTGTTTCCCGCGTTATCCTTAATATTCGGGCTAGCACCAGCTTCGAGTAGCAATTTGACGGTTTCCGTGCCTGGAGGGTCTTGCCTGTACAACCTTTCCCGAGCCGCATAGTGCAAGGCAGTACGCCCATCGCTGGATCTCTCGTTCAGGTTAGCCCCCGCAGCCAGAAGCCACTTGACCATTGCTATTTCCCGCATCGATGCAGCGAGCATAAGCGGGGTCAAGCCTTCATTGTCCTTGATATCGATATCGGCACCCGCCGCAAGCAAGATCGGCGCGACCTCGCGTCCCCTCGAATACCATATTGGAGTACGACCAAGATAGTCTCTTGCGTTTACGTCAGCACCTTCTCGGAGGAGTTCTTCTACGGCCTTCAAATTCCCTTGCCATGCGGCTGACATTAATGGGGACTCGGTTTCTGCCGCGCCACCGAGGTTCTCAATATGATATTCGGCAACGCGCCATGTCCATGTGTATTCTCGGCAATGTGCCCAAACGAAGAAGAAGCTGCCATCGTCGCATGGGGTGAAGTTGAAGAACCCATAGGCTCGAACTTTCCCGTCTAGTTCGCTTGGACCGGTAATGAACGTCTTCGCCTGACGAAGCACCTCATAGCGAACGATCGGGTCATATACCTCTTCTTGGTTAGAGGCGTACCGGACGGTCGGGTATACCAAGTCGTTCTTTGGGTCCCATGAAGCCTGGATTTCGATCGTTTCTCCCACGGCATAATCGGCCCATGGAGGGAAGGGCCAACTCCTTGAGTAGAACAGCAACAAACCGCAAAGAGCTATTAGGAGCGACAACGAAAATACGAAACGAAAACCGAACGACGTCTTGTTTGAGGAGGGGAGGGGTTTATGACGTCCCTCGTCGGCAGGTGGCGCAGGCATGGCGTTCTCGGCCATGTTTGCGATTGTAGGCCCCCAGCGCTGCCAACATCAAACCTCGGTGTCTGCCCGCCGAGAGAGGGTTTTACTGCAGCCGCTTCAGCAGAGTCTAAAAGCGCGCGCCTCGAGCTGGAAGCGCTCGATCGCCTGCCGATCTTGTAGGGGCGTCCGTCGGCTGACGGACGCCCCTACGCCGGAGAGGAACTTCAGCGCCACGTGGCGGCCCAGCTTGATGTCTTCGGCGCGGAACACCACGCCCATGCCGCCGCCACCCAGCTTTTCAAGGACGCGATAGTGCAGAATGGTTTGGCCGATCATTCGAGTGATGCCCTAGGTCTTAGGTTTACCTGATGCGCACAACTGCTGGAATTCCGGTTCACCATGCAGGCAGGCCAGGTCAGGATCGCGCAACATCCAGTCCAAATTCGTGTAACCAACCTCAATGGTCTTGCGCGCCAGGGCGAGTGCCTCGGTCTTCATCTGCATGACGCCGTAGGTGCAAGCGGCGTTGTACAGAATATTGGCATCGTTGGGGCGCATCTCCACGGCGCGCTCCAGTTCGCGAATGGCATCACTCTTCAGGCCCAGGGAAGCGTAATCTGCCGCCAGGAGGATCCGAGCCCGCACGTTGTCGGGGGTTAGTTCAAGCTGCTGGCGCAGGACGTTCATTTCGCGCTCACGCAAGCCACGCGCGGCTGCGGTCTCCCCCAGGCTTTCCAGAACGAGGATGTAGGCGATGTACATGTTGTATCCTGCCATCGGTCGGAGGCGAAAAGGGCGCGGCCCAGGACGTTGTAAGCGCCCGGACAGTCGTGCTTGCGGTCGATGGCGGCGCGGGAGTAACGGATGGCCTCGTCATATTGCTTCTGTGAGTAGGCGAGCCGGGCGCGAGCCACGAGCCCCTCGGGAAGCTGGGCTTCCAGGGCCAGCGCACGCTCGCAATTCGCCAAGCCCTTTTCGCTCCAGCGCGGGGACTTGTCATGAAACTCGTAAATCGTGGCGCAGACATCGGCGATGGCGGCATGCGCCAGGGCAAATCCCGCGTCAAGTGATATTGCCTGCTCGAACATCTGCATCGCGAATTCCAAGTCCGAGCGCGTCTCGCGGCGGGCGTAACTTCGTCCGCGCAAGTAGTAGTCATAGGCCTGCACATTGGCGGTGGGGACCTTCTCGATGGCCTGCTTCTCGGTCTCGGTCAGCATCACTTCCAGCGCCCGCGCAATGCTCTGCGCGATCTCGTCCTGAACCTCAAAGACGTCCTTCATTTCGCGGTCGTAACGCTTGGCCCAGAGGGTGTGTCCGCTCCGGGTTTCCACGAGTTGCGCAGTGATGCGCAACCGATTTCCGGCGCGGCGCAGGCTGCCGTGGAGGACATGGGTTGCGCTGAGCTCCTGGCCGATCTGAGGGCCCGTGACTGGCTTGTTGCGGTAGGCGAGGACTGCCGCGCGCGGGAACACGTGAAGGCCTTCGATGTTGGCAAGCTCTGTGATGACGTCTTCGGTGATCCCGTCGCGGAAATACTCGTCCTCCTGCGTGCCCCCGAGGTTTTCAAAGTAGAGGACGGCGACGGATTTCTCCACCGCTGCGGCCACGGCGCCACTACGCCCGGAATCGGTGTCGCGCTTCAAACGCGCCAGATCGGCGCGCAGGTCCGCGGCGCTCTGATAGCGGCGGTTGCGGTCCTTCTCGAGCGCTTTGTCAATGATCCGCTCCAGATCGGCCGGGAGGTTGGAATTCAGCCGCGTGGGAGGCGTCGGAGCGCGATTCAAAATCGCACCGAAAACGATCGCCGAAGTGCTTCCGGGAAAAGCTTCTCGGCCCGTTGCCATCTCATAAAGAACAACGCCAAAAGAGAAGACGTCCGAGCGGGCGTCGACCTCTTCTCCCCGGGCCTGCTCGGGAGACATATAAGCGACGGTCCCGAGGGCCGCTCCAGGGCTGGTCAGGTGGTCGGCCATGGTCGCGGTTTGGGACTCTCCCACCGCCTCTGCCACGCGCTGGCGGGCGGAGAGTTTGGCCAGTCCGAAATCCAGCACCTTGGCCTGCCCGCGCGGCGTGACGAAGATATTGGCCGGCTTGATGTCCCGGTGCACAATGCCTTTAGAGTGGGCGGCATCCAGGGCGTCGGCGATCTGGACTCCCAGCTCCAGCAATTCATCCACCTTGAACGGCTGGCCTTGGACGCGATGCTTGAGGGTCTGGCCTTCCAGGAGCTCCATGGCGATGAACGGCTGGCTCTCGTGCTCGTCAATCTCGTAAATCGTGCAGATGTTGGGGTGATTCAACGAAGAGGCAGCACGCGCTTCCCGCTGGAAACGTTCCAGCGCCTACCGGTCGTGGAGGGGCACAGCATTCCCCGCCCCTGATTCCGACAGAAACTTCAGCGCCACACTGCGACCGAGACGAGTGTCTTCAGCTTTGAAAACGACCCCCATCCCACCGCCGCCGAGTTTTTCTAAAATACGATAGTGCGAGAGCGTCTGTCCGATCATTTGAAGGTTGCCCTGAGGGAGAACACCTACTAGGCGAGCATAGCGGCGAAGTCAATACGGCAGCGTCGATAGGATCTGCTCAGGCACAGACTCTCGAACTTTGACACGAGTCAGACCTTGGGGTACCGTGGGACCTGCACTCGGAGGCACTTATGCGCGTCTTTGTGGCGCTCGTCATAACCCTGTTTCTTGCGTCGGCGGGGTGCAACAAAGCAACAAAGCTCCAGAGGAAGGAAGCGGTCCAGGCTGCTATCGAATCCCACCTCAAACAACGCCCGAACGTCATGATGGCCAACCTGAACCTCGAGGTAGGCGAAGTCAAGTTCAACGGCGATACGGCGGAGGCGGAAGCCAACTTCCGCAGCAAGCAGTCGCCGACCCTGGTGGTCGGTGTCCACTACAAATTGCGCCTCGCCGGCGACCACTGGCAGGTCGAATCCAGCACTCCCTCGGGCGGCATGGGTGGTAACCCACACGGCGGCGGAGCGGCCCCCACTCCTGCCCCGACTGCGGCGGAGAGTCCACTCAAATCGAGCCATTGATTCGAGCCCGCCCGGATCAGGGGCCATTCAACACGAGATCGGGAATTCCGGTTGGCAAAAAGAAGGGCCGGCCCCCTACCCGGGGACCGGCCACAGGCAGAGAAGATGGAACGGTCAGAGGTTCCTTAAAGTTGATTTGATTTCGTCCTGAAGCTTCTTGGCTGCCTTCTCTTTATCCTTGTTGGGACTTTCTTTGAGCAGCGCCAGTGTGGCCTTGGCGGCTTCGTCAGCCTCCCCGCAAAGGGTCCGCAGCTTTAGCGAATCGCGGCCGTGCTTGCGATCAAAGAACGTGGCGCCGACCACTAGTTGCTTGCCCAGGTAGAGTCCCACATCCACTCCGTCCAGCTTGACGGGGCCCGCGCTCAGGGCCGTCCGCGCCTTCGACCGGTCTCCGCCCACGATATCTGCCAGCGCATCGTCGATTCCCTTGAGCTGGGCTTCTTTCGCCACTGCCTCCTGCTCGTCGGGCTCGATCCATCCGCCATCCATGACTTTGGCAAGCTGCGGCAGAGTCAGCGGTCCTTCCGCGGTCGGATACGGCGCTTCCAAGGTGTACTCTTTGGAGAGCCTGACGCCCTCCGTTATTCGGTGGGCAACGTCGCCCAGTCCCAATGCCAGCCGCGAACCATACTGCAACGAATCGTTGCGCTGCCGCTCGTATTCCGCCTTGAAGCGCGCGTTCTTCGTGGCGTCGGCACCCTTGCGATAGGACTCGATCAGCTCCTTGTAGCCGTTGATCAGCCCGCTGTAAAGAACGACTTCCAGGATGCGCGCGCGATCCGTAAAGACGTTGGGTGGCGAAGCGTTCGTAGGACCGTCGGCGAATTCCAGGGTGCGGTCGAACCGACCCTTCTTGAACATGTCCTTGGCACTGTCATACTCGTACGCCACGCCCGTCGGACGGGGAACGGGAGCGGAACAGCTCAAGAAAATCAAGGCCGTGACCAACAGAAAAGGAACCAACATGAGATATCGATGATTGTCTCTAGGTGGGGTCTTCATCACTCCTCCAAAAGAGTCCCGCAGCGGCAGGTGACTGGACCGGGATTGCACGCCGGGCCGGGGATCGATCGTCCGTTCGCCGCCGGACCCTCTGCACGCCGCTAATGATCTCGCGGGCAGCGCACAGCCGACATTTCCGCGCGCACAATATATGTCAATCGCTAACGGTTTGCAACGGCGATGGCGCCCTGAAAAATGGGTGCCGCCAGAAGACTTATCCGCGTGCCCAAGTTCGCCCCGGGGCCTCAATCCACGTCACAGACGTTGCGGCCGGGGACCCACGGGGAAAGCAAAGGACCCGGGATCATTGCAATGGTCCAGACAGCAACGCACATGTCGCTGCCCGAGCGAAGTTACACTCCGAATCTACATCCCTTGTTGAACATCTAAATTGAGCACACAGCTCGATCCGGCGAAGCGCACCTCCGTCAGTTTCTGCTTTTTGTCGGCGCCCTCGGCGTACCGCGCCTGGCTGTAGCGGTGCTTCGGGCCATCGTGCCCCATGCACCGGCACGCGTGCTTGGCCACAACTTTGTTGGACTGCAGGAACTGGATCTCCTTTTCGTCCGCGCTGACCACCACCTGATACTTGCCCGCCTTCAATTCCTGTCCATCCGGCAGAATAGCATTCGTGTAAACGTCGATCGTCCTGCCCTTTTCCGCCATCGCCACAGCGGCAACCAGAAGGACCGCCGCAATCGTCGAAACCACCGTCTTCAACATTTAGCCCTCCCACGGGTATCTCGGCTGTGTCCGCCCTAGCCCGCAGTGATAATGCAGGCCATTTCGTCCGTCGTTCGCGCACCCTGCGGGCAGAACTAGCCACTCAGACCAATGCATCCGGAGGGCCAAGATGATTCGTAGGGAGTTAACCTTACCGCGTGTCCATTTCGTTTACTTACAACAAGCTGGCCAGCCGGGTCGCCGTCAGGGACAGGTTGTCGGCGGGTTGAATCCGCCGGACTCATCTCACGATGCGAGAAAACGCGCCAGGACTTCTTGTCGCGCGCGGCGGGGCAAATTGTCAGATCAGACTTCGGACTCTGGGTCCAAAGGTGGAATCGCTCCCGACGCCCGCCTCCTGAACCCCAGGATCGATGTTGACAACGCGATCCCGGCAAAGACCAGCGCGGCGCCTATGGCTGTGGCCAAGGTGACCCGCTCACCCAGGAAGGTCATCGCCGTGGCGGCGGCAAAGACCGGCTCGAGGTAGGAGAACACGCCCACCCGGCTCGCCTCGATTTGGGCCAGCCCCCAGTTCCAGAAGTTGAAACCAAGCGTCCCGGTGGCAACGCCGAAAACCACAACCGCAGCGAGCGTCCTCGCATCGAGCCCTACAAGCGGGAATCGTCCTTCGGTCACCAGCGCCAGCCCGACCGGCGCCACCGCGCCCAGAGTGAGGAGATAGAACGTGTAGACCTGCGGCTTGATGCGCTGGGCGATGCGCCGCGTGAGGACGGAGTAAGCCGACCAGTAGGCGGCCGCGCCAAACACCAGCAGGTTCCCCATCAACATGCCGCGAAGTTGAATGGCCGCTAGACTGCCCTGGGTAATGATCAGCGCTACGCCGCTGAACCCCACCAGCGCCCCCAACATCTGGCGGCGGCTGAACGGCTCCTGAAGGAAGAGCGCCGCCAGCAAGCCGATCATCACCGGCGAGATTCCATAGAGCAGCGCGGCATTCGTCGCCGTGGTGGATGCCAGTCCCCAAAACGTCAGGCCGTTGAGAATGTTCTGGCCGACGAGGCCGAGTACGATGACGGTGAGGAACTGTGAGCGCGACAAGCGAAGCTCAGCCAGCTTCCCGCGCGCTGATGTCCAGACGATCTGTGCCAGCGCCGTCGCTAGGCTCTGTCCGGCGAGCATCGCCAGGGGCGAAATGCTGCGCAGGGCGAATCGCGCCAGGGCGAACCCCGAGCCCCAGAAGAACGCTGCCGCGGTGAGCGCCGCGTAAACCGCCAGCCGTGAACTCGAACTCTTCAAAGCGATCAGCCCGTGAACCTGCGCAGTTGCCGAGGAAGGAGAACCTGCATTCCGTTCCGCGTCGCCGCCGCTACGGGGCGAAGAGAATCTTCAAGCTCGTCTCCGCCTCGTGCATGCGCGCGAAGCCAAGCGGAACGTCCTGGAGCGCCAGCCGGTCCGTGATGAGCGGCTCGACATCGACCGCGCGGCGCTCGAGCAGCGAAATCGCCACCTGGTAATCCGCCGGCCGATAGACACGCACGCCGGTCGTTTTGATTTCCTTGAACACCAGTCTGAGCACGTCGACTTCCGGCGGAGTCTTGGGCAGGCCGACCCAGATGATTTCACCGCGCACCTTGCAGGCGCTGATTGCCTCCTGAATACTGGCTGCCACGCCCGTGGCTTCGAAGACGCGGTCAACAAAGGGATCGCCCGTAACGCGCCGGACGGCCTCGCTGGCGCTTTCCTGTGCCGGGTTGAAGGCGCTGAACCCCTGGCGCTCGATCAACTGCCGGCGGAAGTCCTTGACCTCCGCGACGAGCACGGCGCGGGCCCCCGAGGCGCGCAGGACCTGGGCGATGAGCTGGCCGATCGGCCCGGCGCCCATCACCAGCGTCGTGTCTCCGGGACGGAAGCCCGAGGTGCGCACGGTGTGGACCGCCACCGAGAGGGGCTCGACCAGTGCCGCCTGCTCGTCGCTCACCCCATCCGGCACGGCGAAGAGCTGCTCCGGCCGCGCCTTGACCAGCTCCGCAATGCCCCCGTCCGTGTCGATGCCAATCAGCCCCAGCTTTTCGCACACGTGGGCGTCGCCTTCGCGGCAAGGGGCACAGTGCCCGCAGCAAATCAACGGATAGACGGCGACGCGCGTCCCCGGTCGCCACGCCGCCGCGCGCGAATCCGCTTCCGCGACCGAGCCGAAAATCTCGTGCCCCAGCACTCGCGGCGGGACCACGCGCGGATGTTTGCCCCGGTGAATCAGCATGTCCGACCCGCAGATTCCCGCGTAACGCACCCGTACCAGCACTTCGCCCGCCTCCAGCTTGGGCTCCGGCCAGTCCTGGACCCGGATATCTTCCTTGCCTAAATAAACTCCCGCCTTCATTCGTCCCCCTCACACGGCACATCGGTGCAATTGAAATTGCACAATTGCCGGCGCAGTAAGATCTCCCGCGCCGTCCGGAACAACGGCTTCTTCAATCTCCAATCGGCATTCTTCAAGTACTTCATCTCGCCATCCAACCGCCGTCCACCACCAGAATGTGGCCGTGCACATAATCGGAGGCGGGCGAGGCCAGGAACACGATGGCGCCCTTAAGGTCCTCGGGACTTCCCCAGTGCCCGGCAGGAATCCGCTCGGTGATGGCCTTCGACCTCACCGTGTCTTCGTACAATGCCCGGGTCAGATCGGTCAGCATATAGCCGGGCGCGATGGCGTTGACGTTGATGCCGAACCTGGCCCATTCGTTGGCGAGCGCCTTTGTCACCTGCGCCACCGCACCCTTGCTCGCCGAGTAAGACGGAACATTGATGCCCCCGGAAAAACTCAGCAGCGATGCGAGGTTGATGATCTTGCCGCGTTGCTGCGCGATCATCGCCCGCCCCACGCGCTGGCACATGCGGAAGAGGACGGTCAAATTCAGCTCGATGACGCGGTCCCATTCCGACTCGCTGGCTTCCGCCGCCGCGCCGCGGGCGATCGTTCCGGCGCTGTTCACCAGGATGTCGATCCGACCCCACTCGCGCAGGATCTCATCAACCACGCGGTTTCGGAATTCGGCCTCGACCAGGTTGCCTTGAAACGCCAGCGCCCGGCGGCCGAAGGTTTCGATCCCCCGCCGCGTCTCTGCCGGGTCGTGCGAGTGCCCGATCACGGCCACGTCCGCGCCCGCTTCCGCCAGCGCCAGCGCCGCCGCGCGCCCGATACCCGTCGCCCCGCCGGTTACGAGGGCCGTACGACCGTCCAACTTGAAAGAGTCCAGCATGCTTCGCACCCCTGACCCCTCCCTCCCCTGCTCGTCACCCGTCACTCGTCACTGCTTTCAGGCACGGTCCTTTGTTTTCTACAACATTCTGGCTTCGTTCCTCGAGATGTGAATATCAAGCTAGCTCCGGTTCTGCCACTAAGTCTTTGTAGGTGATGGTGTTGGTGCTAAGGCAGGCGCGCGTGAGGCGGTGGAACAG
>Ga0187878_1002365_pt1 | contig 16768 bp, 14 predicted proteins | sample June2016WEW_17_1_FD_132979 | JGI IMG/M metagenome (GOLD analysis project Ga0187878, IMG submission 132979) | Peatland microbial communities from SPRUCE experiment site at the Marcell Experimental Forest, Minnesota, USA - June2016WEW_17_150 | ecosystem: Environmental > Terrestrial > Soil >...
GGCAGCGCGGTGGTACACGCCATCGAAGAAAGCTATCATTCTGGAGGCGCGGCGGCGATCGAGCAGTTCGTCCGCGCGCTCAAGGGAGGACCCAGTCCCGCATGAGCGACCTCGACGGATGGCGCAAGCACATTGATGAGATCGACCAGGAGCTGGTGAAGCTGCTCAACGAGCGGTCGCGGTACGCGGTGGAGATTGGCCACCTCAAGAAGCAACTTCACCTGCCGGCTTGGCAGCCGGAGCGCGAGGCGGAAATCCTGCGCAACGTGGTGAAGTCCAACCACGGCCCGTTGGACGATGCCGCCATCCGTCGCCTGTTTGAACGCATTATTGATGAAGCCCGCGCCCTCGAGCGCCACGCGATGGAAGGCGGAAGTGTCTCGGGGAAGGAGTAAGCGAACATGGTGGTAGTGATGCAGGAAGGCGCGACGGAAGAACACATCCAGCGCGTCATCAACAAACTGATGGACATGGGGTTCGACATCCATCGCTCGACGGGCGCGCGGCACACGGTGCTGGGCGCGGTGGGGGCCAAGGTCGACTTCGACACCCGGGATATCGAGCTACTGGAGGGCGTCGCGGAGGTGTTGCGCATCTCGGCGCCCTACAAGCTGGCCAGCCACCATTTCCGCCCCGAGGGCTCGGTCATCCAACTCGGCCAAGGGATTGCCGTGGGCGGCGAGCAAGTGGTCGTGATGGCCGGTCCGTGCAGCGTAGAAAGCGTTGAGCAGATCGACGCGATTGCCGAACAGGTGGCGAAGTTCGGGGCGCGTGTGCTGCGCGGCGGGGCGTTCAAACCGCGTACCTCGCCGTACAGTTTCCAGGGTTTAGGGCTAAAAGGCTTGGAATTCATGCGCCGCGCCGCCAACAAGCACGGCCTGCTGGTGGTGTCGGAAGTGATGGACCACACGCAGATTCCCATGGTGCTTGAATATGTGGACGTGCTCCAGGTGGGCGCGCGCAACATGCAGAACTACAACTTGCTGAAGGAACTCGGCAAGGTTGCGAAACCCATTCTGCTTAAGCGCGGCGTCGCCGCCACGATCGAAGAGTTGCTGCTCTCGGCAGAGTACATCATGGCCGGAGGTAACTACAACGTCATCCTGTGCGAGCGCGGCATCCGCACGTTTGAGAGCTACACGCGCAACACGCTGGATATCTCGGCCATTCCGGTCATCAAGAAGCTCTCTCATCTGCCCATCATTGCTGACCCTTCGCACGGGACTGGCAGGCGCGACAAGGTGGCGCCCATGGCGCGCGCCGCGGTGGCCGCGGGAGCGGACGGGCTCCTCATCGAAGTCCACCACGATCCCGACCAGGCGGTGAGCGACGGCGCCCAGTCGCTCTATCCAGCCCAGTTCGAGCAGTTGATGAAAGAGTTGCGGATGATCGTGCCGGCGGTGGGGAGGACGATTTAGGATTCGGGATCAGGGATTCAGCAGGCATGTGAGAACTCGGAGCTCCGCTTGGCGGCCTTGATTTTGATTTCTGGCTTCTTTTTGGCGTGTCCATGGATTTTCAACACATCTCGATCGTCGGCCTGGGCCTGATGGGCGGGTCCTGGGGGCTCGCGCTCAAGCAGCGCGGGGTCCCGGCGCGCCGGGTGGGCTGCGACCGGCCGGAAGTGCTGAACCGCGCCCTGGCCGCGGGTGCGGTCGATGAGGGGAGTGCCGATCTTCCGACGGCGGTGCGCGATGCTGACGTCATCATTTTGGCGACACCGGTGGGAGTCATCCTCGATCTGCTGCCGCAGTTGAAAGAGGCCGTCCTGCCGCGGGCGCTCGTTACGGATGTGGGCAGCACCAAGCGCCTGATCTGTCAGCGAGCCCGGGAGGTTTTGGGCGAAGAACCGCTCTTTCTCGGTGGGCATCCCCTGGCCGGGAAGGAGCGCTCGGGTCTCGAAAACGCCGACGCCGCGCTGCTGGAGAACGCGCGCTATGTTTTGACGCCGCTCTCTCCGGATCACCTGGCGGACGAGCGCGTGAAGGCATTTTCCTCTCTGCTCGAAGCGCTGGGCGCGCGACCGTTCGTGATGGACGCCTCAACCCATGATCGCGCGGTCGCCTTTCTTTCCCACCTGCCGCAACTGGTCTCCTCCGGCGTGGCCAGCATGATCGCCGAGCAGGGGGCCGAGGACTTCCTGCCCCTGGAGCTTGCCGCCGCGGGTTTTCGGGACGTGACGCGTTTGGCTGAGAGCCCCTACAGCCTCTGGCGTGACATTTGCCTGACGAACATCGAAAATATCCAGTCCGCGCTCGAGGCGTTGATTGACAAGCTGGAAACAATGAAGCTGCATCTGAGCGACAGGGAGCTCGAACGGGACTTCAAGCAAGCGCTGAAGCTTCGGGAGCGATTGCGCGAGGGCAAGTAGCGCCCGATGTATCGGCGGTCTGTGACCGCCTTAGGCCCGTGCCGCCCTGAAGGGCGCCGCTACGCATGAATTTCCTCCGCCAATGGGCGAAATCGAAGGCCCTACAGGCCGTGGCGTTGGGCCTGGCGAGCGGTCTGCTCGTTCTGGGAGCGGAGCGCCTGGGCTGGCTGGACACCCTGGAGCGCAAATCGCTTGATTGGCGGTTCCGCACCTTCACCCAGGAGCGCCGCGCCAGTCGCGACATTGTCATCATCGCGCTGGACGACACGAGTTTCGCCTCCCAAGACATGATCGATAATTTCGGCCGCTGGCCCTGGCGGCGGAAGCTCTATGCGGGTTTGGTCCATTATCTCAACCAGTGGGGGGCGCGGGTAATCGGCCTTGACTTGATTTTTCAGGGTGACGACCCTCACGCTGGCGATGACGCCATGCTCGCCGAGGCGCTGGCTGAGCGCCCCAGCGCAGTCCTCGCGTTTGCCCTCAACATGGGGACCTTCCGCGAGACAGATCCTTCCGCGCAGGAAAGGCTGCGCAAGAGCCTCTCGCCTTTTGCCCTTCAGATCAACCAGCAAGTGCCACTCGTGTTGCGAACTTACTCCGGAATCGACCTCTCGCAAGACGAATTCCTGCGGCTGGCGGCGGGCATGGGCTGTATCACCGTCCAGTCTGACCCCGACGGGCCGGTGCGGACGGTCATGCCACTGTTTCGGTTTCGCGACGAGTACTATGCCTCTTTCCCGGTGGCCGTGGCCGCGCGGGCACTGGGGGAAAAACTCGACGTGGACGTGGCGCCGGGTCCGCGCCTGAAATTCGCGGGCCACGACGTACCGATGGACAAGCAGGGCCGACTGCTCATCCGCTGGTACGGCCCCGCGTACACCTACAAACACTATTCGGTCTGGAAGGTTTTCAATTCCGCCCTAGCCTACGAGAGCGGGCAGAAGCCCGAGATTCCTCCCGGAGTGTTCAAAGACAAGATCGTGCTCATCGGCGCGACGGCGACGAGCGCTTCCGACCTTCTCTCCAATGCTTTTTCCGAAAACTATCCGGGCGTGGAAGTCCATGCCACGTTGGTCGACAACCTGCTCCGGGGCGACTTCCTGCGCGCGGCGCCGGAGCGCTGGGCAGCGACGATCATCTTGCTGCTGGCGTTATTGATGGCGGGAGTCGTGTACCTGCTTCGCTCGGCGCTGCTCTATACGCTCCTGGCCGTGCTGGTGGGTTTGGCCTATTTCGCGGGTGTATGCGGTCTTTTTCACAGCCACGGCCTCTGGGCGCCCATGGTAGGGCCGCTCGCCGCAGGGGTCGTAGCGTTCACCGGCTCAACCCTGACCCGGTATGCGACCGAGGGCCGCGAGAAGCGCCGCTACCGCCGCACGCTCACCAAGTACCTCTCGCCTCAGCTTGTCGAGACTATCATGCAGGATTTCAGTTGGGAGAGCCTGCGCGCGGAAAAGCGCAACCTGACGGTGCTCTTCAGCGACATCCGCGGGTTCACGAGCATCTCGGAGAAGTTGCCGCCCGAAGCCGTGGTCGCCACCCTGAACGAGCACTTAAACATGATGGTTTCCGTCATCTTCAAGCACCACGGTACGCTCGACAAGTTTATCGGCGATTGCGTGATGGCTTTCTGGGGAGCGCCGCTCGCCCAGCCGAATCACGCGGAACTGGCGGCGCGCGCGGCGCTCGACATGATCGACGGGCTGGAAAAACTGAATCAAAAGTGGCAGAGTGAGGGGCGGCCGACGCTTCAGGTCGGCGTCGGCATCAACACGGGCGAGATGCTTTTTGGCAATATCGGGTCGGAGCAGCGGATGGATTTCACGGTCATCGGGGACAGCGTCAACCTCGGCTCGCGACTGGAAAGCGCCACGAAGGAGCTGCATGCGACCATCGTCATCAGCGATGCCACCTACCAGCAGATCCGAGACAAAGCCCAGGTGCGCCCGCTGGGAGAAATTTCAGTGAAGGGCAAGGCCCAGAAGATTGTGGTTTACGAATTGTTGGGGATAACCGATACCGCCAAGGCAAAAGAGGCCGCGCCATGAGACGAACCTGCAGGCTGCTCACATTGCTGATCGTTTTTGCTGTGTTGATGGCCTGGGGGGCTCCTCCCACCAGCCCCCAGGACCAGAGCCAACCGGACCAGTCCCAGCAGAGTCAGGAGAAGTCTGACAAAGACCAGCAGAAGAAAAAGAAGGGTGGGGGGTTCTTCGGAGGCCTCAAGGCCGTCACCGGCCAAAGCTCGGAGCAGCAGGAAGCGACCCGCACGGCCGGCAGCAAGACCGTTGGCGAAGGCGAGCAGATTGGCGACGCCCAACCCACCGCCGCCGATCGGCAAGCGGTCAAGGCGATGGAAAATTACTCCATTCCGGAAAAGGACGTGAAGAAATTCCAGGACGGCGGGCAACTGAAGCCCAAGCAGTGAGGAGGAGTAGATGAAGCGAACTACGGCGTTTCGCATCGGGCTGTGGGCCACGCAGATGGTGGCCGTCCTCGCGCTGCTGGGGCGCGCGCCCGAGGCCCAGGCGCAGTTCGGGGACTTCCTGAAGAAAGCCGCCGACAAAGCACAGAAGGCCCAGAAAGCCCTGCAGCCCATGACGGTCGAAGAAGAGCGCGAAGTGGGGCGGGAGGTTGCCGCCAAGGTCGTGGCTTTCTTCCACCTGTATAAGGACGAGGCGCTGACCCGCTACGTCAACATGGTAGGCGCCACGGTGGCGGCGCAGGCGGAACGGCAAGACATCACCTATCATTTCGCGGTCCTCGATTCCGACGATATCAATGCTTTCTCCGCGCCGGGCGGCTACATCTTCATTACCCGCGGCGCCGTAGTACTGTGCGAGGACGAATCGGAACTGGCAGGGGTTCTGGCTCACGAGGTGGGTCACGTGGCAGGGAAGCACGTCCTCAAAATCGTGGAACGCGACAAGACCATGCGCGCAGGGATGGAGGAAGCCAAGGACCGCATGCCCGGCAGCGCCTATCTCCACAAGATGTCGAAGGGCATCCTGATCAAGCTCATTGACCAGGGCCTTGCCCCCAGCGACGAGTTCGACGCTGACCAGCGCGGGGTGAAGTACTCGCACGCGGCGGGTTATCCCGCGGACGGATTGGCGCGGTTTCTCACCAGGCTCGACCAGGCCACCGAGCAGGGCGCAAAGTCCTTCTGGACGCGCACCCACCCGCCGGTCAAGGATCGCAACGCGCGCATCCAGCAGACCATCACCGCCCAGCACTGGGAGGACGCCGACCGGCCCAAGCTCGCGGACCGCTTCGCCGCGGAAACAAAGACACTGAAAGCCAAGAAAGCCTGAAGGGGCAAGTACGCCGGGGCTCGATCTCCGGAGGGGCTTTTTGTCTCTTGCATTTCGCACGAAGTTGTGTTATAGTATTAGGCTAGACGATGGCGGAGAAGGCCCTGCGGGGACCAGTTCCGTGCGGAGGGCACGGTATGGCGGTGCGCGCCGAAGACGCCGCAATTCTAAGCGGGGAAGGCACGGGAAGGATGGGTTTTTGTGGGAGACGGGGGCCCAAGGCGAGTAGTAAAATGTCCCCCTACTTAAATGCAAAGCTAGTATGTTGTTGAAAAAAAAGGAAATAGCCGAGAATGGAGAACAGCCGAAACTGACGGCGATATCTGCTTAAGGATCAATTAGATAGCTCAGAAAATGGTGGTCAAAACTGATAAGATGTACCCCTATATATAGGGAAAATGCAAAGCTAGTATGTTATTGAAAACAAAGAGAAATGGCCAAAAATTGGGCAAGAACGAAGCTAAGAGTGGTATCTGTTTAAGGATCAATTAGATAGCTAGGGAAATGGGGGCAAAAGCGAGCAAGATTCGCACGCTCTCCAAGTGCAGTTCCAGCAGCCATTGCAGGCATCCTCGTGAACAAGGTCTATCCCAGCGCTGAAGGTGCCATCTTCGATGTCACGGATGGCGCCACCATCATGGTGGGTGGCTTCGGTTTGTGTGGCACGCCGGAGAACCTGATCGAGGCGGTGCGCCGCAAGGGTGTCAAGCATCTCACCGCCATCAGCAACAACGCCGGAGTGGAGGGTCGAGGTGTAGGGCGCTGGTTGGAAAACCACCAGATCAAGAGAATTATCGGCACCTACATCGGTGAGAACAAACTGTATGAAGAGTTGGTGCTGAAGGGCGAACTCCAGGCTGAATTGATTCCGCAGGGAACGTTTTCCGAGTGCATTCGCGCTGGCGGCGCGGGCATTCCGGCTTTCTTCACGCCCACGGGCGCGGGAACAGTCATCGCGGAGGGGAAGGAAGCGCGCGAATTTGAGGGCCGCCCGTACCTGCTCGAGCGGGCGCTCAAGGCCGATTTCGCCTTCGTCAAAGCGTGGAAGGGCGACCGGTGGGGCAACCTCATCTACCGGAAGACGGCGCGGAACTTCAATCCCCTGATGGCAACCGCCGCGAAGGTGACCATTGCCGAAGTGGAAGAGATTGTCGAACTCGGCGAACTCGATCCGGATTCGATCATCACCCCGAGCATCTATGTGCAGCGGCTCATCCAAGGCGACCACTTCGAGAAACACATTGAGAAACGCACGGTGAGGAAAAGGTCCTAATGGACAAGCGTGAGGTGATCGTCCGCCGGGCAGCCCAAGAGGTGAAGGACGGCTATTACGTCAACCTGGGCATCGGCATGCCGACGCTCGTGGCCAACTACATTCCACCTGGTATTGAAGTGGTGCTGCAATCCGAAAATGGCATGCTGGGTGTGGGGCCGTATCCGATCGAAGGGGAAGAGGACCCCGACCTCATCAACGCGGGCAAGGAGACGATCTCGGAGATTCCCGGCTGCGCGTACTTCGACAGCGCCGAGTCTTTCGTGATGATTCGCGGCGGCCATGTCGACCTGACTGTGCTCGGCGCCATGGAAGTGGACGAGCAGGGCAATCTGGCGAACTGGATGATCCCGGGGAAAATGGTGAAGGGCATTGGGGGCGCGATGGATCTGGTGGCCAGCGCCAAGCGCGTCATCGTAGCCATGGAACACACCACGCGCGAGGGCAAGCCCAAGATTCTCAAGCGCTGTACCCTGCCCCTGACCGGCCCTGGCGTGGTCGATACGATCATCACCGAACTCGCCGTCATAGAGGTGACTCCGGGAGGGCTGCTGCTGAAGGAACTCGGTCCCGGCGTGACTGTCGAGGCCGTACAGAAAGCGACCGAGCCGAGGCTTCTGATCGATCCTCAAATCCGTGTGTACCAGGTGTGAGGCTGCGCCGCCTGGCTTACGGAGTGAGGATATCCGATGCCCACATGGGAGGTACCGTGGAAACCGCGGTCATCGTCAGCGGGACGCGCACAGCGGTCGGCAGTTTCGGCGGTGCGCTCAAGGACGTCTCGCCCATCGCTCTCGGCAGCCACGTGATCGGCGAGGCGCTTCGCCGCGCCGGCCTAGAAAACAGCGAAGTCGACGAAGTAGTTTTCGGCAACATCTTTCAGGCCGGCCTGGGCCAGAACCCGGCTCGCCAGGCGGCTATCCAGGCGGGGATTCCCGTCTCAGTCCCGTCACACACGGTCAACAAAGTCTGCGGGTCGGGATTGAAATCTGTGGCACTCGCGGCGCAGGCCATCGCCTGCGGCGACGCGGAAATCGTCGTGGCGGGCGGGACCGAGTCCATGAGCCAGGCCCCCTACGTGCTGAAGGGTGCGCGTTGGGGCAATCGGCTGGGGCACGGGGAGATGCTCGACGTGATGATCTCCGACGGGCTGAGCTGTATGCTGAGCGGCGGCGTCCATATGGGCCTGACGGCAGAGAACATTGTCGAGCAATACCAGATCAGCCGCGAAGACCAGGACCGTTTCGCGCTCGAGAGCCAGCAACGCACCGAGGCAGCCATCAAGGCCGGAAGGTCCAAAGAGGAAATCGTCCCCTTCCCTGTCCCGCAGAAAAAGGGCGAGCCGGTGATGTTCGCCCAGGATGAGTTCCCCCGCTTCGGGAGCACCTACGAAGCGCTGGCCAGGCTCAAGCCCGCGTTCAAGAAAGACGGCACGGTGACGGCGGGCAACGCCAGCGGCATCAACGACGGCGCGGCGGCGCTGGTGGTGATGGCTGAGTCGCGAGCGCGAGCGAAGAGGCTGGAACCGCTGGCACGCATCCGGGCTTACGCCTCGGCGGGCGTTGAGCCGCGCCTGATGGGCTTGGGGCCGGTTCCGGCGATTCAGAAGGTTCTAGGAAGAACCGGACTGAAGCTCGAGCAGATTGAGCTGGTCGAGCTCAATGAAGCCTTCGCGGCGCAGTCGCTCGCGGTGGTTCGCGCCTTGGGGCTGGACCTCGCCAAGACCAACGTCAACGGCGGCGCCATCGCTTTGGGCCATCCTATTGGGGCGAGCGGCGCGCGCATCCTGGTGACGTTGCTTCATGAGATGCGCCGGCGTAATCTTCATTTAGGGCTGGCGGCCCTGTGCATTGGGGGAGGGCAGGGCATAGCCATGCTCGTCGAACGCTAATGCCCCATTCCCGCCTCTGCCGCGGAAGCAGCGGGGCAGTCAAGCAAGGTGGAACGTGGAAATCAACAGCATCGTCATTGTGAGCTTGACGGCGCCCAAGGAGAAAATCTGGGGGCAACTCCTGGCGCTGGGCGCCGCCGGCGTGACGGTGCGTGGTATTGAACTCAACTCTTTTGACGATTTCGTCCGGCAGATCCTCCACCCGGAAGAGGTTACGGTCGGGATGACGACGGTCTTCTACCCCATCCATCGCGTCGAGCGCATCGCCTGGGACGAACCGAGTGGCATACTCCCTTCCTTGGCCGATCGGTTCCGTCAAAAAGTGGGGCTGACTATTCAGGAATACCTCGGCATCGAAACCCCGCGCATGTGACCCTCTCGGATTGAGCCCCACTGCACCGGACAGGTCTTCACCGGTCCCCGGACGCGCGGTTTGACACCCTCGAACTTCGCCCGGTATAGTGGCAAGGAAACCATGCCCTCGCGCGCGCTGACTCCCGCCAATCAGATCACCATTCTGCGGCTGGTTTTTGTCCCGGTGTTTGCCATCCTGGTGATTGAGCGAAGTTACGGTTGGGCGCTGGCCGTCCTGGCCGCCGCAGCCATCTCGGACGTGGTAGACGGCGCGGTGGCACGGATTTTCCACCAGCAGACGCCGCTGGGTATGGCGCTCGACCCCATCGCGGACAAGGCCCTGATGACCACCGCCTACCTGGTGCTCGCCTTTCGCGACGTGCTGCCTTGGTGGCTCACCATCCTGGTTCTGAGCCGCGACTTGGCAATTGTCATAATCGCGCTCCTCATCATCCTGGTCGCTGGATACCGGCCCTTCCGCCCCAGCATCCTGGGGAAGATTTCGACGACCGTGCAGGTGACGACCGTCTTTGTGGCCGTGGGGTTTCAAGCCCACATTCTATTGCTCACTGCGACCTTGCTCCACATCTGCATTCTGCTTACCGCAACCTTTACGCTGGCTTCCGGCATCCACTACCTGGTAGTGGTGCGGAACCGTTATGCCCACCCTCCGGCGGGAGAAGAGCCAGCCGCGTCACCACCATCCCAAGCTGAATAGCGCCTTCCCGATCTTTTGCTGCGGCGATGGTTGTCGCGGCGGGCTCTAGACAGGCATCTGGACTGCCGGGGGTCAAAGGGGTCTTGTCGCGTGGCGAGAACCGGGTTAAGCTACCCCGTCTCCTGAGTCTCCTCGCCGCAAGTGATTCAGGCAACGCGACGTGCTTCTCGGTAAGTTCAAAACCAGAATGGACCATTTCGTTCGAGCTGGACAATCGAACCTTATCCGCAGGGGGCTGAGGCGCGTCGTACCGCTCACGCTTCTCGCGGTTGGCCTCGGGGTGTTGGCCCTTCCCGCGTCGCGGGCGGCCGACGATGCTCCACCTCCGCTCTTCACGGCCATCCCGCGTGTGGATCGTCCCCTGACGCTCGAAGAAATCGTGAGCGGTGATGCGGATCGGCGGGCGGCGGCTGTGAAGGACCTCGTTCAGCACGATCCGCGCGAAGGTGAAACGGCCAGCCAGCAAACGACCGCTTACTTGGCTTATGACGACAAGAACCTCTATGTGGGTTTCATCTGCCTGGACAACGAGCCGGAGAAGATCCGCGCCCACGTCACCCGGCGCGATGCCATTGGGGGCGACGATCACGTCGGCGTGATCATCGATACCTATTACGACCACCGGCGCGGCTACGCCTTCGCCGTAAACGCGCTGGGCATCCAAGAAGATTCGCTCGTGGATGAGCTGCGAGGCGAGGACCAGAGCTTCGACACCTTGTGGTATTCCGAAGGCCGGTTGACGCCGAATGGCTATGCCACCCTGATGGTCATCCCTTTCAAGAGCCTGCGGTTCTCCCCGAGCCAGCAGCAGACCTGGGGCATTGTGCTTATGCGCTCGATCCCCCGCTACAACGAGTTCAGTACCTGGCCGAGGATTTCGCGAAGCATTAGTGGCTGGCTCGTTCAGGAAGCGGAGGCTCGCGGCCTGCAAGACATTTCGCCGGGCAAGAACATCCAGTTCACGCCCTATGGCTTCTTTTCCTCGCAACGCTTTTTGGACAAGGAAACAGCTCAATTCAAACGGGATCGGCTGAAAGCGCGCCTGGGGCTCGACGCCAAGTGGGTGTTGGCCTCCAACCTCACCCTGGATGCCACCCTGAATCCCGATTTCAGCCAGGTTGAGTCGGATGAACCGCAGATCACCGTGAACCGGCGTTTCGAAGTCTTCTTCCCGGAGAAGCGTCCGTTCTTCATGGAGAACAGCAACTACTTCGAAACGCCGATCCAGGTGCTCTTCACGCGCCGCATTTCCGACCCGCAGTTTGGCGCGAAACTGACGGGGAAGGTCGGCCCCTATACGATCGCCGCCTTGGCCACCGACGACCGGGGGCCGGGCGAGTCGGTGGCGCCGGAGGATTCCTCCTTCGGGCAGCGCGCTTTCTTCAACGTCCTCCGCCTCAGCCGCGACATCCGCCGGGAGTCAGCGGTGGGCCTGATCTGGAGCGATTGGGAGTTCCGTCGGGCCTTCAATCGTGTGCTGGGAGTGGATGGGCGCTGGAAAATCTCGAAGACCACTGGACTGGGATTCCAAGCCCTCAAGTCCTTCAGCCAAGACCTGGAAGGGATATCCAAGCAGGGAAAGGCCCTGCGTTTCAGCCTCGACCATTTCACTCGCCACTGGAACTCCTACCTGGGATTCAACGAGCGTTCCCCGGACCTCGAAGTGGCCTCCGGTTTCATTCCGCGCGTGGACTACCGCGCGCTGGGGGGCTTTGGGGGCTACACGTTCCGGCCGGAAAATCGCTGGGTGGTGGCCTGGCAGCCTTCCCTCGGCGGCAACGTGCTCCTGGACCACCGGAATGTCCGCCAGGACTACGCCATGTACCCGGGGTTCTGGATCGAGTTTGCCCAGGCGACAGACGCTTCCGCCAGCTACCGCTACAAGCGCGAGCGTTACGAAGGAAGCGATTTCTTGGAGCGGGGCTACGAGTTCGGTGTCCATACGCGGCGGAGTCGGTGGTTCAGCGCGGGCGCATGGTATGGGTGGGGCCAGCAGATCAACTACTCGCCGGCGGAAGGAACGAGTTCCTTCCTGGGACAGGGGAATGAGTTCTCTTTCCACATGACTGTGCGCCCCACGACGCGCCTGGCGGTCGAAAACACCATGCTCGAAGATCGCTTCGTGACGATTGACCAGAACCGAAACGTTTTCAACAACAACATCTTTCGGTCGAAGTGGGATTATCAATTCACCCCGCGGCTTTCGTTGCGGGTCATCGGGCAGTACTCTAATGTCCTGCCCGCCGCACAACTTTCGTCTCTCGAGTATGCCAAGACCCTGACCGGTGACGTCCTCGTCAGGTACCTGCTGCATCCGGGGACGGCACTTTATGTGGGCTACAGCAACATGCTCGAGAACTACAATCGCTTGGCCCTGGAGCAGGCCGCGCTGCTCGACCGGTCCCGCGCCGGCCTGATGTCCACGGCGGCGGGCCTGTTTGTGAAGTTTTCGTATCTCTACAACTTTTGAAGGTCATCGTGAAGCTTTGCCCCTGCGTTCCCTCGCTTCGTCCCTATCCTCCAGGTTGACTGGATTGAAGGAGGTCCCGACTCCATGCACGGAAAGAACTCAACACCGGCTGTTGTTTTGTTGATAGGCGTCGTTCTCCTGGGAGTGTTGACCGTCGTCATCGGTGGTTGCCGGCAGGAAATCAAACCTGTGGCTGATCTCACGCCTTACCCCCTGCAAATTCCCCTTGGCCTGGACAAGGACCACACCAAATGGATTCCCGCTGATAATCCGTTGACCACCGCCAAGGTCGAACTAGGCAAGAAACTCTACTTTGATCCGCGGCTCTCGGCCGATGGCGCGATTTCTTGCGCCACTTGTCATAAGCCCAAACACGGATTCGCAGACGACGCGTCGTTTTCGGACGGTGTCAAGAAACAGCTAGGCGATCGGAATTCGCCCACTGTCTTGAACCGCCTTTACAGCAAGGCGCAGTTCTGGGACGGGCGTGCCGCTTCGCTCGAGGAACAGGCGCTGGGGCCCGTCCAGAATCCCGTCGAAATGGCCAGTTCGCTGCCCCTGATGGTTTCGAGCCTCGCCAAGATCGCTGCCTACAAGCCGGATTTCCAGAAAGCGTTCGGGTCGGAAGAGATCACGGCGGACCGCGTGGCCAAAGCCATCGCCTCTTTCGAGCGCACCGTGCTTTCGGGGAATTCCGCCTTCGACCGCTTTCAAGCCGGCGACGCCAACGCCCTCTCGGAATCGGCCAAGCGCGGCTTCGCGGTGTTTATGAGCAAGGGCAATTGCGCCCATTGCCACCCCTTGCCGAACTTCACCGACGAGGGATACCACAACCTCGGGGTGGGCATGGACAAGCGTAATCCTGACCTCGGCCGCTACAAGGTGACGAAGAACGAGAAAGACAAAGGGGCCTTCAAGACGCCCACCTTGCGCGACCTTGCGAACACTGAGCCGTACTTGCATGACGGCAGTGAGAAGACGATAGAAGCGGTCGTCGCGCTGGTGGATCGGGGCGGCATGCGCAATCCGAACCTGGACCCGAAAATGAAGCCGCTGAGGCTGACGAAGAAGGAGCAGGCGGACTTGGTCGAGTTCCTGAATGCTCTCACCGGCGAGCCAGTTGCGGTCCAGGAGCCGGTTCTGCCCAAGTAGGTGGAGACGGGCTGTCGGCGGCCACGCTGGCGGGGTAAACTCCGCATCGGCGGCGGAATTACTCTTTCCAAAATTGACGCGCGGAAGGGCGCGGTGTAGACTGCCCGCGCCCTTGAGTACGGCCAAGCTGTCCGGCAGTGGGAGTTGCCTCCCTTGCAGGAGCACGGCCGGAAGAGGACAGTTAAACCAGGAGAAAAACCGTGGCGAGCACAGCTTTTGACTACTACCAGGCAAACCGCGACCAATTTCTCGAAGGGCTGAAGAACCTGCTCAGGATACCCAGCATCTCAGCGCTCCCTGAACATAAGCCGGACGTTCGGCGTGCGGTGGAGTTCGTGGCGAATGAGCTGCGCGGGATGGGCATGCGCAGCGTGGAGATCATCGAAGGGAAGGAAAACCAGAATCCGCTAGTTTACGCGGAGTGGCTGGAGGCCCCCGGCAAGCCCACCTTGCTTCTCTATGGCCACTACGACGTGCAGCCGCCTGATCCGCTGGACGAATGGAAGTCGCCCCCGTTCGAGCCCACCATCCGCGACCAGAACATTTACGCGCGTGGGGCGTCGGACGACAAAGGACAAATCTATCTGCTTCTGAAGGCCGTGGAGGGCTTCTTGAAGGCCGAGGGTAAGCTGCCCGTCAACGTCAAGTTCCTGATTGAAGGTGAGGAAGAGACCGGTGGCGAGCACATCGAGGAGTATGTGGCCGCGCATCCGGACCGGCTGAAAGCCGATGCCGCGCTCGTCTGCGACACGGAATTGTTCGCGCCGGACTTGCCCACGCTCACCACCGGCTTGCGCGGTCTGGTTTACACCGAGATCGAAGCGCGCGGCGCCGGCCACGACCTGCATTCCGGAACGTACGGCGGGGCAGCCCCCAATCCCTTCCAGGCGCTGGCGGAGATCATTACGGGGCTCAAGGGCCCTGACGGCAAGATCCGCATCCCTGGCTTCTACAAGCGCGTGAAGAAGCCCAGCGCCAAGGAACTCGCGGCCTGGAAGCGGCTGCCGTTTAACGAAAAGGAATATCTCAAGAAGGAAGTCGGCTCCACGGCCCTGGTGGGCGAGAAGGGCTTCTCGGTTCTCGAGCGCACCTGGGCTCGCCCGACGTTTGAGGTTCACGGCATTCGCGGCGGGTTTACGGGCGAGGGCGCCAAGACCGTCATCCCAGCGGTGGCCACGGCCAAAGTCAGCATGCGGTTGGTCCCCGACATGAACCCGAAGGAAGCGATTCGCCAGTACACAGCCCACGTGAAAAAGCTGACGCCGAAAGGCATCAAGACTGCCGTACGCGTGCTGAGTTCGGCGCCCGCCTCGGTGGTCTCGACGGAGAGCCGCTGGATCGCCGCCGCCGCCAACGCCCTAGAGCAGGTCTTCCACAAGGAGACGGTTTACATGCGCTGCGGAGGGTCTATCCCCATCGTCGGCGTGTTCTTGAAGCACGCCAGCATCCCGAGTGTCCTGATGGGCTTCGGCCTGCCCGACGATAACCTCCACGCCCCGAACGAGAAGTTCCATCTGCCGAATTTCTATCGCGGCATTGAGACGGTGGCGCGGTACCTCATGTTGTTGGGGCAGTAGCTGAAGAGCGGTTAAGAGTCGAGGGTTGAGAGTCGAGAGTTGAAAGGGCAAGTTTCCGTCTCGCAGAGGGGTGGCGGTGCAGAGGTTCACCGATCTGAAGGTATGGCAGCAAGGTCATGCGCTGGTGCTAAAGGTGTACCATTTGACGAGGGCTCTCCCACCGGATGAACGATTTGGGTTAGTAGCCCAGCTACGACGTGCCGCCCTGTCAGTTCCCACGAACATCGCTGAAGGCTCGAAGCGACAGAGCAGGCAGGAATACGCCCACTTCCTGAACATCGCCGAAGGCTCACTGGTTGAAACCGAGTACTTGCTGATGGTCAGTCGAGATTTGGGTTTCCTTGAGCCCAAAGCCGTCAGTGCCGTGTTGTCTGAGATCGACGGGCTTGGCCCGGATGTTGCACAATCTGAGGACAAAGGTGGGGCAGCGGGATGAACGATCCTCTACGCGGCAGCAGTAACCGGTGGTCCGTTTCGCCCTCTGGGCTCTTGACTCTCGACCCTCAACTCTTGACTCTTAACAGCTGGCGGCGAGGTTCGCGTGCCTGAATTCAAGCCCTTCGTCCCCCACGATTCCAAAGAACCCGAGTTCACGGTCAAGGCCGTAATCGTCGGCATCCTGATGGCGGCGCTGTTTGGCGCGGCCAACGCCTACCTGGGGATGAAGGCCGGGCAGACGGTGGCGGCCACGATTCCGGCGGCGGTAATTGCCATTGCGTTGTTTCGCCTGCCATTCTTTCGCGGCGGAGTGCTGGAACAGAACCTGACGCGCACGGCCGCCTCGGTGGGTGAGGCGCTGGTGGCCGGCGCCATCTTCACCATTCCCGCCTTCATGATGGTGAATGTTGGCGGCCAGCGCCTCTGGACCGACCTGCGGAGCCATTTCTGGGTGGGGACGTTCATCCTCCTCGCGGGCGGGCTGTTGGGGATCTTCTTCATCATCATCTTGCGCCGGCCGCTCTGTGTCGAATCCGATTTGCCCTTTCCCGAGAGCACGGCCAGCGCGGAAGTGGTAAAAGCCGGTCAGCAGGGCGCCACCGACGCGCCCAAATACGTTTTCGGAGCTCTAGGGCTTGGCGCGTTTCTGCAAGTGCTGAAAGACGACAAAGGCCTCCAGTTCTTTAAGGATTCAGTCACCTTCTTCGTGCATTTTCCCAAGTCCGTCATTGGCTACTTTGGCTTTCAGAAAGAACCCATCGGCGACGTGGCGTACACGGGAGGCATCGCCTACACCACGCCCTCGGCGTCACCCGCGCTCATTGGCATTGGGTACATCATTGGACCGCGCCTGGCAGCCATCAACTTCTCCGGCGGCGTCATCGCCTGGCTGGTGCTGATTCCGCTCGTGCTTTTCATTGATCCCGACCTGCCCCGTCGCCTTGGCGGCACAGTCGGAGGCACCGCATCCTGGGACTTGCTCAGCTACACGGTCTGGTACAACGTGGTTCGGCCGATCGCGGTAGGGGCCATGTTGGTGGGGGCGGTCTATACGCTCTACAGCATGCGCGACCCTATTCTTCGCTCTATCCGCGGTGCGTTTGCGGCGCGTACGGCAGCCACGGAGGCAGCCGCTGCGGCACGCACTCGCCTGGACATCGACATCCCTATCAAGTGGATCGTCATTTCCATCGTGGCGCTGGTGATTCCC
>Ga0187878_1002367_pt1 | contig 16765 bp, 14 predicted proteins | sample June2016WEW_17_1_FD_132979 | JGI IMG/M metagenome (GOLD analysis project Ga0187878, IMG submission 132979) | Peatland microbial communities from SPRUCE experiment site at the Marcell Experimental Forest, Minnesota, USA - June2016WEW_17_150 | ecosystem: Environmental > Terrestrial > Soil >...
ATTTGATACTAAATTTAGTTTTGACATAGAAGTAAGAAGGGGCGCTGGTGCATTCGTATGCGGTGAGTCGACCGCACTCATGGCGTCGATCGAAGGAAAACCCGGAGAGCCGAGAGCGAAATATGTTCATACTATAGAAAAGGGATTATGGGATAAACCATCATGTCTCAACAATGTTGAGACATGGGCTAATGTCCCGCAGATCATAATAAGAGGTTCCAAATGGTTTTCGAGCATCGGCACAGGAGATGTATCAAAAGATGCATGGGGCGGGAGCAAAGGTACCAAAGTATTCTCACTCGCTGGTAAAGTAAATAATACGGGACTCGTAGAAGTCCCTATGGGAATTACGTTACGCGATATAATATTTGATGTAGGCGGCGGTATTCCGGACGGCAAAAAGTTTAAAGCTGTACAGACCGGCGGACCTTCGGGAGGGTTTATTCCGGAATCTATGCTTGACCTCCCGGTTGACTATGAAGAACTCACAAAAGTGGGTTCTATGATGGGTTCCGGTGGTATGGTCGTGACCGATGAAGATAACTGCATGGTCGATATGGCAAAATATTTTCTCGCGTTCACACAGGCAGAGTCGTGCGGTAAGTGCATACCCTGCCGCGAAGGGACCAAGAGAATGCTGGATATTTTGGAAAAGATAACAAACGGTGAAGGTACGGAAGAAGACCTGGTTTTACTCGAAGAACTTTCATACATGGTTGCTGAATCATCCCTGTGTGCTCTCGGAGGTTCGGCACCCAATCCTGTTCTTACAACATTGAAATATTTCCGGGAAGAATATGAAGCTCATGTAAAGGATAAAAAATGTCCGGCACACATCTGCAGACAGCTGAATACTTATACAGTAGATCCGGAGATCTGCTTGCAGATAGGCCATGGATGCGATGTTTGTAAGAAATATTGTGTGGACGGGGCGATCGTTGGGGAACGTAAAAAGGTACATTACATTGATCCTATGAAATGCGGTAAATGCGGTGCTTGCTATGACGTGTGTAATTTTAATGCAATAACAATTCAATAACAAAGGAGCAATAATGGTAACTGTAAATATAGACGGAACACAAGTAGAAGTATTCGAAGAAACCACGATACTCAAGGCTGCGGAAAAAGCTGGCATATGGATCCCTACAATGTGCCACTGCGATTTTATCGAACCATACGGCGTCTGCAGGTTATGCAGTGTCGAAGTGGTAAGGGGCAACCGCAGCCGTGTTGTTACCGCTTGCAATTATCCTGTCCGTGAAGGTCTTAACGTAAGAACCAACACTGATAAGATAAAGTGGATCAGGAAAATGATCATGGAGCTGATGCTCTCCCGTTGGCCGAATGTTAAAGTTGTCAAAGAAATGGCTGAACAGCTCGGAGTTGTTGCGCCCAGATTTCCAAGTTTAGAAAGAGATGAAGCTGAAGATGCCTGTATTTTATGCGGAATGTGCGTTAATGTTTGCAGAGATCTGGTAGGTGCCAATGTGTTAGGGTTTGCGTCACGCGGTATACTAAGAGAGGTAGTTATCCCGTTTGAGAATTATTCCGAACAGTGTATCGGGTGCGGAGCCTGTGCATATGTCTGTCCGACGGGACACATAAAGGTAAAATCTCTAGAATATGAAAGAGGTGCATTGAAGGATTGGTTCCTTGGCGCTAAATCAGCTATCTATGTTCCTACGATGCAGGCTGTTCCGAGGGTACCGACCATAGACGAAGCCACCTGTATCAATAAACAGACAGGCGGGTGTAAAGTATGTTCAACCTACTGTGAGCCGGAAGCGATCAAGTATGATATGCAGGATGAAGAGATAGATATTGAGGTTGGGCAGATACTGCTTACTACCGGATTCCAGCTAATGGATCTGAAACAGATGCCTCAATATGGTTACGGAAGACTGGATAATGTGTATGCCTCAATGGAATTTGAGCATATGCTGAATTCTATGGGTCCGACAGGCGGTAATATTATGTGTAAAGACGGAACAGAACCCCGGGCGGTAGGAATAGTGCATTGCATCGGTTCCAGGGATGAGAATTACCATAAATATTGTTCGAGAGTGTGCTGTATGTATGCATTAAAGTTTGCGCATCTTGTGAAGGATAGAACAAAAGCAGAAGTCTACCAGTTCTACATAGACATGCGGGCATTCGGGAAAGGGTACGAGGAATTCTATAAGAGATTACTGGATGAAGGAGTAAATATGATTCGCGGTAAAGTTGCAGAGATCACCGAAGAACATCCTCCGAATGGAGATAAATCGTTCCTATCTATGAAGTGCGAAGATACATTGATAGGTAAGTTCAGGGAAATTCCGGTTGATATGGTTATATTATGTCCCGCAATCGAACCGCAGTTCGATGCAGATAAGGTAAAGAAGATATTCTCGATCAGCCAGAGTCCAGATAAGTTCTTCCTCGAACGGCATCCTAAACTTGATCCAACCTCCACGATGACAGATGGAATATTTATTGCAGGATGCGCACAGGGACCGAAAGACATTCCGGATTCAGTAGCCCAGGCATCAGCTGCAGCAGCAAGGATGCTCGCGTTAATATCACAGGGTGAAGTTGCTATCGATCCGATCAAAGCAGAAATAATGAGTGAATACTGCAGCGGATGCAGGATCTGCAATAACCTGTGTCCCTATGGGGCGATTTCGTTCATCGAGGATAAGAAATTATCGGAGATCAATGAAATGCTTTGCAAGGGATGCGGAACGTGTGTTGCAGCTTGTCCGGCATCAGCTATTACAGGTAAAGGTTTCTCCGATTTGCAGATTCTTGCAGAGCTGGAAGGAATACTTTCTGTATAATAATAATTTGTATAAGTAAAAACATTATTTAACTTTTATGATGGATTCAGAAAAAACAAAAAACGGTAACGGTTTTAATCCGCGTATAGTTGCTTTTCTCTGCAACTGGTGCACTTACACCGGCGCTGACCTAGCCGGAGTAGCAAGGCTTCAGTCATCCCCGAGCGTAAGGGTTATACGAACCATGTGCAGTGGGAGGGTTGATCCTACTTTCGTTTTCCAGGCATTCAAGCTCGGTGCTGACGGCGTGATGATAGGCGGATGCCATATCGGGGATTGCCATTACTCCGAAGGTAATTTTAAGACACTGCGCAGGGTAGAGCTGATGAAAATAATGCTCGAAAAGTACGGCATTGATCCCAAAAGACTTCGCCTTGAATGGATATCTGCATCAGAGGGAGATAAGTACGCGAGTGTTACTCTTGAGTTCGAACGGCAGATAAAAGAGCTTGGTCCTCTTAAATTGCAGGAATAGAAAATTTTAGAAACTGATATATTTAAAGAATACAAAATGTTTACCACTAAGACACAAAGTCACGAAGAATTATCCTCTGAAGAGTATGTACCATTATCAGATGAAGAAGAAAGAATTGCAACAAAAATAGTTGATGCAGCTTACCAAGTTCATAGCAGACTAGGTCCGGGTTTACTGGAAAGTGTATATGAAGTTTGCTTTTGCCATGAACTTAAGAAAGCGGGATTAAATATAAAATCTCAAGTTAGTCTCCCGTTATATTACGATAACATAAAATTTGAATCAGCTTACAGATTAGATGTATTAGTAGAAGATTCTGTGATATGCGAGTTAAAAGCTATTGATGCTTTATTATCTATACATGAAGCACAACTTTTATCTTATATGAAATTATCTAAGATTAGACTAGGTTTTTTAATAAATTTCAACGTTCACATTATTAAAAAAGGGATTAAAAGGAAGATATTATCACTTTGAGCCTTAGTGTCTTAGCGGTAAAAAGTTAATACTTAAGCATAAAGAATTTAATATTAAAATATTAGTTAAGGAAAAAATATTAATATGGCTAAACCGAAATTAGCATTATACTGGGCTTCATCATGTGGCGGCTGCGAGATAGCAGTTGTTGATATCGAGATAAAAATACTCGATGTAGCAGATTTCTTTGATATAGTACTGTGGCCGTGCGTCATGGACTTTAAATACAAAGACATCGAAGCTTTACCTGATGGTGATATTACACTATGTTTGTTCAACGGTGCCATCAGAACCTCGGAGAATGAATATATGGCGAAATTGCTGAGAGCTAAGTCGAAAGTGATGGTTGCGTTCGGTTCCTGCGCCAATGACGGATGTATCCCTGCCCTTGCAAACTTCTTCGATAAAGAATCCATTTTCGAATATGTATATAAAGACAGCCCGTCACTGGAGGAAAGTTCAAAAGGAGTTTATCCGGTTACGAAAACCCAGATGCCTGAAGGCGAGATAGAGATACCAGAATTCTGGAATACCGTTAAGACACTTAATCAGGTGATAGATGTAGATTATTTCATACCCGGATGTCCGCCGCAGTCGTTACAGATAATAAACGCCGTGAGTGCTGTGATTGATATTCTTGCAAACGGTAAACCGCTGCCCCCAAAAGGTACATTTCTTGGTGCCGGCGATAAGACCTGCTGTGATGAGTGTCCGAGGGAACGCAAAGAGAAAAAAATAAAGAAGTTCTACAGGCCGCAGGAAATTATTCCGGACCCGAATGAATGTTTGCTTGATCAAGGGATTCTTTGTCTTGGTCCTGCTACCCGTAGCGGATGTGAGGCTTTATGCGTGAAAGCGAACATGGGGTGCAGGGGATGTTACGGACCGCCTGTGAACGTTCTTGACCAGGGCGCCAAGATGATTTCAGCGTTAAGTTCTGTAGTTGATGCAACGAATCCCGAAGAAGCAAAGAAAATTCTGGAGACGATTGCCGACCCGCTGGGAACTTTCTATCGGTTCTCGATGGCAGCATCTATTTTGAGAAGGGTTCAGCCTAAATCCAATAATAAGTAATTTGTAATTTTAAGCTTTATAACACAAATGAGACAGATAAAAATTGATCCAATAACGAGACTAGAGGGTCACGGTAAAATAGATATATTTTTAAATGATGACGGTGATGTAGCGAATTGTTACTTTCAGGTTCCTGAATTGCGGGGATTCGAAAAATTTGCACAGGGCAGACCTGTCGAGGAGATGCCGAGAATTACAACAAGAATATGCGGTGTTTGTCCCGAAGCCCATCACATGGCTGCAGTGAAAGCCTGTGACGCAGTTTATAAGGTGAAAGTCCCTTCGGCAGGCAAAAAATTGAGGGAACTGCTCTATAATACTTTCTATACCGCAGATCATACTATTCACTTTTATGCGCTCGGGGGTCCGGATTTTGTAGTTGGCCCTGATGCTCCTCCAGCAGAGCGTAATATCATAGGTGTTATTAAAAAAGTAGGTTTGGAGATTGGCGGTAAGGTTATAGAACTTCGTTCGAAATGCCAGGAGATAATTCAGATGCTGGGCGGAAAAAAGATCCACCAGGTTACATGTATACCGGGTGGAATATCGAGAGGTATTAATGAAGAAGAAAGAAAGAAAATCGAGGAGTATGCTAAATTCTTTGTGGATTTCGGTCAGTTTACGTTCAAAATATTTAATGATGTTGTTCTGAAGAATAAAGCTTATGTGGACATGATACTTTCTGATCCGTATGTTCAGAGAACATACTATATGGGAATGGTAGATGAGAAAAATCAGGTGAATTTCTATGATGGACAGGTGAGAGTTGTTGATCCCGAAGGAAATGAATTCGTAAAATATAAGCCCGAAGAATATCTGCAGCACATTTCCGAGCACATGGAAAAGTGGAGTTATCTGAAATTCCCGTTCCTTAAAAAAGTTGGCTGGAAAGGATTTGTTGACGGGAAGGACAGCGGCGTGTACCGTGCTACACCGCTATCAAGACTAAATGTTTCCGAGGGTATGCCAACCCCGCTCGCACAGGCAGAATATGAAAAATATTTTGAAACGTTAACGGGGGATAGATCAGGCAAGAAACCGGTTCATAATACACTGGCTACACACTGGGCAAGAATAATTGAACTGCAGTATGCAGCAGAAAAAGTTATGGAACTGGTAAAAGACCCGGAGATCACATCCACTGATTACAGAACTATTCCTACCGAAATACCTCATGAAGGCATTGGAATTGTTGAAGCTCCAAGAGGAACCCTGACACATCACTATCTTACGGATGAAAAAGGGATTGTGACCAAAGCGAACCTTATAGTAGGGACTACAAATAACCATGCAGCTATTTCAATGTCGATCAAGCAGGCAGCTCAAGGATTGATCCATAAAGGAGTTGAAGTAACTGACGGAATATTGAACAGGATAGAGATGGCTTTCAGAGCGTATGACCCTTGTTTCGGATGTGCTACCCATACTCTACCGGGTCAAATGCCGATAATACTGAGGATACGTGACTGTAAAGGCGAGATACTGGATGAAGTAAAGAGAAATTAGGTTCATATCACATATTATTCAATAAATAATAAATTGATGCAGACATTATTGTATTTGTCTGCATTCTTATTTTAAAAGATATGACACAGGATTTTACACATACAATTCTAGGCAATACCGGTCTTGCTGTTCACCGTTTAGGTTTATCCGCCAGTTATCGTCCGGGAAAAGAAACGATTTACAAAGCATTCGATGAAGGAGTCAACTATTTTTTTGCCTATGGCTTTGATACGCAAATGACACACCCCATTAGTGAAATAGCTCTAAAGAATCGCGAAAAGATAGTCATCGCTACAGGAGCATACAATATGATTATCGGTCACCCGGATATCCGCCGTTCCATGGAGAAACGCCTCCGTCAGTTTAAAACAGATTATATAGATATATTCCTGTTTCTTGGTGTAATGAAACCGAAGCAATTTCCTGAAAAAGTAATTAAAGAACTTTATAAACTGAGGGAAGAAGGTAAAATTAAATATATAGGTATATCTTGCCAAGATAGAAAGTTTGCAGGTAATCTTGCTAATAACGGAATACTGGATACTTTAATGATAAGGTATAATGCAGCACATCGTGGTGCAGAAGAAGATATTTTCCCATTCGTGAAAAAACATAACACCGGAGTAATAAGCTACACCGCTACAAGGTGGACTTACCTTATTCGAAGGACCGTAAAAGAGTGGCCAAAGACCGAACCTATACCCACCGCCGGTATGTGCTACCGGTTTGTTCTGTCAAACCCGCACGTTCATGTTTGCATGACAGCTCCTACAAACATAAAACAATTAGTAGAGAACATAAGATCGCTCGAAAGCGGTCCGCTAAATGAAGAAGAAATGCAGCTTATGATTAAATATGGAGATGCCGTACACAATAAGAAAAAATGGTTTATGTAGATCAGTCCGATACCTTCAATTTTCGAAAATTTCTTATTTTATTGATATTAATAGCATTAATTAATGATTTTTATCATTTAATGCTTGCCCGCATTAAGCTATATTTGTATATCAAATTATACACAAATGCACGAATTATCAATTGCTCAGGACATACTTGATATTGTTTTTACTAATGTTCCGCCGGACGATTATGAAGATGTGACTAAAATAAAAGTTAAAATAGGAGAAATATCAGGAGTAATACCTGAATCGCTTGAGTTTTGCTTCAATGCAATTTCTGCTGAGACACAGCTTTCAAATGCAGTACTTGTAATCGAGAAAATCCCTTTCATATTAAAATGCAATTCCTGTGATAAAACTTCAACCAATGAGATGGGAATAAGAATTTGTCCCGATTGCTCCGGCAGTGATACTACAGTTATATCAGGAACTGAATTGGAAGTTACAGAAGTAGAATTAAAAACACATCAAGAGGAAACAGCATGAGTGTGATAACAATAGAAAGAAAAGTTCTTGAAAAAAATGATGAGGTAGCTGCCCAAAACAGGGCTCTTTTAAAGAAATTTGACGTATATACCATCAATCTTGTAAGTTCTCCGGGTTCGGGTAAGACAAGTATTCTCGAAAGGACACTTATACATTTCGGGAGAAAATTGAAAATATCTGTGATCGAGGGGGATGTGCAAACTTCATTGGATGCTGAACGTGTAGGGAAGTTTGATGTACCTGTTGTGCAAATAGTAACTAACGGGGCGTGCCATCTTGAAGCGAAGCTAGTTCAGGATGCATTCACCAAACTGGACTTTACACAGACTCAGCTTCTTTTCATCGAAAATGTAGGAAATCTTGTTTGTCCCGCTGCTTATGACCTCGGTGAAGACATGAAAGTTGTCATTGTCAGTACGACCGAAGGCGATGATAAACCCTTGAAGTATCCGAGAATGTTTATGAATGCATCTGTACTATTGATCAATAAGATCGACCTGCTCCCTTATGTGAATTGCAAAATTGATCAATTGAGGAAAAATGCTCTGCAAATAAATCCTTCACTTGAAATAATGGAGATGTCGTGTACTACGGGCACAGGAGTGGACGAATGGTGCAGGTGGCTTGAATCAAAGGTTCGCGGTAAAAAGTGAAAAGCAGGATAAAGATAATAATCCACGGTGCAGTGCAGGGGGTCGGTTTCCGACCTTTTGTTTATCGGCTCGCTATGGAAATGAAGCTGAATGGATGGGTTCTTAACTCATCGCAGGGGGTCTTTATTGAAGCTGAAGGATATAAAGAGGTCCTCGAGGAATTTTTACTCAGAATTGATAAGGAAAAACCACCCCGTTCCTTCATACAAAGTATGGAGTTTTCATATCTTGATCCTGCAGGATATAATGATTTTAATATACGCACCAGTGATGATGAGGGTAGTAAATCTGTTCTCATGCTGCCTGATATTGCAACATGTCCTGAATGCTTAAACGATGTCTTCGATCCATCAAACCGCAGATTTCTTTATCCTTTCACGAATTGTACGAACTGCGGTCCACGATTTAGTATTATCGAAAGGTTACCCTATGACCGTAAGAATTCAACCATGAATATGTTCACTATGTGCGAAGAATGCAGAGCAGAGTATGAAGATCCGCTGAACAGACGGTTTCATGCCCAGCCCAATGCATGTCCAGTATGCGGTCCCCACCTTGAATTATGGAATATGCAGGGGAAATTGTTAGAGTCGCATCAGGATGCTATGGTCAAGTTGATCGAAGAGATCAGAACCGGCAAAATTGCCGCAGTAAAAGGTATCGGCGGTTTTCACCTAATCGTAGATGCAAGAAACGATGAAGCTGTGAAGCTTCTCAGGAAGCGGAAAAATAGAGAAGAGAAACCTCTTGCTTTGATGATGCCTGATATTGAGTGCGTTTACAAATTTTGCGAAGTATCTGAATTTGAGAAAAGATTGTTATTATCACCGGAGTCTCCCGTTGTTTTACTAAAAAGACGAGATGATAATTCTGAATTGGCTATGGGTATAGCACCCGATAATCCATATTATGGAGTTATGCTTCCTTATTCACCGCTTCACCATATCTTAATGAAAGAGCTGGGTTTTCCTGTTGTGGCAACGAGTGGAAATTTTTCAGATGAGCCGATTTGTATTGATGAAAATGAAGCATTATCACGTTTGGAAGGTATAGCTGATGTATTTCTTGTTCATAACAGACCAATAAAAAGACATGTAGATGACTCTATCGTGAGAATAATCCTTGATAGGGAAATGGTTGTCCGCCGCGCGAGAGGATACGCACCATTACCAGTTCAGATCAAAGAAGCTCAAGGTTCGATACTTGCAGTGGGCGGTCACTTGAAGAATAATATTGCCGTATCAGTGAACAATAATATTTTTATCAGCCAGCATATTGGTGACCTCGAAACCGTAGAAGCCTATAATGCATTTGAAAAAGTGATTTCTGATTTTGAAAATATATATGATGTTAAGCCTAAACAGGCAGTCTGTGACCTGCATCCGAATTATATTTCGACATATTATGCACAAAGTTTAAACTGTCCGGTTTTAGCTGTACAGCATCATTACGCCCATATCCTTTCCTGTATAACCGAGAATGAAGTGGAAGGGGATATACTCGGAGTTTCCTGGGATGGCACGGGATATGGAACCGATGGTACTATATGGGGAGGTGAATTTCTGAAGGTAAATCGAAAATCTTTTACGAGATTTGCACATTTAAGGCAATTCCGTTTGCCGGGAGGTGAAATTGCTATTAAAGAAATTTGGAGAACTGCAGCAGGATTGCTATTTGATATCTATGGCGAAGAGATCCTTTCTGACAGGAGTATTTCAAGTTTCAGAGATATTCCGGATTCAAAGCTGTACTTATTAAAAAAAATGCTTGAGAAGAATATTAATTCACCTGTTACATCAAGTGCAGGAAGATTGTTCGATGCAGTGGCTTCGATCACAGGTACAAGCTCGTATTCACACTTCGAGGGACAGGCAGCTATGCAGGTGGAATTTAGCGCTAAACTTTTGAATTCAAATGAGGCATATCCTTTTCGTATATTGGAAAATGCAGCAGGCACTGAAACTGAATATATTCTGGACTGGGAACCGATGGTAAAAGGAATTCTGAATGACGTTAAGAATAAAATGGAAACAGGTTTTATAACAGGAAAATTTCATAATACTTTAACTGACATGATTGTTGAAACTGTGAAAAGATCGGGTGATAAAAAGGTAGTGTTATCGGGTGGGTGTTTCCAGAACCAGTACTTGCTCGAGAGAACTGTAAATTATCTGACTGATAATGGTTTTAGCATATACTGGCACCAGCGTGTGCCGACAAACGATGGAGGTATCTCCCTCGGGCAGATTACAGCAGCAATCAGAAATTCTAATAAGGAGTAAAAAAGATGTGCCTTGCAATACCGGGTTTGATAATAAGCATAAGCGGAGAGGATCCATTTGAACGAATGGGAAAGGTGAATTTCGGAGGAATAGCTAAAGAGGTAAACCTTGCTTACGTTCCGGAAGCAAAAGTTGGGGACTATGTAATCGTTCATGTCGGTTTTGCTATCAGTACTCTGGATGAAGAAGAAGCTAACAAAACTTTAGAATTCCTGAGGCAAATAGAAGAGTCTAACGATTCCGGACCCGGGAATGAACTTGAATCGGGAGAAAAGGAAACATGAAATATATAGATGAATATAGGGATTCCGCAACCGCGAACAAATTTGCTGATGCCATCAGGAATATAATCACACGTAAATGGGCTATTATGGAAATATGCGGAGGACAAACCCATTCCATCGTAAAATTTGGAATTGACGAGCTATTGCCTGAAAGCATAACACTTGTACATGGTCCCGGTTGTCCGGTATGTGTTACTCCCGTTGAATTGATTAATAAAGCGATCGAGATTGCCTCAAAGAAGAACGTAATTTTTTGTTCATTCGGCGATATGCTCAGGGTCCCCGGAACACAAAAAGATCTGCTCTCCGTAAAAGCTGACGGCGGGGATATCCGTATAGTCTACTCCCCAATGGATGCTGTGAAAATTGCCGGGAACAATCCAAATAAAGAAGTTATTTTTTTCGCAGTAGGCTTTGAGACAACAGCACCGGCTAATGCTATGGCTGTTTACCAGGCAAAAAAAAATAATATAAAGAACTTCTTTCTTCTTGTCTCACATGTGCTTGTACCACCTGCAATGGAAGCCATCCTGTCCTCACCGCTAAATCTTGTTCAGGGGTTTCTTGCCGCAGGGCATGTGTGCACTGTAATGGGGTTTAACGAGTATATCCCGATTGCTGAGAAATATCGTGTTCCGATCATCGTTACGGGATTTGAACCTGTTGATATACTTCAGGGAATATATATGTGCATCAAACAGCTTGAAAAAGGCAGATTTCAGGTTGAGAACCAGTATTCCCGTTCCGTAAGAAAAGAAGGTAATCTTCAAGCGCAAGAATTAATAAAAGAAGTGTTTAAGATCGTCCCGAGAAAATGGCGGGGAGTAGGAGAAATACCTCAGAGCGGACTTGGGTTGAACGATGGATACAGGCAATTCGATGCCGAATTGAAATTCTCACTTTCGAATATTACTGCTGACGAATCACCGGACTGTATTGCGGGACTTGTACTTCAGGGGCAGAAAAAACCCAATGAATGCCCGGCATTTGGAACCAAATGTACACCGGATTTTCCGCTCGGAGCACCAATGGTCTCTTCGGAAGGTGCCTGCGCAGCATATTATCGATACCGCAGATTTGATAGTTAACTGAGAATAATCATTCAATAAAAGAATGGAAGAAAAAAAATCTTTCGAAATGAGTTGCCCTATCCCGATTCAGCAGTATCCAAAAGTCCTTCTGGCTCACGGGGGAGGCGGAACGTTAATGCATAACCTGATAGAAAAAATGTTCCTGCCAGAATTCAATTCGAAAGAAAGCAAAGTTTTGCATGATTCTGTAGAACTGATTCTAAAGAAGAAAAGAGTTGCTTTTACAACAGACTCTTATGTTGTGAATCCCTTATTCTTCCCCGGCGGTGATATCGGCTCATTGGCGATTCACGGTACTGTGAATGATCTGGCAATGAGCGGAGCTGAACCGCTTTATATCAGCACGGCATTTATTATCGAAGAAGGATTACCGATGGAGACTATGTGGCGGATTGTACAATCTATGAAAGAAGCTGCAAAAAATACTGGGGTTGAGATTGTTACGGGTGATACAAAGGTAGTTGATAAAGGGAAGGGTGATGGGATATTTATTAATACATCAGGTATAGGTATCATAAATCACAAGCTGAATATCAATCCTGCTTCGATACTGCCCGGAGATGTTATTGTCATCAATGGAGATATTGGAAGGCACGGGATAGCTATAATGGCAGTGCGTGAAGGTCTGGAATTCGAAACTACTATAGAGAGCGATTCAGCACCTTTGAACAGTATTGTGAAAAGGCTAGTCGATGCAGGTCTCGATATCCACTGTATGCGTGACCTGACAAGAGGGGGACTATCGAGCGCACTTGTAGAAATTGCACAGGCTTCAAAACTAGGTATTAATATTAACGAGAAGAATATACCGGTCGCAGAGGATGTCAGAGGCGCATGTGAAATTCTCGGGTTCGATCCCCTGTATGTTGCGAATGAAGGAAGGTTTGTTACTTTCCTTCCCGATAACCAAGTTCAGAAAGCGCTTGATATACTCAATTCTGACAAAAATGCTCCTGAAGCTCATATCATCGGGAAAGTATCTGAAAGTAATGCCGGTTTGGTAATTATGAGGAGTACAATTGGTGCAACACGAATCGTAGATATGTTAAGCGGAGAGCAGCTACCCAGGATTTGTTGAAGGTATACCCTGAGTTTCATCCATATGCTCATTATTCTATCAAGCCCTTCAGTTCTTCCGGTTTGATCGTTCTTTTACTTCCGATCAACTCCCTCGCATCTTTAATTTTTCCCCAAACATTCCAGAGTAGTACACCCCTGACCTTATCGTTTTGCGAGTAATATATAACCCCTTTTTTGAACGGTTCCTGCCAATCGCTGACTATATCATATGTAGAATGAAGCTCACCTATAGCTTCATATCCGAGGTCGAACATATCAGAATAGAAAAAAGGAAGATAATTAAAAGGTTCACCTTTTCCTGCCATTGATATACCGGCACTCTTTCCCATTTTATCTGCATTGTCTGCGTGTTCTATTCTTATTCTTCTCTCCAGCGAAGGATTGTAAATGTTTGCAACATCACCTGCAGCGTATATATAGTTAATATTGGTTCTAAGATATTCATCAATGAGTATACCGTTATTCACCGCTATTCCAGCCTCTTCAGCCAGCATGGTATTCGGTCTAATGCCTAATCCAGCAATAACGCAATCAGCAGTAACGTTTTTACCCGAACCAGTGCCTACGAAGAAGCTGCTTTTCTCTTCTTCTATTTCCGTGACCGCATCTCCGGATATCATGCGAACGCCTTTTTCACTATAAAACCCCGTAAGAAATTGGGCAAGGTCTAATGGATAGATCCTCTCTCCCAAAAACTTTTCGGGAAATATCATAGTAACTTCTTTCCCGTTCATAGTAAGTGCTGCTGCAATTTCAGTTCCGATAAAACCACCGCCGATTATGGCGAAGGTCTTATCTGTTTCTGAAATAGATCTTAGATTATTATAATCGCTGAGACGCCGGTAATAAATTATATCTTCGCTTCCGAAAGGCAATTTTATGGGCCTGCCACCGGTTGCAAGAAGCAGTTTCTCGAATTCATACTTGTTACCTTTATCGTCAACGAGATATCTGTTTTCAGCGTCCAGTCTGGTTATATGCGTCGAAAGATGTAAAGTTATATTATATTCATCAGTTTTTCTCCATATCTTATCAAGCTCGGAGCCTTTCCACAGATCCTTTGTAAGGGGTGGACGGCTGTAAGGAGGATATTTTTCATCACTGATCAATCCGATCGAACCTTCCTTATCGATTTCACGTATTCCTTTAACAGCGGAATCACCGGTCATTCCACCTCCCAATATTAAATATTTATAACGGGGCATCTAATTTTTACCTCCCTATATTCTTTATTAATATAAACTTATTTCAAGCTATTAAAGTTTAGTTTTTTTCCTAATATTTCAACCATTGAAATAATTATTTTTGTACAATAACTGTTTTTAATATTAGATGAAAAGCTATATTTATTCAATACTGACACTATTCGTATTAATTTGTACTACAACCTGCGGGCAGGATGTACCGGATTTGCTTTTACAGGCAAATCTGGCATACGATTCTGCGGATTATTCCGGAGCTTTAACTCTTTATTCTCAGATAATTAATCTTCATCCCAATCTGCCGGAAGTCTATAATAACCGAGGGAATTGTTACTTTCAAACGAATGCATTTGTCAGAGCACTTTCAGATTATTCCAAAGCTATCGAATTAAGACCGGGTTATCCTGAAGCCCTGAATAACAGGGGACAGGTTTATACGATAATGGATTACACGGAAGAAGCTATTCAGGATTTTACAAATGCAATAGCTATTAAACCAAATTTTGCTGATGCGTATAATAACAGAGGAAACATTTATGAAAGAAAGAAAGATTTTACAAATGCAATTGATGATTATTCGATGTCCATTTCTATAAAACCGGATTATTGGAAAGCATATAACAACAGGGGCAATTGCTACTATTTATCTGCTAACTATGAGAATTCTATTCAAGATTATACGAAGGTGATCGAATTAAAACCTAATTTTGCAAGGGCATATTATAACAGGGGGAGAGCTTATGATCAATTAAAAAACTATTATTATGCCATGGAAGATTATTCAAGAGCCATCGAGCACGATTCATTGTACATTGAAGCATATAATAACAGAGGCAGTGTTTATTTCGATCTGAAAGAATACGAAGCAGCAGTAAAAGATTTTTCGAAAGTAATAAGTCTGGATTCAATCGAAGCTGATGCTTATGTGAACAGGGGTAATTCATACTATTCGCTGAAAAATTATAACAGTGCGATCATAGATTATACAAAGGTAATTGAACTAAAACCGGAGTATCCTGACGTGTATAATTCAAGGTGTTACTGCTATCTTGTTTTAAAGCAGTATAAAAAAGCGCTGCATGATGTTAATAGATACATAACACTTTCGCCGAATAATGCTAATACATATGATAGCAGGGGGGATGTTTATTTTGCTATGAAAGAATACGAGAAGGCAGCAGAAGATTATAAAAAAGCAATATCTCTGGATACAAAATTCAAGGAAATATCAGGCCCTAAATTAAGGGAAGCTCAATCAAAAATAAATAACCGGTAAAAAACAGTCAGGGAATGAATAGACCATCCCCCGTAAAAATTCCTAAGTATTGCTGTTAATAAATAGGGTTCCTACTTATACACGATAGACAATTATACAGACATACATAACATAATTAAAAATAAAACAAGAATGATTTGTATTTTAACTCTTTTATTTTCAAATTGATAATCAAACCAAATCTGACTATTTTTGTGTGTGATAATAAATTATTGGGCAAAAAGTGAAAGATAGAAAAAGCAAATTTGTAACAGATTCAGAGATAGAGATACCGCCATTTATCAAAGAAGAGTCACAAACCTATAAAGAAAAATTAAACACACCGGGAAAATACCCCTTTACAAGAGGAGTCCACGAATTAATGTATCGAAGCCGGTTCTGGACGATGCGCCAGTATGCAGGTTTCGGAACAGCTGAAGAATCCAACAAGAGATATAAATTCCTTCTAGAACAGGGCACGACAGGATTATCCGTTGCATTCGATCTCCCGACCCAGATTGGTTATGATAGTGACGATCCCATAGCAGAAGGAGAGGTTGGCAAAGTAGGAGTTGCAATCGATACGCTTAAAGATATGGAGATATTGTTTGACGGGATAACTCTTGAGAATATCACGACATCTATGACCATTAATTCAACTGCAGCTATCCTGTTAAGCATGTACGTTGTGATAGCTAAGAAACAGAATGCTAAGCTAGAGAAAATATCGGGAACCATACAAAACGATCTACTGAAAGAATATATAGCACGCGGCACGTATATTTACCCACCTATTCATTCTATGCGGTTGATAACTGACATTTTTGAATGGTGTCATAAGAATCTTCCGAGCTGGAATACGATATCAATAAGCGGTTACCATATTAGAGAAGCCGGTTCTAATGCAGTTCAGGAAGTTGCATTCACTCTTGCAAATGCCATAGCATATGTAGAATCGGCGATAAAGGCAGGTCTCGATGTTGATGATTTTGCTTCCAGGTTATCATTTTTCTTCAATTCACATGCAAATTTCCTCGAAGAGGTTGCAAAATTCCGCGCGGCAAGGAGGATCTGGGCTAAAATAATGAAGGAGAGGTTCCATGCCAAAAAGGATAAAAGTATGATGCTGCGATTTCACGCACAAACAGCTGGCAGCACGTTGACTGCCCAGCAGGTCGATAA
>Ga0187878_1002371_pt1 | contig 16744 bp, 14 predicted proteins | sample June2016WEW_17_1_FD_132979 | JGI IMG/M metagenome (GOLD analysis project Ga0187878, IMG submission 132979) | Peatland microbial communities from SPRUCE experiment site at the Marcell Experimental Forest, Minnesota, USA - June2016WEW_17_150 | ecosystem: Environmental > Terrestrial > Soil >...
CGGGTTGACCGTGGTTGCGGGGACGGTTCCAGCGCTCATAGCTGAGGTCCCCCGCTGTTTCGCGAAGGCTTCCGCCATCTGACTTCTCCCCGCGTTCTCTACGCAGACGAACAGTATCTTACCAGGGCTCTTCATACCAATGGCACCTCAAGGCTGCTCTGGTTTAAGCGATCTTCCGTATCTGTACGCAACGATCTCTGCAATTATGCTCAACGCTATTTCGGCGGGAGTTCTAGCGCCTATGTCGAGGCCTATTGGCGCCCTCACCTTAGCGAGAAGTTCCTGCGAGATGCCCTGCTCTCTCAAATTAGAGAATGTTCTGGCAATCTTATCTCTGCTACCAATCATGCCAATATACCCTGGAAGCCTCACCTTCGAGAGGCATTCCTTCAGAACTACTTCATCGTGCGCATGACCACGGGTGATTATGACAACGCAATCTCCTTCAGAAAAGTCCATGGATTTAGTCACATTAGCAAACTCGCCCACCTTCACTTCATCCGCTTGCGGAAAACGCTCCGTGTTAGCAAAATCCTGTCGATCGTCCACGACGACAACAGCGAATTCGAGAGCTTTAGCGAACTGGACGAGAGGAACAGCGATGTGACCGCCTCCGAAGACGTACATCGTGGAAGAGCCCTGAATGGGTTCTATGAAGACCGTCACCTTGCCACCGCAAAGTACTCCGATGCTGTCTGCGCTCTCATCATCAAGCGCTAACTCGAGTAGTCTAGTTTTCTTGTCAGATATGCAGCGCAGCGCCTCCTCGCGAACTTTCGCCTCGAGAAGGCCACCGCCAACTGTTCCCGAGATTTTGCCATCAGGATAGACCAGCATGCGGAACCCTGTTTTGCCGGGCGAGCCTTTCTCGCCCCCAACAACCGTCGCGAGAGCAGCGGTTTTATGTTCTCGTCTTAGCATTGCGACTTCTTCGAAGATGTCGGACATTTGAAGACCTACATCAGATCAGATCAGCGCGGCAATCAAAGATATCTGAGGGCGGAGGCCTTTCCTCCGATTCTCACCTATTCTCTCTCATTGACGAGTGTTTCTTAGTGTACACAATTCGCTTTGCTTTCTTAATCCGCGAACAACAACTGCGCATTGGACTCCTCGATAGCCCAGACTGTTTCTCAGTCTAGTCTGCTCCACTCGCGTGTTCGGTGATTTTACCAGCGGGTTGTTAACATGCCAAACGTCTCTTGAATATCCTGTTAAGACAATCCAGTGCGGCAGTCCTTCCTTATCTCCAAACAGCGAAGTGCTCGTCAGCAAGATTCTTCAGAACGCCCTTGAGCTTGGCGAGTCTGACCGTAGGGCTAGAGTTTCTAAGACCCATGGTGGTGAATTTTCTTCGTGTATCCTTGTAGAGTAGTTCAAGCATACGGTAGTCGACGCTGGGGATCTTGTCAGCAATCGCATCTACGAAGGAATGACGGAGGTATCTACCCACTGTGTAGACATCGAAGCCGCGTCTTGCCGCTGCTAACGCTAATCCTTCTTTGCTTGTTCCATAGCTCTCGACCAGATTGGCTTCACGCCAAATGTCAAACTCCAATTCTCGGCCCAAGTTCAGGGATGGTTGGAAAAACTTCATCGCCATCATTAGACACGCGGGTCCACAAGTAAATTGGGATGCCTGCCGGTAAAAGGGAACACGCACTCTTACACCTTGATTGGCCGCGACACGGAGATTTCTTATCATGCTTCCATCAGGATTTCGATTCGAGATTTCACAAGGTTCGTAGTGTCTGTACAGAAGCAAAATCACCGCCCGGGCGACTTCTGTTCGACTAACCCGCTCCCCGCGCAAAACTTGTGCGCGACAACGACATAACGCTCTCCGATAAAACGTACCACCACTCTAAGAACCTGAGAACCAGAGTTGTGTAATCGTTTTCACACGTTAAGGCTCTCCGGAATGCGTTAATACATATACTCGAAAACTTACGTTGGGCGAGTTTGCATGGAAATCGCAATGGGGGAACTGCGACAACAAGAGTTCTCACGACTTGACGCGAATGGGTTTGTGTATCTCGATTATACAGGGAGTGGACTGTATCCTGAATCTCTCGTCCGCGCTCACGCCGATTACTTATCCAAGGAAGCCTTAGGTAACCCGCATTCGCGGAACCCAACCTCCACAGTCAGCACAAGCAACTTAGATAAGGCTCGAAATCGCATCCGTCAGTTTTTCGAAGCTGACCCACGCGAGTATGATGTCATCTTCACACCGAACGCAACCGGCGCGCTCAGACTCATTGGCGAAAGCTATCCCTTTGAACCATGCTCACGCTTCATTCTAACCGCAGATAACCACAACTCAGTCAACGGCATCCGTGAGCTTGCTAAGACGAAACGAGTGAAGGCCGAATATATTCCGCTCAATGCTGAGCTTCGCGTCGAAAACCTCGATCAATATCTTCCACACGCGGACGACTCCAAACATAATCTCTTCGCCTACCCGGCACAATCAAACTTTTCAGGCGTCAAACACCCGTTATCATGGATTGAAGAAGCACAAAGCAAAGGTTATGATGTTCTGCTTGACGCCGCGGCCTTCGTGGCTGCTAACCGACTCAGCCTTAAGCATCACAAACCAGACTTTGTCTGCGTTTCGTTCTACAAGATGTTTGGTTACCCAACAGGTGTTGGAGCGCTGATCGCGCGGCGAGCAGGAGTAGAAAAGTTGCGTCGACCATGGTTTTCTGGTGGCACTGTGCGCTTCGTGTCTACGCAGAATGACGTTTACCTCCTCACGAGTACAAGTGAAGCTTTTGAAGACGGCACCTTGAACTTTCTCGGTATCGCAGCGATAACTAGCGGCCTAGACTTCTTGGATCGAATAGGTATGGAGAGAATAAACCGTCACGTATCTAAGCTCACAGAGCTACTGTTGGGCGGATTAAAGTCACTAAAGCACAGCAATGGTAACCCTCTAGTCAAAATCTATGGACCTTCGACAATGGAGAATCGGGGCGCTACGGTCGCATTTAATTTGCTTGACGCTGATGGACGCGAAGTGGACTACAAGTTAGTTGAAGATCGAGCAAACGATGAGAACATTTCGATCCGCACCGGATGCTTTTGTAATCCTGGTGCAGCGGAATTTGCATTTGGATACACGGCCACCCTGGCGCGCAATTGTTTCGATGTAGTGTCGAGGGAGTTTTCCTTGGAGAAGTTCTCGGAATGCATGAAGAACAAACCAGTAGGAGCGCTTCGAGCTTCATTAGGGATCGCAAGCAACCAAGCAGATGTTCAGCGCTTGATCCAAGTGCTAGAGAGCTTCCTAGAATCTAAATCCCCAAATCCAGAAGAGTCGTCGTCACCCACCGCGAGCTGTGGTCGCTGACTCCATCATGCCTCTTGGTCCAGCCCTAGCTTGGTTCAATTGATCACATTTGTTCAAGGAGATATTGATCTAGCGAGGGCAAGTAAGGAATGAACGAGAGCAATCTCATCCTCAGACCCGTGGGCATCGTCAAAACTATTGCATCGGACAATGACATAAGGGAACGATACAGCGAACTTGAGTCAACGATAGAGGTTTTTCCAGAGTTTGCAGAGGCACTGGAAGGGATAGACGGATTCTCTCACATCTTTGTCTTGAGTTACTTGAATCGGTTGGCAGTCGATCAAATCGGTGTGTTGAAGGTCAGACCTCGTAAACTTCTGAAGGCTCCGGGGCTCAAGCTTGAGGAACTGCCGTTGGTAGGAGTATTTGCCACTCCATCTCCGTATCGACCAAATCCAATCGGGCTTAGTCTCGTGACCTTGGTTTTCAGGGATGAAAATCAACTGGTTGTTCGTGGGTTGGACTGCTTTAATCTAACACCTGTCTTGGACATAAAACCGTACACGGATGATTATAGGGCTGACGAGTACGGAATTGCCGCTTGGTATCGTCGACTAATGGATGAGGCAAAAGGGCGACCTTAGACAGCAGAAGTAATCTGCAAGATCAGACGTCAGGCCTTCTTCTTCGTCTTCCAGTCTGCCCTGACAGCAGAACCGCCTCTTAGCCTCTGGATATAATTGTAGGCTGAAAGCGCAGCGATCGCACCCTGTCCTGCTGATATTACGGCTTGTTTGAATGGCACGTCTGTGACGTCTCCCGCAGCGAAGATCCCGCTATGTGAGGTGGCGCATTCTTTGTCCACTTCAATTTCCTTCTTGCCGTTGAGGCGTACCAAATCTTTCAAAAAGTCTGTCTTGGCAACGTATCCCAATTCAACAAACACGCCATCCAACCTTACTTCTCTATGCTGTTTTGTCTTGGAATCTTCAACGAGAACACCCCCCACCGATTTATCACCAAGAATTTCAATTACGTGCGCGAATGAAATGAATTCGACCTTCGGATTCGTCTTCAGGCTTTCCAGGGTCTGCCCGTCACCAAGTGGCTTTTCCCAAGTATGAATCAAATACACCTTACCCGCAACGTTGCTCAAGAGCGAAGCCGCGTCCAATGCTGGATCACCAGATCCTACTATTGCAACGCTCTTTGCCTTGAACAAGGGTCCATCGCATACTGCACAATACGAAACACCTTTTCCCTTCAGTTTCTCTTCGCCAGGGACGCCAAGATCTCTCGGAGTCTTGCCAAATGCTAAGACAACTGCGCAAGTGTCATACTCACCATTAGGCGTCTTCACAGTAAAGCACACATTCTCTCGTTCCACTATTGACGAGACCTCATCATAGGCGAATTGTGCTCCGAACGCTTTTGCTTGCTCTTCGAACTTTGACACCAATTCGAATCCTCCTATAACATCAAAGCCGGGATAGTTCTCGATGTGATCGGTAAGGAGGGCCTGTCCGCCAATATCCTTCGTGATTACGAGAGTCCTCAGGTTCTGGCGTGAAGCGTAAAGAGCCGCAGTAAGCCCAGCCGACCCCCCGCCGACAATGATGATGTCATATAAATTCTCAGACATTGTGATCGCTGCCAAGAAAATGCTCGAACAAAAGTTAGGCTTGTTGTCTCATAGAGCTACTTTGGTTCAGACAATCTTGATGCATCAATAGCATTGTGTCAAGTTGCTTCTGCAATGCATTCCGAGGCAGGTAACCGACAATCTCTGCCAAAGGCCTGTCTCCGCAGAAGAATTTCAGCGTAGGCAATCCTTGCACACCGTACCTGGAGGAGACCTCAGGTGAAGCATCGGAGTTCAGCTTGACAAACTCCAACTTACCGCGATACAGGTCTGAAAGTGAGTCAAAGTCTGGCAGAAGACGTCTACACCAAGGGCACCATGGCGCCCAGAAGTCGACAATGACAGGAACTTTCGAATCTAGGACTTTCTCATTCCACGTTGAGGAATCAGCATCTATGGCAACCAAACTTGGTCAGGGACCTTATGCAACGCAGTATTACTAAACTTGCAGATTGGATCGCAAGAACAGACCTATGTGGTTCTTGGTACTCGCCACTATTTCATCTCGTGTGCTTACAGGCCAAACTTTCTGAACGCGTAGTACTTGGGGTAGTCTACGGCGAGCGTGAATATCGCAGAGAATCCTAACACAAAGAGAACTTGAGCTAATGTAACAGGTGGCAGGATGGCTCCGTAAATTCCAAGCAAGGCAAACCCAATCACCGTACCCAAACTGGAAAGAGTAAGTTCACGTCCAGGCCTGGACGACCAGAAGTGTCCCCTCTCTCTCACAATAAGGACTCTGAACTGACTGGTGAAGACTAATGTGAGCAGTACGAAGGTCTGAAGCGTTTCCAATTGCATGTGATAATAGTCAGTGCCGATGAAAATGATGGATGTTCCCTCCACCACTAAGAATGCGCCGATGACGAGTGACGCTAACGTGATATTTTTCACGTTCCAAATATTCGGGTTCTTCGTGGTCTTCACGTTATCAGTGGCAAGTGACATTGTTACGAAGTCATTTGCAAACACCAGCAAAACCATGCCTAGTACGGAGAGGACGACGTGATGCAGCCAGAAGAACCCCAGGACTAGTACGCCCACGAATTGTATTACTTTCGTGACCTTGTTGACAACCCAGGTTAGCATACGTTGGTAGATTTGTCTGCTCGTACCGATTGCGTTGAGGATAACCTTGAGGCCGGGTTCGGTTAGGACTATGCTGGCGGACGCTTTTGCAACATCGGTGGAGTTGTTCACAGCTATGCCCACTTCCGCTTGTTTGAGCGCGGGTGAGTCGTTCACGCCGTCGCCGGTCATTCCTACCATGTGACCTCTCGACTGCAGAAGCTTCACCACTTTGTACTTGTCTTCCGGGTAAATCTCAGCCAACCCATCATATTCATCCAGAGCGCTTGCTTGATCCGGTTCTGATAGTTTCTCTAGATTTGACATCGGGTAGATTCGATTGCCAATCCCCACTTGCCCGGCGATCTCTTTGGCTATTGCCACGTTATCTCCTGTCAGCATCTTCGTCTTTACGCCTAAGCGTTTCAGTTCCCCTATCGTTTCCTTCGAGTCGGGTCTGGGAGGATCGGCCAGTGGCAGGAGCCCTACGAGCTTGAGGTTATCTAGGTCATTATCCGCTGATTTGGCTACTGCGAGTGTTCGGTAGCCTTTCTTGGATAGTGATTCCACATTAGTGTTGACATTCTTCGCAGTCTCATCGTCCACTTTGCATAGGGACAGGATTACCTGTGGTGCTCCTTTGACTACTCTGAATCGTTTTCCGTTGTGTTCGATGATTGCCTCGGATCTTTTTGTCGCTGGTTCAAATGGGGTAAACGAGTCTTGCGTGTACTGTACGGAGGTAGGGAGGTTCTTTGCGTAGTCGATCACGGCGAGGTCAATTACGTCTCTTATCTCCTCTTTCGAGGCTAGTCTCGCTATTATTGCGACGTCGTTCTTTTCGAACCCTTGGAAAGGGATGGGGTCGGTGACAGAGAGTTTATTCTGTGTGATTGTACCGGTCTTGTCTAAGCAGAGCACTTCCATTGATGCTGCGTCCTCAATGGAATTGAGCCTGGTTACTAGAGCGCCTTCTCTGGCAAGTTGCATTGCGCCTACAGCCAAAACGATAGCAAAGACCGCCGGCAGTGCAACCGGGACGGAACCCATCAGAAAGATTAGAGCGAACCTTACGAGGGTTAGGACGTCTACGACTCGTGTTAAAGCCGCGTCTAATACCACGAACGCCAAGGATGCAATACCAATGTACATTGCGTATTTGACGATGGCCGACATGATCTGTTCTTGGTGCGATTTCGGCTTGGCGATTTTCACTAATTCAGCGGTCTTTCCGAAGTATGTGTGGGCTCCCGTGTTGAGTACGAGAGCTTTCGCTTCACCTCGTTTGACGATGGAGCTTGAATATAGAATCCCAGACTGATGTGCGGTCACGGGAAGTGATTCGCCGGTCAATGCTGATTGATCAACGGACACTTCTCCAGCCACAATCTTGGCATCAGCTGGTACTAGGTCGCCTAAACCAACTTGTATGATGTCTCCTGGAACTATTTCCCGAGCATCCTTGACGACCCATTCTCCGTTCCGCAGAATTTTCGCTCTAATTGCTAGCCGTTCCTTGAGGAGTTCAAGTGCTTTCAGAGAACTGCGAGTATGGTGAAATCCTATGATAGCATTCAGGGTCAGAAGCCCAAAGACTATTGCCACTTCTAGGTAGTGGCCTATGATGTATGAGAGAGCCATCGTTAATTCCAAAAGCCAAGGCATTGGCCCCCAATACCGCGTCAGGAAATCGACAAATGGGTTCTTCCGCTTCTCCGATAATTCGTTGTAGCCAGATTCGTTAATGCGTCTCTTTACCTCATTTTCCGTGAGGCCGTTTGTTGACGTACTTAATGCCGAGTACGCGTCCTCAATTAGCAAATCGGCAAAGTCAGCTGTCGCCTTAGTTGTCATTGAATGAGTACGCCTATCCAGTTTTCATACGAATGCCGCTTTGTCGCCTAGATGTTTTCGAAGGAGCGGGGGAACAAAGGTCTCAAGAAGTGTCGTGTATTCAAGTACGTGAGCGTACTTCTCAGCGAATGGCATCTCTTTGATCTTCACCATTTTGTGTCATCCTCCGTTTTCCAATGCAATTCACATCTTGTGTTTCTAGATGAGCCTGATGATGAACCACGAGGAAACTACGAGGCCTACAGTGATGACCAAGAGCTGTAAGTAGTTCTCGTTCACTCGCTTCGCGCCACGTGCGCCGATATAACCGCCGATTATCGCCCCAATCGCCATCATTATTGCAAGCGGCCAGACGACAAGCCCCTTGTACGCGAAAAACACGAACGCGGTCACATTGATCAGAGCTGCGAGCACAGTCTTCAGCGCATTCATGACATGAATGTCGCGCAAACCCATCATGCTAAGCGAACCCAGCATCAATATGCCAATCCCGGCGCCGAAATACCCACCATAGGTTGCAACGAATAGTTGGAAGAAGAAGCCCCAGATCCTACCGGGGAGAGTGACCTGCGCTTGGACTGATTTGTCGGCGAATCTTCGGGCAAAGAACTTGCGTCCGGCGAAAAGTATCGTTGCGAAGAGGATTAGGAAGGGAACAACGAACCTGAAGGTTGACTCAGGTGTCACGACCAGAATGAGGGCACCGAGAAGACCCCCGATAATGCTCGGGACTAGGAGCAGGATGAGGAGGTCCCGCCTCATCTCAGTGTCTTTTCTATACCCCAGAGCGCTGCTTAGTGAGCCCGGCCATAAGGCGGCGGTGTTCGTCGCGTTCGAGACTATGTCGGCCTCGCCGAAGGCCACGAGCGATGGAAAGGAGATCAAAGTGCCACCACCCGCTACTGAATTGACGGCGCCAGCGATGACAGCTGCGAAGAAGAGCCCAGCGTATCCGAGGAAATCGCTCATGGGGCAACCATGAAAACAAACCAAATAAGGGTAGTTTCTGGCTTGCGAACTCGAAGCAGAAGCCTTAGCGAGAGGGCCGCCGTTCTCTTTCTGATCGTTCACCAGAGATTGGAAGGCGTTCTTCACGCGTGGATGCTCGACGTGGCAGGTCTACCGGGTTCATCAAGAAGCGTCGTAGGCTGAACCTCCTGTAGGTTTTTGTTTGGCTGGATGAACACCGGATGATTATCGGCCTGCGAACTTTCCTCGTCAGACAATATCTTCTCGTTCTTCTATGATCCGTGTCTTACACTAGCCCCTTAGGTCGAGTTCAAATTCCGCTTCTCGCACCACTAGGGGCACACACACATTTCATATCTCGCTGGTAACACTGGACAGCGGACAAAGTGAAAATTAATGGAAGTCAATCAGCGTGCTCCCTTGTTCGCTCACCAGGAGATCTTCATTGAGGCGCCGCCTCAAAGCGTCTGAAACATCCAAACAGACATCAATAATTGGAGTAGCTGGCAGCCTTCCATAACAGCATCCAAGCTCGCAGGCCCCCTCGCCGTCGGCTCTGTTTTTCGGTGGAGAACCGGGGGTCTGAATGTAACTTCCACTGTCCAAGTGCTTGAGCCGAATGAGTTGATTGGCTGGACAGGCAAATCGCTGGGTGCCCAAGCCAAACATATTTGGAAATTCACACCGCAAAACAACGGCACGCTGGTTACGACAGAAGAGTCCATGGAAGACTGGTCGGTTAGGTTGTTGAAACTCCTAATGCCAAAGTTTCTTGATAATTCGCTGGATGCGTGGTTGCGAAACCTCAAGACCCAAGCGGAAAGTAACTACAAAGATGAAAAGAGAGACCCCTAACTCACTCTTTAAATTCAGATTTTGGTGGTTTTCTTCTAGAAATCATGTAACCTGCATTTGTACGCATCGGCGGTTTGGACTTTGAGCGCAGACAAATTATCTTCCTCCAAGTGGTACATGGACAAACATCGATTTAGCAGGCTTACTGCACAACTCAACCGTTCCTTTCAGTGAGAGGTTCAGAAACGCATGACGCTGATCGAAATTCCTGCCAAATTCTTGGACAAAGCCAGGTTTGTAAAAGCAATCTTCACAGATGTTGAGAACGAGTATGATGTTCTTGTTCATCTGATGACACTTTCGCTAGATTGGGTTTGGAGGAGGCGTATGTTTGCCAGGATGGTCTTTTCCGATAAAACTAAGGTCCTAGACGTAGCGTGCGGCACCGGATTGGTGACTTTCAACCTGGCACGCTTGAACGTGTCGGGTGGTTACGTCGTGGGCCTGGATCCGAGCCCCTCGATGTTGCGTATAGCCAACCGGAAAAAACATGCGGTGAGGGGCCGTTGTGATGTAGACTTTGTAAGGGCTGTCGGAGAATTTCTTCCTTTTCGGGATAGAACCTTCAGGTACGTGACGGTCGGGCTAGCGTTGCGCAATTTAGGCGACAAAATGGCTGTGTTTCAGGAGTCGCTGCGAGTGTTGCTTCAACAAGGATGGTTTCTCTCGGTGGATTTTGTTAGGCCAGAAAACGTTCTGGTGTGGCGAGTTTTCAGGTTTCACATATTTTACGTGATTCCTGCTCTTGGGGGATTAGTTTCCGCCCACTGGAAGTATACTTTGATCTACCTTGCAAATTCGATACTGAAATCAACCTCCGCGGATGAAATCTCCGAAGCACTGTCCACTATCGGCTTTCAACGTACATTTACGGAGGAGATGACGCTAGGCGTGGTTGCGCTGGTCGGAGGTCAAAAACGGTCAAATGAATTTTGGAGGCTGACTGCTAGTAAGACCATTGAATAACACTCGAGTTTGATTCCCGTTGTGGACAGACACGAACGCCTCAGCCTGGCCCGCGTTTTCGCAACAGCCAATTTCACTAACTCTCCTAGTGAACTACTTTGTCGTGGCACTCAAAAGTTGAGAGCACGTTGCTGATCGTGGCTCCACTTGAAGGCTATTTTACTCCCAACGGAATCGGAGGGCTGAGCAAGACCGGAGGAGGGGTTGGATGTTACGGCACGGGTTTCAAGGGGAGCATCTTTCCTTACACCTACTTGGAATGGGACGCCATTCACAATTCAACCATAGAAATTGGGTCGACGATTAAGCTAGGCGAACAGCCCACAATGGACTACTTTGCACCTCAACCAGATTTGCTATCTGGATGAAAGCAGCTTATTGGTATCCTCAACCTGAGCTGTTCGTTCGTCAAGCCTTCTGTCGCAGCCTGAGCCCGCAAATCCTATATCTTCTGTCTTATCTCAGCGATTTGCTGCTCTGACAAGCCCTGAGCCCACCATGATTGGCCTCTGTTTCTGCAACCATTTGCGTCATTCGCATAAGTCACTTGGTAGGCATACGTCGCATGGTGTAACGCGTCGCTTTTCGTTGGGTGGAGTGCACCTTTCTAGCGAACCCCGAAGTGATGGCCTCTCAGCTCCTCGGTTTCTTAGCCATCTCGAGAACATGAAGCAACCCCAAATTGCAATAACGCTGGTATAGATTCCAAATGCGAACCAGCCGTACGAAAGAAGGTATCCAAAAAAGAATCAAAGAATTGAAGAATCAATCGTGCAAAAGCAGGGCAACTGGGAGCAGTAGGATGAATGCTCCTCCGACAAGAAAGAAAGTGTTCCTGATGCTTATCACCCCAATCAACGTCCCAGCCAAGAGAGGCCCTATGGTGTAGCCCAAGTCCTTGAACGTAGCGATTGCTCCGGTCATTACCACCTTGTCTTGACGCATGATATCGGACATCCTAGAGTATAGCGCGATGAAGATCATAGTGTAGTTTACCGTAAAAGCCGTCACCACTATGATCATGTAGTAGAAGTTGCTTGAAAGCGGTATCATTAGGGCGGTGAGCGTAGTCAGTACAACGGCTATGGACATTGTCTTGCGGATTCCGTGACTGTCCATGAGATGTCCCATGGGAACTTCGAGGCTTACAGCGGGCAGCAAAGCTACGGTCAATATTACACCTATCAGCGGAATGGAGATCCCCTCGTCGTTTAGAAATACTGAGAAGAAAGAGTAGTAGATGTTGATCAGCGCATAGAAGACAATTATCAAGAGCACTGTCTTCACAAATCTTCTGTCGTGCATGTAGCCCGAGAGTTTAGCAATTTGGAGCTTAAGCTGGGTCTTTTGTGGTTTGGGTGTTTCTTTGAGGAGAATGGAGACAACAGCAAATGCGATGAAACTAGTCAAGCTTAGTACGTAGAAGGGCAGAAAGAAGGAGAGAATTGAGACGAAGCCTCCCAGAATTGGAGATAGAGCTGAAGCGAGGTCATTCATATCAGAGAAGAAGCCGGTTTCCTTTCCCTTCACTTCCTTGTCAGCATACGTGAAGATGTATGCCCACGATGTCAGCCACAGAAAGGAAGATGCAAGCCCCCTTCCTATGCTCAGCACCAACAACGGGAGGAAGCCATTTGCTTGGGGATAGAGAAATGCGAGTCCCGAGTAGAATAGCAGCGCAACCTGCAGCACCCTCTTCATGTTCATTCTGTCCTCAATAATGCCGAAAGGAATATTGAGGAAAATGCCCGCCATCGTCGTGATTGAAAGTATGAGACCGGTGAGGAATGCGTTTCCAGTCACATTGTTAACATAGATCGAAAAGACAGGAGAAGTTACTCCCCAGCCAAATGTATAGATGAAGAATGCCGAGGAAATTGGCAGGATGACCCTGCTGAAGTTCCTAATGTGACGAAGTTCGCCAAGCTCTTTGAACAGTTTGCTTCAACCTAAAGATGATTTCTGAGCGTCATAAGTAAGTCTGTGTGTGCGCTGTCTTCCCTTCCATTTCTCGTTTTGACGTTTCACAAGGGCTCAGAAATTGGTTGTGGAGAGGCAAGCCAACTTTTCGACTATCGAAAATCTACTAGCTCAGGGGAGGAGTAGCCAAGAGCCGCTCGCTTCCTTGTTCAACTTGGCCTGTTAGGATGGCTTTGGAGAGTATTTCACCCAACGCTGGGGCGAACATTATGCCTTTTCCAGAATCTGCGAACGCGACCCAAAGATTCTCTAAACCAAGACTACCGACAATCGGCTTAGAATCGACCGTTGTCTCAAGAACACCCGCCCATTCTCTCAGCACTTTAACCTTCCGTGTCGCAGGGATGAGACTAGTTAGCTCAGTGGCGGCGTCCTCAAGGAATTCAAGCGTACTAACTGGGCCTCTCGTCTCTCCGTCATCTTTTCTTGACATGTCACAGATTATCTCTCCACGTAAGCTTTGGTTGATGAGAACCCCTTTCGGATTGAGTTGAATCATTGGTTTCAGAAAGAACTTTAGTGGTTCTGTTGCTAACATCTCATGCCTAACAAACGTTGTAGGTACGTCCAAATCTACCGACTTCAAGAGGGAACGTGTTCCTGACCCAGCGGCGACCACAAAGGCGTCTGCTTTGATTTTACCCTGGTTAGTTTCCACGCATTCAATACGTTTCTCCTTTGCCGTTAGACCTGTCGCTGCCGTTGCTTTCATCATTTTTCCTTGGTGTTGCTCGAAGCCGTACCAGTAGCCGAACACGACTGAAAACGGGTGGACTGCGCCATCTCCTTTTGAGAAGGTTCCCCCAACGAACCCTGAAGTTTCAAGAAAGGGGTAACGCTTCCCTATCTGTTCAGCGGATAGGTTTTGTACGTCAATTCTTAATGAACGTTGAAGTTGGGCGTTCTTTTCTAACTCCGTCATTTCTTCAGGGGTTGCAGCAAGCATCATGTAGCCGTCTCGTCGGAATGGGATGAAGAAATGTAGTTCAGTTGACAGTCGACTGAGAATTCGGCGGCTTTGCTTTGCCAGTTCAATGTCGTGTTTGTTGTTCCACTGAGAATGGACTCCTCCGATTGCTCTGCCACTAAGTCCACTGCCAGGGTATTGGTTCTCAATAACGGTCACTTCCGCGCCTTGTTTAGCAAGATTGTAGGCTATGCTGAGACCGATGATTCCTGCACCGATGACGACTACTCTCATTTTCTTTTTCCTTTAGCTAACACACCCAACGGAACTGGGTCAACAGGTGGTCTCTGAGTTGTGAGATGAAGGTCGCTTGGTTTCAGCTTTTCTTCCTGTCCTAGTAGTCTGAGGATTTGCATGATACAGGTCTTTCCTTGGCATGGCCCTGTTGAGAACCCTGAGTAACGTTTCAAGCTCTCAATGTCTTTGTATCCGAGCTTGATCACCTTCAAGATGTCGTCTTCGGTTAAGTCTTCACAGAAACAAACTATTTTTTTCCCATCATGTTTCACCAGCCAATATTCCGCGTGCATCAAAAATCCACTCTTCTGGAACTTCAATTGTGACAAGAGAGGTTCCGTCATTTCGTTCAGGTGGAAGGACACGAACTACCTTTACGATTCCAAGTGGCTTCCCTTCGCGGTCAAACGCTTTAACCATTTCACCTGCTTTTGGAGTTGGCAGAAATTCGTAAGGTAGAGTAACTTGTGCGGATCCATCGGCTGCACGCAGCAGGAATACTGCTTGACCTGGGCACACCATTGCGCAAGCCATGCAGCCTGTGCATTTGGTGTAATCGACTTTTGGCAGTGCGTTGACGTTTTCCATTTGTATGGCGCCAAGCTTGCACGCTATAACGCAAGAGTTGCAGGGAATCTCCTGAATACATTCAATCATTGCGACTGGGCGCTTCTCCTTTATTCTCCGCATAGGGGGCGCCAGATTGAATGCTTCAACGTCCTTGCGTCTTATGACCCCGTCTTTGAGGTAACTAGCTGTGGGTTCCAATCACTATTTCCTTCTATAAGCTAACGTTTTGAAGACCACGTCGTATCTTTTCGCCAAATTGACCAGATCGTTCATCGTCCAACTGCTGAATCCAATCACTGAGTTGTTGCTCATCTTGTGGAAGACCGTAACCTAATTTCAATGCTGCATGCACGCCAACAATTTGTCCTTCAAGCATTGCCGTAGTTGCTTCTTCTATGCCCGAAGTATCACCAGCAACATAGACGCCGTCATGAATCTCCATGAATTTGGTTCTGTGTGGAACGAACCCTCCGAGTTCAGGGCTGAGCTGCATCTTTGCTCCTGCTTGGGCTGCGAGCTCATAAGTCGGAGTCAAACCGACTGCAATACAGATTAGATCGCAATCAAACCGCTGTTCAGTTCCTGCAAGAGGTTTGAATGAGCTATCGATTTCTGCAACAATCGCGCCCTCCACTTTTTTGCCTCCTAACGCTTTAGTGACTGTGTGTGAAGTGAGGATTTCGACGCCTCGTCGGCGTACCTTTGCCGCATGGACCAGATAGCCTCCGATTTGTGGAAGTGCCTCCACAATCGCCACGACTTTGACTCCTGCTTGAAGGAGTTGGTAGGTCAGTATCAAACCAACATTACCTGAACCGACAACAAGTGCGTTTGCTCCAGGTTTGATTGCGTAAGTGTTCATTAAGGTCTGTACGCCACCAGCGCCGTAGACGCCTGGTAAGTCGTTGTTCTCGAAAGTGAGTGTTCTTTCATAGGCGCCAGTTGCCAAAATTACCTTCTTGGCATGAATCTTCAGCAGGATGTTTCCTTGAACTGCGGCGATTAGACCTCCAGCATAAATACCAAAGACGTTTGCTTCAGTAAGCGCCTTGATGTTCTTGAACTCGGCGAGACTCTTCGTCAGCTTCTCGGCGATTCGAATGCCCCTGACCCCCGCATAATGTCGTGCGTCACCGAAGAAGCGGTGAGTCTGCTTGACCAGTTGACCTCCCAGCATTTTCTTATCGTCAAGAATTATCACACTGGCCCCTCGTTTTCCGGCTTCGAGCGCTGCGGTCAGACCCGCTGGGCCGCCTCCAATTATAGCTATATCTGTGTCCTCGGAGATTTTTTCACCGGTTTTCTCTTGAAAAGATTCCTTGGAGGGGAGTTTTCCTAGACCAATGAATTTACTGAGAACCTTGATGTATATTCCGCGCATGAATGCGGGGCGCGTCATTTTCCTGTGGTAGAAGCCTGATTTCAACGAGAAGTAGAACCCTAGTTTATTCATTATTGAAAGGATATCGTAGTCGGCATTTGGGAATGCGTTCTGACGTGAGACATGCATTCCTTCCTTAACATTCACCATGCAAGTTCGAACGTTTGGGGTATCGTCAACAGTCATCATGCAGGCTGAACAACGTCCGATGGCGCAGAAGAATCCGCGTGGCCGGTGATACTTCATACTGCGGCTGAAAACTCGAACCCCTTTCGCGTAGAGTGCAGCAGCGACAGTCTCGTTCGAATAAGCCTCAACGGCCTTGCCCTCGAAATTGAATGTGACTTGCTCTCCACGATCAAACCGCACAATTGGGTGTTCCGAGATTCTGTCATTTCTCATGTCGGTTCCCTTGAATGTGCATTGGTGTTCTCCGTTTCCAACAGCGAGCAACCCTGCTCGAAACGGTAGTGGACGAAGTAGTTGGTTTTCAGGAGTTGATATAAGGACTCGATATTTACACTCGTAATCTAGAGTATAGAATATACGAATCGGAACCAGACGCTGCCCGGCTCTCTCTCACCATAACTGGATCCGGCAGTGGGAAGGGGGCTTCAACCTGATTCGCGCCCAATTGGGGGAAGAAGGCGTTAAAGAGTTCACCCGCGCGGACATTAACGCCTTGAAGAAGGAAAACTCGGGTCCTTCGCAAACATAGCTCAAGTCCATTGGCGGGAAAACCACCGGAACGTACCGCTCCTCCGGCGGTGTCCGGGTCAGACCTCCAACGATTGGAATCATGTAGCCGCACGCCTTGCATCTATTCTCATTGTCAAGGTTCCAGCTATGGATATCGTACCCGAACCTTGCGATGACCATTCCGTTACAGTTCGGACAGTAGGTATTTTCACGTTCATGACCGGGGAAGTTGGCAATGTACACGTATCGAAGCCC
>Ga0187878_1002372_pt1 | contig 16743 bp, 12 predicted proteins | sample June2016WEW_17_1_FD_132979 | JGI IMG/M metagenome (GOLD analysis project Ga0187878, IMG submission 132979) | Peatland microbial communities from SPRUCE experiment site at the Marcell Experimental Forest, Minnesota, USA - June2016WEW_17_150 | ecosystem: Environmental > Terrestrial > Soil >...
ACAAGTGCTTGACCCGCATTTCTCACCAGCTTTTTACTGCGGCGGCGTAGACGGGCATGTCTACTGCGTTGCGCTCCATTGGGCTCCTCGACGTACTGTTGAGTACGTCTGCGGGGTCCTCAGTCGCGCGCCTTGTATCCACGCCCGTCTGCGCCGCCTCGCTACGAAACCTGGTGAGAAAAGCGGGTTAGAGGGTGGGGGGAGCGGAGGGAAAAACCCAGTTTAGGTCCCTTCATATGCGTGCCGCTGTCTGATTCACAATCCATAATGAGAAACCTTTTACTTTTTTGCCACTTTGGTTTAGCATAGGGTCACCAATTGTATCTAAACCCTGTTATGGAGGTTCTATGAAGCGCAGTGTCTTTTGGGTGGTAGTGCTGACGTTGATTTTCGCGCTTGTGGTTGCTCCGGGCCTGTTCAGCCAGATCAAACAGGATCCCGCATCCAAGCTTGACAGGATCTCAGGAGTTGTGCAGTCGATCGACAAGAAGACAATGACTATCGTGGTACGGGAGACAGGCACCGCCAATCTCGACTATCATGTGGTTTATACCGCTGATACCGCGTTCACCTACCGAAACACCAAGTCGACTCTCGACGAAGTGAAAATAGACCGGCGGGTGATCTGTCTCGGCAAGGCTGACGGCGCGACTAAGCTGAATGCTGAGAGAATAGACATCCGGGATAAATAGCGCTGCGACGAGTTGTTCGGAGATCTCTATCCAGATTGCTCAAAAGGCAGCTGGCCACGGATGTCTGGAACGGCGGGGCGGAGGAAATCCCAATCCATCCCGCCATTCACCGGCTCCTCGTGAGAGTTTCTTGGATTTCGTGGTTGCTTGAAGGGGCTGCCGCACAGCTCGTTCGGCTGGCAGGTAGTTCTACGTGTGGGTTCCCAAGAATCTGCCGGCAGCTCTCAGCTGCCGAGGGCCGGGATTTCCGCCCTGCGCAGTGAAAAGGGGACCTTCTGCTTTTCCGGTTCTCATCCCCATAGAGGATGAAACGAGCGGGAAGCTGGGGGTCCCCTTTGTATTTCCGTCTGCCAGGATGCAACGATTCGCGTCGAGCTTGCCTTGCCAGGCGCCAGCCCCGCGGTTGCATGCGGGAGGACCCTGCAATTGCAATAGCTCACACACTTCCACTGCTCCCCTATCCGACGGATCGGGGTGGCAGTGATCCCTTCAGGTGTACCTGATACGCAGCGACGGAGTTACTTTGTACGAATGTCGATTCGAGAAGCATTCATTTTGGTGCTGCCCTTCTCGAACGTGCCCAGAACAATCAAGCGCCGCCCTTCCTTTACCTCATCAAGGGTTGAATCAGCATTCCGATAGGTAAACTTTGTGTCCTTGGTATAGGTAATCTGCCAGGTCGCGTTCTTGCCCGTCTGGCGGAGTGTGATCGTTGATGTATCCTTGTTTATGTTCACGACCGTGCCATCGAATCTGTCGGAACCGGTCTTGGTGTCCTTGGTCGCCTGAGCGTACAGGCAAGGAGCGAGCACAAGCGAGAAAGCCAAAGCCAGCATAATCATGGTGAAGGTACCGCGCCTCATAGACCCTCCTTGAAATGGTGTAATTGGAAATCAACCACCTATCCTAGATCATGATGACAATAAAGTAAATGCATTCCAATATGCCGCTGCGATTCAGACACTGGGAAAAAACGTAGCCACAAGTAACACGAATAGGGAGGCGGAAATTCCTACGGGCAGGAAGGGGCAACGCGGCAGAGGAGCTGGGTCTCTGAGGAGGTGAGGGAAAAACTCAGCATTTGTCCATCTACCGCCCGCACCCCTGCTCCCGCGCACCCCTGCTCCCGTGCTCCCTTTGAATCGTGGAGTTTGCCTGTCTGCGGTCGTTTTTTGGGCTTGGCTTGCGGACCGTCGGTGCTAAGATTGATGCGCCCATAAGGATGGGAGTGAGTTCTTGCCGATTCCAGGGGGTCCTATGAAGAGAGGTATCAGCCGGTTTTTCCTGTGCCTGTTCTGCCTTGTTTTCCTGCCCGGGCTTGTCGTGGGGCAGCAAGTGTCCCTGACCATCCTTCACACCAACGACACACACAGTCACCTGCTGCCATTCAGCTATCCCTCGGTTGCTCCTCCGGGATCGGAGGTCGCTGCGCTGAAGGTGCGAAGGGATATTGGCGGGATTGCGCGCCGAGCCACGCTCGTGAAGCGCTTGCGCGACGAGTTGGAACACCGCGGAACGGCGGTGTGGCTGGTGGATGCGGGAGATTTTTACGAAGGAACGCCGTTTTCCAGCGAATATCACGGCGAAGCGGACGTTGATGCGATGAATGCCACGGGTTACACTTTTGGCACCATTGGCAACCATGAATTGGACATTCCGCTCGCGATGCTCAAGAAGCTCATCGGTCAGGCTAAGTTCCCTCTGCTCTGTGCCAATCTCATAGAGAACGCAACGGGGAAGACGCTGGTGCTACCCTCCGAGATCCGGCAAGTGGGCCAGATGAAGATCGGGATCTTCGGTCTTACCACCCCCTCGGCCAGCGGCTATCCGGCAGCCAAAGAGGGATTGACCATCGCGAATGAGATTGAGACCGCCCGAAAAACGGCAGACACACTGCGTCGCGACGCCGACATCATTGTCTTGATTTCCCATGCCGGCGAAAACGTCGATGAGCAGATCGCGAAGGCCGTGCCTGGAATTGAGATTATTGTCGGCGGACACTCGCACACGCGCCTCCCGGAAGGAGAGGTTATCCGGCGCTCTGACGTGCTGGTGAAAAATACAGTCAACGGGACCATCATCGTGCAGGCGTATCAGTGGGGAGGGGAACTCGGCCGTTTGGATCTCCTCTTTGGAAGGGACAAGCGGGGAGTCTGGCGCGTCAAACAATATCGCGAGCGCCTGATCCCGGTGACTTCAAAATACCCGGATGACCCGGCGGTCGCGGCGATTGTCGACCGCTACTGGAAGCCGATCGCCGCCCACTACGGCGAGGTCGTCGGGCGGGCGGCAGCGGACTTCGTTGAACGGGGAGATGATCTTGCGCCCTACAGTCTTGTCGCCGATGCGGTTCGGGAAACCTTCGGCGCTGAGATCGAGCTTGAGAATATGGGCGGCGTGAGGGCTTCGATCACCAAGGGCGACATCACCCTGGCGAACCTGATCGAAATGGACCCGTTCAACAACACGGTCGTCACCTTCAAGATCACCGGGCGCCAGCTGAAGGATATCCTCCTGAGAAATCGGCCTGCCGTCTCCGGGTTGCGTTATCGGGTGGAGGGCGGCCAACTCTCGAAAGTGACCGTCGCCGGGAAGCCGCTGGTCGACGACCAGGTCTACACGGGCGCATCCAACTTCTACATGGCCGGCACTGCCCTCAAAGGCATCTCGGTCGTGGATACCGGAAAGGTACGGCTGAACGTTCTCATCGACTACATCCGCAAGAAAGGATCCGTGCGGCCCTCGTATGACGGCCGCCGCGCCATTCTTAATCAGTCAACCCATCCGAGATTTAGAGAGGAGAGCCCGGCGGCAGGCAGTGGTTTGCCAAGCCCCAGAACGAACGCAGCTCCGAGTGGCATTTACGCAGAGGATTTTCAGGGCACGCCGTCGCCTCCGGACTGGATTCAGCGAAACTGGGGCTTGGGTCCAGACGGAGCGGTCGATTTGGCTATCTCAAAGTCGTTCGACTCGAGCAAAGTGTACAAAGCCTGCTGCAGGTTGATAATGGACATCTTGTAGGCGATCAGCGCCTGCAGTTCGACTAACTTGGCATTCGCCAGGTCCTGCTGACGCTGGAGAACGAGAAAATTCTGGCTCATGCCGGATGTGAACCGCATGGTCTCGCCGTCGAGCTGCTCCTGCGACAGCTGCAAGGCTACCTGGGCCGTTTGTACCCCTTGCTTGCTGGTCACGAGATCCTCAATGGCATTTCGAACCTGCACCATGATCTTCTGCTCCATGTTCGTGCGGTTCATGACGAGTTGTTGCTTCTGAATCTGCAGCTGTGCCAGCTGCGCATCCAGGGTGCGGTTGCGCAATGGTATCTGAATATTGAAGCCCGTAAACCAATTGGTAAATCCGCCGGTGAAAAGTGTCGCGTTGGCACTGCCTATGCCGCCGATCAGGTTGGGATCAATCAAGGGGAGACCCGTCTGTGGGTTGATGGACTGAGGCCCTGCCACGCCCGTCGTTCCTATGGAAGCGACTAGATCGAACTGCCATTTTTTTTGGTTTCTGCCCAGCTGGTAATTGACGGCGTTCTCGTCGAGCTGGAGATCGTACTGCTGCAGCTCCGGCCGACTCCGCATCGCCGTTTGAACTGCTTGGTCGAGGTCGACCTTGTACTCCTGAAAGTCGGGAGTGTCCGTGGGCACGATTACCTTCTGCCAGACTTCAGCATTGCGGTCAGGGGAGATTACGGCACGCAGGTTGTTCTCGGCCACGACAATCGCTTTTTGGGCCGAAATCATGTTGACCTCACGGTTGGCCACCTCTGCACGCGCTTCGGTGATGGAGATCTTGGGCTGGACGCCGATCTCAACCTCTTTAATATTGTTGAAGAGGCTGATTTGAGCGAGCTTCACCGAATCCCGCTTGATTTCAAAATTGCGAACGGCGCTAGCCAGGTCCCAATACATGCCCTGGATGTTCGCGATCGCATTCGTGACCATCTGTTTGAACTGACTATCGTTGATCTTGATATCCAGATTTGCCAGCCGGATGGCCCCTCGAATCTGATCGGTCTGACGGTTTCGATTCAGCGGCTGGGTGAACTGAAGATTGAGGCTGGTGGCATATTGTGGGCTGAACAGGGCAAACTGTTGGTTGGTGTCGCTCCTGCTGGAATTGTAGGTTCCGATGATCCCGCCTCCGGTCGGGATGTTCTGGGCAAATCTCATGTTCCAGGTGGCCTGGGTGGTCTTGTTAAAATTGCCCTGGGTGGATTGATTGGTGAGGTTGGTATTGGGACTCTTGTACGACTGGTCTCCCAGACTGATCGTAAGCGCAGGGTCATAGGGGCCATGGGCCTGTGTGAGCTTCTGTTGGAACAGCTTTTCATTGGTGTCCGAGATGGCGATGTCCAGATTGTTTTGGAGCGCCAGCTTCGTCAGATCCTTCAGCGAGATGCGAAGTGCCGTCCCATTTTTTTCCGCCTGTTCGATGGGGGACAGGGGAAGGTCGGCCGTAGTCGGAACTTGTTGCGGAAGCGGCTGTTGATTCTGAGCCATCGAGAGGCCCAGAAAACCCAGGATTGCAACTGCACAGGACGGTAGCATCCGTCGATGGAAAAACGAAGAAACTGTCATGGTCTGACTCCTTGAAGATACGGCGACACAGCTGCCATACACAAACCCCACATGATGATTACGACAACCGATACAAAAAGTTCGCCAGGCAGACGCTTTCCTGGACACGTCTACATCTTATGCGCAGATGCTGGGCGGCGTGTAGCAGAGTTTTTGTCGGCTTGGGGGAATAGTTGCCGGCGCGGATCCTGGTTGCGGAAATCGTGAAGCGGGGAACCTTCGCCGCAGATAACGGCCAAGAGCTCGACGGAGGAAACGCCAAGGTTGCCCCTTTGGTTATGGCCGCCGGACGCGCCGTGTTCTTCGTGGCTGGGTTCTTTCCTCCGGTGTCTGAATTGCAGATACTCCGATAACAGAGTTGATATTCCTGCCCGGACCGCGTTAATCTGAGCGCGGCAAAGGCGGCACATCTCTTTAGTCTCAAGAATCTTGCGGGAAAACTATGGGACGACAACTGCTGCAACGCATGCTCCGACCCGTTGCCCAGATCCAGGAAAAAGAAATATTTACCACGCTTCTCATGTTTTCGTACTCGTTCCTGGCCATGGCTGCGTACAACGTAATCAAACCGGTCACGCGCTCGACATTCATTGACAGCCTTGGCGCGGCCAATCTGCCTTACGTACAATTGGCGGCCGGCCTGCTCATCGGCGTGATTATGGTGGGGTATAGTTGGCTCATGAGCCGGCTGCCGCGCCGCTGGTCTCTCCCCATCACGCAAACGGGTATAGCGGCCGTGCTGGCCGCTTTCTGGTTCCTGTTTCGTTCAGGTCAGGGTTGGGTTCCTGTAGCATTCTACATCCTGGGACTCATCCTGGGACTTCTGCTCATCAGCCAGTTCTGGACCCTCGCGAACGTGATCTACGAGCCGCGCCAGGCCAAGCGGCTATTCGGATTCATTGGTGGCGGATCCTCGCTGGGGGGGATCCTGGGATCCTTCATCACGGCAAACTACGCGGCAAGGGTTGGAACCAACAATCTGTTGATTTTCAGCGTCGTGTTCATGCTGCTCTGCGTGCTCCTGGTGACCGTCATCATCCGCAAGGAGGGCGTGGGAGAGGAATCCCAGCTGGCGGTGCAGGCAGAAGAAGGTGTCGGCGCCAGGCGTGGGCTCGAGCTGTTGGGGAAATCCAAGCATCTCCGCCTTATCGCGTTCGTGATCAGCTTTGCGGCGATCGGCGCGGCGATCATCGAGCAGCAACTCAACATGGCCAGCGAATTGAGCAAAGGGCAGCACGCCAAAGACGCCATCACATCGTTTCTCGGACAGGTGCAGCTCTGGACTTCGTCGATCGGATTCCTCGTTCAGGTCGTGCTCACCAGCCGCATTCACCGTTACCTTGGCATTGGCTTTGCCTTGGTTTTGCTCCCGATAAGCCTGGGTACCACGGGTACCGTCATTTTGCTCAACGCGGTTTTGTGGGCGCCCGAGCTGGCCCGAGTCCTCGATCAATCTTTGCGCTACACCGTCGACAAGACGACGCGCGAGATCCTCTACATGCCGCTTCCAGCCGACCTCAAGTTCGAGGCAAAGCCGTTCGTGGATGTTACGGTCGATCGATTTGCCAAGGCGATGGGTGCCCTGCTGTCGCTTGTCCTGATCAAGCCTTGGGGACTGCATCTGAGCTGGCAGAAACTGAGTTACGCCAGCGTCGCCATAACGGTGATCTGGCTCTTCATGGCTCTGCGCGCCAAGCGAGGCTATCAGATGGCGTTTCGCCAGAGCATCCAAGACCGGGAGATAAGGCCCGCGGATATGAGGCTCGCGGTCGCGGACCCCTCAACCATCGAAACCCTGGTCCAGGAATTGGCGTCTCCCGACGAGCGCAGGGTGTTGTACGCTATCGATATCCTTGAATCGCTTGACAAGCGCAATCTGATCACTCCGCTGCTGCTCTATCACGAATCTTCCGCCGTGCGCGTGCGGGCTCTCGATCTTCTCGCCGGCATCCTTCCAAACGACTCGGCTCGCTGGCTCCCCACAATCCAACGCATGATCGCGGACGAAAGTCCCGAGGTACGCGCGGCGGCAGTAGGCGCGCTGGCAAACATCCACGACGAGCAGGCAACCGTACTCGTGCGACCCTACCTGCATGACAAGAACCCTCGTATCGTGATGACGGCTGCCATGGTGCTCTCGGAAAGCAGCCAGGAGGACGACGTGGCTGCCGCCGAGGGGGTGCTCCAGGGACTCGTTTCCGACACGCGCGAATCGGCTGCCCTGGCACGGCGTGAATTCGCCATCGCGCTGCGCCATGTGCCCAAGCCGCACTTCAGACGCCTGCTGATCCCGCTCTTATCTGACCCCAGCGTCGAAGTCGCCGCGGAGGCGATGCAGACGGTCCGGCAGCTGGGCACCGCGGACTTTATTTTCGTGCCGACGCTGATCTCCCTGCTTCGCGACCGGAGACTCAAGAGCCAGGCCCGGGAATTGTTGGTTGGCTACGGCGAGCAGATCCTGGGAATCCTCGGCCATTTTCTGCGGGACCCGGACGAGGATATCTGGGTCCGGCGCCACATTCCGGGCACGATCGCGCGCATACCCTGCCAGAAGGCGATGGATATCCTGAGCGACACGCTCGCAGAACCGGACGGATTCTTGCGGTTCAAGGTCCTCGCGGCGATCGAGAAGCTCCATTGCACGAACTCGGAGCTCACGTTCAGCCGGGAACTCATCGAGTCGTTGGCCCTCAAGGAGAGTCCGCCTTACCTCGAGTGCCGATCCTGCTATCGTCACCTTTTCGAGCAGGAAAAACTGCCGCAGGACACCCTCCTCGCCCGCGCTCTGTATGAAAAGATGGAGCGAATCACGGACAGGGTGTATCGATGCCTCGGCTTGATCTATCCCTGGAAGGACATCGCGGCGGCCCGCTGGGCAATCAAACACCGTGAGGGCCGGTCGCGTTCCGCCGCGCTGGAATATCTGGACAACGTGCTGACGGGAGCGTTGCGCAAGCGGCTGATGCCCATCCTGGAGGAGTCAATCTCAGGTGGAGATTCGCGCGGAATTGCGGGAGCCGCGGAGAAGACCGTACGCAAGCTCATCAACGATGCCGATCCGGTGTTGTCGGCAGCTGCCGTGCTCTTCGCATGGCAGATGAAGTTCGGCAGCCTCAATCCGGATTTGGAGCAGGTGCTTGCCACGCGGGATGCGCGCGACTGGTATGTATTCGAGGCCGCAAGCTGGGTGTCCGCGGCGTTCCGTTTGCAGGAGGCCAAGCGTCGCGCGATGTGGATCGAGCCCATGCCGACTGTCGAGGTGGCCGATCGGCTGCGCGGGCTGCCGCTGTTTGCCTCGCTTTCCGTTGATGGACTGTTCCGCATCGCAGGCGCCGGAAATCAGGTGCGCCACGAATCGGGCCGGATGCTGTATCAGGAAGGAACCATGCCCGATATCACCAATCTCCTCGTGGATGGCCGCGTATCCTGCAGGGCGTCGGCCGGGGAGGCACGAGAGATCAACCCACCGGCCGCTCTGGCCTTTCAGGAGGTGCTCGAGAGCAGGCTCATGCGCGAAACCGTACGCACGGCCGATACATCCATTTGCCTTGCTCTGGGCGGCGAGGATTGCCGGGCCCTCTTGGCGGATGACACGGAGTTGGTCCAGGGCCTATTCCGGATGTTGTGCGCAGCGGATGGAGCCGATCCTGCGAGGTTGGTGTTCAGGGGAGAAGTCCAGGCGGGAAGGCCGGTCATTCCCGGCGCTGGCCTGAAGCCGATCGAAAAAATATTGGTCCTCAAGAATATCCCTGTCTTCTCAGATGTGAGCGCGGACGAAATGCCCGGTCTGGCCGCGATCGCCGTGGAAGTGCATCTCCAGAAGGGGGCCACCTTGTTCACAGAGGCCAGCCCACCTGCGCTCTACGCGCTTGTTTCAGGAGCGATCACCTTGGAGCCATCGCCGGGCGAACCGGCACTCACAGCCGGACCGAATGACGCGGTCGGGACTCAAGAAACCCTGGGTGGAGTCAGTCTTGGGTGCACCGCCCACGTCGTGCGAGACGGAACGGCGCTGCGCATCGACCGGGAGGATTTGTTCGATCTGTTGGCACAGCGGCCGGACTTGCTGCGGCAGCTGTTCAGCGCGGTGTCCCACGCCCGGGCCGTGAAGATGGCCGCGGCCTCCCTAGATCTGGGGACATGATACTTATCTCTGCGCGATCGACGCATCGCTGCAAGTCGGATTCCTGCAGTCCAAGCGGTGCCGTCCTTGCCGCTACCCCTCGAATGGATCCCACTTTCCTGCGCTGTTGGAAAATGCCGCGCATGGTTATCTGTCTTAGGTTCAATAATCAGGCCTGTTTTATTGATGTAAGCGGGAATTTGGAGCGTGAAGAATTGTCGAAATATTATCTGGTCAGCACCTTGCTGTTGTCAGTTCCCCATCCCCAAGATGTGTATTATGTCCCCGGATTTGCGCCCATCCCACCCGCGCCGAGTTTTTCGATGATTCGGTAGTGCGAGATGGTGTTGCCGATCATGGAGAATCCCTCCACAGGCAATGCGCGCACTGCAATCAGGGCGACCTGAAGTTGCGGTCATTATAGTCGGCTGCCGCGGCTCTGGGTAGCTGAATTCGCGCCAGTTGTGGGGATAGTGGGCACTCGCAATCCGCCATGTTGTCTAGATACGGCCATCGGGTCAATATCGAACCTCAACAACCTCCGCCACGCCGTAAACGGCCTACTCGGGTTGGGTGATGTGTGGGGGGTTATTTACCCGAACGCGACTTCGGGACAGTGTTGTTAATCCGAACGGGACTTCGGGATGGAGTGAGGTGCCATGCTTCCGGTTTGCCCGTTACACGCCATTTGGCTCCGCAATCTCCCAGAACGCCGGCCAGTCCGGAGCGGCAGATTTTGCGGGAACCGCCAGCCAGCGGAATGCCTGCCGCCTTAGAAAAGAAGGATGACAGAACGGCGGTCTCCGGTGCTGGCACCTGATGGCTGAAGCACCTGCGCCGTTAGTTTCTTCTCTGCAACAGTTTTATAGATGTTGACAACGAGAACACTGGCAGGTTACTGAGCCTCCGGATAGGAAGGACGAGCGGCGTATGCGATCGAGGTCCGCCAAGGCCTCCGCTCGTCTGCCCTCCCGGGTCCTCAGGTTCGTACTTGATTTCAGTTGTCGGCGGCGAGGCGCAAGAGCTTAACCCTTTGCCGTGCAGTTTCGGCGGGTGCACGTGGGCAGGCCCCGATTTTAACTGCCTTCGTCAAGTTACGATCTTCTGGAACTCAGCCGCAAACTGCGTGGCGGAAGAAGGCCGCAGATTGACGTCAAGTGCAAGCGCCCGGCTGAAGAAACCATCCCAACTTGCCGGCGCGTCCTGAAGATGGGTGCGAGGTGGGATCACACGCCCGGCCAGGATTGCGCGGTGCCAGTCAGCCGCACCCTCCGCGGCGAACGGATAGGTTCCGATTAGAATCTCGTAAGCTAGAAGCAATGAGGAAAGCCGGTTCGGAGCGCAGATCCGAAGGCCGCTGGAGCATCCAGCCGACCGGCTCAGGACCAGTGACATGAACGTGGCAGGCGAAACCCAGGAAGAGCAGGTTCGCGGCACAGAGGAGCAGAACCCACCACGGCGGGCGCCCTTCAGCCATAATGCGTGCCTCCGCCGGCAATTGTGTCTCAAAATCCGCAATTCTGTTCAGCTCGATGACGTCTGCAGCATCCCGGCGCCGTCGAGCACCTTGAAGATGATGTCCCGCTATCGAGGCCGGTTGGGCCTGGCGGCCGTGCGTAGAGGCGCGGGATCCTGGCCGAGCAGATAAAAGGATCAAGGGCCGATTTGGGATCGAAATCCGGCTATGATGCCTCCCCTGCTTCCACGTGGTCGTGTTCAGGTCGACTCTGCCGGTTGCTCCAGAGTCGCCGCAGCCTCACGACTGCGCATTTTATACCAGAAGATCCTGCAGGCGGTGAGATTTGCGCACAGGTTTCCTGTGCGCCACCCCGCATGCGACTCTGAGGGACAGAATATAGTTCAACAATCTCTCAGCGATGGCCTCTTTCAGGCAAAGCGCGCTGGATGCGACCGGCTTCGACGCTTTTTCCCTGTGGGGTCGGTTTAGGAATGTCGCATGATCCGCCTATCACGAGCTTCTAACGATTTAGAGGCGATACATCGGGATGCGGAGCATTTTGCACACTCGAGCATGCGTGAATCGTAGGTGGCCGGCAATATCACTTGCCTGCGTTCCCGGAGAGGCTCGATGGAAGCTAGGTGCGAGAGCTTTTGCGAGTACCGCCGGGGCCAGTTCGAACAGGGCAACCCTGCCAATGAGTTGTCGGACGCGTTCGCCGTGCGTTTAATTATTCCACCGGGCAGATGGAGCAAGGACAAGCCGCTATTCGATCGAGGTCCGCGCCAAGGCCTCCGCTCGTCGGGCCTCCTCTCAGGTTCGTTTTTGCGAAGCTACGCCATCAGTGCTGTCGGTCACTTGGATGTGTAGACGGCTATTCGGAAATTGGTGTCCGGTCCAGAAGCGGCGAGATGAGCGCCCTGACATAGGTTGTGTGAGGCTGCCCGGGGAGATCTCCCAGATTGGGACTCCGCCGGAGCGAGGGCCATAGTTTCCAGTTACGCCGTTTTTCGTCCGCAATCCACATGTGGCGAACCGGGTGCTTGGGTCTCACATCTCGCACTGGCGGAGGCGACCTATGTGCTTTCCGCGGTCTACGAGTTGGGAGCGTCGGAGATCGCGACAGCCGTTGACATGCTCTTGACTCACAAGGATCTCACGCTTCAAGAATCGGAGGTCGTGTCGGCTGCGCTGGAGCACTTCCGGCGGAGGCCTTCGCTTGGGTTTTCTGACTGCCTCTTGCTCGAGGTAGCCCGTAAGGCGGGACACCTGCCACTCGGTACGTTCGATCGTGATCTCGGCAAGCTCCACGGGGCAGAGAAGTTATAAACTGCCGCCGTCGTGCCCTGAATTCATCATGCCCCAATCTTAATATGTCTTGCCTCCCCAGGTCGAACGACTGTGCAAACAGACCGGCACCCGATGAGGATAAAAGTACCGCCATGCAATCAGACTACAGACAGCGTGCCGACCTCAAAGAAATCTTTGTGGCCCCACGGACACGACGTCACCGCTTCATCAGGTGGCGGTCGAAGAACGAGACTGCCGCCTTGTAGGCCTGCAGCCAACTTGCCCATGTCAGAAAATCATGCACCTCACCGGGGAAGATTAACTGCTCGATTTCCACTCGTCGTGCCCGAAGGGTAGCAATCATTTGAACTGTCTCGCTGAAAGGGACATTCCGGTCGTCGTCCCCGTGAATAAAGAGCACCGGTGAGCGCCAATTCTCGACCGAAGCCATCGGCGAGGAGGAGAACGCCAGGCGGGCGGCGTCCTGCTGGGTTTCCGGGTTAAAAGCAGGAACGAAATTGCGTATCACGGCATTCCAATCGTGAACGCCGTGCAAATCCACTCCGGCTGCGAACAGGTTCGACGCACGCGCCAATCCCATTGCGGTCAGGTACCCACCGTACGAGCCGCCCCAAAGCCCGATTTTGTCCGGCTGGACATCCGGACGGGCCTTCAGATACAGTCCCGCGCCGAGTACGTCGTTAAACTCGCTTGCACCCGTTGCGCCGTAGTTCAGCGCCTCACGAAACTCCATGCCGTAACCGATGCCGCTCCGATAGTTCACCGAAAGAACCACGTACCCGCCCTGCGTCGCGAGATATTGGTTCATCGCGTACGCATTGTGGTAGTAGTACATGTAATGCCAGCCGAGAAGCATCTGCCTTCGCGAACCGCCGTGGAAGAAGACCGCAGCCGGCCGACTCTGCCCCGCTGTTGACCCGGACGGCAGAAAGAGCTGGCAATGAATCTTCATGCCGTCCGCCGCCGAGATGATCACCTGTTGGGGAATCACCAGGGTGTCGGAGGGGAAGTTCGCCGGAATCGCCTCAGGCGCGAGGTCCCGAACTGGGGAATTCGGCATGATAATGGCAGGCCTCGCTGGGCGGCGTGCATCGGAACGTAGCAGGGCGATTGCCTGGCCGTCGACCGTAAACACCGGCGCCCATTCGATTCCATCCCCCTTGGTCACTGCAACCGGCGGGCCGCTCTCAATGCCGACTTTCCAGAGATGCCGGTGGTCGATGTCGTCCTGGTTCGATGAGAACAGGATTTGTCTCCGATCCGGCGCCATCGTCACGTGCTCGATTTCGAAATTGCCGGGCGTGAGCAACTTCGCCTGCCCTGCGCGGCTGGACACGGAATAGAGGTGCAGCCATCCGTCCTTTTCCCATGGGAAGACAATCGCAGCCTCGTCCCCCCAAAAAACCTGGTTAGCCGCTACCATCTCCCGGAAGACGCTTCCCCGTCCTTCTTCGGCGCGCCAGACTTCGCGGCCGACTCCGGTTGCGACATCGGCAACCCGGATGGACCATGGCTGCCCGCTGCGCTCTGGTCCGAAAGCAAAGGCCTGACGGGAGGCTGGAATTCGGACAAAAGCTACCTGCTTGCCGTCCGGAGACCATGCGGGCTCCGCGTCCCGGTCAACGCTCGGATCGAGGTACCGCACTTCTTTGGCGCCGATCTCGTATACGCCGACGAAGCTGTGGTCACCCTGGTCGCTGACAAAGGCAAGCCGCGCCCCATCCGGCGACCAGCGCAACGACCCCGCAGAGCCACGCGCATGGATCAACTGCTCGGGTTTGGCTGTGCCTGAAAGTCCTACCGTCCAGACCTGGCCCCGCAAGAGATACGCAACACGATCCCCCTTCGGTGACACGACAGGCGAATTCCCCTCAACGATGCGCCGTGGGGATTCAGCACCGGAAGCGTTCACGACATAAATCGCCTGTTCGACTCCTGCCGCAAAGCCGCGCGGATTGGGCGCTTCACGGCCCATTTCGAAGTCGCCGCCGCGGGCATAAACGATCGATTGCCCATCCGGCGTCCAGGCAAGTTGCGCTATATCCTGTCCATCGTCATCCGTGTACTTCGTCACCGCGTGGGATTTGAAATCTGGGGCTTCAGCAGCCCAGATGTTGCGGACTCCTTTCGCGATGAACAGCCATGCGACCTTGCCACCTGTAGGGGACGCCACAAGCTCTGACGGAAAAGGGGCGCTCAGGATTTCATCAAGCGTGAAGGCCTTCTGTTGCGCGTCCGCCGTGAGTGCGGAGGCGATGACGGCCAGAACAAACAGGATTCGACGCATAGTGCTCCTTTCTAAAGCAGGCGAAGCGAAGCCGCTGGGGTTCCCGGACATCAAAAGTTGACTTGAACCAGAGGCTTTAGTGTTATGCCTCGTGCGCAGCCAACCTCTCGGGCAATCCGCAAGGGCGGAACTCATTCGATCCGGCGCTTCCAGCAGCCTTGATCGCGGACATGCAAAATTGAGTCGCACGAATCCTTCGCCCCCCTTGCCGAAATGGGACCCGTCGGAAAGCGGATAGGAAGCTTATAAGCGTTTCTATCGGGGAGCACAAGGGGGAATCGGGGACAGAGGAAAACGGGGAGGGAAGGAAGGAAAGAGGAGGAGGACTCGGGGCAGGCAGCGAATTACCAGGCGTTTTGGCACTCAGAGATCGACTTCCGCCCGGCGTTCTTTTCATTGCCGGTGGAGCTTTCCCCTATGCTGGCTGTGTGTACGCGCACTGCGCTATCGTAACCCGAGCCGGAGCGAGGCGGAAGCAGCGCTTCCCGCCCAGTTGTTCACCTTTGAGCAGGACGCGGCTCCACCCGGATGAGCACCTGCTCCAGTCCGAGTCTCACCCTGCGAATGCATGTTCGATTGGCTTGTGCCCGCCTATTCAAGGACCTTGTCGATTGCATTCAGCTCGGATTCGGTGAAGTCCAGATTAAGGAGTGCCCCTACGATGTCCTCGATCTAAGCGACCTTGCTGGCCCCGACCAGCGCAGAAGTCATCCCGGGATGGCGCAACACCCAGGCAACCGCCATTCGAGCCAGCGACTGCAACCGCGCCTCGGCAAGACCCCTCAGCTTTCTGATCTTGACCATCTTCTCCTGAGTGATCTCTTCGCGCTTTAGAAAACCGTGAGGCTTCGCGGCCCGCGAATCACCTGGCACACCTTTGAGGTATCGGTCGGTCAAAAGGCCCTGAGCGAGCGGAGAAAAGGCGATACAGCCAACCCCCTCCTCTTCAAGCACACGGAGAAGCTCATTCTCAATCCCGCGCTTGAACATACTGTATTTCGGCTGATGGATGAGGCATGGAGTTCCCAGGCTGCGCAGGATTCCAATTGCCTTTCGTGTTTGTACCGGGTCATACGAGGATAGGCCGGCATAGAGCGCCTTGCCCCTTTTGACGAGATGATCGAGAGCGGAGATGGAGCGCGTTGTAGTCCCCCGTATCCCACACCACATCACCCAGCGCGGCGTCCGCTCCATGAGGATCTTTTTCAGCCTGGAAATCAGCGACAGGCACCAATTCAAGCGCCAATGGGATTGCACCAGTTCAATCCTGGGAACCGTGAGAAATCGGCGTCGGTCGAATGCAGCCGGCAGTTGTGTTCGACGGCTAACGCGGCCAGATGTGCATCCGACACCAAGTTGGCTGAGGCATTCCCCCCGCGCAGCATGCGTTGCAGAATCAGCCAATGCTGGTCTGTTGGCTGGATCATGCGCACGCATGGCTGGTCGAGCCAGCTTTGCACACGATCGCTCGCTTCCTTGATGGTGAGCGGCCGCCGGTGCAGGCGAGCGTTGGTGCCGATGCGAATAAAGGCCGTCACCACCGGCCAGCACAGGCAGACCGGGGCCGAGCCGCTCAGTTGCTCATCCCACCATGTTCGGGCCTGCACGTGATGCTGGGACAAGCTGTCCTCCGCGTAAAGCAGGATGTTGGCATCCACCAGGATCATGGATAATCCTCCCCTTCCCCGCGTGCGAGCAACTCGGCGATGTTGTCGTAATTGAGGCCTTCGCGCAGCCCCAGCGGACGCGGTTTTGTGCGATAGGGCCTGGCGGCCGGCGGATTCAGGACCTGGTCTAACCCGGACCGCAAGGCGGCATTGATGACCTCCTTGAACGGTTTGCCGAGCGTATTGGCTGCCTTTTTAGCCTTAGCGGCTACATCCGGATCAAGCGTCAGTGTGGTTCTCATGCAGGCATTATGATGCTTTAAGCGAGGTTGTCAAGATGCAAGAGGAGAGGGAATCCGGAGGAGTGCTGTTGGGAAGAGGTGAACCAACTCTCCGGTTCCGCGGTCGCACAACGCCCGTATCGCGCCCTCGCCAGGGTCGTAGGGCGTCTTCGCCAAGGCAGGAACAGCCGGCAGCGTCTTCCTGATTTCAGCCAAAGGATTTTTGCCGCCAAGACTCCAAGACTCCGAGGTGCCAAAATTTTAGCTCTTGATTTTTTTAGCGTCTTAGGGACTTTGGGTATTGGCGCTAAATTTGGCTTGCGGCTTTGCTGCCTCATGTGTTTCGCGGTTGTTGTCTTTAGGAGAAGTGGCTCAGCCTGCAGCGGGGGCCGGT
>Ga0187878_1002381_pt1 | contig 16706 bp, 21 predicted proteins | sample June2016WEW_17_1_FD_132979 | JGI IMG/M metagenome (GOLD analysis project Ga0187878, IMG submission 132979) | Peatland microbial communities from SPRUCE experiment site at the Marcell Experimental Forest, Minnesota, USA - June2016WEW_17_150 | ecosystem: Environmental > Terrestrial > Soil >...
ATTGCGGAAAAACTTGGCGCACCACATTGATGCGGCCCGACGGCCATCGGACCATAATCATTGGCAATACCATGGGTAAGTGTCCCCCTTCTCCCGATTGTTCCCCCAATGGAGAGGCTGAAGATTGCCGAGATCATCGGTGCCGCCCAGCGAGGTCGGCTTGATATGGTCAATCTCCCATCCGTATTTGGAATCGGTCTCGCCGTGGTCCGTGAAGCGCATGATCGCACCGCAGATATCGGATCGCCAGAGAAAAGAATCTTGCCCTATGATCGGTTGAGCTTTTCCCCAGACCTTGAGCTTCAGATCCTGATCGACGTACTTGAAAGGGTATGTGTATGGCATCTGCTTCCCCCAACCATGGAATTCTGCGATTATGATGGGAAACAACGAACGAAGAATCAGTCTGCATAAACGCTAACCAGGTTCGCGCGGTCCGGGAGACATTGAACCGTTACAGTTTTCCGAACAAAGCGCTCAGAGAATCAAGGCCGTGTCAATGAGGGACCGATGTTGTCTTTGAAGCCAGCCGCCCAGCCATTTCAACAAGTTCTTCAATCGACGGCTTGATGCTGTCTTCCTCCAGTCGCTGAAGATCACTAGCTCCGAACTCGCCAAGACTGCTAGATCCTGAGGTCTCAAATGCAATCACAGGTTTTCTTGTGGCTGTTGTAGGATATTAGAAATACGTTCCAACGCCAAACGATTGCTCGCTCATGTTCTCAAAACCTGGAGCCTTTTGACCCGAGGAAATGCGGTAGAAGATAAAGTGCTTTCCTTGTATGCTCTGGTCGCTTCCAAGAATGAGCTTCAGAAAACTCAGGGATTCTTTCATCACATCGAGGTCTTGTGCAATCGCCAGGGAATAGTATGAGGCTGTTTTTCCTAAGCCAGCCGGTGGATTGTTAAACGACGTGCCTCGCTATTCTCCTTGAAGAATAAGATATGGAGAGAATGCCAATTCGTCCTGTGCACCGTAATCCCATCGCGCGTTCGGGGAAGGCTCTGAGGGCTCGGGCCCCCAGGTTGTATCGAGTATGCTCTTTGCTGACCCGATTACTTCGGCAGCCCTCTTGTAAAGCGCTTCGCGATTCTCCAGCGTTTCACAGGAGAATTTTGCCGATGATTCGCTCTTCTTGTTCCTTAATCGCGGATCGATCACCTCCGGGTATAAAAAACGCCACGCTCGTCACAAACCCACTTAGCACGAAGAGGAAGAACACGAAAGAAGTAAGCAAGAAGAGTTGATGGCGGGGAATCTGCAGGGCGAGGGAACCCAACCCCGTCTCAACAACCAAAGTCGCGAGAACGTAGAAACCCAGGGGTGTCTTCGTCGCAATGATAATTGACGCCCACGCCCCTCTCCTTGGGTGGATGATTTGTTTTGCGACTGCGTGCCCCCGCCCTCAACTTGTCCTGTCGTCATAGAAACCCCTTCAATGAGGTGAATCGATCTGCCAGAGACCGCAACGATCAGTAACGTAGCTGTTCCCGAACTTGGTCGTGGAACAGGTGAGACGACAACACGATAGGTGTATTTAATTGCGGCGGCGCACTGCCACAAACGCCGTGCGATCAAGAATTCAACATGTCACTCGCACTCTCGAATCGAAGTGCTCCATATACCAATGCGGGCCTCTGCCTGATCAGTGCGAGCAGAGTGGCAATTACTTTTGAGAAATCGAGAAGTGAATTTAGTGCTCTGTTCTTCTGACCAGCTCATATTGGACTTTTTCCTTGCATTCACTGCAAGGTGGATATTGGTGCCCCTTGGGCATCGTTATTTCCTTCGGATGCCGGATGTGATTGATGACTCGATAAATGCCAGCAACCTGACAAGTTTCACCCGTGGACGGCATAGTAACCTCCCTGAATTGTTGGACTGAACAGTGATATATGGCCACAGCGAAAGCCCGTAGAACGACACGTTTCCGTTTCTCTCATTGATTCATCGGAGTGCGAGGTTGCGAATAGCATCAGAAGCTGCGAATCAAATGTCAATCCGTACAAGTGCCGAAAATTCGCTGTACTTAGAAATACATACAGAAATGTTCGCTGAGCATCCGCAGAGCCGCGGAACGTCGGGAGAGTCCTGGACTTAACCATAGCGGTGCGATCTTTTCTGGGAAACAATGACAGCCTGAGCTTCAATCCATCCAAGAGTGCGCGAGAGTTCACTCGTCTCCACAGGGTCCCTTACGGTCTTGGCATCAGATGGAAACACGCCCCAAGAAGGTCAAATCGCCTCTTGAAATCAATACTGTTTTGTACGGATGCGGCGCTAAGGCAATCCCTTCCCGAGTTTGACCAGACGATCTCCGCCGTCTCCTCCCAAAGTGTGCGTGAGACTGATATTTCCCGCAAATGGCACGTTCATTCTGCGCTTCCCCATGTCATACGTCGATTGCATCACGCCGTCGTACGTACTTTTCAGTATTGTATTCCGGCGATTGTGTCCTCTTCTTCTCGGTGAACTCCCCGGCGCGGCCCCCCATCCCTCGTCTACCTATCAACGGGACACCACCATGCTATCTCGCATCCGTCTGTTCGCACATGAAACGACTTGCACAACGCCTCCCTTCACTCTGGAGTGCATACCCAGAGCGCGACCTCCTCCTGACTTCAGCCCCGTTTTCCCGACCACGAGCGACTAACACCAATCCCAATGCGTTGTCCAAAAAACACAATCATTCCGAAGAGGATACTTTTATGAACCCCCAAGTTCAACACTCAACAAAGACTCGCAGAATGCACGCGAAGCACTCAACCCCCGTTACGTTCACAGGAAATGAAAAGCATCTTATCACCTTGGACGATGCCACCCGGCTCACGGAAAACTACCGACGCACCGTCCCGGACGGCAATACACTTGGCGGGTCCTTCAGCCAGCAAATCATTGATAAACTGTTGCGCCAACAGATCTGCGTTGGAATCAGGATCTATTTTGGATCGCAAGACGACGGCGCGCCCACCTTCGTGCTAGTTGGCGTCAATTCCAACAATAACGACCTATTCTCCGGGGTACTCGGAACACACCCATCCATGAGCCCAGCCTCGCTAATCGATCATCTCACCGAAGCCGACTTACCCCAAGCTAATCAAGGTGATCCCCTATCGTACATCAACCATATCTCCTTAGGCCTTGAGAATCACATAACCACTCTGGCCGAGGCCAGTCGACTCACCCGAAACTTCAGAGAATCGGCACAGGGTTCAATGATCAAGGGGGGCTTTTTCAGCAAGAACATCTTCAACAAGATACTAGGTCAACCTGGCTGCGTCGGCATTCATATTTACTTTGCAGAGCACGGCGACCGCAGACAAACCCTCGTATTGGCAGGTAACGATGTAATAGGATGTCACTTTGCCAAATGGCCCTTCGGGGACGAAGTGTATCCGTGCCCTCCATTCTGCGCTCCGAGTAATCCACTCAACTGCTAAGGAACTATGGGGCAAGAGGTAATCTGCCTCTTGCCCTTTCTTATTGATTTTCAGTAACTTAGATGTCAACCTAGGTGACCAGTGAATCCCTACCACTTTCAAAACGTTTCTTACTTCACGCAGATTCTGCCGGTTATTGCGTCGATATTCTATTCTAGGCATCTGTCTGGATCTTCGATGGTTTTTTCGTACTATCTTGTTATTTCATTGGTTTCAACTGCTTTGAATACGTACTTGGCCGTACACAAGATTCACAATCTATGGGCTTTAAACCTCTTCATGCCTATTCAATTCGGAATGCTTGCGTACTATCTTTCCTTTTACGTAGGCAGTTCGCTCAGACGTGCAGTGATCTGGTCGATTCCCTCCTTCCTCTTCCTTTGGTTAATCAACTTTCTACTGCTCGAATCGATCTTCACATTTAGCACGTATGCCAAGCCTCTCGAATGTGCTTTTCTCACGGTCATTGCTTCAGTGGTGCTATTTACAAACTACAGACGAGAACTCATTCCAGTATGGTCTAACCCGCCATTCTGGATAGCGACGGGCATAATGTTATACTTTTCGAGCATAGCAGTATTATTCTCTATGAGTGCAAGCCTTCTGAAAGTCTCATCGGAAACTCTCAGGATTGTATTCTCAACTCAAGCGGTAATAGCCATCTTGGCCAATTTCTCATACATATCTGGAATCCTTTGCCTCCGACGTCAAGCGAAATACTCTGGCCAACCCTTGTAGCGATTTCTGTCATCTTTATCGTCGGTGCCGTCTTTGTTCTCACGATCTATTTCGGGCAGCGCCGGTATATCAGGTCACAGCAAATCGTGCTGGCTCGCCTACAAAACGAAATAGCCGAGCGCACGAGAGCAGAGGAAAGATACCGCGGCATATTCGAAAACGCCGTCGAGGGTATTTTTCAGCTTTCGCCGGAAGGACGCTTCATAAGTGTCAATCCCGCCTTTGCGCAGATCTTTGGCTTTGAGTCGCCAGAAAGACTGGTCGAATTCAAAGCCGAAAACGTGGTTCAATCGCTCACACCCGGTCTTGATTTCGTCACTCTTGGCGCTTCGTCTGAAAATGAAGGCACCGTGAGAAACCATGAAATCAGATCACGTCGGATGGACGGAAAGCGCATTTGGATCTCAATCAACTCTCACAGGGTAAAAAACTCCGAGAATCAATGGGTATACTACGAAGGCACAGTTGAGGATATTACCCAACGTAAGCACGCCGAGGAAGTCCAGCGAAATCTGGCGAGATACATCCTTGAGGCCCAAGAGACGGAACGCAAGCGTGTGGCATTCGACCTTCATGACAGTGTCAACCAAATGCTGTCATCCGTCAGATACCGTCTGAAATCCGCTGAAGAAGAATCCCGAGGCAAAAGGCAAGGCTTTTGGAAGAGGGCTGAGGAAAGCCGTCTACTGGTAGAGAAGGCCATTCAGGAACTGAAAAGGATCTCCAGAAACTTAAGACCCGCTACTCTCGACGACCTCGGACTGCTCGCCGCCGCCCGCACCCTTGGCGTCGAATTCACCGAACGAACGGGCATCCTCGTTCGCGTAGAGTCTTCAGGAATGATACATCGCCTACCGTCCGATCTCGAGCTGGCTCTCTTTCGGATAGTCCAGGAAGCCTTGAACAACGTCGAAAAGCATTCTCAGGCGACAAAAGTTGAAGTCGCGTTTACCCTCAGCGACTCGACAGCACGCGCCACGGTCGTCGACAACGGAAAGGGATTTAATCCGTTGAGGATCAATCGTGGAAAGCAGCGCGGTCTTGGTCTTGTCAGTATGAATGAGCGCGCGTCGCTCCTTGGCGGAATCGTTACGATCGAATCAACCCGGCGGAAGGGCACCAAGGTCGGGGCCCAAATACCGATCAAAACACAGAAATAACTGAATTCAGGACGGACACCATCATGAACAAGAGATACATCCGACTTCTGATTGCTGATGACCATCCCGTCGTTATATCCGGCGTCAAGAACAGCCTTGCGAATTCGCGGAGAATTCGAATCGTGGGCGAAGCAACAGACGGTCCGCAGGTCATTTCTGCCGTGAAGGAACTCGCACCAGACATCATTCTTCTCGACATAGCCATGCCTGGCATGAACGGCCTTCAAATTACGCGCAGGCTAGCCAAGACCGCTCCAAAAGTCAAGATACTGGCATTCACCATGCACGATGACCGGGAGTACATTCTAGAGATCGTTCAGGCGGGAGCGAAGGGCTATGTACTTAAAGAGACTTCAACCTCAGAACTCATTCACGCAATAGAGACGGTTTTCGAGGATGGCACGTTTTTCAGTCCATCGGTGGCACAAGTCTTACTCGATGAACAGTATGGGACAAGAGGTGGGCGCAAGCTTTCGACAGTGTCCATGTTGACCGAACGAGAGCGCGAGATATTGACGCTGCTGGCGCACGGTCACAGCAACAAGCTGATTGCGGACAAGCTTCACGTTAGCCTGCGTACGGTTCAAACACATCGACAGAAGATCATGAAAAAGCTCGACATACATACCGCCATCGATCTGGCCAGATTCGCAATCGAAAGAGGACTTTCTGACATACAAAGCCTGAAATAATTTTTTCGAATGCCGGCTTCACTTCCGAAAACTTTGGATGACAAGCGGATAGGTCGCGTCGCGGTTCTTCCAAGACTTCCAGGGTACGACTCGGCCATCCGCGCCCCCAGCAACTAGAATTTGTTTTTCCGACCAGTCGTATGACCGGGGCTGGGCCGGGTCCTTCCCTGCTTCATTTGAGAGGGCGCTTTGACCGCATCGTGACTTTCTGTCGCGTCAGCCTCAAAGCCACCAGACCTTCAAAAATCCCCCAGAACCCCAAAACGCTGGGCGACCATATCAAGAAGCGGCGGCTTGAACTTGGTCTCTTTCAGTCTGACGTCGCTGAGATTATCGGAGTGACGGAACCCACGGTCACAAACTGGGAAAAGAATCGGACGCAGCCCGCTTTGCGGGCATTACCGAAAATCGTCGAATTCTTCGGCAACGATCCTATACCTTGCGACAAGAAGAACTTGAGTGAAACACTCCTAAAGTATCGGAAATGTCGCGGATTGACTCAACAGGAGCTTGCGAATCAGATAGGGATTGACCCCACGACGTTGAGTAGGATGGAAAGAAATCGAGGGAGATCCTTCGAATCAATCGTCAGGAAGGCGCGTTGGATTCTCGAAGATGTCCCCTTAAGGTGTCCAGGATCCTCAAAATAGAGCATCCCCTGTCGTATCTCTCTCACGGCAGCTGTTTGTATATGTGGCGATACAAGTCTCGGGGTCGCATTGAACTATTCGGGAAGGCCGGGAGCTGATACCCATCTTGCGAACATGTCCGCGCACTCAAGGCAATATCCAGAAAGGGAACGCACAAAATCCTCATATGTCAAGATGTTGCCTTCGAAGTTATGATACAACGCTTGAAGGAATTGTTTCCAATCACCTTCTCCCATTTTCTTCCGAAGCCTATGCATCAGATAAGTCCCTTTTAAGTAGGTCACTCGTGACGGACCCGACTGAATAAGCGGCAAGTCATCTTTCGTTCCGAGATACTCAGACCTATACTCGGTCATCTTTTTGTCGATGTCGCGCTCAAGAGAGCCGCTCACGTTACATTCATTAAACATTAATGAGATATATTCCGCCATCGGCTCGAAGATGCACCACTGTTTCAAATCGCCGTGTTTACTGAAGGCCCCAGAACCAAACCACTGGTGAGCAATTTCATGTGGGGGCCAGTCGTAAAGATTCTTTCGATAGATGCTCAAGAAGGTAGATCCCATCATGATGAATCCCGGATCGGAAATTACACCCTGCATATCTGGTATCTCAAGAAGTGTTAGTCCTTCGTGGCTGTAAGGCCCGACGAGATGATTACAGAAATCAAGCGCACAAAATGATTCGTTCATAAATCTGTTTGACACAGACGTATCTCCCGTGAACGACGTATCCCTATTGAGGAGGAAAAAGTTTACCGTCGTTCCCTGTCGGCGTCTCTCGAATATGGTGTACGCGTCGGCTTTCGCAATGACCAAAACCATCCTAGAAATCGGTCTGCGGACGTGCATCACATAGGTCTTCTTCCCAACATTGTCGTCGTTCGTGGGCGAAGTTCCCGGCGATAAGATCATGTAGTCTCTTGTGGTTCTCGCGGTCAGTTCGTACAGGGCCAAGTTATCAAACACAAAGGGATACCAACGAAACAGCGTTACTACCCCATTTGGCAATGAATCTATCCCCAATGAATATTCAAAGAGGACATCAAAGTTGTTCTTTAGTTGCAGCGTGTCGGGTAATTGCAGAGTGAGTGTGTCGTCGCTCTCTACGTATGGAATGAGAAGTGAATCATCGTTGACTTTCAGTTTGATAGAATTCAGTCTAGCAGTGTGTCCAAAAAGAAAACGCAAATTGACCTCAGAACTATCCTTTAGAATTCTGGCTTTCGCCCATACGCTCATGCTACCCTTCCCGAGGTATTCAAGTCTTATGTCATAGGAAACGATCCTGAAAGGCTTGGAATCACTGAAAGTCCTACAGACAAGAATGAACAAGATGGCAATGGACAAAGTGGTCCTTCGGAGGCTGATCATTTTAGCGCCCCTCGAATGGCTTTCGGTCCATTATGTTTTCCCTCATCCGCGGTTTCACACGACGCCCGGTGCACTGAGCCCTTCCAGGAATCCTGGCAGTTGTTCTGGAGTTTTTGACAAAGCTGCAGGTAATTTTTCCATTGGACCTTTTTCAAAAAACATCTGCTTTCAACAGGGCTGAACGTATCCCTCGCAACCACATACTTCTCGGCTATGCACCCGCCTCCACATAGGTAACGCAACCAACAACTTTGACAACTGCTTGCCGTGTTGACATCTACCGCGTGCAGAGTTAACAGTTTTGCGTTTTCAATGCCACTGTTGAGGTTTCCAATGCTCGCTTCCGGTATTGAACTCAGATTCTGGCAACTGTATATCGACCCATCAGGATTTACCGTGATTGCCGTCCAGCCAGCGCAACAAATGATCCTCTTGGCAGACTGAAAGTGAAGTCTGGTCAAAGCCGATGTGATGTTGTAACAGTATACCGGCTCGTTGGTCAGAATCCTATTCAAAAATAATAATCCCTCAATTGTCGGAATTGATTTCGGAGGTGACTGAGATTCTCACGTGAAGTCTCTATGAAGTCAAAAGAACTGTTGTCAAAGTTGTAAGGATAAAAGAACGACTAGACATTGCGCAAGTTGAAGTTCTTTGGTGAGATCTCAATTCTAAGTTACTGCTCAACTGTCTTGTATGAAGATGCATTTTTCGTTGGGATCTATTTGACTTCCACCTGTTCAGGGTTGCGTTGCCAAAGTACGGGTCGGCTCGTCCTTACGGCCAAGAGACGAAAATCTTCAAAATACCCCAAAACGCTGGCCTCACTTGGAGACCACCTCAGAGCAAGGCGGCTTGAGCTGGGGCTTTACCAATCGCAGGTGGCCGAGATCTTGGGAGTCACTGAATCCACGGTTACAAATTGGGAGAAGAATCGCACAGAGCCGCAGCTGTACCTCATCCCAAAGGTGATTGAATTCTTGGGCTACATTCCCGAATCCCCTGAGGCACGAACATTAGGAAAGAGCATCGCCCTCTACCGCAGGGTCCGTGGGACAAGTCAAGAGAAATTCGCTCAAGAACTCGACGTTGATCCTAGTACTTTGAGAAAGTGGGAACGAAATAAAGGTACACCGACTCAAGAAGTGCGAGAAAAGCTTTGTGGGTTCTTTAAGGAAGTCTGCCCGTCTACAACAGCGCAACCGCATTTCCCCAAGGTTGATTCATGAAATTGTTCCAACCTCTAAGACGGGGAGCAGATCGCCATAACAAAATCCGCTGTCAAAAGGACTAGGGTTGCTGCTGTTATAGTCATACTGAGAATCTTCGTCTTGCTGTGTCGGCGAATATTTTCGATAAACGATTTCACCGACTGTGAATGCAATCGGTTTTTTGAATATAGGGCCGTCGTAAACGAATGAATGATATTCTCCGTACTCACCGCAGGGATCGACATTAGAGGGGAGGTCTTCTAAGAATGAATCGTCAATGAGACGTCCTACGAAACTTCGATCTAGAAATTTATCATTTACACAAACAACCACAGCCTTGAACCGCAAATCGATAAACTCTCTGATCAATTGCTTGGTTGGAATCTTCCAAAGCGGGAAGACGGCTTTCAGGTTCATCTCAGCGAGTTTGTTCTCCCTGTACCTGCGGAGATCTTCAAGAAAAATATCACCGAAGATGCAGGCTTCCATTCCCTCATTCTTAAGCCGTGTGAGCGTCTCTTTCATGATCGTTTCATACGTCTTCATATCCGGCATCTCCGGCACGAGCATTTTGACGAGGGATATTCCTATGCTTGCAGCTTGTTGTTCTAATAGCTCGACCCTTACACCGTGCATCGAAATCCGTCGGTAGTGTTCGTTGACGCTGGTGAGCAGACATGAAACATCATATTCACCGAGAGCCATAAGCCTGTATAAGCAGAGAGCAGAATCTTTTCCCCCACTCCAATTGAAAATAACTTTTTGTTTTTGCACAGTTTGCCCTATCGCACATAAGGGCAGTGTTTACAACCGTTGTTGCAGCAGCGCCCTTGTTTCAAAAGATACCATTCCGTAAAAACCTATTGACCGTTTTCTACGTAGTAATCAATTCCTTCGATGGGCCCGACGTTACCAACGTAATACGTTGCAATGCTCGTTAGAGCATTTTCAGGCGAAAGCGTCTTAATGAATTCGGCAACTTTTTCTTTTACGGCTTTCTTTAGACACTCAGGGCATCGGCAATCCTGACCAAAATCCAAAGGCATAATTGCCGGAAAATCGTTGCACCAGCACCCGTGATTCCCTTCAACAGCGCCGCAGGTGAAGGGAATACCGCAAACCGAGCAGTTTTTGTGCATTCAAGTCGTTGATGCTGTTTTCAATGTTCGATTTTGACAGGTGCGTTCAGAGAAAGATATTTATTCCTTAGGCTTTCAGGTATCTGACAAATGTCGGGATGAAAAAGTCCGGCTAGCAACTCAATGCCATCCACCAGCATGGTACTGGGCTGTGTGAATAAATCAGCCTCGACAATAAATACGGAAAAGTTTCTTACTGCGCTCAATTCATTCCAGCCTGGTCGCGTCGTTAAAGTGCTTATTTCCTGTGCGGACCTTTCAATGTGAAAACCGCACGGGGCAATGACGAGCACTTCGGGATTGTATCGCAAAACATTTTCCCAGCATACGGTAATGGAATAACCCGAAGGATTGGAAAGCATATCAACCCCGCCTGCTTGCGCGATCTGATAGGGTATCCAATGCCCGCAATTGTATATCGGATTGAGCCATTCCATCACCATTACTCTCCGCAGCGGAGCATTGCTCTTCCTCAATGCGTCCATGATAACGTCGATGCGCCTTTTCAGCTGAGCGAGCAATCGATAGGCAGCTTCTTCTTTGCCAATTGTTTTAGCGATGGTGACGGCATTCTGATAAACATCTTCTAAATTGCGAGGGATTAGAGGTACTAAGAGCGGTCGCTTTTCCAGCTTGTGGACAACCTGTTGAACGTAACTGGTATCAATTTGGCACACATCGCATACATCCTGCGTAAAAATTATATCTGGTGAAATCGCTTTCAGGAGTTCTTCGTCGATAAAGTATAAACTTCTTCCCTCCGCTTTGGCTTGGGATACGATGCGATCAATTTCTTCGCTGCTATATGTATTCCCTTCCAGATAGGAGCGGACTACTTTAGGCTTATCGGAAGCGCATTCAAATGTTACACCGCATAGATGCTCTTCCAATTGCATCTGGTAAATCATGGAAGTGGCGGCAGGTAAAAAAGAACAAACTTTCACAATTTCGCCTGCATCCTAGAATCTGCCAAAACGGGGAATTGTTGTTTGGCGAGTTCGAATGAGCCAAAGAGCACGCCTGAATAAAGAAGTGAGCTCAGGAGGGTGTTTTTAAAGAATGGAATGGCTGCGATGTAGCACCCAACTAATCCCGGCATGTTCATTGGATACAGACTTCCTTCCGTCCATACAGCGAAATTCGAGATGATGAAGAAGATGGTTGAGCTGACCAACGACGTTGTCACAATGGTAATGAGCTTTGGATTATGACGTAAGAAGAATCCGAGTGCCGTGATCAAGGCGAAACATCCGTAGATCACCACACGCATCGTGGTGAAAAATTCGTAACCTTTTAGAAAATACAGGCCGATATCGCTTAATATCATCGCAGCAAGAGGAACGAGATATGCTGCTCTTTTGTCGTTAAAATATGTTCCTCCAAACAATGCAAGAGCGATCATGGGTGTAAAGTTGGGCGGATGCGGAATGAGTCGTGAAGCGGCAGCAGCTATGACCATTGATGTTAGCGTTGTAACTCGTGGCTTGAACATAACTGTTACTCCTTTCTTGAAAGCTAAGCGATTTTGTGAATTAGAGAGCTTAAATTACTGATTGATAAATATGGAACTCATTGGGCTGCAAAAAAGAAAAAGCCCCAACCTTCAGATCGAAAGTTGGGGCCCAAGGGGAATAAACTCGTTAATGCATAACCCTACCTTCCCTCGAAGGTTGTATTGTGACTTTGATGCTGGTCGGTCTCCTGGCTTTTCCGATCTCTGACCGTCTTCCCATGGCGCCTGTGACGCCACAGTGACATAATTAGTCGAAGATACAATGCCGAATATTTTCGACATCGGGATTACAGTTGCGGGGCAGCTTCCGATTTGCACGGAATTCCCTGACTCCGAAATCATCGGAGTCACCAACATCAACTATTATTTGAAAGAACGAAATTGCCAGAGAAATATACTGTACGCGATATGGAAAGTCAACATTTCATGGCTTATCACGACTTCGAGAAAAAACAGCCGCATTTTGTCTTTTCCTTCAAGCGAATATTCCCTGCTAATTGAATCAGGTGTCAGATCCATTCTCGGTTCATGTTTTGGAATTTCTTGAGCGATCAGAGTTGCGTTGCCATTTTGCACTTTGACCCTAACCGCCAAAAAACCAACAAAACTGCCCACAATTCTCAACACCATTGGCGACCACATCAAGAAGCGGCGGCTTGAGTTGGGACTCTATCAGACCGAGGTTACTCAGATTTCGGGAGTCACTGAATCGACGGTCACAAATTGGGAGAAGAACAGAACGAACCCGACTCTGCATCTATTGCCTAAAATCAGCGCATTCTTGGGTTACGATCCCATATCCACCGAAACGAAGCAATTAGACCAAATGCTGCTCCGATATCGGAAAAGTCGTGGCGTGACTCAAAAAGAACTGGCGAAGAAGATAGGGATTGACCTGACGACACTCAGCAGACTAGAAAGAGGTCAAAGTACGTGTTTCCAAACGGTTCTTAAGAAAGTGAATCCCTTTCTCAACGGTCGCATCTTAAGTGAGAACTGCCGTTAGAGGAGAACGAAAAATGGCAGAGACTCCACCTGACAGTGTTCCGAGGGTAGATTCGTCGGAGCCGCTTAGCATGGACAAGTTTTCCCGCAACGCCCGACTGTATGGAACGTTCCTGCGGATGGGTTTGTTTGTCGAGGCGCACTACACCGATGACGGTCTAACCAGAATAGATCACTTCGTTGTGAGTGCGGGCTTTCCCGATACCAGAGATCAGCGACAATTCCACGGGTAGGTGTCGCCCTTGTTACGGTTGTTTTCCCACTGCAAGGGCTGGAGGTTGTCACTGCTGTTGCTGCCACCCAGCGCAGATGGTTTGATGTGGTCGATTTCCCAACTAGTTTTAGAGTCCGTATTTCCATGATCAGAGTATTTTATCACTGACCCGCAAATTCCCGTCTCCAAACAGTTGGATCGTGATTGGGAATCTCGCGGCCCTTTTGCCAAGCGATAAGCTTGGTGACTTCGTCGGTGTCCGCAAATGGATAAATGTACGGCATGGCAAGCTCCTCATCCTGTGAATGTCAGCCCAAACGTACTCAAACCTCCGCCCAACCTCAACGCGCGTGCCAGAAAGCAGCATTCACCCTGAAAAATCTATTCATCGCGGACAAGATGAAATCGAAAATAGCCCACTACCTGGTGAAGCAGCTACTTGCTTTTTGTTAACATTCTGAATACATTTTTGACGGAACAGAGTTTTGTAAGTCAGCCGCAGAAAAAGCGCTTTCTAGCGGAGCCGTAGCATCCTTCCACACACACAGACTTGACCGCCACAAAACTCCATCGCCCCGCGTAACCTCGAACGCCAGACGAGCGAATACCGGCAAGGCGCCGTTGATCCACACAACCGAAAGGAGGTGTATGATTGACCTCCTGCCATCCAAAGCTTTCTCTGGCTCGATTATCACGCCATACGTAGCGGGCAACTAGCCAGAAGGGCTCTTTTGCATTTCCAACGTTCAACAAGCGCGTTGTTGAACCGTCGCGTACCAGCCTCTACCTGCGCGGATGACACGGGCAGGGCCTCCGCTATTCATCCCGATATTCCACTTTTCGCCTGGAGGTAGCTATGAGACACGTCATTCTTGTTCTGTTTTCGATTGTCCTCATTGCAGGCTGCGGGCCACAGAAGCTGACCAACGAGCAGATCGCCACGGAGAAGAAAGCCATAGAGGGCCTGATTACCAAGTTTCACAGTGCATATGAGGCAAAAGACGTCACAGGCATTACAGATCTCTTCTCCAAAGGCGAGTTGACGTTCTTCGGAACAGATTCGGCAGAAGTGTTAAAGAATGCATCAGACGTTCAGAAAGAGTTCAAGGCTGATTCTGAGCTAGTCGGGTCGGCGAAGCTCGGCACCATTCGGAATTTGTCAATTCAAGTGGCGAGCATGGGGGATTTGGCTTCTGCAGTTTATGAGGTACCTGGAGATCTTGTTATGGCTGGTCAAAGCTCGCACGCGCTGATCCGCTTTGCGATGACTTTCAAGAAGGAGAATAATGTGTGGAAGATCGTTCAGGGCGAAGGAGCCTTTGCGACGACGGGCCAGTCATCTGCTGAGCTAGTGGAAAAGATGAAGGCTGCAAAAAAGAAGTGAGAGCTCATAGGTGAGTTGAGATTGACAGCAGCGAAATTTAAGGTCAGCTTGGGTCGGGTTTTAAGATCCCGGCATAACTAAAAACTAATTTTGAGGAGGACTATAGCTATGAAGACTTTGATGGATATCACGACCTGGGTTCTGTTCATTGGTGGCTTGCTTGGTCTGGTTCTTGCGATAGTGAAGCTGTTCGTGGGTGGTGGCCCGGCTGAATATGTTGGGGCAGGAATCGGCGGAGGCTTTTGGCTTGTTTCCTCAGCAGTAACTGCCTTCCTTCGCAACAAAATGTCATAGCAAGACGCAGTCCACCCCCTGTTCTCCACAAGTGGCCGCCGTTTCAAAAGCGGCGGTCACTTCAAACAACAAATCCTGCCGAGTCTCTGTCGACGCGATTCTTCTGTAGTGTTCGCATCGGGGATCCGGCTTGATCCTACAACCATGCTATTGCAACACTTTAGACTATTACCAAAAACTGGACAATCAATCCGTTCCATTGAAGGAGGATTACCGCACTATTTACATCTTAATGAACCTTTCCTCTGCGGGTTTCCGACGAGTCCATTTTAGCCGGAGTATTTGAAGGTGATTTATGGCAGAAAGCAAAGGGAACGAGGTAGACTGGTTCTTCGTGAAATTCAAACTGGAGGCTGGCTATACACTCGAGATACTTGCGCAAACCAAAGAAGAGGCGATTCGGGAAGCATACCAAAAAAGCATTCCAGTTCGCTCACTCTATGATATTGAAAAAAAAGTCGTCAAGGTGATGAAGATGAGACAAACAGGGAACACTGTGCAATTTGAAGTCCTTCAGTCGGATCCGAGGTGATCTCGTTCACAGTTGCGAGAAGCCAACAATGAGTCAATCACGGACATGGTTTTGCTCAACTGAGCTGGGCGTGGAGCTTGTCGTGATGACGCGTCGTTCCAGCGCGCTGTCGAAGGCACGCTTGAAAGACATTTTTCCCCTCTGTCCCCCCAGTCGGCCATTCCAAACGAGCCGGCGCGAATGTGCATTCTTGGTTTAGGTTTCCGCAGTTCCTACGCGACCAGGGTTGCGTTGCCTTTCTGTCGCGTCAGCCTCAAAGCCGCCAAACCCACGAAAATCCCCCAAAAACCTCAAACATGGGGCGATCAGATCAAAAGCGGGCGGGCTTGAGCTGGGTCGCTACCAAGCCCAGGTTGCCCTGATTCTTGGCGTCACTGAATCGACCGTGACAAATTGGGAGAAGCATCGGACAAACCCAACTCTGCATCTATTCCCGAAGATCATCGAATTCTTGGGCTATGATCCCATGCCCACCGAAACAAAGACATTAGGCGATATGCTGCTCCGATATCGGAAAAGTCGTGGCGTCACTCAGAAAGAACTGGCAATGAAGATAGAGATTGATCTTGATAGTTATCTGACGTGGGGATACATTGGCAAACCGCTCGACGATCCAAAGTGCCAATGACATTTTCCTGCAATCACCATCCCGGCTCCCTACGTTGCAGCATTCACGGGAGGCCTCATGGGACCACTAAACTACTACTCAGTCGAGGTCAAGCTGGAGGTGCGGCATAGGATATTGATCGCTGCTAGGTCAGAACAAGAGGCAGTCAATGTGGCGTTCTCGGAGGACATCTCGGTCGAGAATCTGAATGATCTCCAGCGCGATGTCGATGTTCTTTTGTTACACAACCGTGTTCAACGCGATTGAGTTGTTTGCGTTGTGTGATACGCCGAAGCAGATGCACGCGGTTGTAGGTGCATTGGGGGCTCTCAAGATCCTCGGCCTGAACGGAAAGAACGGCCGGACTCTGGGAGCAATTGTTCGCAGGGCTCGAACGAACGGACTTCGGGATTGCGACGCGCTCATAGCCGGCATGTGCATGGAGAGCCGGTTGCCGCTGTTGACGGGACATCCGAGGAGCTATCGTGCTATAGAAATAGTGACGATCGAACCTTTTTGTGCCTCTGCGGTGTTTAGAGGATAGGGGCAGTAAGGGTCGAATGGCCAAGAGGTTCTCATTGATAAAGAGGTACAAGCGTACATCGTGAAGATCAGTAAACAATACACGAGTCGGGAAAGCCAGTCTCTCGACAAGTACCTCGAGGAGATAGGGATGGTCGACCTTGTGACTCCGCAGGAAGAAATTGACCTTTCCCGTCGAATCAAGAAGGGGGATCAAAAAGCTCTCGAGAA
>Ga0187878_1002388_pt1 | contig 16685 bp, 16 predicted proteins | sample June2016WEW_17_1_FD_132979 | JGI IMG/M metagenome (GOLD analysis project Ga0187878, IMG submission 132979) | Peatland microbial communities from SPRUCE experiment site at the Marcell Experimental Forest, Minnesota, USA - June2016WEW_17_150 | ecosystem: Environmental > Terrestrial > Soil >...
CACGCGCCTCTCTGAGGAGATCGCGCACCTTCTGCGGGCCGGCTTCCGCAATCCTCTTAAGCTCCACGCCGCGCCAGCGCGTGGCGGGGTTCACCTCACGCAGCAGTTTTAGGATTCTTCCTTGAAGGTCATAGACACTATGCCCGCCGGGCTCGCGCATTCTGTGCAGGCGCTCCACATGGCGGTTGAGCCGGTCACGTCGCTCGACAAAGCGCCGATGCAGGTCTTCGCAGTTAACAGGCGTGGACGTTCGAACAGCCTCCAGAGCCTTGCCGACTTGTTCGAGCACGAGCTTAGGGGAAACGTCCGCGCCGTGCATGTCGATGGCTATGTGTTCCAGCCCGACGTGTTTCAGCCGCTTCTTTACGACCTCCAGTGCCGCCCTCTTCTCAGCCACAAACAGGATGCGGCGGCCCAGAACGGCAAGACTCGCAATCAGATTGGCGATGGTCTGACTTTTTCCGGTCTCTGGCGGCCCGTGAATCACGGCACTCTGCCCGTTCAGAACGGCGGAGATTGCTTTCTGCTGACTCGAATCTGCGTCGAGGATCAGGAACTCATCTTGTGGCGGCGTGCGGTCGAACTCTCGGGGGTCAGGGTTAATGGTTTGCGTGCCTACTTGCTTGCGTGCGTCACCGTCACCCGCAATCGCAGCGACGATGTCGTTGGCAACGAGATCTTCACCGCGCTCTCTCAGGTCGTTGACCATCGCCATCTTCTGAAAGGCAAAGTTCCCAAGCACGGCCACGTTTCGCACCTGGAATCCGGGAACATGCTGGGACCTTTCCGACAAGCGGCCATAAACCGGTGACGGATCGAACACTTCTCCTTCGTCATCGCCCTGCAACAAAGGGATCAGATCATCCGGTGTAAGCTTCACTCCAAACTCGGTTTCGAGAACGTGCAGAAGGACGAGATTGACCTGCACAGTGCCGGTTCGTCGAATGGAGATGGACTGCCCGAGACGGCCTTTCAGTTCGAGCGTCACGGGAAGCAAAAGGACTGGTGCTTCGGGGTCGCGCCCACCATCAGCGGCCGACCATGTGGCCATTCCCAACGTGGCGAACAGCGTGGCCAGACCCTTTTCCTCAGCATTCGTCTGAGCCCGTCGCCAGATTTCCCGCAGCTTGCTTGTCAATTTGTCATCAGCTGGATTCTCGATTAGCTTGGAAATCGGAACCGTTTCCCCAGAAAGCAACGCGGCCATCCGGTCGCCATCCGCCAGCCAAAGGTCCAGCGTTCCCGTCTTCAGTGGACGGTAGTAGAAGAGATTGTTGCGGCGGGAAAGGTCAATCAGCCTCCGTATCCAGGCCTGTCTCGCCTTTTCGACCACGCTGCGCCTTGGCTCGCTGAAGTTGCGGGGTGTGTGCTCTGCCGACATCGGTGGCCTTCACCGCTTTCTGTGGCCCGGCTCTAGGGTGAGGAGGCCACGGGCGTTAACCTTGCGGGCGATAGTTAGCATAATCGAAAGGATAGGGCAAGTGGGCTGAACGGCCCAACATTGCCGGAGATCGACCCTGGCAGAAACGCGGCGAGCGCTTGGCCTACCGACCGGCCGGTAGGTGGGTAGCTAGGGGTGACGCTTTAAGTGCCCTCTTTTTCAGACCCTTTCAGCAAGAACGACCTATCACGGGATTCGAGATCGCGCGTGACCACGACGCGTCGGCAATCAGTTCTTGCCAAGCGCGCGATGTTTCTTCTAGGCTCAAGGCTCAATGGCAATCAAGTTTGAAGTTGTGGCCAAGGACGCGAGCACTCGGGCGCGCGTGGGGCGGCTGCACACTCCGCACGGCGTGGTGGAGACTCCGGCGTTCATGCCCGTGGGCACGGCGGGGACAGTGAAGGGGATCACGCAGGGTCAGCTCGAAGCGCTGGGCGTGCAGATGCTGCTCGCCAACACGTATCATCTCTATCTGCGGCCCGGGCACGAGGTGGTGCGCGAGATGGGCGGGCTGCACCGCTTCATGGGCTGGCCACACCCGATCCTCACCGACAGCGGCGGCTACCAGGTGATGAGCCTGAAGGGTCTGGGCCGCGTGACCGAAGACGGCGTGTGGTTCCGCTCGCACCTCGACGGCTCTTCGCACTTCCTCTCGCCCGAGCGCGCGGTGGAGATTCAGCTCGCCCTCGGCGCGGACATCGCCATGATTCTCGACGAGTGCGTCGAGTATCCGGCCAGCCACGAAGCCCTCAAGCGCGCCGTCAAGCTGACCAGCCGCTGGGCCGGGCGTTGTAAGAAAGCGTTTGAGGAGCAGGGTGCGCGGGATCAGGAAAAGGAGGAGCCAGGAGTCAGAAGTCACGAGTCAGTAGTACGGCAGATCCCAAACCCCGAATCCCGAACCCCGAATCCCGCTCTCTTTGGCATTGTCCAGGGTGGTACAGACCTCGATCTCCGACGCGAAAGTGCGGAAGAGATCCTCGCGATGAGTTTTGAAGGCTATGGGCTGGGCGGGCTTTCGGTGGGGGAACCGAAAGCAGAGACCTACGACGTGGCGGAGTTCACGGCGGCGTTGCTGCCTGAGGAGAAGCCGCGCTATCTGATGGGCGTGGGCACGCCGCAGGACCTCGTCGAATGCGTGGCGCGTGGCATCGATATGTTCGACTGCGTGCTGCCCACCCGCAATGCGCGCAACGGCTGCGTCTTCACGTCGCAGGGAAAGCTGGTGATCAAGAACGCGCGTTACGCGCGCGATGGAGGCGCGCTCGATCCGGCCTGCACATGCATGGTATGTCAGAGATACACGCGAAGTTACATTCGGCACTTGTTCGTGGTGGGCGAAATGCTGGCGGGAATTCTAGCCACCTACCACAATCTCTACTTTTACCTTGACACCATGCGCAAAGTCAGGCAGGCTATCGAGTTTGGCACATTCGGAGACTTCCGTGCTAGGGTGCGCGGGGGACCATAGCAGGCCCTGAGCATTCTCGTGCCGGTCCCGGAAAGCCTTAGGGACGAAACCTGCCAAATCCTTCGCCAGTCGGGCAGGAGTTCTCTCAAACCCGAACACTAAAAAAGCAAGGCCTTGATCGAACACTTGCTAACCAACTTGCCTGTCTTGGCTGCCGACGCGGGCTCCGGCGGCGCGCTGGTGCAGCTTCTCCCCTTTGTGTTAATTTTCGGCATATTCTATTTCCTTCTGATTTTGCCCCAGCAGAAGCAACGCCGCAAAGTGCAGGAGATGCTGGCCAATCTCAAGACCGGGGACCGAGTCTTGACCTCCGGCGGGATCTACGGAACGATTGTGGGATTCAAGGACGCGAACGTCTTGCAGTTGCAAGTAACCAGCCAAGTGAAGTTGGAAGTGGCCCGCTCGGCAATCACGGCCATGGATCAGCCCGAGGGCGGCGCCGGCAGTGTCGCTGGCCGCGAGTCCGGCCAGGCAGATTCAGAGGGAAGGAAGAAGTAGGCAACCCGCTGGAACGACCGGCAATGCCATAGCGCTATGGAGCATAGGATTCGAAATCGGGCCATTTTGATCGCAGTTGCGATGCTCGTCTGCATTATGGGGGTCATCTGCTATCCCAAGACGGAGGACGAGACCATCGGATTTCCCAAGACCTGGCAGCGCCTCAAGGAGAACGTGCAAGAGCGCATCCGCCTGGGATTGGACTTGAAGGGAGGGACCCACCTGGTCCTCCAGGTTCAGGTCGATGACGCGGTCAACGTCACGGTGGATTTGGCGCAGGAGCGCCTGGGAGATGAGCTGCGAGCGAAAGGGATTCCGGCTACGGTCGAGAAGAAATCCGAGGACCGGCGAACCTATTTACTTCTGACCGGGGTTCCGCAAGATAAGTCCGCAGACTTGCAGACCTTGACGAACGAGCAGTTTCCGGATTGGGTCCTGTCGCGCCGGGCGGGGGATCCCAACGCGCGCGAACTCGCGCTCAAGACCACTGCGGCAGCGGCCATCCGCAATCAAGCTCTCCAGCAGTCGATCAATACGATTCGGAATCGAATTGATCAGTTGGGTGTCAGCGAGCCCACGATCGCGGAGTACGGGCAGCGGGATTACGAACTGGTGGTGCAACTTCCGGGCGTGGACGATCCCTCGCGGGTCAAAGACATTATTCAGTCCACCGCGATGCTGACCCTGAAGATAGTTCAGGACGGACCCTATCCGACCCGGGAAGCGGCCCTGGCGTCTCATGGTGGTGTCCTGCCGCCCGACAGCGAGTTGGTTCCGGGCCGGCGAGAATCAGCCGAAAGCACGGCGGGGGAAGCTTGGTATGCCGTCAACCGCATCGCGGCGGTGACGGGGCGCGACCTGCGCGATGCCCAGCCCCGGCCGGATGAGAATGGCCGGCCGAGTGTGAACTTCTCTCTGACTCGCGACGGTGCGGTTCGATTTGGGCGCGTGACCGGTCAAAATGTCGGAAAACAGTTGGCCATCATTCTGGACAACCGGATCGTCTCGGCACCCAGGATCGAGAGCCAGATCAACGACAACGGCCGGATCACGGGCTCGTTTACTTCCCAGCAGGCTTCTGACTTGGCCTTGGTGCTGCGTTCGGGTGCCCTGCCAGCTTCCATCAAGTACTTGGAAGAGCGGACGGTCGGCCCGTCACTCGGTGCTGATTCGATCCGGCATGGCGTCGTGGCCTCGATTGTGGGGCTGCTCGCGGTGATGGCTTTCATGCTTGTCTATTACAAGGGTTCGGGGATCAACGCTAACCTGGCACTGATTCTTAACCTGCTTATTCTCCTTGCCGCCATGGCGTACGTTGGTTCCGTGCTTACGCTGCCTGGCATCGCGGGGGTCATCCTGACAGTCGGGATGGGAGTGGACTCTAACGTGCTGATCTTCGAACGCATCCGCGAGGAATTGCGCTTGGGGAAGACCGTGGGCGCGGCGGTGGCGGGAGGATTTGAGCACGCATTTCTGACGATTATCGATACCCACGTGACCACCATAGTCTCCGCCGCCATTCTCTTCTGGTTTGGGACGGGACCGATTCGGGGCTTTGCCGTGACCCTGACCATCGGCTTGCTGGCCAACCTGTTCACTTCGGTCTTTGTTTCCCGGGTGATTTTCGATTACGTGCTCACGCGCCGCGAGAAGGGCGCAGTACTAAGTATTTAGAAATTCTTGGAACTTCCGGAGACTCTCCGGTGTCAATACTCGACGGGAAGGACTGACTCAGGTCTTATGGAGTTTTTCCACGAACCGACGATCGATTGGATGGGGAAGAAGTGGTACTTCATCAGCCTGACCTTGTTCTTGCTGGTTGTGGGGTGGGTTTCGATTGCCGTCAAGGGGGGACTCATCTACGGCATCGACTTCCGGGGCGGGACGATGGTCGAAGTGAAATTTGCCAAAGCCCCTGACGTGGATCCCATCCGGAGCGAGTTGCGGCGACAGAACCTGGGGGATGCTACCATCCAGCGTTATGGGACCGCATCCGATAATGAAGTCATCATCGGCCTGGAGCTAGGGAAAACCGCTTCCACCGATGCGCTCGATGCGGGAAAGCGCTCCATCGTGACGGCCTTAGGTGGCTTGTACGGGAAGGGGCCCGAAGGCAAGTTTGACTTCAACAATGCCAGCCCTCAGACGGTGGCGGAGCATCTTGTGGTCGCGGACCCATTGCACATGGCCTCCAAAGGATCCGAAGAAGCCACGCGAACCTACCAGGAACTGGCGGCGGCGCTGGTGAACTACCGCAACAGCCCCCCGCACAGCGGCCTGATTGGTGACCTTCAGGAGCTGAAGACCGTGCCCGGTGTGACGCCGGCAGTCTCAGAAGTTCTGGCCAAGGATTTCTACCTGTCCACCTTTGCGGTGCGTAATACGGAGATCGTGGGTCCCAAGGTGGGAGTGGATTTGAGGCGGCAGGCACTTTATGTTACCCTGGCCGGCCTCGGCGCAATGCTCGTTTACATTTGGTTTCGGTTTGAGCTAATCTATGGCGTTGCGGCGGTCATCGCCACGTTCCACGACGTTCTCATAACATTGGGCATTTTATCTCTGCTGAGCAAAGAGATCTCACTCACGGTCATTGCCGCGCTGCTCACTCTGGTGGGCTACTCGATGAACGACACCATTGTCGTTTTCGACCGAATTCGGGAAAACGTTCGGCTCAACAAGCGGGAGAAATATCTCGATCTGGTCAACCGCAGTATCAATCAGACGCTGAGCCGGACGATTCTGACATCTGGTTTAACCTTCCTGGCTGTCCTGTCCCTTTACGTGTTCGGCGGGGAAGTGATCCATGGATTTGCGTTGACCCTGGTCATCGGGGTTATCATTGGCACCTATTCTTCGATTGCCGTCGCCAGTCCGATTCTCGTTTTCTTTTACCAGCGTGCAGGGCGGACAGGGGCTGGAGACAGGCCGCGAGCTCTGGAGCGTGAGGCCGCCGGCGCGCGCCGGTAGCGCTGCACTGGGCGTTTCGGCTCTCGCGGCTTAGTGAGTTCAGGTTGACGCCGGAGGCAAAAAGCTTATGTTTGACGAGAATCTGCTCGATTCCTCACCGTCGCGTGCACCGGTCCTGAAGGGAGTCCACTGGGCCATCTGCTGGGGGGTTGGAGTGGCCGGTTTGCTGGCCACCTATTTCGCCCTCCCCATGGTTTCCGCCGCAGAGACCAAGGTGCTGATCGCGCAGTCGATCATCCTTGGAATGATCCTGTTCTTCTACACGATGATCGTCTGCTATGTCATTGCGGATGCCCGCCATCTGGGCCTGAAGCCGGGCGTGTGGGTGGTGCTGACGATCCTCTTCAACCTGGTCGGGTTCCTCTTCTACCTGGTCTACAGCGCGATGAAGACGGACAACTGGAAACGCGCCACGATCCCCATCGCTTACATCATCGAGGTCCTCATCGTTGGCGTGACGATCCTGATGCCGTTGATCTACACGGAAGCGCTCCCGAAGGCGCAGTTGATGACCTTCCTGGTGGCGCCGCCGCCACCGCCGCCGCCGCCGCCGCCGCCGGCCGCAGCGGCCCCCGTGCGGGTGATCAAGCGCGTGACCGCGGAAGACATCATGCGGGCTCCCACGGTCATCCCCAAGACCATCGCCCAGGTTAAGGACGAGGAGCCGCCACCGGCATCCGCGGGTGTCGGGGTCGTAGGCGGTGTCCCGGGTGGCATGCCGGGCGGAACTGCGGGTGGAGTTTTGGGCAGCATTCTTTCGGCAGCGGCGAGCGCGCCTCCTCCACCTCCCCCGCCTAAAGCGGCGACTCCGAAGCGGATCCGTGTGGGCGGACAAGTGGAACAGGCTAAGCTGATCTTCCAGCCCAAGCCGGAGTATCCGCCCCTGGCGAAGATGGCGCGCATTCAGGGCACGGTGCGGCTGGAGGCGGTGATCAGCCGCGATGGGACGATTCAGGACTTGAAAGTGCTCAACGGCCACCCGCTGCTAGTGAAATCGGCGCTGGAGGCCGTGCAGCGCTGGCGTTACCAACCCACCTTGCTGAACGGCGAGCCGGTGGAAGTCATTACGGAAGTGGACGTGAACTTTACCTTGGCGGAGTAAGCGTCGTAAGAGTCACGAATATCTTCGAGGAGGAAACACAACAATATGCTAGGGGCAAAACTTTTAACTCTGACACTCTGGTTCTTTCAGGAAGGGGAAGCGATTGCGTTTGACCCCATTAACATGTGGCGGGCGATGGGCTGGCCGGCCCGGGCGGTCGTCATTCTGCTGTTCTTCATGTCGGCGTGGTCCATCGGCGTGATGATCGATCGCTACATTGCCTTCCGCGCCGCGCGGAAGCAGTCGCGCGTTTTCGCGCCCACGGTTGCTGGCGCATTGAAAGATGGCCGGATCGATGAGGCCATTGCCATCGCCGAGCAGAATAAGCGGAGCCACCTGGCGAAGGTGGTCACCGCCGGTCTGCAGGAATTCCAGGCCCATGAGCGCTCCACAGAAATATCGGGTGAAACGATCGAGGCTTCAAAGCGCGCCCTGGAACGTGCTGCCGCCATCGTTCACGCCGAATTGAAGCGTGGCGTTTCGACCCTGGCGACGACTGGTTCCACAGCCCCGTTCGTCGGACTGTTCGGGACCGTGCTGGGCATCATCAACGCCTTCCACGGAATCTCGCAGGCGAAATCCACGGGTCTGGCGGCGGTCGCCGGCGGTATCGCGGAGGCCCTCGTCACCACCGCCGTCGGGTTGTTCGTGGCCGTGCCGGCGGTCTGGGCGTTCAACTACTTTACGAGCCGAATTGAGGCCTTCGACGTGGAGATGGACAACTCCTCTTCGGAGTTGATCGACTACTTCATTAAGAGGGCGACGCGGGGGAAGAAATAATGGCGTACAAAGCCAAGGCAGCTCCGCCGGTTTCGGATATCAACGTGACTCCTATGGCGGATGTCATGCTGGTGCTGCTGATCATCTTCATGGTCGTCACACCCATGCTCCAAAAAGGAGTCAGCGTGGACATGGCCAAGGCCGAGAATCCCCGGCAGATGCAGGATGCCGAAAAGGAAGACGCCGTGGTGCTGGCCATTACCCGGGACGGAAAGGCCTATCTCGGGTCCGACCGTATCCTGCTTGATGAAATCACGCCGAAAGTGAAAGACCGGATTTCGAGCAAGCTGGACAAGACCGTTTACATCAAGAGCGACAGTCGCGCGAAGTACGGCGATGTGGTTGCGGTGGTGGATGCGGTGCGGGCGGCGGGAGTGGACTCCTTGGGTCTGCTCACCGAAAAGTTGGAACTGCGTCATCCGGGTGGGGCGGGAGCCGCGCCTGCGGCGACGCCCTAAACGGCGGCTTGGGAGTTTGACCGCCAGAGGAGGGTAGTACTATGGCTATGGCTGTCGGGGGGAATAAGGATGTCATGGTGGACATCAATATCACCCCCCTCATCGATGTCTTGCTGGTGCTGATCATCATCTTCATGGTGATTACGCCACTAACGCCCAAAGGGTTGGATGCTCTGGTGCCACAGCCCAACAAGGACCAGACCCCGCCGGACCAGGAAGTCCTGAACCGCACGGTCGTGGTTTCGATTGATGCGGAGCGACGGATCAAGATCAACCAGGAGCCGACCGACATCCGCAATCTGGAGTCACGGCTGATGGACATCTTCAAAACTCGGAACGAGCGGATCATGTTCGTGAAGGGGGATTCCACGCTGCCTTTTGGTGAGGTCGCGCGGGTGATCGACATCGCCAAAGGGGCGGGAATCGACAAGATTGGGCTGATTACGAAAGAACTGGGCCAGTAGGCCACCCGGTTCAGGTCGAGGGAGGAACTTCAATGAAACCCCACAAGCTTGTGGTGCTCAGCGGGGTGTTGTTAATCTTGGTGGCCGCCAACGCCTGCAACAAACTCAAGGCGCGCGACCATTTGAATAAGGGAGTGGGAGCGTTTCGCAACGCCCAGTTTCAACAGGCGATCGAGCATTTCCAGACCGCGGTGTCTCTGGATCCCACCTTGCTTAATGCCCGTCTTTATCTGGCGACTGCTTATGCCCAGCAATACGTCCCGGGGGGCGATTCTCCAGACAATGTGAAGATTGGGGACCAGGCGATTACCGCGTTTCAGGAGGTCTTGAACCAGGATCCCAACAACCTGACCGCCATCGCCAGCATCGCGCAAATCTATTACAACATGAAGAATTTCGATAAGGCGAAGGAGCTTCAGCGGAAACGCATGCAGCTTTCCCCGCAGGACCCCGAGCCTTACTACTGGGTCGGGGTGATTAACTGGATGATTGCCTATCCCAGAGCGCAGCAGGTGCGGAAGGATCTGAACCTCACCATGCCGAAGGATCCCAATCGGCCGGATGTGCTTCCTCCCATCCCGGAAAAACAACGCGTCAAGCTGGAAGCGGATAACAAGGCGCTGGTCGAGGAAGGGATTGAGGCTTTGAAGAAGTCCGTCGATCTCAAACCCAACGACGACGCTGCCATGGCTTACATCAACCTCCTCTATCGTCAGAAGGCCGAGTACGATACGGGCGCAGCCACACGCGAGGCGGACCTCAAGCAGGCCGACGAGTGGGTTGAGAAGGCTCTGAATGCCAAGAAGACTGCGGCAGAAAAGGCCGCAGCAGCTGTCCACTAAGTCCGCCGGTCGTTGCCCCTAGACTCCTCACCGGCTGCTTGGAAAGACAGAAAGATCCATGAACCACGAAGCCCCGGCCCGAAGGCCGGGGCTTTTGTTTTTGTGGAAACCTTGAATTTCAAAGAGGCTTGCTGCGTTCGGCGGCTGCGGCCTGGAACGCCGCCAGGTTGCTCTGGTCGATGATCGCCGTCCCCGTGTCCACATTCGTCGGGAGGGGAGAGACCGGCGCCGTCTTCCAGTCTTTGAACTCGTGCACGATGTTGTGGTGCAAGTCATCAAGGAACCGCAGGCCGTAGAACGCCATGGTGTAGGACTTCTGCGCGACCGTTGCGGAGATGGACCCGCTGGAGATCCAGTCGAGGGTGTCGGGACTCTTGTCCATGGCGACGATGGGAATTTTCCCGTCCATGTTCAGGCGGTGCGCTGCCTCGGCGGCCCCGGCGCCCCCGGAAGCCTCCAGACAGAGTATTCCGTCGAGCTTTGCCTTGGCCTCGAGCATCTTGGAAATCGCGTCGTTGGCCACGCGGGGGTCCCCCTTGTCGTCGATCACTTTGGTGATTCTGAGGCCGGGGGATTTCTTGAAGACCTCATCGACGCCCTGGCGGCGCTGTTCGAGGTTGAGTTGTCCCGGTATCGTAATCAGTACGATCTCGCCCTGATCTTTGACCCGTTGCGCCATCCGCCGGCCGCTTTCCATTCCGGCGTGAACGTTATCCGTTCCGATGAAGAGGATGCGCTTCGAGTCTGGAGCGTCGGAATCCATGCATATGACCGGGATGCCGGCCTGAACGGCGGCATCGATGTCCTTGTTGAAGAGATCCGGTCGCGCCGGGGCCACCAATATACCCGCCGGCTTCGCGGCCACCGCCTGCCGGAAGGCATTCAGTTGTTCTTCGGGAGAGTAGGAAGTTGGGCCTGTGAATTCCACCTTCACGCCCAGACCACGACCCGAGTCATTGAAGCCTGCCTGTGCTTCTTGCCAATAAGGCAAATTGATGTTTGATGCCACGAAGATGTATTTCTCGGTCTCCGCGTGATAAGTCTTCTGACACGAGGCCAGCATCCCCGCCAGCACGAGAGCAGCGATGAGAAAGGGTACTCGGTCCGTTTTCATTGGTTCCTCCACAGTGGAGACGATTCTCCTCTAATCGTCACGGCAAAGCCTGAATCAAAACGCAATAATCCCGATGCGAAAGGTTACCACAGAATCTGTTTTGCAGACCACGGAACGTGACGCCTGGCTGACTTGATTGTGGCCGACAATGACCGGGCGGCCCGTGAGCAAGGCAGCGCTCATGCCAGTCCCGCCAGCGATCACCGTTTTCTTTCCTCAATCATTTGCGTTACAATCTGCCCCCAGGAGAAGTAACCTTTATTTCCAGTTTGGAGAAGTCGCAACCCTTCAATGAGGAGGTGTATCTCCATGACCTCACGCCCTAACTTAATCAAGCTGGCTTTCGTTGGGCTTGTGGCTTCTTTGGGCCTTGTTTATGCCCAAGGCCAGAAGAAGCCAGCCATCGCTTTTCCGGAGGGCTATCGCAAATGGGCCCATGTCAAGACCATGATCGTTTTCAGCAAGGAGAGCAAGCTGTTCGACAGGTTCGAGGGTATGCACAATATTTACGTCAATGACGCCGGCTGGAAAGCCTTTCGCATCGGCACGGCCTATCCTGACGGAGCCATGTTCGCATTTGACCTCTACGATGTGCGCACCTTTCAGGGCTCCATGGAGGCCAGGGGACGCAAGTTCCTTGCGGTGATGAAGAAGAACGCCAAGCTTTATCCCGACACCGGAGGATGGGGTTTTGAAAAGTTTCAAGGCTACCAGGGTGCAGGATCCTTGAAAGACATGAAGGAGTGTTTCAACTGCCACTCGGCGCAAAAACGGAGAGATTATATCTTTTCGGAATTCGCCGAGTGAAGTGGCGGATGGCAGGCGACAATCAACCTTCTCCGTCCGTTGCGGTGAGTCGACGCGGCGCCTAAGTCTGGCCACGGGGACGGTGATTTGTGTGCAGCGCCGCGAGAATCACATGCGCGAAAGCGGTGCGCGCGTTTACATCCTGCTCTGAATGCGGCCGAGGGGAAGTTGGGAGCCAAAGGAAACCTCCCTGTCCCCAGCTTTTCCACCCGCGTGCGCCGCTAGAAACTCAAGCAAAAGCTTGAACCCTCCTTTGCCGCTGCCCTAGAATCAGAAGAGGGCCATGGTGGAGTTTGAACAACTGATTCAGAAGGTGCAGGGCTACCGCCCGCCCGATGATTTGCTCTTGCTGCGCAAGGCTTTTGACTTCAGCGCCGCGCAGCACCGTGCACAGCGGCGTGCCTCGGGCGAGCCTTTCGTTCAGCATCCCCTTGAAGTTTGCAACATTCTGGCAGACCTCAAGCTCGACGGGATCTGCCTGGCGAGCGGGATGCTCCACGATGTGGTCGAGGATACGCCCGCCTCGATCGACCGTGTGCGCGAGGCCTTTGGGCCGGAAATCGCCCGCATCGTAGAGGGCGTCACCAAGATCAGCCGCCTGGAAATCCTGAAGCCGGAAGAGCGCCAGGCGGAGAACCTCCGCAAGATGGTCTTGGCGATGGTGGACGACATCCGCGTCGTCCTGGTCAAGCTGGCGGACCGCCTTCACAACATGCGCACGCTCCAGCCTCTCCCACCGGACAAGCGCGAGCGCATTGCCGGTGAAACCATGGAAATCTACGCCCCCATCGCCCACCGCCTGGGCATGGGGCGATTGCGCGGCGAACTCGAAGACCTGGCCTTTCAGTACCTCGACCCGGAAGCCTATACGGAGGTCAAGAAGACGGTCGAAGGCCGCCGCAAAGTCGGAGAGGAATTTCTGGCGGAGGTGCGCGGCCTGGTGGAAGTGAAAATGCACGAGCACGGAATTCCGGCGCACGTGGAAGGCCGCATCAAGCGTCTCTACAGTATCTGGCAGAAGCTGCGGCGGCAGCACATCACCATCGAACAGGTCTATGACCTGCTGGCGGTGCGGATCATTACCGGCAGCGTGAAGAACTGTTATGCGGCCCTGGGCGTCATCCACAACACCTGGCGGCCGGTGCCGGGCCGCATCAAGGATTTCATCGCCATCCCCCGGCCCAATCTCTACCAGTCGCTGCACACGTCGGTGATCGGGCCTCACGGCCAGCCTTTTGAAGTGCAGATCCGGACGGAAGAGATGCACCGCGTCGCGGAGCGCGGCATCGCGGCGCACTGGACCTACAAAGACGGTCAGCCGCTCGCCCAACAGGACGCCGACCGGTTTGCCTGGCTGCGTCACCTCGTCGAGTGGCAGCAGGACATGCGCGACTCCGGCGAGTTCCTCTCCACCCTCAAGATCGATCTCTATCCCGAGGAGGTCTACACCTTCACTCCCAAAGGGAAGGTTATCGTGCTACCGCGCGACGCAACGCCCATCGATTTTGCCTACTCGATCCACACGGAAGTGGGCCACCGTTGCGTGGGCGCCAAGGTGAATGGCCGCATCGTGCCCCTCAAATCCCGCCTCCGCAACGGGGACATCATCGAGATCATCACCCAGGCCAGTCACACGCCAAGCCGCGACTGGCTGACCGTGGTCAAGACTTCCCGCGCCCGCAACAAGATCAAGCACTGGATCAACGTGGAGCAGCGGGGTCAGGCCGTTGAAATCGGCAAGAAGCTGCTCGAGAAGGAAGCTCGAAAGTTTGATCTCATTCTGAAGAAGATCTCCGAGCAGGACTATCAACGCGTCGCGCGCGATTACGGCTGCACGCAGGCCGACGACTTGTACGCCGGAATCGGCTATGGGAAGTTTGCGGCGCGCCAAGTCCTGGCCAAGCTGGCTCCGGCTTTGCCGGCCGAGGCGGAGCATCCCGCGCGGCTGACCGGCGGGGTGAAACGGGCGCTGGGCCTGGCGCGCGACCTGGCCATTCAGGTCCACGGCCTCAACGATCTGATGGTGTATCGCGCCAGGTGCTGCAATCCCATCCGGGGTGAAGAGATTGCCGGCTACATCACGCGCGGCAAGGGGATCGCTGTGCATTCCAAGAATTGCCGTAACGTGCAGAGCCTCGTCTACGACGCTGACCGCCGCATCGACGTGGAATGGGCCGGACCCAAGTTCAGCCTCTATCCCGTTAAGCTCACGCTCTTCACTGCCGACCGCCAGGGCTTGCTGGCGGATGTGACTTCGGTCATCAGCAGCGGCCACTCCAACATCCAAACCCTCGAGACCCGCACCAACGACAACCGGGCGTTCATCGATATCACGCTCGATATCGTGGACCTGGAACATCTCGACCGGATCATGGCGCAGCTTCGCAAGGTCGAGGGAGTCTATGAAATCGAGCGCGTCACGCACCGCTGAGACTTCTCGACACCTGGAGGAAGGGGTGGAATACGGGACGCGGAGGGGTGGAAGTCTAGCCGGTCTTCTGGACTTTGCCGGCGCGGATGCACGCGGTGCAGACGCGCAGTGTCCGGTGAGCGCCCTTGACCACGGCGCGAACGGTGCGCAGATTGGGGTTCCAGCGGCGCTTCGTGACGTTGTGCGCGTGGCTGATCCGATTTCCGTGCACAGGTCCCTTACCACAGATGTCACAAGCACGAGCCATACGCGAACCCCTTCAGATGCGGAAGAATTTGTCGACCAAACAACTATGATACCACGGGGGCGCAGCTTCCGCGCATTCTTATGCAAACTTGCCGTCAATTCGCCCTCCCGCCGGGCTACAATGAGCTTATGAGTCAACTGGCCTTCATCCGATCATTCCGTCCTCGGACGGCAGTTTATTCGGTTGCCACGATGTGCCTGCTGGCGATTGCGGCGTGCAATCGCCCTGCAAGTTCGGACCGCGAAATGTGGGCGGAGGTCGATGGCAAGCCGATCTTGCGTGATCAAGTCGAGCGCTACTTCCGCAGCCGTTCGCGGGGCGGGTCGGAGATGACGAGCCCCGAGCAGGCCCTGAGTTTTAAGCTCAACATCCTGGGAGAACTGATCAACAACCAGATCCTCGTCGCCCATGCCGAGCGTGCGCGCATCACCGTTTCTGAACCGGAACTGGAAACCAAGGTCAAGGAGCTGGAAAGCCCCTACACCAAAGAGGAGTTTCAGGCCAAGCTGGTCGAGCAGGGGTTGGATGCGACAAGCCTCCGCGACGAAGTGCGCCAGAGTCTGATCATCAATAAGCTCATCAACAAGGAGATCGTCTCCCGCGTCGCTGTCACCGACCAGGAAATCTCTGCCTACTACGAACGGAACAAGAGCACTTTCAATGTGCCGGAGACCCAGTGGCACCTTGCCCAGATCGCAGTTACGCCGGTTGCCGAAGCGCAGGTTCGGAACACCAAGAACGACGACGCGCGGAGTCCCCAGGCCGCCGAACGCAAAATTCAGGCGCTCTACGCGCGGCTGCGGGCTGGCGAAGATTTCTCCACGGTGGCGCAGGAATATTCCGAAGACCCAAGAACCGCGGCTGGCGGGGGCGACATGGGCTTCATAGCCGCCTCCTCGTTGGATGCCAATCCGCAGCTCAAGCAGGTTGTTCTCTCCATGAGTCCGGGTCAGATTTCGGGAGTCATTCAATCGCGGGATGGCTACCACATTCTGAAGCTCCTCGGAAAGGAGCAGGCCGGCCAGCGGCTGCTTTCCGATCCTCAGGTGCAGAGTTCCATCCGCCAGGCCCTTACGAATGAACGGGAACAACTCCTGCGCGCCGCCTATCTTGAGGAATTGCGCAATCGCGCCAAGGTGGTCAACTACCTGGCGCAGAAGATTCAGGGAGGAGTTGCCAATCCGGCATTGATCAAGTGACGCGTCGATTGGCTCGCCTAGGCCAATTGGATGAGCCTTGCGCCGCTTTCGACGCCGGTTCCCTCCTGAACATAGATCTCTTCCACTCGCCCGGCACGTGGCGCGCGCAATTCGTTCTGCATCTTCATGGCCTCAATGACGAGTAACCCCGCCCCCTGTTGGATTTCCTGCCCTTCTGCCACCAGCACTTTAACGATTCTGCCCGGCATCGGCGCGACGAGGACCTGCGGGCCCATCGAGGCTGTGGCGGAAACGGCAAGTCGTCGCCGCCGGGGATCGTGCACGTCGATCAAGTACTGACGAAGCCCCACCGTAACCATCCGCCGCCCTGAGTCGGCGCCGCTTGGTCCGCCGTGCGCCGCAACGCGGACTTCGTACGACCGGCCGCCCAGGAGGATCGAGAACACGCCCGGTGAGATCCTCTCGCAGTCGGCCTCGCCGGCGCGCTGGTCGAGGACGTAGGCCAACTTCGCGCCAGGGTTGGCAACGCCTTTGGAAGGGAGTATCTCCAGCTGATGCTCGCTGGTCTTGGAACCGTGCTGGAGAGTTAAGGTCAGTTTCATGATTTCTGCCGTGTCCGTTCTCCCAACTGGCCGTGGAGCCTCTGGGTCTGCGGGGCAGCGCTACCGGCGTGGCCAGCGGTCCAGCAAAGCTTCTCGCCCGGCAGTCTTCCAGCGGCATCCGGCTGCGGAAGGAGAAGGCGGCGCGCCATTCGCTGACGGTTGCAATGCATCGAGCGCTGCCGCCAGCAGGGCCACGCGTTCCTCCTCGGGTGCGGGTCCCTCCTCGGAGAGAATGCCCGCTGCCAGCACCCGGTCGATGAATCCCGTGTCGATTCGCCCCGCCACGAAATCCGGATGCTCGAGC
>Ga0187878_1002390_pt1 | contig 16680 bp, 26 predicted proteins | sample June2016WEW_17_1_FD_132979 | JGI IMG/M metagenome (GOLD analysis project Ga0187878, IMG submission 132979) | Peatland microbial communities from SPRUCE experiment site at the Marcell Experimental Forest, Minnesota, USA - June2016WEW_17_150 | ecosystem: Environmental > Terrestrial > Soil >...
CAGTTGGCTTAACGCTTGCAGATGTCGTAAAATGACTGTCATACCATTATTCCGTGTGACCATTTGCATAACGATACATATAATGATTCCATAACGAGTATTCCAGATTGCGCCTAAGGCACAATATACGCAATCTTTAAAATCATTGTCGATTCATATGTTTTTATTATCTCTTTTCTTTTTTCTATTTTTGAGTATAGTAATTGGAAGAACCAACAATGTTCTCACAATCAATCTAAAGACATCACGTTTTTCAATGAATCTGGCAATAGGAGGACTAAGTCTATAATAAACTTCAATAAATGTTCTCCCCAGGTACATACTAGAAAGTTCTACATCTCTCCACGTTCTTAACAAATCCAATTCTGGAGCCATTGGAGATCCATAAGCTGCCGTCGCTATGAAGCACCAGCTTTTATCTTTACGTTCTCTATAGTGACCTTTTACATAATATCTTTTTCCCATATTTTATACCTCTTCATTTTTATTTATTGTCATACTACTACTCAAAGTGTTTGCAGCCGATTTCAATTGTGCAGACATCATAAACCGAGCACAAAGATTGCACATAACAACAATTATACACAGTCTTTACAACCTCATCTTTGGTCCAATCTTTTTAGTCTGAGTTTAACATTATCAATGTCAGTCATTTTTTCAAATTGTGTTGGTTTGTCTTATTGTTGGTATAACAGTTGGTGTATTTGTCGGAGCTACAGTTATAGTTGGTGTTGTTTATTGGTTCTTTGCATATGTCAGGAACCAATAATTCTGGGAAATGTCTAGCCAATACACATTTCTCTTCTGGATGATATAAAAGGTATAAATTTGACAATAATAATATAATAAAAATAGATATTAATATATTAATACCTACGCCAAATACGTTCGAAGTTTCTTTCTTTTCATTATTGTATTCATCTTTTATTGTTTTAGAGCAGTCGTCCGGAAATAACTCTTTTCCAGTTCTACTAATTTCATCAGAACTACATCCGGCATTTTTCAATATGTTTATCTCTTCTCTTATCTTGATTCTTGCTATTTTCTTTAGTTCCTCTTTTTTGTGATCGTTCATTCTTTTTTTATGTTCTTCTATAATATTTTTGGTGTCATCTGTAGGGTTTAAAGATTCTTCGAACACACGTCTCGCAATATTGATATTGCCTAATTTAGTATCTTCCGGTGATATCGCTATTTTTATGTTTTTGGTATTGTCCAATATATTTTTACAAAAAATGGGAATATCTCCAATATTGCCGTCTTTATATTCCAAAATATTATAATTTGACACATTGGTTATAATGTCAATGTCTTTATACTGTTCCTTGTGATCAAATTTTTCTATATTTTCAAATATTATATTTCTTATATCTCCTAAGCGATATTGGAATTTTAGACTAGCCAAGACCTCTTGAGCACGTCTTTTGAATGATGCAAAATAGTTATTGTTGTAAATATCTTTGTATCTGATATAATATCCTTGGTCTCTTTCGGAGCCTGTTCTCGCCAATACGTAACAATATGTTTCCAGATCTTCTTCTCTTTTTTCCATATACAAATCTATTTTTTTATTAAAAAACATTACTATTTTTTCGCTTTTTTCTGGTCTTGGAAGTATTGCCTGGCCTGTCTGGTCCTCGTATATTGTTAGTTCCATTTTTTCACCTATTTTATCAAATCTTCCATAAATTTATCGAATCCATACGTAAATACATTTCCATAACGGTCTTTCATTGGTATGTAACCGTCACTGGTCTTATTGGTGTAATAGTATACTGGATAAAAAGATGCATTTGTAGTTTCATTTATCAATTGTCTAATATGTATATTATGGGAAAGTTTTTCTTCTATATATTTTTTGAATACATCGTAGTCCTCTGTGTCACACTCGTCTTTGAACACGTCGCTTTTTGTTACTACAACATAAGAATCAAATTTTCTACCTATCTCGCGCAATTTATCTACTATTTTAATATAATGAATTATTCCCATATCTCCAAAATTGGGATATCTTTTTCCATCAATAATAAATATTAACTTGTCTGACTGTTGAACATCTCTGGCTATATAAAGATATTTTTCGTCTTCACCATTATCTTCATTTTCATGTTTTCTAATATCTTTTTTGTCTATATATTCTACTATTTTCTCTAGATACGGTCCTGGATAATCAATAGTCTTTATTGTAGTCTCCTTAGGGAATAATTTCCCAGCCTCGTAAACAAATTCATAATTTCTAATGTCCGAAGTATAAGAAGGCCAGAATGTTCCTTCTCTGTGTAATTCCTCGATTAACTCTAGTAGGTACTGACTAGGTTTGATAGGACCACTACTTGCTTCTAGAGCTTTGATATAGCAGCCTGCCAGAAAAAGTGTCTTACCAGAATTTTTTGGACCTAAGATAAATATTTTTGGCCCTTTAATTTCATAACTTACGACCTCACCAAATAAAAATATAAATGAAATCATTACAGCAGTATCCTCTAAAAGATTTCCTGTTCTGAATGGTGACATGTATATATTTAGAAACATTAAAATAATATAATATGTAGAAATGATACTTACATTCCTAGATGCCTTTCTAAATTCTCTTTTTTTCTCGAAACCTTCTCCTAAGTAAAAACCTGATAAACAGCCTATTACCAAAGATAAAATAAATTCGCTCCAACTGATGTTGGAAATTATTATACCTTCAAGTATAAATCCTATTATTATTAAAATACCTATTCCAAGAAGCATCGCTTGCAATCTCTTTTTTATATCCAAAAACATTAGCACAACAGAACTAACGTAGAAACCTGCAACAAGTGTTACAAAAATTGAAATTGCATCTGGATCTATATTCCACATACATGCAGCGATCCACCTTATCAGACTGTATTTTATGTTCCATGATCTCACGAACATATCCATTAGAGGAAATATCAAAATAGATGTTATGATAAGATATATTAAAAGTCTGATATGTTCTTTATTTTTTAATAATGTAGGAAATTGTTCGTCATATGACATTTTTTCTCCGTCTCTTCTCTTATTTATATTGAACGTTTTTCCAGTCAAAGATATTATCGAGTTTTCTTAAAGATATAAATTACTGCTCCTATACCTATCACTATTGCAAATATCGGAGTCACAATGTTACGAGTCGGCATTTTCATTGGAGCAGGTGTTGCTGTCACAATAGGTCTAGGTGTATTGGGAACTGGTGTTGGTGTATTGGGAACTGGCGGTATCGGTAAATATGTACCTGTCACATATGTAGTTTGTCCTGCGTTGACAACAACCGTTTGTGGGGAAGGTTTTATATATCCTTGGTAGTCACCAAAAGACACTATATTACCATATCCCACACTTACAGACCCACTCCATGAACCAGCACCTTTATATCCTCCAGAAACTGAGATATCACCGCTAATAGGAGTTGTAACTACTGAAATAATTCCAGTAGGTACTGATGTTGGGGTAACAGGTATTGGTATGTATATACCTGTTACATATGTTGTTTGTCCTTCATTAACTGTAACTGATTGAGAAGAAGGTGTTATATATCCCGGATAGTCTTTAAATTCTACTACATGAATACTATTTGTTGCAGCAATTCCGCTCCACGAACCTTTTCCTTTGTATCCTTGATTAACCCAAATATCGCCGTTAACAGGAGTCGTACTTACTGAAATAATTCCGTTAGGTACTGGTGTCGGAGTGGGAGTCGCAGTTTTCATGGACAAAATTGCAGGGACATAACCTCCTATTGGATCTAAAGTCAAAGGAGCGGTATGTACTAGAATTCTGTATTTCATAGGACCGTTTTGATCAATATACGACGCTCCTATACAACTAGTATAGCTCGAACCTGCCGGAATGTAATGGTTAAAATCCCCACAAGTTGTACAGTTATAACTATTTGTATAAGTCATGTCAATGGAAAAATATCCTCCTTTTATGTCTGTATTCTTTATAGTTACATATTCTGATATCCAACCTGGCCTACTACTAATTTCAGCTTTATATTCAACACTTTGTTCATAACTTAAATGAATTAGTTCGTTATTTTCTGCAAGGGCAGAAGTAATATTTACTATTCCTACTGTAAATATCAGTATCGCTAATATAATCAATAACATATATATCGTTTTTACTTGTTTCATTGTAATATAAACCTCTTTTCTATATTTTGTCTCCATCTCTTCTCTTATTTATATTGAACATTTTTCCAATCAAAGATATTATCTAGTTTTCTTAAAGACATAAATTACTGCCCCAATACCTACCATTATTGCAAATATTGGAGTCACGATATTGAAAGTCGGCATTTTCATTGGAGCAGGTGTTGCTAGAGCGGATGTCGCTGTAACTAACGGTAAAGGTGTCGCTATTACATATGGGGCAGGTGTATATGGAACTGGTGTTGGTGTTGGAGTGTACATATTAGTTTTTTTTAAATAATCGACATATTGTTGATACGTTCTCCCATATATATCATTTTCTTTATAAGTCGTGCTAGAATTGACATACATGGTATTGCTATCTAGAAGTGTACAAATATTTATCGTCTTTCCGAAATCGAACTGGTACATAGTAACTAAAGTCCCTCTCTCATAACGAGCTTCTACTACTCCCCAATCGCAGTCTTCTGGATGACAACTTCCCCAAATATGGACATAGACATTTTTCCCACTAGATTGTATGTCCATTTTTGTTATTCCTGGTGTATTCGTATTAACATTTTCCCAATTACCATTGAAACTATTTGTGTCTGTGCTAATATCTGTCCCAATGGTATGTTGAATTGTCGGATACGCATTACATGTTCCAATAGCAGATATCAATATTATAAACACGGCGATTAATGTTTTATATATTTGTTTCATTTGTCCTTTCCCATATTCGTAGCGATAACAGCCAATTTCAACCATATAGATATCATAAACAGAGCGCAAAGACTGCGCCTAAGACACATTATGTGCGATCTTTGCAACATATGTTCTGATTTCTGATTATAACAACTCTGCAAATTTTATCTTGACATATATATCTTCATCTTTATAGATTGATGATTTACATGTTTTGAATTGTTCTCTCCATGAAGATTCCATAAAATCAAGTTTTTGCATAGGAATTGAATTCAATTTATTTAATTTATCTTTGAACTGTTTTATCGTAATATTTTTGACTGTACAGATCATGTTCCTATGAACATTATTTTTTATCCTCACCACCTGTCTATCTAAAAATTGTCTGATTTTTTGTCTCTCTTCAACTGGAACTATTTCTGATGATTCCAATGTATACATCATTTCAATAATGAGTATTGCGAACATGATTATAACAACTCTGCAAATTTTATCTGGATATACATAAGTCCAATTGAGACAGTCACAAAAGTTCCTTTGGAGTATTAGATCCTAGTCAAACCAACAATCATACGGAATGTATATGTTTGAATGGAGCCAAAAGTCTTTCTATCGATAAATTGATATTGTTTCTAGAATCTTGCGGATCGCAGTATGTTTTCATAAATTTTATAACATCTTTGGCATCATTTAAATCAAGAGTAAAATGAACTCGACATCTATATTTAGTATTATTGTCCAGTATATCCCTAAATTTTATTATATCTTCAGGAATATCAGAATCTTTTTCAAATATTAGAATATTTGTTTCTTGGTCCATATTACTTATTTGACTGCTTGTAAAAATTATACCATGACTTCTTAATATTTTTACTTCCCAATCTTTATCGTCTATACAAGTAGTTAAGTCTGCTTTTCCGCTATTTAAAATTCTAAGTCTGCTATCATTTATTATTACGTCTTCTTCTTTATAACATATAGTCTTTAAATAATTGACTCCTTTTAATGAATGTTTGTCTGATTCTCCACTCACATCTTCCGAGTCATCGTTTAAAACTTTTAAATAATGTGGCACACTATACATGGGATCGTATATTTCTAACGTTTTTTCTAGACAAGAGACTGCTATACATCCCAACGATTTCTTAAAATATATAGATATATCGCTCAATACCTTATATAGATTTTTTTCCACATGTATTGTTTTAGCATGTCCTACATAATTGTAATCAACCAACTGTACTGCGTCTATATCTTTTTTATCGAACAATTTCTTCAGTCCAAACATTACTGTCCCATGTTCTGATAACCTACTTATACAAATCGAATATTTTTTTATATTTTCGATCATATCTATCATTTTTATTGACGAGCATTTCACTTTAACACCGATAAAATCAGTCATACTATCCGCGTTGATATATTTTACGAAAATTTCTTCAAAAAACTCTTCCAACTCGTTACATAATACGAGGTTTTGATTATCTTTTGATACCACACGTTTTTGTCTCCCTTTTTTTCTTATATTATTATCACAAGCTACTATATTATATTGGTCTTCATCCAATCCCACCAAAGGAATATCCATCTTTTCTTTACTCTTTATCTTTTTTCTCTTTTTAATATAGTCTTCTTCCACCAGTTGTATCAATGGCGCTCTCCATATATGATTTATTTGATTCTATTTCATTTACAGATGATGTCAACAAGGTTTCTTCTTTCCATTTCTCTGTCAAATTATGAAATCTAATGAAGTCTGCCAAATGATGTTATCATTTCTCATATCATTATATAGACAACTGAAACCTATTTCTGCTGTTGCATATTCTGCATGGCGAGATTTCAAACTATACATGTCTCTAAGTTCGTGAGTAAGATCTTTTATTATATCAGGATATGATGGCGAGAAAATTGTTGTACCAATGAAATCTTCTTCAGCATTTAAATTACTCAAGTCATCCTGTATATTTTCCAAATGTTGTATCCATCTTTCTTTCGGATCTAGAAATAATTCATCTAATTCTTCTTTTATTGACATATTGTATTCTTCTAGCAGACAAATTGTACCATAATTAGAAGTTGACATCAGGTTGCAACACTGATGTCAACCGAATACAAATTTGTCGATTTAGACAATATCTATATGCGCTTATTCTATATATACTTTACGCTAATTTTATTCTTGTATAAATAATTCCCAGAACCTAAACTCATGCACGGATTAGTTCGTACTATACTCTCTTTGTTCTTTGAATCCTTTTTCCATCTGTTTGAACCTGTTTCCCATATCCTCCGCTAGATCATTAAGTAATTCTATTATAATATCAATCTTATCGTTTGTCTTCTTTGTATTGTTCTCCATATTTTCGACCCTTTATCACTCTATCTTTATCTCTACAAAGAAGTTCCGCCTTCAACCTTTCTTAATCTATCTTTTATATCTCTAATTTCAACAAGCGTATCTTATAATCTATATTCTTTTCCTCTTTTCATTTCGTCTATTATCATATGTATTTCTTTTCTATCTTCGTCACTAATTTCTTCTTCTGGAAAATGTTCCATATAATATGGAAATCTCATATCTACCAGATTCTCCATAGCTCTCAAATGTCTATATATATCCATATCTATTTCATACATATTTATGTTCTTCTCCCCATTTTAACCAGTCTTCTGCCATAAGATCAACATATCCTCTATGGGCATACTTAATAGGATTACACCCAGTGATCTCTTCAAGAGCATGAAACCAAAACGCATGATCAGATTTTAAATCATGAAATATATGTGACAAAACCTTCCTTTCCATTTTTATAATCTCTAAATATGATGGATTCGATTCTATTACATTTACTGATGATGCAATCAAAGTTTCTTCTTTCCATTTCTTAGCCAAATTATAAAATTTAAGAAAATCTTCATCATCACTAAATTTCTTCTCATGTTGCAATTCCACATAATCTGATTCTTCATGAGAATAATAACCTATTTTATAATTATACATCATAGACTTCTCCTATTTCTTGTCTATTTATCATTCATCTCTTGTACTTTATGCCTATTCATCATCATTCCCATTACTATACCAATTTGCAATTCTGATTTTGCTTTACTCTCAGACATACTTGTCTTTTCTACTATTTTCTTCGTAACTTCATCTATTTTGTCGTCAAGTATTCGTACTTCTGACTTGATGTTAGTTTGTATTTTATTTGTCATTTTCTTATTATCCGTTTTTACATTTTCACCTTTTTCTTTATTTTGTTTAAATTTAATTCCCATTTAATTTCTTCTCAGTTATTTTTATACATCTTCCTTTGAAGATTTCTTTTTCATATAGATAATTCCCAACATTTGCAGAAATGGAATTTTAAATCCCAATGTCACTAAATGCTTGTCCACATCTTCTTTCCTGATAAGATAACAATCATCATTATTGATTATTCGTTCCATATTCCCTCCTTACTACTATTCAAAGTGATAACAGCCGATTTCACTCTTATAGATATCATAAACAGAGCGTAAAGACTACGTATCGTGATCAGCGCGAGCTAAGAACGATTGCATATATCAGCAATTAGGTGCGATCTTTAATTGCCAGCTTCAAACTTTCCTTCCTTCTTTGTAACAACAAATCTGTTAATACATTAGTGACACTGAAACGTAACATCTTCACCTTCGTCTTTTTTCTCTATGTAACAAGGAAAAATATCCGTGCTGCCACATTTTGAACATCTAACATCTCCATAATATTTTATCTTCGATAATTCTTCCCACATTTTGTCTGATTCCTTTTTCAACGTTAAATATATCGTCTCTATTTTTTGGTTAAATTTTTCATTCTTTTTGCATTCATCAACCTTTTTAAGAACTTCGTCAGTCGATATCGTTTCCCCTTCTGAACCCAAACTTTCAAGAACTATGCCTATGCTAATTATCTCCTTTACTATATCTTTAATCGTTACATCTTCGGGCATTCTTCTAATGGCTTCTATTACCGTATCTTTAATTAAACTCATATATTAAACACCTACTCTTGCAGATCCAAATATAACTTAACGATTTCGTCTCTATCATTTTCTCATTTACTCCATAATCCTTTTTCTCCCCATATCTATCGTTCCATTAATTAATCATTTGTACTCTTTAGCTTGTTCTTGATACTCAAAATCTCATTCTTTCCAAATCATCCGTTATACATTTCTTTTTCCATTCTTTGTCAATTTCATCATCCCATCTCAAAAAGTCGTCGTCATTCCTAGTGAACCCAGCCTCATTTACAGCACCGGTAATTTTCTCCAAATGGTTACCTCGGTCTCCTTCCCAATCAGACTTGTCAAAAATAGAAGCCCATCCAAAGACTGTCCAACATAACTCATATTCTATATCTTTAAAACCATATTTTTCTTTCAAATATTTGATTATACCATGGTCTCCATAATTAAATATATCTTGAAAACTGTGTACATAATCATCTTGTTTCATTTTTTTAATTATTTCTACTGTAGACTCAGATATCATTTCTGTCAGTTCTTCATCACTAAATCTTTTCTCATGTTGTAATTCTACATAGTCTGATTCCTCATGAGAATTGTAACCTATTTTATAATTATATGTCATTTGATCTCCCTTTACGATGGAAAAAAGTAAATCCCACAATTCCTCAAAGAATTAATAGATCTCCCTTTGGAATCTTTGCTAAAATGGGCACCTCTCTAGGGAACTTTTTCTTTGCTTCTTCCAATACTGTTTTGGCATTATCCCCGAATGCAACCACTTCTTTTCCAATAGTCGCAACATATTTTCCTTCATATGCACTAAGATCAACCTCAGAGAACCAGTACATATCTTCTTCATATTTGCGTGTCTTATTCCAATCTCCTATTTTTCCTATGGATACCTCTTCTTCCGTTACTTCTTCAGTACTCATGCCATTTCTCCTTATATGCCCAAAGCTCCTTTTCCTTTTGATGTAGTCACTCAATTTATATATTGGAAGTCAATTATTTTTATTCATCTTCTTCTTTTAATAACAATACATGAGTAGGTTGTCCTTTGACCAGGGTATATTCTCCCACAATTCCTTTTCCAATTATTACTCGTGTCTCACTGAAGTCATCTTTTCGTATTATCCTTTCGGCAAACTTGTCAAGTCCTTCAATAAACTTCCTGAATGCAGGAACAATTGCATCAGGTTTCAACTCAAACAAATGGTCAGATTGTTTCTCTTTTATCTTATCGCCATATTTCTCAATTATTTCTTTCTTTATGCTTTCCCAACTTTTTGGATGATCGAACGTTTCTACAGCTATTACTCCGACAGGATCAAATATAATCGCGCCCACCTGATTATCGAATAAAGGGACTTTTTGCATCATATCGTCTAGAACCGACTGATTTTTCCTAATTTTAGATAACAAGTCCTTTACTTCAGTATCATGTCTGTACGAACTAATCATGTTTTCAACCTTTTCTTTGCCGAAGCTATTCGATAATGTTTCTACTAACTCTGGAGCTCTACTTCCTAATCCTTGTCCTATCCCAAAAGCCATCTGGGAATTTAGTATAGTATCTACAATGTCTCTCTTTGGAGCAGGACCTCTTGGGGCACTAAACGTATTTTCAATTATTCCAGCAGCCAAACCTTCAATTCTATCTTCTATTGCTTTTTGCATTGGATTAGACGAGAAATCCTTTAATGTATCGAATACTCCTACGGTTGTCTGTAACTGTTTTACGAGCTTTGGACTGAATCCTACAAGGTCTTCCTCTTCGTCATCTTCTGGTAAATCTTCTGGAATAGCGCCCGGTGCGCTCGCATAAGTTTTTTCTGTAGTATAATTGCTAACAGAATCCCACACGCTATTCTGGTCTCTAGCCATTAAATTTCTAGTCACAGATGGAGGAGCGATGTCACCAAATACCATTTCTTCTCCTTTGCGAATTCCATGAGAAGCATTCACACATCTCACGTTTATAGTCTCTTTCTCATGAGAGAAGACGCCAGAATGTTGTGCTGCACGGTTTTGTGTTCCGCCTGTAAATATAGTTCCGGCTCTTATGAAGATAGCTACTCCACTTTTATTTTGTAGATCTAATTGATCTATTTTCCCAGTATCCTGAATATTGAGTTCTTTTAGGACCTCGTACATTGTAATGTATTGTCTATCTGGAGAGTTTTCCCTGAGAATAGGTACAACTACACCTAACGACTCTTCCGAATATTTCCACGGTTCTCCCAGCTTATATCCAAATCTACTTTCCACAATATCATTCAGATATGTCTTTAAACCTGTCGGTATTATTATCTCTTGCTCCGCATTTCTCACTTTACATCAGCCCCTTCTACACCAATTATTTCATATTCTATTTCCTCGTTGGGACAGGAATGTCTGGACACTCATATATTTTTCTAATTTAGATATTTGATAAAGATAGTTTATTTTTTTAATTTGTTGACCTCATTTATTATGAACTTCGCATTTGATATATCAATCCCTATACCATAGCTAAATCCTGAAAATTTCATATCTAAGTCGTAATCGGCATCTCCTCTTCTTTCTCTTAAATCGGAGAGCATTTTTCCAAGTTGTGCATTCTTTCCCTTTAAGGCTTCTATTACTTTTTCATGGATAGCACCTTTTCTTTCATCTTTCCCTACTACAATAACAACTCCTATTTTTTTTAATTTTTCTCTAGTAAATAAGTGTGTCGCATAATAGGCTCTGCTTATACAAGTTCTATATCTTGCCTCCTCATCATATTCTGCATCACGTAGTAGCACGGTTGCCAAAACTAGAAATTTTTCCGGATTAAGCACCATATCAATTAACCATTAATAACATATTATCCATCTATTCCAATATACGAAAAGAAATTCTAGTGTTATCACTAATTCTCTTTATTTCTTCAGTATCTTCTTTGATTGATTCTATCTTTTTTCCAACCTCATATCCCACTCTATACCACAAATCGACAACATATTTAGGATCTTTAATAGGGACTTTAATTCTTATTACATTTTCTTTCAAGTCAGGATATTCGTAATCATGCACAACACTAACCTCAACTATATAACCAATTTTTCCAATTTCTTTGTCTAACAAGTAACTAATTTCAGTTAAAGCCGTTGTCAGTAATTTATTAAAAGAATCACTTGACTCTATTTGTCTTTCTATTTCTGGACTTATAAGAATTGTATTATGATCTAGAGAGTGACTAGTAAAGCCTTCCCTTAGTCTTTCTTTTTCTTCTGATAAAATTAGTTCATTACCTATTGTCATAGTTTCATACATTGCCATAATCCTCCTAGTTAAATTTCAACACTCTTAATGTCTTTTACTATTTTGATCTCATTATCCCCGAAAATTACTTGTACCATCTGATCAGGGGAAAACCCTGCTATTTTTACAAATTCTGTAGGCAAATATAGTACAGTGCTTTTTGGTCTTTCTTTCATCAACGAAAGTTTTCTGGTATCTACTATCATTCTTACCGCCTTTGTTACTGGTTTGTATTATCATATTTGTTCTGTATTACTGTTACTAATATGAGATAACAAGTATATAAGCTTTTCTTAATAGAATTGCTGCGATTAAAAAGATGAACACGCGATATAATGTGGTATTTTGTACTATATCGTAATTGGCAGCTCAAATTTTGACTTCAGTCAAAGATTGCGTCTAATGGTAGTTAGATGCAGTCTTGCACACCTTGCTAATCAGTCCTTTGACCATAATTCACAAACATCATTGAGATACGGGACCTCCTTCATCGAATATCCGTTCTCTTCAAGGATTTTCTGCAAGCGATGACTTAGAACCGTTGGAACAGTCAGCTTGAGATCATGTTTTTCTGCATATCTCTCCAATTCTTTTAGGAATACTCTACCCTCTCCTCGACAATTCCAACTATAAGCGCACAGTTCGCCATTCAGAATACCAAATTCCACACGTCCTTTTTCCGATCTCATCAGATAATGGCGTGAACCGTCTGCTATTTGTAAACCATTTAGTTCTTGTACATACATATTACGTATCTTCTTATATAATTTTTCTTCATTCTGTTCATTATTACACTAAAGATACTAATTACAAATCGTCATCTTTATTTTGTTGAATAATAATAAATGACTCAAGACTTAATATCAAAAAAATCCCTTCGACATGTTATACACTTTAAAAAAATCCAGTATTTGAAAAACACACCATGAAATTTAATTGGAATAATTTTTCGGCATGACGACACTATTTTGTCCAAACGAGTTTTGTTGAAATCTTTATCCGTCTTTATGGGATCTTCAACAATTTTTTTATAAATATATTGGTCTGGAGATACTATTTCTTTTACTTGCGTTGTTTTATGAACAAGGAAGCAGTTTACAAGCCGATTATTCGGATTAAAGAATAACCCAAAATAGTCTTTCTCCTGATCGTATTTATGAAACCTGTCAACATTTCCTTGCATCTCAATTACATATGATTCAACAATTTCGAAACCGTTGGAAGTATAGAAATCGTAGAAAAACGTTGGTGAAAATTGATAAAATCCATGATTTAAAAAATTCTGCGCAGGAATCAATTGTAAAACATACCCTCCAACTTTAGTTATTTGAACTATGTTATTCATAACTGATTTCACATCAAAAATATGTTCCATTGTACCGCTGTCGACAACAAAATTAAAAAAATTATGATAGTGTGCATCAAATGGCTTCTCCAAATCATGTAAAATAACTGGTTTATCAAATGGAAATTTGTCTATATCATAATATTGATCTTGTGGTATGTCAAGAAACTCAAAAAACGTTTTTGCATGAATATAGTTCAGCGCTTCTTTATTTATTTTTATAACTTCTTTACTGGTAGAGTAATATATTGTAGATGGAACCTTCAGTGGTAAGCCAATTTCTTCAATCCATTTCATAACATCTTCTTTCGTGGAATAAATATCTTGATTTCCAAAAGTAAGAATAGGACCTTTGATCCCGTATTTTTTCCTAACTCTTAAAATATATTTCAAATTTTTTGCGGTTAACCCCATACAAACATCTCTTTATTTCATGTACCTTATTCAATCCAAGATATAAAAACTCATTTGTCTGATATTAACGTCCCTACATCTTCTCCATATAAAAATCTTGAGACCATACCTTTTCGTGAAGCGTTGAAAATACGTGAATCAATACCTTTTCCTGCGAGTTCCAGCAGTTCAGACACTTTACCATTCATTCCTCCCGTAATATCTGTGCATCCTGAACCCTTAATGTTTCTTTTCAAGTCCATGAAACTAAAGTGTGTAATCTTCCTTATGACTGTTTCTTCTTCACCGAGAACTCCATCAACATCGCTTCCTGCCCCGATCTTCGAAGCTTTCAGTAAAAGGGCCAGATAATGGACTATCCTGTCTCCAGAAAGAACTGATGCTCCTCTGGTTATGTCCATGACAACATCCCCGTGAAGTACAGGAACGATGTCCTTTTCAAGCATCGCTTTTATCTGTCCCAGCTGGAAGTCAACAAGTTTCCCATTATCAAGCAGGCATGAACTTAAAGGATGAACAGGCAGAGAATGGACGCCTGCATTATTTAATGACTCAACAACTCTTGAATTTAACAGTTTCACTGATAGATGAGTAAGATATACGCCTTGAACATCGAATCCTTCATTTAACCTGTATTTCATGGCCTGGGGATGACCGAAAGAACCTGCACCGTGAATAAGTATAAGCCGCGAATCAGAGTCATTCCTGAATGCTGCTATCTCATGTGAGATCCTGCCAATTTCAGCTTCCCTCGCTCTTGATATGGAACCTTTGTCGGTAATTACGCTTCCCCCTATTTTCAATATTATGAGACTCATTCCTGTAAAACGCCTTCCCGTGTAAATCTTGTAATAATTGCCACACCTCCGGCCTTTTCAATAGCCTGCGCAACCTTTTCCTGCGAATCTGTCAGCGCCACCATGCATCCGCCTCCGCCTGCACCTGTGATCTTTGCTCCATATGCGCCAGCGTTTCGCGCAGCATATACAAGGGTGGACAACTCCATGGTGCTGACACCAAGGGAATCAAGCAATCCGTGATTAACGTTCATAAGTTTGCCAAGTTCCTGATATTTTTTCTTAGAGATCATTACTTCACCTTGTTTTGCGAATGAACCGATTGTCTTGATTATTGGATCTATGGAATCTGGGTACAATTCTTTAAATTCAGCTACCTGTCTTATGAGTTTCGCCGTTTTTTTGGGTGATGTACCTGTACACGTATTCCCAATTACGATCCCGCAATCAAGAAGGTCAAGCCTTTTGAGAGATGGTATTTCGATCACTCCTCCGAAAGTGGAAACAAATGTATCTGTAGGACTTGCTATCCCCTGCACTTCCTTTTCTATCTTGTATGCCATTTGTGCAATCTCATCCTTTTCATATTCATGACAACACTCAATATTAATAGCAGTCAGTGTTGCAACAATTACTGCTGCCGACGAACCGAGTCCTGACCCAACAGGTATCTGTGATGTTATTTCTATAGATATTTTTGGTAAACCCATTTTCTGGATAGCTGCACAAACGTATGGGTGGATCTCAAAATCAAGACCGGTTGTCCCTATATCTGATGAAATCGAAATGACATCTGCTTTTTTCACCTTGACACGCGTGCGAAGTTCTACAGCGCATGCTATTGCCTTTTCTCCATACACCACAGCATGCTCACCAAAGATGTATATTTTACCAGGAGCTATGCAAGTAGTCGTCAATAGAATTCTCCAAATCCTTTTATTTTATATGGAACAAGAGAACACATTCTTCGTTCAATCTTTTGATCACACAATCCTTTTCTGGTTTGAATAATATGGAACGTGTTCATATATTGTTAACACTTATTATGATATTAGTTAACAACATTTGTTTATTGGGTTTCATAAGAAGTATGGTTCACATTTTTTCACTGGATTTCATTATGATATTAGTTAACAACATTTATTTATTGGGTTTCATAAGAAGTTTGATAGATCAAGTCGTATTTATCAAAATTATCTTTATTTTATCAGACCGTTGTCAACTCTAGTGGTGTTACATTGTCAATTTAGAACATAAACAACAACTACTTATGTTCTGAATTTGATTGAATGATTTGCTGAATTTTGGCAAGTTTTTCTGCATTCTCGTCTGATGCTGTTACATCTGCTGTAGACCAAGAAATTATTTCTTTAGGATGAATTCTTATGGTAAAAGTTGCCTCTTCTGATATATAACTGTTAATTGAAAGTTCTATAAATTCATAGCCTTTCTCAACATACTGCAAAAATGTCTTGAATGTATCTGTTATTTGTTCAGATCGGTATGACTTAGTTCCAACATCACCTCTTGGATTATCACTAAATTCGTCTTCTTCAAATTGGAGAACTTTCAACTCTATCTTTATGTCATTACCATCCCATTGAGATCGTTTAACCATATGAGATTTACCATCTCTTATACTTACATTATTCTTTGTATTCATATTTTCGACCTCTTCTTATGTCATCTTTGAAACAAGAGCACAATTCAAAGCGTAAGAAACATCTAAACTTTTATCTACTAATCTATCTTATTTTTTTCGTGTCTTTGTTTTTCTGTTTCCATCTATATGTAATGGTTCTTTATCAATTATATTCTTTAGATTCGGACTACAGAATAATGATTCTTGGTCTTTCCATGTTTGTTCTTTGTCTGAAAGAATTAACATATCCGTGCTATCGATCTTGTTAATATTGTCAACATTTGACTATATCCTGTTAACTATCTATAGTTCATCAAAAAATAATATATGATGAGCATATTTGATA
>Ga0187878_1002394_pt1 | contig 16672 bp, 14 predicted proteins | sample June2016WEW_17_1_FD_132979 | JGI IMG/M metagenome (GOLD analysis project Ga0187878, IMG submission 132979) | Peatland microbial communities from SPRUCE experiment site at the Marcell Experimental Forest, Minnesota, USA - June2016WEW_17_150 | ecosystem: Environmental > Terrestrial > Soil >...
ACATTGAAAACAAAGGACTTCTGGGCCGTGAAATCGCGAAAAAGAGGCTTTCCGGATGAGTCTCTAGGAGGCATCTGATCTGCGGTTCTGCAAGCGCTTTCGACCAGTTGCCGTCGTCGGTTCCCGTCCGGACGAAATCGCCAGCTTTGCGTGGTTCGCATGGCGTCCTATCCATAATCCTTCATTTGTTTGGATTTAGAAAATTGGTTCACCGATCACCACAGATCGACTTATAGGAAAGTCATAACCATATTTTTCAATCACCGAGCGAACAACGGCTTCGAACCAATCTGGGGCGAGTGGTGAGACAACCACACGCTGGATCAGATGGGGAAGATCAACCCGAATGAAGTGTCCGGAAGGACGATCTTCTGTTTGCAGGTCTAGCGGATCGATGAAGAGGGCCCGCACCTCGCTCTCATGCTGATACGCGACCGACTTGCACACGAAGGGTGCATAAATGTTGCCGTCGTACGGAACGCACTCTGCCTCCGACGAATAATCCAGATAATTGACTCGCCCTAGAAAAATACAATCCATATCCGGCTCTTTACGTCCAATCAAATCGCGAAACTTGGCCGGTAAGACTTGGTCCAGTGTGCCGAATGTTGAGTTTACGACCACCCCATAAGGTCCGGCGCCATACCCAAGCCAAAGAGCCATGGACTCGTGTTCACCGAGATGCCAGCAGTTGACGTAAGCCCAATGAACTATTGAAGCAGCGAGTTTTTCATTTTGGCTGAAGATTTTTTCGAGTTGATGACGATCTGTGCCCTCGGGCGGTGCGTCCAGGAAAGCCTGGCGCTGGACCGCCCGAGCCTTCGTGAAAGAGCCCTCCAGGCGATCCCCAGCCTATCTGCACGGCAGAAATAAAGTGCTGCCCTATCAAGTAATGAGATAAATTTCGGCAAATCAAAATACCGCCAAACGGACGTTGCAAGATCTATGCTGGCGTTAAATACTGGATGAGCAGGTCGCATGATCTAATCTCCCAGGGCAGCTCACAGCTGTGATTTAGAGAGGCCGGAAAGTTAATGGATATGGCAACCGGGGAGACGCATCTATTTTGTCGTTTAAGTTACCCAGGTCGATCGGTAATGGCAAAATAGATGAGCGTCGCGGTTTCGCTTCGGTTCCTTGCGAGTTTCGCCGTGTTCACAGCTGGCTCGGGGGAGTTCGGAACGGGGCCCCTCCCAATTCTTGGAGAGGCTCCCAGCGTCGCGCGGGGGCTTCAGACGAGGGGGTCGAGCGGCTCGAGAAACGGAAATCGATGGAAATCTGTGTCCCTCGTGTAGATCCGTGACACGCCGTGTTCCAGCATCAGGATCGCGATATGAGCATCGTGCATAAGGTTGCCCAAGATATGCGGGCTCTTTTCGAAGACCTGCGCCGCCACGGCGGAATGCCGGTCCGTCGCGACCAGGATACTCATTCCGGGCGAGGCAAGCAGCGCGGCTATGAAGCTCCACGCCTGGAGCATGCCCCACGGCTTGCGCATGACTCTCGGATGCGTCGTAATGCGCAGGAACTCGTAAATGATCCCCCATGTGAGGTACCACGCCCCGGCCTTCTGGCGCCAGAGGTCCAACTGCTCCAGGCACCGTTTGTGGTGAGGTGAGTCCTCGTCCGCCGCATAGACGAGCACGTTTGCATCCACGACGAACATCAACGGCCCTCCATTGCCTGGTAGAGTGCTTCGCGGTCGGCAACATCAACCATCGCTCCTCCGCTCTTAAAGGTTGGCAGCCGCGGCAGCTTCCTCCGACTCTTGCGTGATTGGAACAGCAGGCGCAGGGCAGTTTCGACCAACTCCGACATGGTCCGACCCTGGCGGACCGCCTCACGTTTTAGCTGGGCCATTACTGTATCATCGATATTTAAGGTTGTCTTCATATGGCAAACCATACAAGCCGGATGGCAATATGTCAAGCGGAGGGGAAACCGGGGACGCACCTATTTTGTCGTTTAAATTACACAACCCAGGTCGATCGGTAAACGCAAAATGGGTGACGTCCCCGGTTTCTTAAGGTGTGCAGCCCGTAGAACGCCGAATTGTCGCTGCCGGTGGTAGGTAGGTCCCATTCGGCCGCCTCGACGATGTCCTCGGGGGCAGCAAATGAAAAGAGAAAAGGGGCTTTTCCTTTTTCTTGGGCATTTCAGACCATCTCAGATGTCTACTCACAGTCCCCTTCACTTCACCGCGCCATAACGTATTTCTCCGCGAAGCGGAGCGGTGTTTGAGTCACAGAACTGCTCGAAGGTCGCCGCGAAGCTGACGACTCGCGGAGTAGCCTGCGAATAATCGAATACCGCCTCCAGAATGGTAAAGGATCCCTTCACCGAGGAGGAGCAGCCCCGGCCTTGACCGTAGATGCTCAGGCCTGGATGTCCTGCCTTCAGGACAGGCACACCCAGGGCATCGGTATAAGTCCCGGGGCTCAGCGGAATGCCGGTTTTTGCGGTCGAGAAGCTCACAGTCCACCGGTCCGTCGAAGTTCCCGCCGGCCACAAGTTGATTTCGATCTGGTCCACGAGACCATCTAGCGACGAGTCGGTTGCCGTGGTCACCCAATTTCCCTGGCGGTCGTCGTAGCTGTAATTCTGGCCCAGGCCAATCGAGTCGCCGGGTTCACTGATCAAATTGAGCTCTTTCTGGCCGAGCGTCCCATCGGGGTTGTACACTTCAAGTGCGAGGTCAGCGGTGACTTTGCGAGAGCGGGCATCGGTCACGCGTACCGGAAAATACTGTGTGGCCGAAACAATGGGGGTACCGGAAATTACGCCAGTGGAATCCATGGTCAGGCCGACGGGAGGCTGGCGTCCATAGAGTCCGTCCGCAAGCGCCCAAGTATATGGCGGCGTTCCTCCTGATGCCGTCAAAGCCTCCCGGTAGGGTAGTCCGCGGGTGGCCTTGGGCATTGGCAGGGAAGTCACCGTGAGAGCCGCCGTCACTTCGATCGTAATCTCACGCTCCGACTCGACTCCGGTCGCGTCGGTTACTCTGATGGTAAAGGAATATATTCCGGCTGCCGTCGGCGTGCCGCTGAGAGTTCCATCCTGACCCAGAACGAGGCCTTGCGGCAATTCGCCTCGTGATAGCCCCCAGGAGTATGGTGGCTGGCCGCCGTCGGCCAGGAGCGTCTGAGCGTACGGAAGCCCGAGCGCAGCATCCGGCAGAGGCGATAAGGAGACGATCCGCACCGGCCAGTCAGGACTGTATCCATACAATATGGCACCTCGAATTGCCGCCGTGGAATTCTCGCAATATTGTTCGAAAGTGGCGGCGAAGCGGACCACACGCGGCGTTTCCAAAGAATAGTCCATTTCGGAATCCAGAATCCGGAAGGACCCATGCACGTAGTTGCATCCTCTTCCTTCGCCGCTTATTGTCATTCCAGGATGCGAATCGCTTTCGATGGGAATCAACTGTACATCCGTGTAGAATCCGGGTCCCAGGGGAACGCCCAGCTTCGCCGTGGCGAACCGCACACTCCAGAAATCTCCCCCCTGGCCGGAGAAAGTGACCCTGACGTCGTCGACCAGGCTGCCGCCGGCTCTGATTGTCCCATATGCATTCCAGTTTCCATCTTGATCCCCCATCAGGTAATCATATCCCATGCCGACGTAATCACCGGGATCGCTGATCAGGATCAGCTGCCGTTGGCCGAGCAGACCATCCGGCGTGAGTACGTCGAGTTTGATCTCCGCATCCGCCGGCCTTGAATTCGCGTCGGTGACGTGGATGTCCATATAGTAGGTACTCGACACGATGGGGATGCCGCTAAGCACACCGGTCGAGCTAAGTGTCATTCCGGGTGGAGGCTGGCGTCCCGCCACACCATTCGTAATTGACCAGGAATACGGCGGTGTGCCGCCGGAGGCCGTGAGAGCAAATGAATATGGCTGCCGCAGTGTTGCCTGTGGGAGCGTCGAGGGAGTCGCAACCACGAGCGGCTGAATGATGTGGATGGAAAACTCTCGCTCGCTCACCACACCCTGCGCATCCGTCGCCGACAGTCGGAAGGTAAAGTCACCCCCTTCGGTCGGGACTCCGCCGAATTTGCCGTCCGGAGATAAAGTAAGACCGCCCGGCAGCTGTCCGCCGGTCAGCGCCCAAGTGTACGGACCGATTCCGCCCGTAGCCACCAATGTCTGATCGTAAGACTGTGAGGCGCCGGCTTCCGGGAGAACAGGATAGGTGACAATGGATGTCCGCAGGGGAACTTCGTAGTTGTAATAGAAGTGTCCCCGAAGGGACACCGAAGATCCTTCACAGTGTTGTTCGAAGGTGGCCGCAAAACTCTTGGCTCTTGGGACGGCGCCCGAATAGTCAACCTGATAGTCCAGGATCGTAAAGAAGCCAGTGACCGTATTGCATCCGCGCCCGTTGCCATAGATGTCCATCCCGGGGCTTGCCCAGTCCGAGTAGCCCGATCTCTCTGCACTGCCATAGAATCCCGGAACGAGGTTCTGGAGCATCGTCTCCGTCGAAAATGTCACCGCCCAAGACCCTCCCGAATGGATCACGAAATAGGCTTTTTGGGGACCAATAAATGCTGGGTAAATCTCGTCGTGGATCGAAAGGGTTGCTCCCTGTCCGACCCAATCTGCCCTGTCGCTCTCGAAATAGAACTCTGACACAGGAGGCGCCGATTCGCGAACCTCGGTTTCTATGCGGATTTCCTTTTCAGACTTTTCGCCGGCGGCATCGGTCACCGTCACATTGAAATTGAAGCACCCGGGCGTGCTCGGCGTCCCGCTCAACAGCCCGCCTGAGTCGAGCGACAGGCCGGGGGGCAGATGCGGCGCCTCAAAACGCGTAATGCCGATCGTCCTGCCGTCGCCGGCACTCCAGGAATAAGGTGGAGTCCCTGCCAGTGCCGAGAACGACAGCGAGTACGGACGGCCCACTGGCGCTCGTTCCACCGGGGATCGGGTCAGTATCATCGGCGTTGCCGGAAGAGTGTAGTTATAAAGCAGTATGCCCCGCAATGCCGGCGTATAGGCCCGGCAATGCTGTTCAAACTCAACCGCCAGGCTGAGAATACGCCGCTCGGACCCTGATGATTCGAATTGAGCATCAATGATTGTGAAATTGCCGATGAGCTCATCGCAAGCGGCGTTGGAGCTGACCGACATCATCGGATAGCCTTGCGCACCAACTGGAGCCAGCCGAACCTTGTCATAGAATCCGGGCAATAAGCTCGCGTCCATGTACATCGTCGAGAATTGGAATGTCCAGCCCGTGCCGTTGCTGCCGCTGAAGTTCACGTCCACCGTGTCGACGAGTCTGTCCTGCGAATAATCTCTGCCATAGCCGTTCCAGACACCATCCTTCTCCTGGAAACTGAATGTCCGACCCTGCCCAACGGGGTCGCCCGGATCACTAACCAGGATGACTTGCGTCAAAGCAGTAGCAGAATTCGCATGGCTCCCGGACGCGGGCAACAGCAACAGCAGTGCGATCAAGCGTATCACCCCAACCTTCACGCTATCCTCCTCGAATCCGAATCACCCATCGAGTCGTTTGCGGATCGGCTGAATAGTGTCACACTACGCGGTGTCGTCGATAGTTCCCTACCTGTAAACGAATACTCTCAGTGCAAGATCCCGTGTGGCATCTCGTTGAATCACATCAACAATTCTGAGCTTGACGTATCGGCCAAGTCCCGTCTTCAATCCGAAGGCAAATCCAGGGACGAGATTCGCAGAGGCATCGGCCATGTCTATGGCATTACTTGAATACGTCAATCCTTGAAGTTGGTCGATGGTATAACTATCGAACTGGGAGTCGCTGAGGTTGCCGATTACCGCGATCTGAGCCCCGAGTTGGGGCGTGAGCTGTCGCCCATTGGCGGTCTGCTCGAACAAAAGATCCCAAGGAGCGGCGTCTTCCCGGTTCAGATAGTAGTCGGATACCGGCTGATCCGCATCGAGTGGATAGGTCTCTTTAAGGTAGATGTAGCTGTTGCGTCTGAGCGCATCCGCGTAGGACGGAAGCATTGTGGCGTACAGAACGACTGTCGGCGTGGATGTCTGCAACATAGCGAGCAAGGTAACCGGCTTTTCCGAGGTTCCCAGGAGCATTCCCTTAAAACTGGTCAGATCGGGAAACGCAGCCGGATCAGTCAGGAAGAACGTCCGTTGTTCGTTGGGGCGAAGAATCAGAGTCACGGTTGCGGTATCGACAGCTGCCCCGGATGAAGGGCTTGAGGCCCTGAACAAATGGAGCACCACGGCATTCGAGCTGTTGGTGCGATTCACCAGGGCTAGCCCGGTGAGCAGGCTTTTTGACACGTCTATTTCCACCGGAAGCACCCATGCAATCGTGGGCTGTCCCGCGGACACGGCGACCGTGTCGATGATGTTGTTGAGTCGCTTTACCTCGTAGTAGACGCTGATGTTCAGCTGGTAATCCTCTGCAAACGCAGTAGCGTTTTCGAGGTTGCAAACAACCGCGTACCCCTCGGTAAGCGACCCGGTGTCCAACGTCTCGATCCGAACAGTCTGAAATGCCCCCAGGTTTAAGGGTATCTCACTCGAGGTCCCTACATTTGTGGCGACCACCCATGGCGTGCCATCTTTGCGGAAAAACAGCACCTTGGCCCTCGTGATAGGTGTGGCCGGATCCGGGCCCAGGTTGGTTATGTCGAACTTGGTCCGAAATTCCGTCCCATCGCCGCCGCGCCCATCCGCGACCTGGGGGATGACAGTGTCGCCTTGGGCTGCGGCTGTCACGACTACGACGAAAAGAAAGAAGAATAAAGCCAACGAGACAGTGCAGACAAACCGGTTCCTTTTCATGAGGGTATTCCTTCCGGCAGAACCATTGGTTGGGCGGGCACAAATCCACCAATGGGGACATCCACTCGCCTAGATTCTTAGCGAACAAATCGGGTGGAGCGAATCGCGATTATACATGCACACATCATCCAATGAGCGTCGGAACATGACCTTGCACCGCCTATGTCCCGAAGCAAACCAGACGCGAGGAGACTATACTACATTCGATCCGGGGGGGCACAACGGAAAAGTCAGGCGGGGAGGCTGGGAAATCCACGGCTTCAGGAAGGATCGGAACAGGCAGCGAATTGCCGGGGAGAAACGGGAGTCTTACCCTCGACCCAGGGGGCAATTCGCAGCCGGTCGCGATCCCTGAGGCGGCACTGGATCCTCACGCCAGGACGTCCTTCATAGGCGCCAGCCAGCGGCACGGGGGATACACTTCACGCCGATGCAGATCCGGACTGGAATCCGGACTCACGGATCGATAGGAAAGTCGGGGATACCGGGGACGCCCCCCCTTTTTTATCGTTTGAGTTACCCAACCCAGGTCGATCGGTAAACGCAAAATAGGTGACGTCCCTGGTTTCCCGCCCCCGGTTTCCTGCGGCGCGTGCCTTCCTCGATCTTGTGCGTAAGGGCTGAAGCTGTTCCCACCCTCCCCAGCATGACGGCAAGCGCAATGCGGACACAGACGTCAGTCGGTCTTTCTACTGGCCTCTGACTCCGGATTTGTGCGTTCTTACTGTTTAGGTCGGAAGTCGGATGTGGGATGTCGGAGGTCGGTTTCCGGAGGTCGGAGGTCGGGGTAGGGGGTGCGGGCGCGATATAGGATGTAGAACCCGAGCGCGAAACCTATCGTGGCCGCGAGGTACCAGCCCCAGGTGAGATTGCCGACAGCGTGCCCGGATTGGGCCAGCCAGAGGCTCAGCGCGTTATTGCCGGCGTGCATCAACATGCCGGGAAAGATCGATCCGGTCAGCAGGGCTATTCCCGTGAGGATCACGCCCAGAAATGCGGTTGGGAGGATGCGGAACAGTGCCACATGGAACAAGCCGAAGATCACGCCTACTACCAGTGCCAGCGTGATCGGACGGAACTTGCGGCGCAGGCCGTAGAGCAAAGTGCCGCGAAAAGCGATTTCCTCGCAGATCGCAGGCAAGATGGAAATAAGAACAAGCAGTTGCCAGAACGGGATATCTTTGGGCATGAGGTCGCGGCCGAACTGCTCCAGCACCCGCTCAGGTACGGGAAATACCAGGCTCGCCAGCCGGAATACGCCGGTGGCGACCACGATTCCGGAGGGGATGGCGAGAAGAACACCGATCCAGGCGAGCGGATTTACCGGCCGCAAGGCCAGCGCTTCGCGCACATTCAGCCGGTATTTCCGGATCATCAACAGTACCGCACCCAGAAAAATGACCAGCTCGTTGAAGAGTACCTGTGCCCGGAAGGTGCCCAACTGGGGAACGTTGAGCGCCACGGCGAACAGGACAACGCCCATCACCGCATACCAGCGGAGCACGTGCTTCGGGAAGAGCGCCGATCCGCCGGCGATATCCGCGGCGGCGGCCTCGCTGGCCGTGATCAGGCTCTCCTGCGACAGCATGTTTGCGGAAGCGCGCACGGCCCAGGCTGCCGCCAACGTCATCACCAGGAACACGGCTGCGATCATCGGCCAATCAAACTTTCCCACCATGATCTCGCGCACTGCCACGCTCACGTTTGCCATCGGAACCAGGACGATGGCCGAGCGCAGCGCGATTCCTGGAATCACCCCGGCCATTGCGGGAATCATGCTCACCAGATACACTGGGAAAAAGTAGAGCTGGGCCTCTTTGTAGGATTTCGCGTAAGCCGAAAGCATGAGCAGAATCGAAGCGGTAAACGCCGCCATCGGGACAAAGAGCAGGAGCAACGTGAGGATGGTCGCAGGCGGCGCCTCGATCACCCAATTCCCGGGGAGTTTGATCACCTTGAAGGTCACGTAGGCCAGGAGATTCGCAATCTGTACGACTGTGACGATCAGCGCCGCCGTTACGATGAGCAGCTGCTTCGCGGCTACGATCTCGCCGCGGCGCGCGGCGGTGGTCAGCAGCGTTTCGAGAGTGCCCCGCTCCTTCTCCCCGGCGATGCTGTCCATCGCAACGATAGAACCGGCACTCAACAGAAAGATCAACACGAAGAGGGTCAGAAACCGTCCGATATAGGAACCCGTCACCTGCGCCGCGCTGGCAACATTGGTCTCACCGGCCGGCATAATCTGGTCGGGGTTGGCCCGGAAGCCATGCGACCGCAGGAGTGCATTACGCTCCGTGCCTCGAGCTCGCGATAGGAATTCCCGCATCATTGAGCTCCCGGCCTGGGAGGCATCGCGGTCTCCCTGGAAATAGATGCGAATCATCGGCACGCCGGGAAGTCGTCTGGGCGCCGGAGCGATTTGGTCCACTGCCTTCGATGGTGATGACTCGGCTGCCGCCTTGGCGCCTGGTGATTGTGTGTCTTTAGGAAGGGCATCGGCTTCCTTCCCCGCTCACTCCCTCGAGGTAAAAGTGGATTTCGGCGGATTTCAAGCTCGCGGAAGGGTCCTGGACTTTAACCTCCCGGAACTTGAAGTCCGCGAGGCTGTCTTTTTCGTTTTTATTGGGAGTTGCTTTTTGCGCCGTTGATGCTGCACCCGTGGCGATCAGCTCGCGAACCTGCTCTGCCTGCGATCCGGTTATCGCATACTCATATACCGTCGATGCCAGGCTCTGCTCACGCCGGTCCGCGGTTGTTTTGGTGGCGAAGAACATGAGTGGGTAGATGTGCAGGGGCAGGACTATCGCGACGATGATCGTGCGCCGGTAGCACAGCAACATGCGCAGTTCGTTGCCGAAGATCACCCGGACGGTCTGCCAGTTCATCCCTGACCCCTCACATAGTGGATGTAGATGTCTTCCAGGTAGCGCTCACCCGTGACACGACGAAGCTCTTCCAGGTTGTTGCAGGCGAGGATGCGCCCGGCGTGAATGATGGCGATGCGGTCGCAGAGTTTCTCCGCCTCGTTCATGATATGCGTGGAGAACAGGATGGTCTTGCCGTGCCCGCGGAATTCCTTGATCACCTCCTGCATTTCGAGGGCGTTGAGCACGTCGAGACCAACCGAGGGCTCATCGAAGATCAGCAGCGGCGGGTCATGCACCACAGTCCTTGCGATGGAGACCTTCTGCTTCATTCCTGCGGAGAGCTTGTCCACGCGGGCCGAAGCATACTTTGTGATGCCGAATTTCTCGATCAGGTAATCAACGCGTTGCTTCACATCTCCGGGGTATGATTGACACGCGCGAAGAATTCAATCGTCTCCCGGGCCGTCAGGCGAGGATAGAGCGCCGTGGATGCCGAGTAGAAGCCGAGACACTTGCGCACGGCGGTGGGCTCGGCAGCAATGTCGTGTCCCAGGATGGTGGCGCTTCCTCCCGTTGGAGTTAAAATCGTGGAAAGCATGCGTAGCGTGGTCGTTTTGCCGGCGCCATTGGCCCCCAGCAGGCCGAAGATTTCGCCGGCTCGACACTCGAAATCGATCCCTTGGACGGCCTTTACTTCTCCGCGCGCCTCGTCATAAACCGTCTTTGCCAACCCCAGCACAACCACAGGATCCATGAATTATTGCCTCCTTCGGCGCCTGCCGCCGAGCAATCGCTCCTTCAAGAACTTCGCGAAGCTCCCACCATAGCTGCCCATGAGGAAGTCCTCATAACGGAGAATCGCCGTTGCCAGCCACAAGGCCGCGGCGATGCAGAGTACCTCCACTGCCAGCGTGATCCCGATGAGATGCCAATGGAACGTTCCGGTGATGGCTTCGCGAAATACCATGGCAATGTTGATGATGGGTATGGCCGCCAATCCAGCGGTGAATTGAATTCCTGGCGCCTGCAGGAACATTACCGGCATAAAGATCGCGATATAAAAAGGGCTCACCATCGCCTGACCCTCACGGAAAGTCCTGGCAAATGAGGCGAAGATCATCATGCCCGCCGCCACGAAAGCGGCCAGCAGGAGGGTCAGCAGCAGGATGAGCGGCACCGAGAAAAGGGGGATCTGAAAGGTCAGGTCATCGGTCCGGCCCCCCAGGATCGGTGCGAGCACAGATTTCATCGAGAGGAGCATTGCCGTCAGGTTCAGGATTCCGGCGAGGGAGGCCATGGTGGTCACGTAAAGGTACTTGGCCAGAATGATGTTGGCGCGCGGGGTGGCGATCGTCATGGATGTTTCCCACGTCGATTTTTCTCGCTCGCCCGCCGTGCTGTCGATCGCGGGAAACATGCATCCGACCGCAACCATGATGATCAGAAAGAGGGGTGGCATCAGACCCAGAATGAACTGCCCCATCTGGCGGCTTGTCGCGATGTTCTTCGACTCTATCCAGAATTGTTGCAGCTGCGCCGGAGAAATGCCGAGCGCGCCGGCGTTCCGCTCGAGATACTGATCGCGGTAGCGCGAGGGAATTTCCGCGAAACGGTCGCGAGCGATCCCGCTTCTGTCCTTGGAGTTGTCGAATGTCAGCTGAACTCGGAAGTTGCTCTCCGGAGAAGCCGCTCCGGCCGCGGGGGGGAGGAATTCGGCCAGCAGGTCGAGCGTCCCGCCGCGGATATCGCCGACCGGATCCGGGGTGTTCTTCAGTTCGATCCGGAAATCGTGTTCGAGGTCCTTCTGCAATGCCAGGTGCTCGTGAGACAGGCCCTTGAGCATCACGCGTGAAGCAAATCCTTGCGTCGGCCCCCCGACGAACGATATGCCGGTATAGACCAACCAGAGTATCAGCGGGTAGAGGAATATCGGCAAAAGGATGCCGTTGACAACGATGTTGCGCTCACGCAGCGCAGAACGTAGTTCCCGTACATAGAGGAGTCGGACATCAGCCCAGCGAACCATGTTTGCCATCGATGAATCCAGAGCCGGGCATGAATATCCCGGCTCACACCGGGTTGTCAAGCAATTGCGTTAGACTTCTGCAATTCAGACACTGGGGGAAAAACGCAGCCACGAAGAAAACAGAGAATACGAGTTCCGAGGATTGACACTTCCGGGAGGGGCGATAAGGTTCTTAACCGCCAAGACGCCAAGGCGCCAAGTACTTAAACCGTTGATTTCTTGGCGTCTTAGAGTCCTTGCGTCTTGGCGTTAAAACTTAGTTGCGGCTACGCCGCGCCCTGTTCTTCTACCGCCAGATCCTCGGAAAGAAGAACGGGAGAGTCCTGCCCGGCTTGCTCTGCGGTTTGGGCCGGGTTACGGCAGTCCGTTGGGCTTTGTCGATTTCGGCTTGACTGAAGATCACCTCGCCGTAGGCAAAGCGAAGGGGTTGCCTCAGCTCGAGATCCAGCTGAACACCGGGCTCCAGAACCAGGTTCCGATCCCGGCTGAGGAGTATGATCGCCAAACCGGCGGCAGCGCCCGCGCCCGCGCCAATTCCCGCGCCGACTGCGCCTTGATTGGCGGCGACCGCTCCGATGATTGCGCCCTCACCGGCCGTGCCGACCACGGTGCCCACATCAGCACCCTTGTTGCTGGTGCCACCTTGTTCGACCGTCTCCGTTTTGCGATCGATCTTTTCAGCGCCTGGTCCATGAATTCCATGGAAATTGGCTACCAGGCTGCGTTCGACCCCGTTGGGCAACAGGATCGATTCAAACCTGATCGCAATCCTTCCCTTGCCCTTGATCGCGCCAGGCTTGGAGACTTCAGTCACCGTGCCTTTGATGATCGAGCCGCGCGGAACCACCAGCCGCTGCTGTATCCATATGGGATAGACGGTGTCGGCATAAAAAGGGTCGCCTACTTGAGTGTTTTTTGTGTTCAAGTAGGTGTTGAGAACAGCGGGCAGAACCGTCCCAACCGGAACCACAAGCTCGGACTCCTGTGCGGGTTTTTGGGCGGCCTCCTGGCCCGAGAGCGGCAGGGCCAAGGCTGCAGCTAATGTGACCAGACAGAAGCAAATGAAAAAGGGTCGTTCACTTCTCATAGACGTATCCTCGCGAGCCTCACTTGATCTCACTCTACTCTTTCCCAAGGCAATTATCCAGCCTCCTGTATCAAGATGCAAACCCTGGGAAAATGGTTCAGATGCAAAGCCAAAAAGGCCGATGACGGCCGCAACCACGGGCACGACCAAAGTAGCGGACCTTGCTGCCGCACTGGCTGCACCTGCAGGCAGCGAACGTTCCGGCTGGAAATTCGTGTCATTCGTGTTCTTCGTGGCTGGGTTATTCTGCTGTCCGAATCGAAAGAGCTTCAGCAGGGATGCTTTGAGGGTCCGCGAATGATGATAAAATGGGAAATTTGGCTGATAGCGGATCTTCCGATGTCTCAAAACACAGGGCTGGAAGGATTGATCATTGGCGGCGGGATTTCCGGCCTTTCTCTCGCGCATTGGTTAGGCTTGGCCGATCATCCCGACGGATGGGAGCTTTGGGAGGCCACGGAGAGGCTGGGAGGCACGATCGGCACCGATCGAGCCGACGGATACTCGATCGACTGGGGTCCGAACGGTTTCCTCGATCGTGAGCCGCTCACCTTGAGGCTGGTGGGAGAGGTAGGCATGTCCCAAGCGCTGGAGCAGGCCAATGACAGCAGCCGGAATCGCTTCATCATGAAGCATGGGCGCCTGCATCCGGTGCCCCTTTCTCCCGGCGCAATTTTAGGCACTGGTCTTCTGAGCCCTCGGGACAAGCTGCGCATCTTTATGGAGCCATTCGTCCGTGCTCGCCGTGACGACGGCGACGAGTCGGTCTTTGATTTTGCGGCCCGCCGCATTGGACGTGGTGCGGCCGAATCCTTCATCGATCCCATGGTTTCTGGGATTTTCGGCGGCTTGGCGCGCGAGCTGTCTCTTCCTGCTTGCTTTCCAATCATGCGCGAAATGGAGAAACGGTACGGGGGGCTGGTGCGGGCACTCGTGGCGCGCCAGTTCCAGCGCCGGCCGGCCGGCAAGAACACGGCAAGCAGCCAAACGAGCGGACCCGCGGGACCGGGCGGAAGACTAACTTCCTTCAAGGGTGGCCTGGACTTACTCGTCACGCGCCTGCAGGAGCGTCTGCAAACCATTGTCAGAATCGAGCGGCCGGTCGCGTGCATCAGACGGAAAGGAGTACTCTGGGAAATTGCCGATCAGGCCGGACGGCGGATACTGGCAAAAAAGGTGATCTGTGCCTGTCCGACTTTTGCGGCCGCGCAAATGTTCGCGGAGTCTGATCCCGAGCTGTCGGCGGCGTGCAAAACTATCCCTTACGCGCCCATCGTGGTGGTAGCCACAGGGCATCGGCGCGAAGACATCGCGCATCCGCTTGACGGCTTCGGCTTCCTGATTCCGCGTTCCGAGGGACCGCGAACGCTCGGCTCCATCTGGACGTCATCGATTTTTGCGGATCGGGCTCCCATGGGACACATTCAGTTTCGCTCCATGTTGGGGGGTGCCGGGGACCCGAGGGCGCTAGAGCTGTCCGACGAGAAGCTCTGGCTCACTCTGCGCCGCGAGCTTGATCCGCTGGTGGGAATCAGGAGTGATCCCGCTTTTATGCGCGTCTACCGCTGGGAGCGTGGGATCCCGCAGTATACGCTGGGGCACATCGAGCGACGCTCACGGATCGAAGAGTTGGCACGGCGGCGTCCGGGACTCTACTTTGTCGGCAATGCCTTCTATGGAGTCGGTCTCAACGACTGCGTGAAGATGGCCCACCTTATCGCCCAGCAAATCCGGACCTCCGACCTCCGGCCTCCAGTCTTGGACACAGAATTCGCGAGTCCGTAGCCAGGACTTCGCGAACATCGTGCGCCGGCTGTCTGACGTTGGACGTCGAGTTGTGCGAGACGAATCTCAAGATCGAGGGTATAATGCAGGCTCGCGACCTGGGGAGCGAGCAACGACATTCATTTGATTGAGGCAATAAATCTACAGACGAGGAGAGATCATGGACCTGAGCACTCGATATCTGGGAATGAACCTGCGGACACCTTTGGTACCTTCCGCCTCACCCCTTTCGGACAGCCTCGACAATATCAAACGGATGGAAGATGCCGGCGCATCGGCGGTTGTTCTCTATTCCTTGTTTGAAGAACAGTTGACGCGTGAGCGAGAGGCACTCGATTACCACCTCGCCCGTGGTACCGAGAGCTTCGCCGAATCCTTGACCTACTTCCCCGCGCCCGAAGCATTCCGCGCCGGCCCGGAAGGTTATCTCGAGAAGATCCGCAAGGCTAAGGCGGCAGTCGGCATTCCCATTATCGCCAGCCTTAACGGAGCATCGATCGGTGGTTGGGTGGAATATGCCAAGAAAATGGAGGAAGCCGGTGCCGACGCGCTTGAACTCAACGTTTATTTCATTCCCACGGACCCAGCGCGCTCTTCCGCCGAAATCGAGCAGACCTATCTCGACATTCTCAAGGCCGTCAAGTTCGTAGTGAGTATTCCCGTGGCGCTTAAGCTGAGCCCGTTTTTCAGCAGCATGTCTTACATGGCCAGGCGCTTCGACGAGGCGGGCGCCAATGCGCTGGTGCTCTTCAATCGGTTCTACCAGCCGGACCTGGATCTTGAAAACCTCGAGATTCGTCCGAATATTCTGTTGAGCACGCCCCAGGCCCTCCGTCTGCCGCTGCGTTGGGTTGCCATCCTGTATGGCCGAGTCAAAGCCGATCTTGCGGCTACGAGCGGAATCCACAGCTCGGAGGATGTCCTGAAGGTCCTGTTGGCCGGCGGAAGTGTTGCCCAGCTTTGCTCCGTCCTGCTGCGTCACGGCGTCGGACAGATCCGCGAGGTCGAGAAGGGCATCGTCGAGTGGATGGAAAAGCACGAGTACGAGTCGGTGCGCCAGCTGCGGGGCAGCATGAGCCAGAAAAGCTGCGCCGACCCGGCCGCATTCGAGCGCGCCCAGTACATGCAGGCCGTCATCTCCTACAAAGCTTGAACCAATACCGACTGACCGATGACGGATGTTGGCGTCTTGAAAGATGTGAATAAATTGGCGCCAAGAAGGCTAGATGGATATATCGAACCAACACAAAGACTCGAAGACTCCAACGCTCGAAGAAATCCTATGTTTTGAAGCCTCCTTTGAGTCTTCGAGTCCAGACCTCCGGACATAGCCAGGTAAAGAAGGATGATACATTTTTGCGCCTTAAAAGCCGCAGACCCGGGCTGGACTGATTAGAATTCAGCCAAAACCGAGATGCGCTGAAAAAATCGTATATCAGGCAACAATATTCTGACAAGGCTGCGGGCTAATTCACCGCAATTATTGGACTTTTGCCAATAATGACGGGCCGCCGGCGTGATACAGTCCCCATGCCATGTCAGGAGGTCTGGAGTCTTTGTGGTAATTGGTGGAGATCGAGTTTTTCACAGCTTCTTGGTGTCATGGCGCTAGCTCTCAGTTGTGGCTTTGCACGCCTGGAAACTCGGGGACTGACTGGAACGTCTGCTTGAGATCAGAAACACGGGTGGAAAAAGATAATCGCCGGCTGCAGCCGGAGCACCCGGTGCTCTGGATTGTTGTTGCGGGGTTTCTGGTCTACCCGCAGATCTTTGGCTTCGATCTGACTCACTGGGACGACCTGCCCCTTTTGCAGATTGTGAACCACCTGGCGGGCGGCCTGGCGGGAGTGGTCCAGGCCTTCAAAAGCAACGCGTTTGTGAGCGGTTCAGGGACTTATTACCGGCCGCTGTTGACCCTTTCGTTCATGATCAGCGGGCTTTTCGGGGGCAACGATCTCTCACCGCAGTACTTCGTGGGAGCGGCGGTTTAATCCGCCCCCCAAAATGCCGCTTTGAATGTCCCTCCCATAGCAGCATCAATACGAACAGCTGCTGAGTATCCCGCTGATTTCCCGCTGTAGCCGTTCCTCAATACCCTCCATA
>Ga0187878_1002397_pt1 | contig 16668 bp, 9 predicted proteins | sample June2016WEW_17_1_FD_132979 | JGI IMG/M metagenome (GOLD analysis project Ga0187878, IMG submission 132979) | Peatland microbial communities from SPRUCE experiment site at the Marcell Experimental Forest, Minnesota, USA - June2016WEW_17_150 | ecosystem: Environmental > Terrestrial > Soil >...
ACCCAGTGAGCCTGGAAGGTGCGCTCGAGATCTTTCCGGAGGCCAATTTGGCTTTGATCTCTGTTGCCGGCCGATATGCCGGCAAGGAAGCGATCAAGGCTCTCGAGCACGGACTCCACGTAATGCTTTTTTCCGACAACGTCCCTGTCGAGGAAGAAATCGCGCTGAAGAGATTAGCTAGGAAAAAGGGGCTATTGGCAATGGGGCCCGGCTGTGGGACAGCCATCATTAACGGTCTTCCCCTCGGGTTTGCCAATGTCGTAAACCGGGGGGACATCGGAATTGTGGCGGCTGCCGGGACCGGCCTCCAGGAAGCGAGCTGCATCCTCTCCAATGCCGGCGCCGGAATATCGCAGGCGATCGGGACCGGCGGGCGCGACGTCAAAAAAGCAGTCGGCGGAATCATGTTCTTGGAAGCGCTGAAAGCCCTCGGAAACGATGAGCCTACGCATGTGATTTTGCTCATCTCAAAGCCGCCTGATCGCGATGTCATGAACCGCATCACGCGGGAGACCCGAAGAATCCGCAAGCCCGTTGTCCCGCTATTCATTGGTGCTGAGACACGAGGCGAACAGCCTTCCACTCTGGAACAGGCGGCGCTCATGGCGGTCGCGTTGTCGCGCGGAGATGACCCCGGCGAAGTCGCAGGCCGGCTTGCGGCCAGGGACGAGGAAGTCCGGCAGATGGCAAGACGCGAAGCGGCCAAAAGGAAGAAGGGGCAGAAATACCTCCGAGCGCTTTTCAGCGGAGGGACTTTTTGCGCGGAAGCGCAGATTCTGTTTAGCCACATGATTTCGAACGTCTACTCCAATGCTCCCGCGGGCGCTGCAAGGCGACTCGGGAATTCCCTGGCGAGCCGAAAGAATACCGTGATCGATCTTGGCGAGGATGAGTTCACCGCAGGCAGGCTGCATCCCATGATCGATTACTCCCTGAGAAAGCGGCGGTTTCGACAGGAAGCGGAGGACCCCGAAACCGCGGTGATTCTCCTTGATATCGTCCTCGGCTATGGTTCCAATCCTGATCCGGCCTCTGAGCTGTCCGAAGTCATCCGGGAAGGCGCCAAAAAGGTGGCCGTAGTCTGCTCGGTTACCGGAACCGACGAGGATCCACAGACACGAAGCTCGGTCAAAAAACGGCTCGAAGAAGCGGGCGCCATCGTCATGCCGACGAACGCGGCAGCCTGCATATTTGCCGGGTACATCGCTCAGGTTCGAGGAGGAAAGTGACATCTCCAACGGATTTGTTCAGAAGCGAACTCAAGGTGGTAAACATCGGGCTCGAGTCTTTCAAGAGAGCGCTGGATGAAGTTCACGCGAGGGCTATCCAGGTTGACTGGAGGCCGCCGATAGACGTCGATACCAGGCTGCTGAAACGGGTGAAGGCCATGCTTCCTGCAATCGCCAGGGCGAACCAAAAAGCGATGAAGATCATCCTGGGCGGCATGCCGCATCTGGTCGGTTTGGAACGAGCGATCGATGTCATACCCCGGATGAAGCGCCATCTGCTGCTTCACGCGGGGCCTCCGATTGCGTGGGACAGAATGTGCGGGCCGATGCGCGGCGCCGTGATTGGTGCATTGTTGTACGAAGGACAGGCAAAGACGGCCGAAGACGCGGAACTCCTCGCAGCGTCCGGCGAAATCAAATTTGCCCCCTGCCATGAGCACGATGCGGTTGGCCCGATGGCCGGCATCATTTCCACCTCCATGCCTGTATTCATTGTGAAGAACGAGCCATACGGGAACTTTGCCTATTGCACGATGAACGAAGGGTTGGGCCGGGTCTTGCGTTACGGCGCCTTCGGTCCGTCGGTGATTCAAAAACTCCGCTGGATGGAAGACACGCTTTATCCGGCCTTGAAAAGGGCCATGGGCAAGCTCGGAAGCATCGATCTGAAAAGTATCATCGCCCAGGCACTTCACATGGGAGACGAAGTCCACAATCGAAACCGGGCGGCCACCTCGATCTTGTATCGAACGCTCGCGCCCGCGATCGTAACTACCTGCGATCACGCGGCCACGGTTGCGGAAGTGCTCGAGTTCATGAACCATAACGACCACTTTTTCTTGAATCTCTCTATGCCCGCGTCGAAGGTGACGCTGGACGCGGCGCGCGGAATCAAGAACAGCAGTGTAGTCACAGTCATGTCGCGAAACGGCACGGACTTTGGGATTCAGCTTTCCGGCACCGGAAGGCAATGGTTTACCGGACCGGCCGATGTGCCCGACGCGCTCTTCTTCCCGGGCTATTCGAGAGCGGATGCAAATCCCGATATCGGCGACAGCGCCATCACGGAAACCAACGGCCTGGGCGGTTTCGCCATCGCCGCGGCACCGGCCATCGTCCAGTTTGTGGGCGGCCATGCGGAAGATGCCCTGGATACGACGCTCCAGATGTACGAAATCACTGCCGGCGAAAACAATACCTACCAGATTCCCTATCTCGATTTTCGGGGCTCGCCGACGGGCATCGATGTAATCAAAGTCATCGAAACCGGCATCCTGCCTTTCATCGATACCGGCGTGGCTCATAAGCAGCCCGGCGTCGGCCAGATCGGCGCCGGCGTACTCAAGGCTCCGGCGGAGCCTTTTAAAAGGGCATTCGAGGGCTTCGCAAAACGGTTGAGGTACTCACGAAAGAGGTGATATGAACACGGAACAGTTCCTGCAATTCATGGGCAAGGTGCGGGTCTACGACCTGACTCAGCGGTTGAGCATTCACACCCCGCCGTGGCCAAGCTACATGCCGCTCGGCATTCAATATTTCAAGCGTATCGCAGGCGCGCACATGGGGCAGGGCGCCAACGGTCAGATCATCACGACCAGCAATCACGTGGGCACGCACATGGATGGGGAAATCCACTTCCACGCCAGCGGCCGGGCCATCGGCCAGGTGCCCATCGAAGAATGGATCGGCCCCGGCGCTATAGCCGATATATCGAAAGAAGCCGGCGACTATGACCTTTATTCTCCCGAGATGATAACCAGAAACGTGAAGGTCAAGAAGGGGGACATTCTGATCGTCAACACCGGCTATCATCGCTACGCCTGGGATCAGAGAGGCTCCGATGAGGTCCGGTATTTCGTGAAACACCCGGGCCCGGATCCCAAGTTTCATGAATGGGCGCTGGATATGAAGCTGAAATGGATTGGTGTGGACTGTGGCAGCGCCGACCATCCCATGAACACGATCATCCGCAACTGGCATCCGGCGCGCTTCACCGAGGCCGATGCAAAGCTCAAAGCAAAGTATGGCAAGAGTTGGGATGAGATGTTTCCTCTGGAGGAGTACTACCAGGTCATGCATCTCAAGCTTTTTCCAAAGAGGCTGGTACACGCGGAGAATCTCGGAGGAGAGATCGACAAGGTCAGCAACCAGCGGGTCTGGATTGGGTGCTTCCCCCTGCGGGGGATCGAGATGGAATCCGCGATGTGCCGGATCGTGGCTTTTCTTCCCCCCCGATGAGGAGCAGACGATGGCCATTGCACAGCAATTCGAATACGTGAAGCCGCGCCGCCTGAGCGAAGCGGTCCGGATCGCGTCCCGATATGGCAACCGGGCGCAGGTGCTCGCAGGAGGGACCGACCTGATCGGCCTGATTGCGGACGACGCCGTGAAGCCGGATCTCGTGATCGATATCAAGGGCATCTCCGGTCTCGACAAGATCGAATTGAGGAACGGCGTTCTCCGCATCGGAGCGCTCGTGACTTTCAGCGATCTACAAAACTCCTCCGTGCTCGCAAGAAAATTCAAGGTACTCCTGGAGATGGCAGGATGGGTCGCTTCTGTGGGCATACGGAACCGGGCAACCATGGTCGGCAATATCTGTTCGGCTGTCCCTTGCTGTGACAGCGGGCCGATTCTCCTCATTTACGAGGCGGCAGTGCTTGTCGCCGGGCCGGTTCGCAAGCGAAAAATTCCAATCAGCAATTGGTTTGTCGGACCGCGAACGACGGCCCTGAAGCGAGGTGAAATCGTCACCGGATTAGACCTCCCGCTGCCGAAGACGAAACACGCCGGCTGCTTTGTAAAGCTGAAAAGGTACCAAGGCGAAGATCTCGCGCAGGCCAGTGTGGCGATTCTCGCCCTGGCCGGAAACAGTTATCGGATTGCCTTCGGCGCTGTGGCGCCGCGCCCGATCCGCGCGTTGAAAATCGAAGCCCTGCTCGAAGGCAAGGCTCTCTCAGGCCCACTGATGGATGAGGCGGTTCGACTTCTTCCCGAAGAGATTGCGCCGATCACCGACATCCGGGCAACCCGGGAGTACAGGGCTCATATGGTGGGCGTGATGCTGAAACGCGGACTGGAGGCTGCGGTGTCGAGACTCAAGGGCAACGGGCCGGAGTATGGTTCAAGCGTAATCTAGGTGGAGTCCATGAACAACCGAATCACAGTGAAGCTTAATTACGAAACGCGCAGCGTCATGGTGCAGCCCAACGACACTCTCCTTGATGTCCTGCGCGAGAAGCTTGGCGTGAAAAGTCCGAAGATCGGATGTGAGCGCGGCGATTGCGGCGCCTGCACGGTTCTGTTGGACGGAAAGACCGTGAGAAGCTGCCTCATCCTGGCGATCGAAGCAGACGGTCATGAGATCGTGACCGTGGAGGGTCTGAGCAAGGAATCTCTGACGCCGGTCCAGCTGGCGTTCCTGGAACACAACTCCTTCCAATGCGGCTTTTGTGCGCCCGGCGTTGTGCTTGCTGCAACCGAGCTCCTGGAACAGCATCCGGAGCCCACGGCAGAACAGATCAAGGAGGCCCTTTCGGGCAATCTATGTCGCTGTACGGGCTACCAATCGATCATCGAAGCAATCCTCGATGTGCGGCCGATGGCACGGAACAGCCGGAGATCACAAAACAACAACAGGAGCCGCAAAACACAGGAACCACGCGATGGTCACCGATAGTTCTTTCGTGAATTTCGTGGTTGCTGAAGCACAGTTTTGCAGACTTGTTTTTCGAAAGAGCATATGACCACACTCAAATACGTTGGAGAATCGGCAACGCGGATCGATGGGCTCGAAAAGGTTTCCGGGGCCGCAACCTACGTGGACGACCTCGAGTTCGGCCCGAATCTGCTTCATGCGGAGATTGTGGAGAGCTCTTTTGCCCATGCTTCGATCAAGCGCATTGACGCGACCGAAGCTGAAAAAGTCCCCGGAGTGGTTCGCGTCGTCACGGGAAAGGACTTTCCTTACCGATTCGGCCTGTATATGCAGGACCGCTACATCTTTCCGATCGACCGCGTTCGGTTCGTGGGTGAGCAGGTAGCCGCCGTGATCGCGCGCGACGCGCAGACGGCGAAACGCGCCGCGAAACTTGTGAAGGTTTTTTACGAACAACTCGAGCCGGTTCTCGACCTCGAACAGGCGTTGAAGGCGGATGCCGTGCTGGTGCATCCGGATCTCGGCAGCTACGCGCGCTGTCCCTGGTTTTACCCGCAGCCCAAAACGAATATCGCGCATTGGCGGAAGACCAGAAAGGGCGACGTCGAAAAGGGCTTCGAAGAGGCAGATGTTGTCTTCGAAGACACCTACACCGTTCCACGCTATGCCCACTGCGCCATTGAGCCCCACGCAATCGTCGGCCACTACGATTTGTCCGGGCGCCTGACGCTTTGGTCAGCCTCGCAGTCGCCCTACACGCAAAGACACGTGTTTGCGCAGGCCCTGGCGCCGTTGGGAATATCCCACAAAGATATTCGGGTCGTGACTCCGTACATCGGAGGCGGCTTTGGCGGCAAGGCGGGAGTATCGATGGAGATCATCGGGGTGGCGCTGGCAGCGTTGGCGAAGGGCAGCCCGGTAAAGCTCCGCTGGTCAAGGAGCCAGGAGTTTTACAACACATATCAGCGGCAGGGTGTCATTGCTCGCATTAAGATGGGCGTGAAGAGAGACGGCACGATCATTGCGCTCGAGCACACTCTCCACTGGGACGCCGGCGCGTACGCTGAGTACGGCGCGAACGTGGTGAATGCCGTCGGGCTTTCGGCTACGGGTCCATACCGGATTGCGAACGTCAAGATCGATTCGGTTTGTGTTTACACCAACCTCCCGCCGGGAGGCCCGTATCGAGGCTTTGGCTACTCGGAGTTCCATTTCGGTCTGGAATCGCACATCAATGCAGTCGCAAAGAAGATCGGGATGGATCCCGTTGAATTCCGGAGGAGGAATGCGATCCGGGAAGGGGACACGCTCGCGTACGGGGCGCAAATGAATGCCAGTGGGCTCCACGAGGCCATCGACCGGGTGGCCAAAGAAATCGGCTGGGGTGAGAAGGAGATTTCGCGGGATCCCCGCAAAGCCGTCGGCAAAGGATTCGCGTGCTTCTGGAAAGCGCCGGCGATGCCGCCCAACGCCGGGTCGGCGGCCTTCATAAAGTTCAATGAGGACGGAAGCATAAATGTCATTGTGTCCGGCATGGAAATGGGCCAGGGCTTCTTGACCGTGATGGCCCAGATTGCAGCCGAGGTTCTCACCGTGCCCCCCGCGAAAATACGGGTCGAACTCCCGGACACGGACCGCAATGCGTACGAGTGGCAGACGGTTGGTTCCCACGTTACCTGGGGTTGCGGCAACGCCGTCAGGGCCGCCGCACTCGACGCCCGAGAAAAAATGTTCACGGTCGTCTGCCGATCGCACGGCTGCGCCAAAGACACCCTCTTCTTGGAGGATGAGCATGTCAAGTGCCGCATGCATCCGGATTTCAAACTGCCGTTCAGAGACTTCGTCATCAGCGGAATCCAGACGGCGCAAGGAAACTACCTCGGCGGTCCCATTCTTGGCAGCGGCGTCTTCATGCCGGAGTTCACGTCTGCCCTATGCGATCCGGAGACCAGCCAGGGCGGGCACCCCAATGTTCACTACACGGTCGGCGCCGCGGCCGTGATTCTCGAAGTCGACAAGGAAACAGGGAAAATCAAAGTCCGTAAGGCGACGCTTGCCGTGGATGCGGGCAAAGCCGTGAATCCGGACCTGGTCAGAAGTCAGATCGTGGGCGGAATGGTTCAGGGTTTGGCCACGGTTCTTTATGAGGACATTCGCTATGATCTGCGCGGCAGGCTGCTGAATTCCAACTTTACCGACTACAAGATTCCAACCGCCAGGGATATACCGGATGAGATCGTCCCGATCATCGTAGAGGTTCCGCAGCCGGATGGGCCCTTTGGAGCCAGAGGCGTTGCCGAACACACGATGATTCCCGCGGCAGCACTGGTGGCCAATGCTGTCGAAGATGCACTAGGCTTGAGGGTGAAAGGCCTGCCGATTACCGCGGAGCAAGTGGCGCTGGCTTTGCTCGATATTGCTTATGAAGACGTGAAAGGTTCCTATAGGGGATTTTGTTTCGCCGGCAAAGCTGATGCCTATGCTTTTCACGCAGAAGGGACAAGACGAAAACGGGCAACAAACGGCAAAGAGACACAAAGCAGAAAGGGCAGCTTGAAGTGAGCGATGTTATGCGGCAGTCCTGGTTTTGGGCAACGTGCAACGGGTCCTGGAGAGCATTGACTCGGCGTGCGCGTCCTCGAGCGCTGGCGTGTGGAAGAAGAGAGCATGGCGGTTTTCCGATTCTCGAGGCTCGGGTCCAACCGGCAACAGCTCTCTCGGGATCCTAGCTTTTCCAAATACAGATCATTGGCCGCTGATGAACGCGGATTTTTCTGTTGCCGGAAGTGTGTCAAAACTCAGAATCCTGCAACATCGCAATGGCTTCTAATCGCACTTGTGTACGGCACGAGAGGCGAAAGTTGACACAAGGCGCCATATCAGAAGCTGCAGGAGACGCATTCCAGCCGGTCGGTGCGCCAAAACCGCGGGTTGTTTTTACTACCGCGGCCTTCGGCCGCAACCAGAGAGGCAAAGATGGCTGAAGCCTGAACTTCTTGCAGAAACGCAACGAAGTCACAGATGAAGACTCTATGCGCAGGATCGGCGGGAATTCCGTGACTCGCGTCGGCTGATTCTGCAGGCTCTGGCGCAGGAATGCCAGTACCTTTGGGGTGGCGTCAAGCGAGGACTCCGCATCGCCTTTCGGCGAGCCCCCCATGTCAACCGGCTTTCCAGACACCGGATGGGTGAATCTCCCATGCCAGGCCGGAAAAATCCCAGGCCGGCCCGCCGCGTGTCCGGCATGAGGGTATTTCAAGTTCTCGTAGTGGAAGGGAAAATGAGTTTGTTTCAGGCGGGTTACGACAGCGTCCGCCATCACGGAAGAGTCCCAGACGAGGTCACTGTCACCTGAGATCAGCAACACCGGGCCACGCGTTCTCTCGACCTCGATAGCGGCGTCCATCGCGGCCAGCGGGTCCCGCCGGGATCGCAGAGGCATATAGGACAATGGCCTTCCGGTCCACGTCCAGGCATATGGAACCCGGTTATCTCCACAACATGCCGGATAGCGGACATTGGCCGGCACATAGGCTACTACGGCTCCGATCTGCGGAAACATGGATCCCAACTGCAACGCGAGTTCGCCGCCCCGCGAAGCACCTACGACCGCAAGCCGATTGCCCGCCACCTCCGGCCGGGTCAGCATCCAGGTCAGCGCACGCTGGAAGTACTCCAGCGGAATGGCTTCGAGCCTTGCGGGCAGATCTTCATAGCGAAAGTAAGCCAGAGCGAGCGCAACAAACCCGCGCGAGGCCAACCAGGCTGCCTGTCGCACGGGGACGCCGCCCTCCGAGCCTCCAACCACCAGCACGCCTGGATAACGGTTCTTTGTGTCGGGTATAAAGAGCACGCCGTGGAGACCTTCCTCGCGCACCACTACCCTCTGGACGCCTTCGCCGATCATCATCTGCACGAGCCGCGCACTCGAAACCTGCTTGCCCTGCCTCATCAGCTTTAGCTCAATAGTCTGCGGGCCCAAGTCGCGCGGCGGTTGATACCGGGTTACTTTTTTTTCAGTCGGCATCATGGACCATATCAAGCCCATTGCCGAAACCTCTTTGTATGAGCCTGCCGCTGGAGCCTGCTTCGATACATCCACCGTTCCGTCGGCGTCGGCGATAAATTCGGCCTGAGATGTCCAACGGACGCCGGCACCATCGGACAACTCAGCTCCGATCATCACGTGTTCGTTTGGCTGTAATCCATGCGCACGAATGGCAGCCGGTTCATCCATCAGCAGACGATCAGGGAGGACCTCGAGCGTTTGGGCATAAAGAGTGCCGAATCCGGTTGTATAAAAACAGGCGGCAACAACCAAGGCTAAATTCATCAGGCAGCTACCTCCGTTGCACTGAGGTTGGATGCACATTGTGCTACAGACAGACGTGCCGAAGCCAGAGGCATTTGTCCAACCTGGCAGCCAGTCGCTTTCTCCTTGTGAAGTAAAATAGAAAGCCCTATTAGTAATGATTTCGAGCAGGTCTGAGTGAATTCGCGAGACCGTCTCCCTGCCGCGCTTGACCGGCGGATTCCGGATCGTCAGCGATGACGGTGTTCCGCCCGAGTCAGGGACCTCGAACAAGCCGGCCGCCAGTGATCCAAACAGGATGCGGCGGTCGCTCGTCCATGCTCCGCCACGTGCCCCGGCGACGTCGCAGATCGTCAGCGGCGCTCCACCCTGGTGATCTCAACTCGCTGTAACTTGCCTGTCGTGAAAACGGCAATGGACTTATTGTCCGGGGACCAGAAGGGATATGCAGCACCTTCGGTTCCGGGAAGCAGCTGCGCGGGCGAGCCATCTGGTGGCCTGACTCACAGCCCAGTTTTCCCGTTGCCAGAAGCGACGAAGGCAGCGGACCCCGCAAGGGCTCGCCCTCGATCGGCTCCATCACCAGGTAGTTCGGGCCCACATCATATGACGTGCAGATGTTCGGATGATTGAGCGCCGCTATCGCTCGCGCCTCACGCTCGAACCGCTCATTGAAGTCGGCCTTGGATACCTTCAACGCAACCGTGCGATCCAGCCGCGTGTCGCGCGCTTTCCACACTTCGCCCATGCAGCCTTCGCCAAGGGGCGATATCAATGTGTAGGGTCCAAACCGCTCTTCCGGTGAAAGAGTCATCGCGTGTTGGACTATCGTATCATGGCCACCACAAACAATCCAAACGGCCTTCGAGGATGTAGGGCTATCGCGGGGCGGCCTCGTGGGGACGTTTCCTCGAACGGGACTTTAGGATGGAGTCAGGTGCCATGTTTCCGGTTCGCGCGTATCTCGTCCAAGTGGCTGGTCATCCAATCCAATTTCCCACAAATTCGCTCCCGGGGAACGTGCCTGTCGAAAGTGCCCGCAATTCCGGCAAGTGCCGCGGATTCGGCTACCGCGGGCGGCTCGATCCAACTTATAATGGCGGCCATTCCAGTTGATGTCATTGCAGTGGGCGTATCGCCTTTACGGAGGCTTGCATGCCCGAGATCGGACAGACCATTTCGCATTACCGAATCATCGAAAAGCTGGGACAAGGAGGAATGGGTGAGGTTTTCCTGGCTCACGACACCTCCCTGGATCGCAAAGTCGCCCTCAAGTTCCTGCCCGACATTTTCTCCGTCGATCCCGAACGGCTGGCCCGGCTCGAGCGCGAGGCCAAGCTACTGGCGTCGCTGAATCACCCGAAAATTGCTGCGATCTATGGTATGGAGCATGCCGATGGGAAGCGCTTTCTTGCAATGGAATTTGTGCAAGGCGACACACTGGCTCAGCGAATTGCCGATGGCCCCCTTCCGGTTGATGAGTCGCTGCAGCTCTGCCGCCAGATTGCGGAAGGACTCGAAGCAGCCCATGAAAAATGGATCATCCATCGCGACCTGAAGCCGGCAAACGTGAAGGTCACGCCCGAAGGTGATGTCAAGATACTGGATTTTGGATTAGCCCGTGCTCTGCATGATCAGCCGGCGACTGTAGAAATGTCGCATTCGCCGACCATTACAGCGGAGATGACGCGCGCTGGTGTCATCCTGGGAACGGCTGCATACATGAGTCCTGAGCAGGCACGAGGCGGAGCCGTAGACAAGCGCGCAGACATCTGGGCATTCGGAATCATCCTGTTTGAACTGCTCACCGGGAGGTCCTGTTTCTCCGGTGACACTGTAACGGACCTTCTAGCCGCCGTCGTCAAGTCGCAGCCAGACTGGGCAGCACTGCCCCCGGACACGCCCGTGCCAGTCCGACAACTCTTACAACGCTGCCTCGCGAAGGACCGCAAGCAGCGGCTGCGCGATATCGCCGATGCGCGGCTCGAAATCGAGGCGGCGCAGACGTCAGCATCGGTCTTAGAGCCCTCTCCCACCCCGCAGGCCACGTTGGCGGCCGGTTTCTGGACGCGGAAGAGCGCGCTCGTGCTTGCGGGCGCGACTCTTGTGATCGGTATGGCCGTCGCCGGCACAATTATGTGGCGATTGCAGGCGACATTAACGACACCCGGCGTCGGCGTCGTGCGTTCGCTGCTTGGTGTCGCCCCAGCCGAGGAACTCAACGCGGGCGGATACTCGTGGACAACGGCTCCTACCGCTATCCCGGGCGGATCTCGCACCGCCCTGGCCTGGACCCCGGATGGACGGACTCTGGTATTTGTCGGCCGGCGAGGCGGCGTGCAGCAGCTCTACGTGCGTGCGCTCAACTCGGAAGAGGCGCGCCCGTTACCCGGCACCGAGGGCGCCCAGATCCCAGTTGTGTCCCCCGATGGCCAATGGCTTGCCTTTTGGGCGGATGGCGCGATCAGGAAGGTGCCCGTCCAGGGTGGAGCGGTTGACATCTTGGTCGATGGGATGAAAAGCCAGCCAATCGGGATGTCATGGAGTGCCTCGGGACTTCTGATCGGACCACAGATAGAAGGTCTCATCGAAAGGACCGGCATTCGCAGTGTGTCGCTGGTGACATCGGGCAACCCGCCAAAGCCGGCGACAGAAGTGCAGCTGGATGAGACCGCTCACATCCTGCCCCAGTGGTTACCCGGGAATAACGCATTCCTCTATACCGCCAGGAGAAGAGCCTATAGCTGGAGCGGTGATCGAGTATTCGCTCAGACTGTCGACAACGGCGCTCGGAAGGAACTCCTAAAAGACGCCGTCGACGCGCGCTATGTGTCCGGCTACCTGGTGTTCCTGCGACGGGGAAATCTCATGGCGGTGCCATTTGATGTGGACCGACTAGAGGTGCGTGGCGACGCGATCACGCTGGTAGAGCACGTGATCCAAGCCCTGGCAGACACAGCTCCGGCCAATGTGACCGGCGCGGGCCAGTTCAGCGTATCATCCACGGGCACTCTTGCCTATGTGACAGGACAGCAAGCCGGATGGCCCGATGCCCGTATTGTGACGGTCAATCGCCACGGCGACGTTCTTCCATTGGCAACGCCGGTCAAGAGCTATGGAATGAACGTTCGAGTGGACCCTGGCGGGCGCCGGATCGCGGATAGCGTGTACGCCCTTACCGAGCGTGAAATCTGGGTGTACGACATTGAGCGAGGAAGCCTTATAACAAAGCTAGGTGGCGGAAACGAAGTCAGCGGCAACAGGTCGTGGACCGTGGATGGGAAGCGCCTCACGTTCGGTTGGATCAGGCCCGACGGGATTCGTGAAGTTGTGTGGCAAGCCGCCGACGACAGCGCATCGCCCGAGAAGCTCGCGGATACCGGTGAACCTGGCAGCTGGACGCCGGATCGAAAGGAACTGATCGGCGTGAAAGAATATGATATCTGGATACTGGCCAGCATCGGCGGCGCAGCCGGTCCTCGCCCGATTGTGAAATCGCCGACTCGCGAATGTTGGCCTGCGTTATCGCCGGACGGTCACTGGCTCGCATATGGATCGGACAGATCCGGGCGTTACGAGGTCCTCGTCCAACCATATCCAGGACCAGGCCCGATAGAAACGGTATCGCCTGGTGGTGGGGATAACCCCGTATGGCATCCGAATGGCAAGGAGTTGTTTTTTCTCAGTCCCGCTGACAGTGAGGGCTGGCGTGACATGATGGCGGTCGCGGTGCGCGCCGATGCCGCCAGGCCTTTCGGCCCGCCAGAGCGGCTGTTCCGCTTCAAAGACACCGACCTTCGCTTTTATAGCAATCCATTCCCTGGGTACGATGTTGCTCCTGATGGCCGCTTCTTCGTGACCCAGGCGGTTCCTTCTCCTCGTTTGCCGCCCGTCACACAGATTCACCTCGTGCTGAATTGGCTCGAGGAGGTGAAGGCGAGGGTGCAAAGCGGGAAGTGAGACTAAGATCTCCCATCAGGGGGAAGTGCGAATCTTATATTAGATCAAAGTCCTGGCCATGGCATTTGCACACTAAGCTCATATGTTGGCCCCATCTCCCGCAAATTGCCGTTGCGAAGCTACGTAGCGGTTGCTGCCGGTCACATGGCTGAGTAGTCGGCATAGGATCGGACAAGTGACCTGTCCTACTTCGCAGTTCCGCAACGGCGTTCGAGGACATGTTGCGGTGACCACCGTGCGCCAGCCCACGTTTCCCAGGTCGGGACTTCGGGACAATGTGGCTCCCAGTATTTGATGGGGTAGCCACACCCAGCTGCATTGGGGACGGCACGGATCCTTCGAGTACCCCGTTGTGGTATAATGGAAAATTATACGGGGGGAAAGGCCCGGATGAAGAAGAAAGAATTTGCAGAGATTCGACGACATTTGGGGAAAACGCAACGCGAAATGGCACAGATTGTGGACGTTTCTCTTAAGGCCACTCAGAGTTTCGAACGGGGTTGGAGGAACCCCTGTGCATATCGAACGTGAGGTCCTCCTTATTTTGGGCATTGAAAAACCGGACTTCCAAGAAGGGCAAGCGCTGCTGGCTGCCTCGCCACTCGTTGAATTGCCGGGCGCGAGTTGTTACCATCTCGCCATGAAGAGATTTCTGCTAGTCGTGTTCCTTCTTTCTGCTCTCTCGCTAGTCTTGCCGGCCGCGAAGACCCTTGATATGTACGTGGTGGATACGGAGGGCGGCAAAGCGCTGCTCATCGTTTCCCCCTCCGGCCAGAGTATGCTGCTTGACACCGGCTTCCCTACCAATAACGACCGCGACACCAACCGCATCGTGGAAGCCGCCAATGTCGCGGGCGTGAAAAAGCTCGACGTCCTGGTGACCACCCACTACGACGTGGACCACGTGGGCAACGTGACCTCCGTCGTGGCCAAGATCCCGGTGGTGACCTTTGTCGACCATGGCCCAGCCGCGGTCGACGACGAGCGCACCGTGGCATCGGTGAAGGCCTACGATGCTCTGGTCGTCAAAGCCAAGCACATGGTCGTCAAGCCTGGCGACAAGATTCCGTTCGCGGGCGTCGACGTTCTGGTTGTGACATCCGCCGGAGTGGCGCTCAAGACTCCCCTCCAGGGAGCGGGTGCCCCGAATAGGTTCTGCGCCGAAACCAAGCCCATGACGTGGGCCGAAGTCAACGAGGACACCTCGGAGAACGCCAACGCCGTCGGCCTGCTGTTCACTTTCGGCAAGTTCCGGATGCTGGATCTCGCCGACCTGACCTGGAACAAGGAAATCGCCCTGATGTGTCCTAACAACCCCATCGGTTCGGTCGATCTGTTCATGGTCAGCCATCACGGCAACGACATCTCCAACTCGCCGGCGCTGGTCAAGGCGCTCAATGCCAAGGTAGCCATCATGAACAACGGCGAGAGGAAGATCGGCGCGGCTCAGGTGATCAAGACCATCAAGTCCGCGCCCGGCATGCAGGCCCTCTACCAGGAGCATTGGTCGGCCAATGCGCCCTATGACAACCCGACCGACGAGTTCCTCGCCAACCTGCATGACTCGCCGGACGGCAAGTATATCAAGGTGTCGGCCGAGCAGAGCGGCTCGTTCACCGTCACCAACGGCCGCACCGGAGTCTCCAAGACCTACAAATAGGGGCACACCGCCGATGTGCCCTCTTATCTTAGATTCTCGATAAACCCGTAGATGTGCCGCAGCCTGGGGTAGGGCGCGCGATAGACTTCATGGCCCCGGCGGTACAGTTGTGACTTGTGCGGCCGGGGCATGATCGTGTCGACCTCACGGATGACCGCGCGGCAAGCCTCCGGCACCGAGGAGTAGACTCCCGTGCCCGCCAGCGCCAGGATTCCTGCGCCATGGGCCAAGCCTTCCTGGGAGGCTAGCGCTACCACGCGCTTCGAAAGCACGTCGGCGAACAATTGGCGCCAGAACGCGCTCTTGGCGCCGCCGCCCGACAAACGGACGGTGTTCACCGGCACGCCCATCTGGTCGATGATGTCCAGACAATCTTTCTGGCTGCAGCAAAACCCTCCAGCAGCGCTCGAATCAGGTCCGCGCGAGTGTGCTGAGCCGTGCAGCCATGTAGTTTCGCAACGAGCTGTTTTATTTCAGAAAATCTTTGTTGAAGGCTCGCCGCCGATTGCCTGCGGTCACTTGGACGAATAGTCGGCTATCCGGACAGGTGGCCGTGAGTCAAGCCCCCAAGAAACGTCGTTCGGGGAAGTGATGTTCCACGGGGCTATAACAGCGCACGTGGAATCCAGCTGCCGATAAGGACTGCAGGTTTGAGTCGAGCCAAAGGCCTGCGTGAATTAACAAACACTTCATGTAGAGCACGGAATCAACAATCCTCTGTTCGTCCCACGACTAGCCAGATGTGGCGCATTCCGCTGGAGCTGCTCCAGGAGACTCTTCGGCGCCACCTAGGTGTAGCGGAGCTGTGCCCCGATGCAATCGTCGTCCAGGCCGAAGTGCGGTTTCTCTTTGCCAACCCAGAGGCGGCGAGGCTATGTGGGGCGGGCTCGGCGCAGGAGTGGGTGGCAAGATCGGTAATGGAGTGGGTCCATCAGGATGCCAGCGCGCCTGTCGCAGCCGGAGTGAGGCTCACGGCGAAACTCCATGTTTGCGAGACTCAACAGGCGCGCGGCGAGGAATCTGCCGTCCCACTCGAGACGACCCTCCTCCTCATGCTCCGCGGCCCAGTCCAAGGAACATACCAGCGGGATCATTGCCTGCCCTCCGCCGAGGAGAACAGCAGACAGAACCGAGAGGCACTCCGATAAGCGCACGGGCACGGAGACGAATTCGATGGTGTGGCCTGCCGGATCGCTGCACGACAAGGCCGGTGTCGTGACCAGGTATTCCCGGCAGGCGTGGGGGCGGCAGTGGTGAATGCTGCAGGAATCTTCCCTGAGGAAGGGGCAGGGCGCGCCGGCCCGGAAATATTCCTTTGCCTCAGACAGCAGCGGCGCGTCTGCGAAGCCGTTCTCCCTTAAGATGGCTTGAAGGAGATGGAATCGGCCGAGGATCAGTTCCCTGTGTTCTTCCGGCAGATCCGCCACCATCTCCGAGATCATCCAGGCTTCCGGCGGCGAATGCGGAACGACATGGCAGCAACAGGCACCGCAGCCTTTACGGCAGGAAATGGTCTTGTTGCCCAAACCGCTAAGTGCGACAGCCAGTTCGCCAAGACTTTCTCCAAGGCATAAACTTACGCGGGCCAACTCAGCCAGCCTCATTCTGCCATGAGGAATTATCAGCGTGCCGCTTGCTCCGCTTCCGGCATGTTTAAGCTCCCACGCAAAGCTCTCGGTCCTCTCCTGCGCAGAAATTGTTGATCGCCGTTTTGACCGTCCCATCGCAAATTCCGCTTTGACGATTGTGGCTCTACGTGCATCGACGAATCCAACGGCGGCGCGAAGCTCTGCCATGATTGGCTCGCGACGCAGGCGGCAGCCTGAGTACCGAAGTGTCGGCTGGCATC